>Ga0105047_10017985_pt1 | contig 10978 bp, 8 predicted proteins | sample MAT04_FD_78384 | JGI IMG/M metagenome (GOLD analysis project Ga0105047, IMG submission 78384) | Freshwater microbial communities from Lake Fryxell liftoff mats and glacier meltwater in Antarctica - MAT-04 (megahit assembly) | ecosystem: Environmental > Aquatic > Freshwater > Ice > Liftoff...
AGCCAGAGCACGTCCACGCCGAGCGCGAGCAGGTGGTCGAGGTGCTGCACGATCCCGCGCAGGTCGCCGACACCGTCGCCGTCGCTGTCGGCGAAGGACCGTGGGTACACCTGGTAGACGACCGACGAGCGCCACCAGGACGCGGTGGCGCCCGTCGCGGTGCCGGTGCCGGTGGTGGGGTCAGGGCTGGGCGTCATGCCCCGATCCTGTCGCACGGCCACCCTGCGCCAGGCCCGCAACCCCTGATCACCCGTCAGGGGCCCGCCAGAGGGGGCACGGCCGGATGACCGCGCGCCCCGGACCAGGCCGGGCTCATGTCCGGGCACCGGCGCGGGGCGAGGACGTCCTCGTGCAGCCGGAGCAGAGGGACGGGCCGGGAGTACAGGTACCCCTGGGCCCGGTCCGCGCCGGCCGAGGTGACCACGCCGGCCTGGTGGTCGGTCTCCACGCCCTCCACCACCAGCGGGATCTGCAGGGACCGGGTGAGGGCCACGGCGGAGCGGATCGCCGCCAGCCCGGAGGGGGTGTCGCAGCGGGCGACGAAGGAGCGGTCGAGCTTGATCCCGTCCAGCGGCAGCTCGCCCATCCGCTCCAGGGTCGACCAGCCGCTGCCGAAGTCGTCCAGGTACACCGCCGCCCCGAGCAGCCGGACCCGACCCAGGACCGACGCCGCGAGGGCGGCGTCCTCCAGGGTCGCGGTCTCCGTGACCTCGGCGATGAGCGCACGGCCGGGCAGCCCGTTGCGCCGCAGCAGCTCCACGACGGTGTCGACCAGCGAGGTGTCGCAGACCTGCAGAGCCGACAGGTTGACCATGACGGGGATCGTGTGACCGGCCGACCACCAGGTCGCGGCGTCGTGCAGCGCGAGGGCCATGACGTGCGTGCCGAGCGGGACGGCCAGCCCGGCCCCCTCGGCGACGTCGACCACCTCGACCGGTGACAGCGGGCCCAGGACGTCGTCGTCCCAGCGCAGCAGCGCCTCCACCGACACCACCGTCGTCCCGGGCAGGCCGACGACGGGCTGGTACTCCAGCCGGAGCCGGCCGCCGAGGTCCAGGGCGTGGCGCCCGTCGGGCGGGGTCGACAACGCCTCCCTCAGGTTGGAGGCGAGCACGAGCCGGCGGGCGGCCACGTCGTCGCTGCGGTGGTACTCCCGCACGGTGCGCCCGGCGCGGCGCGCGGCGTGCACGGCCACCTCGGCGCGGCGCAGCAGCTCCCCGACCACCGCGGCGCCGGTGTCGGCACCCAGCTGGTCGGAGAGCTCCGCGACGTCGCACGTCGCGGTCCCGACGCTCACGCTGGGAGCGACCGAGACCGCCCGCACCCGGACCGGGCGGGTGAGCTCCAGCGCCGCCGCCTCGGCCCAGCAGGTGGCGACCCCGGGGTCGGCGTAGCCCACGAGCGAGAACTGTCCCGCGTCGACGCGGGCCACCAGCTCGCCTCCCGAACCGGGCAGCAGGCTGCGCAGCCGGGACGCGCTCACCCGCAGCAGCTCGTCGCCGACCTCGTGGCCGAAGGACTCGTTGGTCTCCCCGACGCCGTGCAGGCGGAGCGTCGTGACCTTCAGCGTGCCCCGGGGTGACGCGGCGACCAGCTCCGCGACCCCCTGCTCGAGCCCGACCCGGCTGAGCAGGCCGGTCAGCGGGTCGGTCCGGTACGCCCGCTCCAGCTCGGCCCGCGCGTCGCGCACGTCGGTGATGTCGATGAGCGAGACCACCCAGCCGGTCACCGGGCCCGTGCCCGGGCCCAGCGGGATCGCGCTCGCGCGCCAGGCCCGGCCGAGCGCGTCGAGGTCGAAGCGGACCGGTGCGCCGTCGGCGGGCACGAGCAGGCGTTCCGAGACGGCCCGCCCCAGGACGTCGTCGAGGGAGGCGCCCAGCAGGTCGGTGCCCCCGAGCAGCCCGTGGCCCTCGGTCCGCCGCACGGTCCCGCACAGGTCGACCTCGAGCAGGGCGACCGTCGCGTTGCTCAGGACGGAGTCCATGCCGGCCTGCATGCGGACCTGGGAGCGGAGGTCACGCAGGCTGCCGGTGTACCGGGTGCCGGCGGCGGAGTCGCTGCGAGTGACGGACAGCTCGATCGGGACGAGCTCGCCGTCCTTGGCCACGGCGAGCATCTCGAGCCGGTTCCCCAGCACCGCGCCGGAGCCGCCGTGGCGGGCCCGGGCCATCCCGGCGCTGTGGGCGGCCCGGTCGCCCGACGGGACGAGGGTCTCGGCCACGGTCCGGCCCAGCAGGTCCTCGCGCTCCCAGCCGAGCATGCTGGTCACGGCGGGGTTGATGTCCCGGATGACGCCGTCGGAGTCCATGACGACCAGGCCCGACAGGCTGCCCCCGACCACGTCGGCGTGCAGGCGGACCAGGTCGTCGCGCTGCTGCCGCTCGACCTGCAGCTCCAAGCGGTGACCCAGGAGCCGGGCCAGGTCCTGCAGCAGGCTCACGTCCTGCGGGGTCCACTCCCGCACCCGGGCGTCCAGGACGCACAGGCTGCCGACGGTCGTCCCGTCGCCGGTCTTCAGCGGCACCCCGAGGTAGGAGGTCCGTCCCAGGTGCCGGACGACGGCGTCGCCCATCGTGCGTGGGTCCGACGCCAGGTCGGCGACGGCCAGGGGTCGGCCCGTGCCGATGACCCACCGGCAGGGCGCGTCGACGAGACGTTGGCGCATCCCCGCCTCGACCAGGTCGCCGGCGGCGCCGATCACCAGGACGGTGTCGTCGACGTGGGCGTTGACCACGCCGGTGGTGGCCCCGGTCAGGGACATGGCCAACCGGGCGGCGCCCGCCCAGCCGGGGTCGCCGGTCGCGGCCTCAAGTTGGTCGACCACGCGGCGAACCGCGCACGGGGAGTCGGACGTGGGATCCACCTCGTCCACGCGCACCATCTCCCTCGACCCGGGGAAGATCCCCGCTCCGGTCCTCATCGGCGCCGGGCGGGTCATCCTTGAACCGGGCGGGGCCGCGAGTGAAGGTCGCGACCGGTCGCTACCGGCTGGGACCGCTCACCCGCCGGGCACCCCGGGCGCAGGCGTGCGGGCCAGCACCACGGCGGCGGCGACGGTCAGCGCCATGACCGCGAGCTCGACGACGACGAGGCGGACGAACGCGGCCCGCCCCGCCGCCGCGGTCGAGGCGATGGAACCGATGCTGCGGCGGCGGTGCCACCAGCCCAGCCCGACCAGGCCCGCCAGGGCCAGGGCCTTGACCACCAGGAGCACGCCGTACGTGGTCCTCAGCAGGTCCCCGGGGCCGACCCGGAGGGCGCCGTTGAGCACTCCCGTGGCGCCGAGCACCACCACGCAGGCCAGGGCGAGGGTGCTGAACGAGCGGATCGTCGGCAGCGCGGCGGCGGTGCCGACCCGACTGTCGGCCAGGACCACGACCGCGAGGACCGCGAGCCCGCCCACCCACATCGCACCGGCGACCAGGTGCACCGAGACGCTCGCGACCGCCGTCTCGTGGTCGGTCGCGGCTGCGGAGTGCCCGACGAAGGCGGGTGGCAGCAGACCGGCGGTGGCGACCGCGAGCAGGCCGCGGGCGACCCACGGGTCGGTCCCGACCCGGGAGCGGGAGGCGAGGAGCAGGACCACCGCGGCCAGCCCGACCAGCAGCTGGGCCCGGGCCTGGGGCAGCGTGAGGAACAGCTGCTGCACCTCGGGGGTGAGGATGCGCGGCAGCGGCCGCCCGGACAGGTCCGAGGCGGTGAGCAGGTAGAGCGCCGCCGTGACGCCCGCCCAGGTCGCCGCAGCCGGGGTGAGGAGGCGGTGGGCCCGACGGGCGACGGCCTGCCCCGGCTGCAGCACCGGGAGCAGGGCGCAGCCGACCGCGAGCGTGCCGGCCACGGCCTGCAGGTACCGGGCCACCGGCAGACCGGTGGTGGTCAGCGGGCCGGGGTCGCCGAACGTGCTGGGGGTGCTCGTGCCGGTGGAGGCCTGCAGCCCCGCCACCACCACCACTCCTGCGGTCACGACGAGCACGGTGGTGGTCAGCAGCAGGAGCCGGTCCGGGCCGGCGGTCGTGACGGGAGCGCTCACCGGTGGGCGGGGTCCTTGACCTCGCCGATCAGCTCCTCCAGCGCGTCCTCCAGCGCCACGATGCCGAGCACAGCCCGTCCGGTCTCCGAGCCGGGGCTGACGACCCGGCCCAGGTGCGCCCCCGCCGCGCGCAGGGACTGCACCACCTGCGTGACGCTGGCGGTGGGAGCCACGTCGGGCAGGTCCCGGCGGGAGCCCTCGGGCACGGGGAACCCCGCGACGCGCGCGCCCTTGGCGGGCAGCACGTCCTTGACGTGGACGTAGGAGACCGGGTCGCCGTCGGCGTCCAGCAGCGGGAAGCGCGAGAAACCGGTCTCGACGGCGGCGGTGTGGACGTCGGTCGCGGGGGCGTCCCCGGGGACCGAGCGGACCTGCCCGATCGGCACCATGATGTCCGCCGCGGTGCGGTTCTGCAGGTCAAGAGCGCCCTCCAGGAGGTCGAACTCCTCGTCGTCGAGCAGCCCCTCGCGGCTGGACTCGGCGATCAGCGTCGCCACCTGCTCGCGGGTGAACACCGACGCCACCTCCTCCGCCGGCTCGATCTTGACCAGGCGGAGCAGGACGTTGGCGATGCCGTTGAGCGCGAGCAGGAGCGGCTTGAGCGCGACGACGATCGCGTACAGGACCGGCCCGAGCACCAGGGCGGTCCGCTCGGGCCCGGCGATCGCGATGTTCTTGGGCACCATCTCCCCCAGGACGATGTGCAGGTAGACCACGAGCGAGAGGGCGATGGCGAAGGAGACGGGGCCGACCAACGACTCCGGCATCCGGACCGCCTCGAAGGCGGGCTCGAGCAGGTGCGCCACCGCAGGCTCGCCGAGCGCGCCCAGGCCGAGGGAGCAGGCCGTGATGCCCAGCTGGGCCCCGGCCATCATGAGCGTCACCCGCTCCATCGCCTTGAGGGTCGTCCGCGCGCCCAGGGTCCCGGCCTCGACCATCGGCTCGAGCCGCGAACGCCGGGCGGAGATCAGGGCGAACTCCGCGCCGACGAAGAACGCGTTGCCCGCCAGCAGCAGGACGGCGACCAGCAGGGCGGTGGAATCGCTCACCGGGACGCCTCCCCGGACCCGGCCGGGGCGGTGGTGCCGTCGCGGCGGTGGTCGCGGGCCCCGTCCGTCTCGTCGGGGTCGGGGTCGGGGTCGTCGGGGTCGCTGGGGTCCGGTGGTGGGACCGCCTCCACCAGATCCACCCGCATGCCGTCCATGGTCTGCACCCGCAGCTGCCAGCCGTCCAGGTCGACCGCGTCGCCGGCGACCGCGATCCGGCCGAGCAGGTCGACGACGAGACCGCCGAGCGTGTCGTAGTCGCGGTCGTCCTCGGCGGGGATGCCGAGCGCGCGCAGCTCGTCCGGGCGGATCAGGCCGGTCAGCTCCAGCCTGCCGTCGGGGCGGCGGACGATGCGGGCCTCCGGCTCGTCGTGCTCGTCCTCCACCTCGCCCACCAGCTCCTCGATGAGGTCCTCGAGGGTGACGACCCCGGCGGTGCCGCCGTACTCGTCGGCGACCAGGGCCAGGTGGGACCGGGTGCGCAGGACGACGAGCAGCTCGTCCAGGTCGATGGACTCCGGCACCACGACGGTGCGCTCCATGATCTGCGAGGCCTCGGTGTGGTCGCGGTCGTCCTCGGGGACCCGCAGGCAGCGGCGCAGCGAGACCACGCCGAGCACCTCGTCGGCGCCGCCGCGACCGGTGACCGGGAAGCGGGAGTGCCCGCTGGTGCGGGAGAGCTCGACGACGTCGGCCACGGACGTCGCGGCCTCGACGAACAGGACCTGGCCGCGGGAGGTGAGCACGTCGCCCGCGGTGCGCTCGCCGAAGGACAGCGTGCGCTGCAGCAGCGCGGACAGCGGACGCTCGAGCGTGCCGGCCTCGGCCGAGCGGCGGACCAGCGACTGCAGCTCCTCGGGGCTCCGGGCGGAGGCCAGCTCCTCCTGGGCCTCCACCCCGACGCGGGCCAGCAGCCAGTTGGCGTTGCCGTTGAGGAAGGCGAGCAGGGGGCGGGTCGCCATGGAGAAGGCCCGTTGGAAGGGCACGACCACCAGGGCCGTGCCGTACGGCCGGGCGATCGCGACGTTCTTCGGCACCAGCTCCGAGACGATCATCTGCACGAAGGTCGCGACCACCAGCGCGATGGTGAGTGCGACCGCCCCCACCGCGTCCTCGGGCACCCCGGCGGCCCCGAGCCCGGGAGTCAGCAGCGTGGCCAAGGACGGCTCGGCCAGGAAGCCGATCAGCAGCGACGTCACGGTGATGCCGAGCTGCGCACCCGACAGCTGGGTCGACAGCGTCCGCAGGCCGGCGAGGACACCGATCGCCCCGCGCTCCCCGGCCTCGGCGTGCTGCTCGACCGCCCCGCGCTCGACCGTGACGAGGCTGAACTCGGCCGCGACGAAGAGACCGCAGGCTACGGCCAGGAGCACGGCGACGCCGAGCAGGACCCACTCCATCAGGGGACACCCCCGCCGCTGCGGGGGCCGCTATGTGACGGGGTGGACGACGTACCAGGCGTGGCGCATGAGGTCATGGTGGTGCCGAGTATGACTGATGGTCGTCGCCGTCCAGGGGTGGTGGCGGGCGCCGCGGCGTCAGCTCAGGACGTCCTTGGTGGTGAAGCGTGCCCACGCGAGGGCGGCAAAGACCACGACGTAGGCGCCCTGCAGGAGCGCGTTGAGCCGGAACGAGTCCCACGACACCGGGTCACGGAGCACGTCGGCCACGTCGAACCAGCGATAGGTGAACAGCCACGGGTGCAGCCAGTCGATCTGCGGGATCTGACCGAGGACCTGGGACACGACCGCGAGGGTGACCGTGGCGGCCATCGCGCCGACCGGGACGTCGGTCAGGGTCGACACGAACAGCCCGATCGCCCCCAGCCCGACCAGCGACACCGTCACGTACCCGGCGGCCAGCAGCGCCCGCCCGGCCGACTCCCACGGGGTGATCGTCCCCCCGGAGAGCACCGCCACGTCCTGGGCACCGAACTGGGCTTGCCCGGTCGCGGCGCCCACCGAGACCACGACCAGGGTCGCCGCGGTGCAGAACACGACGACCCCGGCCAGCTTGACCGCGAGCAGCCGGGTGCGCCCGGCGGGGCTGAGCAGGAGGTAGCGCAGCGTCCCCTGGCCGGCCTCGCCCGCGATCGTGTCGCCCGCGACCACACCCACGGCCAACGGCAGGAACAGCGGCACGCAGATGACGAGTGCGGTGATGCCGACGAAGAGCCCGTTGTCGGTGACCCGGTCCAGGAACGGCGGACCGTCGCCGGAGTCGGGGCCGTCGAAGAACCGCACGGCCAGGGCGATGAGCACCGGGACGGCCGCCAGCACGCCGAGGATGGCCAGGTGCCGGGCACGCCGGAACATCACCTGCAGCTCGCTGGCCAGCAACGAGGCGCCCGGGCGGGCGGAACGGCTAGGCAACGACCTCGAACCCTTCTCCGGTGAGCGCGACGAACCTGTCCTCGAGGCTCTCGCGCCGGACCTCGACACCGTGCACCCGCACCCCGGCGGCGACCAGCGAGACCACCAGCCCGTCGACCCGGGTGCCGTCCGGCAGCGGGGCGCGCAGCGTGCCGTCGTCGGCCTCGACCGTGGCCAGGCCGGCGGCGGCCAGCACCCGGGAGCCCTCCGCGTGGTCCGGGGTGCGCAGGACCAGGGTGGCGTCGCTGCCGGAGCCGAGCTCGGCGAGCGTCCCCTGCGCCACCAGCCGCCCGCCGCTCATCACGCCGACGTGCGAGCAGACCTGCTCGATCTCGGCGAGCAGGTGGCTGGAGACCACGAGCGTGGTGCCGTCGGCGGCCAGCGAACGGACCAGGTGGCGGACCTCGCGGGTGCCCTGCGGGTCCAGGCCGTTCGTCGGCTCGTCGAGAACGAGCAGGTCGCGGGGCCGGAGCAGCGCCGCAGCGATGCCGAGGCGCTGCTTCATGCCGAGGGAGTAGGCGCGGACCCGCTTGGCGCCGGCGTTGGTCAGACCGACCCGTTCGACGGCCTCGGCGATCCGGGTGCGCCGGGTGCGGTCGTCGGCGTCACGGTCGGCGGCGTCGAGCCGGGCGAGGTTGGCCGGTCCGGACATCCACGGGTAGAACGCCGGGCCCTCGACGAGGGCCCCGACCCGCGGCAGCACCTCGCGCCAACCGGACGGCATCGGGCGCCCGAGCAGCTCGACCTCGCCCGAGGTCGGGGCGGCGAGGCCGAGCAGCACCCGGATCGTCGACGTCTTGCCCGAGCCGTTGGGCCCGAGGAAGCCGTACACCGCCCCGGTCGGCACCGCCAGGTCGATGCCGTCCACGGCGACCTGGTGACCATAGGTCTTGGTGAGACCCCGCGTCCGGACGGCGAGGTCGCCCACGCCCGCTCAGCCCGCGTAGGACTGCAGCGTGGCCGCGTCGACGGAGCCGACGAGCAGGCGTCCGTCGTCGGTGAGGAGCACGGTCAGCAGGGCGGAGGTGAGCACCTGGCCTCCGTCGACCTCGGTCGTCAGCTGGCCGAGCAGCTCCACCGGATCGACGTCCTGGGCCTCGTCCGAGCCGGCCCCGCCGAAGGGGGAGGCGTCCTCGCCGGAGACGTCGGCGCTCGGGGCGTCGCTCTCCTGGACCGCAGGCCCTGCGAGGCGGTCGGCCGGGACGGCGAGCTCGACGACCGTCGACCAGCCCTGGCCGTGGACGACCGGCTCGGGCGCGTCGTCGGCGTCCATGCCCTCGAGCGCGGCCGGGTCGGGCCTCGGGAGGCTGGTCCCGTCCGTCGCGGTGCCCTTCTCCTGCGCCGCGGCGTCCAGCTCCGCCAGCGCGTCCACGACCGTGGTGCCGGCGGGCGGGGCGAAGGCGAACACGTCGGCGTCGGGCGCCTCGAGGTTCAGGTCGGTGAACCCGGTGACGAAGGCGGGCGCCTCCTGGCCCAGGGCGTCCACCTGCACCTGCAGGACCAGACCGGTCTCCGCGTCCACCGCGACCTCGATGCCGGCGACCAGGGTCGCGTCGTCGCGCGGGGTGGCCACGAGGGTGTAGGCGTCGCGTCCGGCGACGACCTGGGCCTCGCCGACGGTGACCTCGGTGGTGTCGTCCCCCTCGGCCAGCAGGGTGCGGGCCAGCTCGTCCGGCGTCATGTCGGCGTACGGGGCGAGCTCCGGGGGCAGGGTGGGCTCCTCGGCCGGGTCCTCGGACGGGTCCTGCAGGGCGTGCGCGGCGGCGGCCGCCTCGGCGCGCTCGGCCAACGCGGCCAGGTCGTACCGGGTCGCGGTGTCCTCGGCGGAGGAGTAGGTCCACGCCACGTCGCCGTCCCGGACCACGTCGAGCTCGGAGAAGTCGTCGAGCAGGGACACCCGCTGCTGCTCGGGCCCGCCGACCCAGACCCGCAGCGAGTTCTCGCCGGTGGCCAGCCGCATCAGGGCGGAGGCGGGGTCGGTGGCGGACTCGGCTCCGCCGGTGGCCCCGGTGAGGCCGCTGAGGTCGGGCAGCCCGAGCTCGGCGACCGTCCGCACGGTGCCGCTGAAGGGGGTGGGCTCGGCCTCGCCGATCGCGACGAGCAGGTCGGCGGCAGAGCGCTCCGGGAGGTCGGGGACCGCGTCGGAGGACGCGGAGGCGGCGACGCCGCCGCCGATGACGAGGGCGGTGACGGCGGCGGGGACGATCCAACGGGCAGCTGCTGCGGACATGCCCCCACGGTACGTCGGCTCACCGGTGACCACCCGGGGGGTACCCCCCGGCCTCACCCTGACGCCGGCGTCAGGGTCGCGCCCAGGCCCGCCCGTGCCGAGCTGCCTCGACCCGTCCCGACCCGGTCAGACCTGGCTGAACGCCAGGTGGACGTGGTCCTGGTGGACCCGGTCGGTGAAGTAGGGACCGGTCGGAGACGGCTCGGCCGGCCCTCCGATGTTGGCGGCACCCGCCCCCGCCGCCGCCTCCATGAACGCCCGCCAGGGGGCGCGCTCCTGCTCGATCACGGGGACGCCGTCCAGTGCGGTCACGTCGACCGCGCGCCCGGCGCCGTGCGATGACGGACGCGTGGTGCCCCACACGTTGGCGGGGTGCCCGGTACGGAAGACGTGCACCCGGATCCGCCAGCCCTCGGCCAGCTGGAGCAGGCCCGCCGCGACGGGCTCCTGGACGACCCCCGCCCGGAGGTCCGCCGCAGCGGCACCGGTCAGCTCCACCCGGCCGTCACCCAGCAGCGCCTCGACCGCCGGCGTGAGCACGGGCAGGGGAGGCTCGGGGTAGGCGGGCAGGACCGAGGTGACCAGCCACCGACCGCCGTCCAGGGCGAGCCGGACGTCCGCGGCGAAGGGCCGGTGGACCAGGGCACCGGCCGGGTCGAGCAGGAGCTGCTGCCCCACGACCATCTGGCTGGCCTGCTGCTCGTCCACGTCCAGCCCGCCGTACTGGCTGTAGAGCACCTGCAGCGCGCCCGGACCCGACGAGGGCAGCAGCCCGACCAGGGGCTGCGCGACGTCTGCGCCGACGCCGAGCGGGGCGAGGCGCTCGGCGAGCGCCCCGTCGTCGCGGCCGCGGTCCGGGAACGTCATCGCCGCCACGACGAAGTCGGCCGCCGCCTGCTTGCACGCCGGCAGCACCTCGCCTGCGAGCGCGGTCCACGGCACGGGCTGCTCGGCCAGCGCGGCCGGCGGGGCGGACGGGCCGGGGGTCGCGGTGACGGTGACCGGGGGCGCCGGCTCGGTCGTGACGGTCGCCGTGGCGGTCGCCGTCACGGTGGCGGTCGGGGCGGCCCGGCCGCTGCCGACCGTGCAGGCGGACAGCACCCCGCCGCCGGTCGCGGCCGCCGCCGCGAGCAGCCCGCGCCGGGTCCACCGGCCGTCGTCGGGACGGGCGGTGCCTGGAGCAGCGGTCATGCCACCCGACCGCCGGTGCCGCCCGGTGGCTGACTGCTCGAGCGGTCGAGCACGAGCCCCGTGGCCGCGTCCGTGTCCCCGCCCGGAGGGCGCAGCGGCAGCCGGTACT
>Ga0105047_10017987_pt1 | contig 10977 bp, 4 predicted proteins | sample MAT04_FD_78384 | JGI IMG/M metagenome (GOLD analysis project Ga0105047, IMG submission 78384) | Freshwater microbial communities from Lake Fryxell liftoff mats and glacier meltwater in Antarctica - MAT-04 (megahit assembly) | ecosystem: Environmental > Aquatic > Freshwater > Ice > Liftoff...
AAATGAAGTTTTGTATCCCTTTTTACAGAGTGATAATTCTTTCTGTAAAAGCCTTTATTAAGTATTATTATTCAAAAATCTAACAAAGAAAAAGTTTTGAAGGCAATGATGAAAAGCAATATTGACAGATTCTTTTTTGTAACGATGCTGCTATTGTTTTTACAGAACGGCTACACACAAAAATATGTTGTTAAAACCTATTCTATTGAAGATGGTTTACCGACAAGAAATATTAACGATGCCTGCCAGGATAGCAGCGGCATTATGTGGTTTGCAACAAGTTACGGTATTACAAAATATGATGGTTTTAGCTTTACAAACTTTGACAAAACAAATGGAATCCCCGATCAACTTTACCGGAAAATAAAAATTGATGAAAAAGGGATTATTTGGGCATTGCCTGACTTTAAATACGATACAATTATTTTTTTTAAAAATAATACCTGGAATAAAACTCCTCCTCCTTCCAGAGCACTTCTTGGATGCACCAGTATGAATACGTTCGATATTATGTATAAGGACAATAAACCGGTTATTTGCATGGGAAGCTTTGACGGATATTATCTTTACGAAAATGGATACTGGACACATCTCAGAATTTCGGAAGATGATGATTTGAACTATATTTATACTGTTATTGCACATGGTCAGAAGTTTTACTTATCGACCGAAATAGGGTTATGTGTTATTGAGAATGGAAAACCAGACTGGAGTTTAAACAAGTTAATTGAACCATATGGTAAGGATATAATTGCAATAAATTTTGAAAACAAGAATACTCCGTCGGAGAAATTATGGGTACTGACCGAAAAATGGCTTGGATATATACAGCACAACAGTTTTACTATGGTGACCGATAAATTCCAGTTGCCACACCCTACCATTTTTTATTATTCATTTGTAAACAGCGATAAAAAAGGCAACGTTATATTTGGTAATATCTGGGCCAAATATTTTGTTTCCAAATCTTCCACGGAACCTGCCCCTCTTATGGTTGATAATGGATTCCTCTCAGATGGTGCTACTTCTGTATATGTTGACCGGGAACAAAATTTCTGGATTACCGACACAAGAGGAATTAATAAGATCAACAATCTTAAAGTTACTAATTATTTCGAAAAGAATGGGATGCTCGAAGATGAAGTGACCGCTATTATTGAGAAAAATGATGGAAAGATCATTTTGGGGCATAATAAAGGGTTATCAATATATAGTAATACCACATTTAAGACCATTCCCTTTCCTCATTCACTTGAAAATACCAGGCGTGTGCAGGATATGATACTTGATAATAAGGGAAATATCTGGTTTGTTTCTATCAGCATGGGTCTGGGTAGGTTACTGGAAAATGGAAATATCATGTGGCATTATTCAAAGAAATATCCAACTGTAACTGCTGTTTGTCAGGATAAAAGTGGCAGGATATGGGTAGGGGCTGACAGGAAACTGCTCTATATTGAAAATAATAAACTTGTTGAATATAAGCAGTTTGGTGAGAATAGAAACACGTTACGCAGAATTTTCCCTGCCGGGGATGGTGGAATTCTGATCGCGGGTCTTGAAGGTATATGGCACCTGAATAAAACGGAGATTAAGAAGATACCTTCTCCTGCTGACGGGACTGCGGAGAGTATTTTTGCATACTATAAAAGCAGAAACGGAAATGAATTTATCGGAACCCAAAATGGTTTATTTATTATACAAAATGGTGAAATCATTAAATATAATAAAAACGGTATTGAAATAAATAACCCGGTATACTTTATCCTTCAGGATAATGAAGAGAATTACTGGATTGGGTCAAACCAGGGACTTTATAAATGGGATGGGGATAAAACTCTGGAAACATATAATATTCTTAATGGACTCGCAGGGTGGGAAACCAACCGCGCTGCCGGAATGGTCGATTCCAAAGGCAGAGTTTGGGTCGGCACCGACCGTGGACTTACTTGTTTTGAGCCTGATTACAATAAAGTGGCTATCCCGATTCCGGTTATCCAGCTTCAACATGCCGAAGACAGCAAGGGTGTTCTTTACGAAATGTCTCAGAAAAGTATTGTTTCATTTTCTGATAATACACTGGTTTTCCATTTCAGAGGCATTTCCTTCGTGAATGAAGACCTAATAGAATATAAATATAAACTGGAGGGATTTGATAAAGAATGGCAGGATGCAAATCAATCCATGCTCGATAAAATTAAATATATAGGCTTGCGACCCGGCAAATACACATTTTGTGTTAAGGCAAGGAATTTCGCAGGTCGATGGAGTACAATTACCAGGTCAGAAACCATAAGAATTACTTCACCTTTATATTTAAGGTGGTGGTTTTTAGTGTTAATATTCATAGCTCTTAGTGCTTTTATTTTTGCACTTTTCAGAATTTATGTTCAAAAAGTACACAATAGGTCACTGGAAAATGAGATACTGGAGCGTAAGCTTATAGAACAGGCACTCATTGAAAGCAGGCAACGATATCAGGATCTTGTTGAACTTCTTCCCGAAACTATTTTTGAGGCCGATTGCTCAGGGAAACTCGTTTATTTGAACGATACCGGGTTTAGATTATTCAGTTACCAGCAATCAGATCTGAAAAATAATCTGAACCTCACACAACTAATTTCCTCTTTCAACCATGAAGAAATAGCTATGCACCTGGCTACCAACCATGAATTAAAGCACCCGGCCAGATCTGTATTGACCGGAAAAAGAAAGGACGAAACCACTTTCCCGATGTCAGTTCATACTGTTCCTATTTTACATAATCAGAAATGCCTGGGAGCCAGAGGAATAATGATTGATCTTACCGAACAGAAACGAATCGAAGAACAATTGCAGAAAAATGCTGATGATCTGAATGCATTGAATAAAGGTAAAGATAAGTTTTTCTCCATTATAGCTCACGACCTGAGAAGCCCGTTTACTTCTTTTCTTGGATTTACGGAGATACTTGACGAAGAATTTGATTCTCTTCCGGTGGAGGAAGTGATTTCGATTATATCTTCGCTTAGGACATCAGCTTCCAATTTGTACCAATTGCTCGAGAACCTTCTCCAGTGGTCGCTCCTGCAAAGAGAAATAATTAAATTCGAGCCAAAAACAAGGCACCTCTTTCCTTTGGTACGTAATTGTATCGAAGTTATTTCTATCACAGCAAAGCAAAAAGAAATCGATATCAGAATTGATATTTCTGAAAACCTTGAAATTACTGCCGATATTAATATGCTGCAAACCATCCTTCGAAACCTGGTTTCAAATGCTATTAAATTCACCGGCAGAGGTGGTTTTGTGCATATTAATGTAATATCCGGGGAAGAACATTTATTCCTTTTTTCTGTTAATGATAGCGGTATAGGGATATCCCCCGAACGACAGCAGGAAATATTCCGCCTTGATGCCAACAATAAAACGAGAGGAACAGAAGGCGAACTCTCAACCGGGCTCGGACTAATTCTATGTAAAGAATTTGTCGAGAAACATGGAGGCAGAATCTGGGTCGAGAGTATTGAAGGAAAAGGAAGTACCTTTCATTTTACTATCAGGGAAACAATTGCTTAATATTTGTTTTATGCCAGAGGAACTGAATAAACGGGATACCACGATAGAACTGGAAGCAGAGCTACAGAATCTGAGGCAAGCGTATGATTCGTTAAAAAATGCGTATGAAGATGATATTTCCCAACGGCTCAGGAATGAAGTGTCCAATAGGATTAAGGACTGGGCTATTGAGTCAGCAATTGATGCTATCGCCATTTCCGACCTTCATGGGAATCTGACGTATGTAAATCCGGCGTTCTATAAACTTTGGGGGTATACTACTGATGATGAGCTAATTGGAAAACCTGTAATAGAATTCTGGAATTCCGGGGATAAAGCTTCTGATGTGGTTGAATCCATCCGGCAAAGTGATGGATGGAGCGGTGAACTCCAGGCACTTACAAAAAATGGACTTGTACTCGATTTGCAAGTGTCGGCAAGTATGGTAAAGAATGCTGCCGGAGAGCCCGTTTGTATGCTTGCATCCTTCGAGGATATTACAAAAAAGAAACAAGCTGAATTATTACGAACCGAGAGTGAAATCAGTTACCGCGAATTATTCAACAATGTTGCTGATGCTATTTACATTCAGGATAAAGATGGCACATTTCTGGATGTAAATGCAGGCGCGGTTAAAATGTATGGATATCCCAAGGATGTACTTATTGGTAAAAATCCATTATTCGTTTCAGCACCTGGTTTGAATGACCTTGCTGCTGTGGCTTCGATGGTCGACCTGGCTTTTGCTGGCGAGCCACAGCAATTTGAGTTTTGGGGCCTGCGCTCGAATGGTGAAATTTTTCCTAAGGAAGTCCGCATTGTCAATGGAACATATTTTGGCCGGAAGGTAAATATTGCTATGGCCAGAGATATCACCGATCGTAAGCTGGCTGATGCTGCATTACTGGAAAGCGAACGGCGATATCGTGAGTTGATTGAACTGGCTGTCGACGGAATCCTTCTAGGTTCGCCTGATGGTAAAATTATAGGAGCTAATTCTTATATGCTCAACCTTACTGGCAGGTCACTCGATAACCTGGTTGGATTAAATATAAAAGATTTGTTCGACCCCAATGCCCTCGAAGATATTCCGTTTAGATACGACTCGCTGAAGAATGGGGAAACAGTTTTCAGTGAGCGTGATATCCTTCAGCCTGACGGTTCCACCATCCCGATCGAGATGCATACCAAAATGATGCCCGACGGGATCTACCAATCCATTTACCGTGATGTAACCGAGCGAAAAAGGGCAGAAGAAACCCTACGCGAAAGTGAAGCTAAATTCAAGTCGTTGGTTGAATCTACTTCCGACATGATCTGGCAAACTAATATTGCAGGCAAATACACCTATGTAAGCCCTCAATTTGAAAAATTGCTTGGCTATACTCCAGGGGAAGCTGTCGGGCAATCACCCTTCTTATTTATAGCTGATAAAAATATTCCGGATATTATTACAAATTCCGATTCAATAGTCAGTAAAGCTTTACCCTTTAATTCCCTTGTTAACAAATACAAGCATCGCGAAGGACACCTGTTGATTTTTGAAACCAGCGGTGTTCCTGTATTCGATAAATCAGGAAAACTTACTGGTTACCGCGGTATAAGCAGGGATATTTCGAAACGATATCATGCAGAACGGCAATTGCATAAACTCTCCATGGTCGTTCACCAGAGCCCCATTACAATTATTATCACAGGCCTTGATGGCAAAATAGAATATATAAACCCGGCCGGCTGTGAAATATCAGGTTATTCCGCCGATGAATTATTAGGTAAAAATCCTTCTGTTTTCAGCGCGGGCAATACGCCTAAAGAGGTATACAGTTCGCTTTGGAAAACTATTAAAGCCGAAAGCGAGTGGAAAGGAGTTTTTAATAACAGGAAGAAAAATGGAGAATTTTTCTGGGAAAGTGCTTTTATTGTGCCGTTGCGGGATGCGGAAGGAACCGTATCGCACTACCTTGGCGTTAAAGAAGATATAACAAAACGAATAAAAGCAGAAACAGCTCTCAAAGAAAGCGAAGAAAGGTACAGGGAACTATTTGAGAGTTCGCCTGATGCGATTATACTTGCCGATATTGAAACAGGAATGCTGATTGACGCCAACACTTCAGCCTGCAACCTGTTAGGCTGCTCGCTTAATGAAATTAAAAAGCTTCACCAAACAAATATCCATCCGGTCAGGGGAAAGGAACTGGCAGAAGAAACATTCCTTCATCATGTTGAAAGAACCAAAATCAGGGATATTGTTCAACCGATCGAAACTTTAATTCTCCGCAACGATGGCAGCGAAATTCCTGTCGAAGTGCTGGCGAGTTCAATAACAATAGGAGGCAGGCAGATACTACAAGGAGTATTCCGTAACATTACTGACCGTAAACAAGCCCAGGAAGAACTCTTAAAAGCAAAAGAAAAAGCCGAAGTCGGCGACAGACTGAAATCTGCCTTTCTCAATAACATTTCACACGAGTTGCGTACACCACTCAATGGAATTATAGGATTCAGTGAAATGTTAGCACAAAGTGACAGTTCCGAAGAAGATCGCCTTGAGTTCAGCAAGATGATAAAGAGAAGCAGCTCGCGGCTCATTAATACCATTACCAATTATATGGATATTTCAATGATCGTTTCCGGAATTATTGAAATCAACAGGAACCCCTTCAATCTTAATACTTTTCTTGACAATATTTACAACCAGGCCTTCGAAATATGCAACATCCGCAACCTGGCATTACATATTGTTAAAAAAACACCTGTTGAAGAAAATATGATCGTAACGGATCAGCACCTGCTATCCAAAATATTCGCGCACCTGATTGATAATGCAGTTAAATTTACCAAAGCTGGCTCCATCACTATAGGCTATAAACACAGAGCCGGCATGCATCATTTCTCCGTGAGTGATACAGGAAGCGGAATACCGGAAGAAGCAATGTCAGTTATTTTCGAAGTGTTCATGCAGGCTGATCTGTCTACATCCCGTGGTTACGAAGGAAGTGGCCTTGGATTATCTATTGCAAAAGGGTTTGTGAAATTACTGGGCGGGGAAATATGGGTTGAAGCCAATAACCACGAAGGGTCAACCTTTTGCTTTACAATTCCTGGTGAAACTGTACCTTCAAATTCTGCCAGTGTTGGAAAAGCTCCTGATGAATACCCCAAATTGGCAGAGTACTTAATTTTAGTTGCCGAGGATGAAGATTCCAATTATAAATACCTGGAAATTGTACTCAGGAAAGCGAATTATAGAATAATCAGGGCTACCAATGGTTTTGAATGTATCGACATTTGCCGTACTCAGCCCGGGATCAGGGTCTTACTTATGGATATGAAAATGCCCGGGATGGATGGATTTGAAGCTACAAGACAGATCAGAAGAATGCTCCCGCAATTACCTATAGTTGCTCTTTCTGCATTTATTTCGGCTCAGGAAGAAAATGCAGCTATGGAAGCCGGTTGTAATGAATATATCGTAAAACCTGTGAGCAGGAACAAACTTCTTGAAACAATTGAGAATTGGATAAAACAGTCAGGTAACTGATGAAATGCATGTGCCTGATAGCAAAATCCACGTCTCAGATTCCAGGTTCTAAATTCCAAGATCCCAGAAATGTATAGCATGCTCAGTTGTTTGAATGAATAGCATGCTCAGTTATTTCCCCTTGGGATTTGGGATTTTGAATTTGCCTGCCTGCTGCAATTATGATTTTGGGTTCTTAGAAAGATCTGGATTTTCTCTGCTTTTTCATACAATGGCAGAAACCGAAGATCAGTTACTTGTGAACATTCCGGATGAATTCCTCAACTTCTTTTACACCGCCCTGGTATATTAAATAACCGTTGTAAGGCTCACGCGGTGTAATTTCATCGTTGATCGGCGTCAGCATCAGTCGCCTCACTTCTTCAAGGTCATTAGTCTGGCCTAAGGCCCATCCCAGTTTTATGTAAGCAACTTCCGGCAGCATGTTTTCGGCAGGCACAATTCCTTTTGCCATCAGGTCGCGTCCGGTATCGTACACAAACATATGCACGTATCCCCAAAGGGTTTGTACAGTCATATAGATGGCAACACCGGCTTTGGCAGCCCTTTCGATTGCGGGATAAATAGGTTTGTTAACATGACCAAGACCTGTGCCGGCAATCACAATTCCTTTGTATCCGTTGGCTACCAGCGAATCAATAATATCGGGCTGCATATTCGGGTAATAGTAAACTATCGAAACTTTTTCCTCAAAATAGGGGAGAATGGTGACTTTCCGGTCCTTACGGCGGTGGCTGTATATTTCTTTTATCGGAGTAACTCCTTTTCGGGTAACAGTTGCCAAAGGAGTATCGCCTATGGTACGAAAAGTAGAACGGTACGATGAGTGCATTTTACGTACACGCGTACCACGATGGAGGAAACCGTATTCGTCACTTGTTGGCCCAAACATACAAACCATTACCTCGGCAATATCGCCATGACCAGCAGCGGTGCAGGCATGCATCAGGTTTAGTGCTGCATCGGAACTGGGCCTGTCGCTCGAGCGCTGCGAACCTACAAGAACAATAGGAACCGGCGAATTCTGAACCATGAAAGTCAGCGCTGCTGCGGTATGATGAAGCGTATCCGTTCCGTGACCAATTACGATTCCTTCTACACCGGCTTCAATTTCTTTACCTATTGCGACAGCAAGTTTTTTATAATTATCGGGAGCCATATTCTCGCTGAAAACGGCAAAAATTTTCTCTGTTGTAAGGTTGCAGATAGATGCCAGTTCAGGCACGGCACCGTATAATTCACCTGGTGAGAAAGCAGGAATTACAGCTCCGGTGCGGTAATCAAGCCGCGAAGCAATTGTTCCGCCTGTTCCGATTAACTTAACTTTCGGTAAGCCTTCGGTATATGGAAACTCCTTTTCAGGAATCTTATAATTTGCTTTCTTATAACCGGTTTCTTTCATATCGGTTATAGTGGCGATATCCAGCCCGATATTATACCCGGTCGGTATTTTCATTACAATGTGCTTGTCGTCGTCGTTTTCGGAACGAGGAAGGATGGTACCGGTAAATTCGCCACGTGTGGTTTTTACAACGCCTTGTCCCCATACACGAACATTAAACTTTTTGAGTACTTCAAGCGCTGCTCCTTTGTATCCTTGAAAAATATCGTCGGTCATGATTTATTTACGATTTACGATTTACGATTTACGATTTACGATTTAGGTTGTACGATACGATGTACGATTTGAGAAGATAAACTATTGATAACCACCAATCGTACCTCGTACCCCGTCAATCGTAAATTCATTTACTGCTTGTTTGTTTACTATTCTCTTCCCTTCCCTAACCCCTAAATCCTAACCCCTAACCCCTTTTCCCAACCCCTAACCCCTTTTCCCAACCGCTTCATGCAACTCCAGCATACTCATATTCCCTTCAGCCTGACGACGAAGTTGACCCATGATCCAGTTTTGTTCCACATCTTCTCCTTTCGAGACACGGATTTCTGTGAGCTTTTTCTTAAGGAACGGCACTTTCGACACAATCTGCTCTTTACTTATCGGTTTGAAGTTAATGCTGGTAAGCACCGAATCGAACTCCATTTTCGGGTATTGATATACCAACGGAAGCATCCGGCGGGCAATGCCCGGATCAAGGTTCCTTTGTTTGAGGAAACGAAGAAGCGCATATATGATTTTATAATCGAATTCAGCGGCAGGTTTATACTGTCCCTCAACCCATTTCACGGCATGGCCGAAGAATTTCCCGACAAATGCCGGGCTGATTTCCAGTTCGTTAACAATCCGTTCGATTAGCGGGAAAAGGTTGTTTCTGAAAATATAAGTAAAGCAGTCATCCGGCACATTCCATTCTCGCAGGCGCTGGTAACGTACAACAACTTCTTCGGGAATGATACTGCCCAGCGATTCAATATACTCATTTTCAAGCGGAATGGGTGCCGAATCGGTGTCGGGATACATGCGGTCGGCACCAGGAAGAACTCTCTCAAAAATGGTAGTGCCGTTTTCGAACGACTTGCGCGTTTCGGGAGGTACTCCGGCAAATGCCATTCGGCAGCGCTCTTCGATTGTTTCCAGGGCTGTTTTAATATCATCTTCCGGGCCACGGATAATAACCTGGGCATCATTTTCACCTGGTTTCAAAAGCGTAAAGACTTTTTCCCAATCCGCAGCTGCAAATGGTGGTTCAAATTCCTCGCTATGCACCATATTGGGAACTTCAATACAGGCAATTACTTTAAGACGTTCGGTGAGTTCGTTGGCAAACATTTTTCCCGGTTGGGTGAAATGCGAAAGTATACCTTTAAATCCCGGCAGATTAACGGCTACAAGTTTATACCCGTTCGTTTTTGCATCTTTTACAAATTCGTTTTTTCCATTAAATGAATGGATATCAAGAACTGCGTGTGTCTGCTTCCAGGTTTTAACATCAGCAAACCGGGTATTCAGTATATCGCGAATGGCAAGTAACGCCCACTGCCGGAAGCACTCATTGTGCGTAAGTTCAGGAATCCATCGGCTATGAGCAACACCTTTTATTTCGACCCTGGTTCCACCTTTACAGCTAACATTCACATCTTCGCGACCTGCGCCGATCCCTGTGCGGACTTTCCCTGTACTACGGCCAAGGAAGCGGATATAATTGCACGCTTCTTTTACCTCGTCGGGATTGGTCATATCAGGATAGGTAACTGTTTCGATGAGAGGCATTCCAAGTCGGTCGGTGCGGTAAATGCGTGTATGTCCAATGTCGCTTACTTCGCGGCATGAGTCTTCCTCGAGGCTGAGTTGAATCAGTCGGACATTTTTATTTTTCAGAGGAATCACGCCTTCCACGCCAATAATGGCTGTGCGCTGAAAACCGGTCGGGATACTTCCGTCCAAATATTGTTTTCGGGTGATATGAACTTCGCCTACAATATTCAGTTTCGAAACCAGCGATATTTCAATGGCGATTCCCAGTGCTTCGCGGTTGAGCGGAAATGGCGGAGTATCGTCAACCTCATACGTACAGGTTGTTTTGCTTTTCAACCGGTACACAATCTCTTTCCGGGTTTTGAATTCCATTAGAGCGGTACCGTCGTATTCGCCCAATTCGCTAAGTGTAGGGCGCATATGCCGTACTACTTCGGCATCGAAATCGCCGGGTTTCTGATAAACACCTGCCGGGCAACGGCAGAAAAGTTTTTGAACGGTTTTAAGCTGCTGGTGTACTTCGAGCCCCGACATAAAGCCGATGCGATCGTAGGTTTCCTGCGTGGATTCGCGGCGGGGAACGTAACCAATCCTGCGTTTCGATTCTTCGTAATTAAGCTTTGGATCTATATTCTGAGCCATTTGAGCGTTGATTTTATGGTGGGTCAAATGTAGAAATATCTTTTATTCAGACAAGCTTAATATTTAGTCTGTTTTGTGAATTTATGAACAGCGGAAAGAT
>Ga0105047_10017988_pt1 | contig 10976 bp, 12 predicted proteins | sample MAT04_FD_78384 | JGI IMG/M metagenome (GOLD analysis project Ga0105047, IMG submission 78384) | Freshwater microbial communities from Lake Fryxell liftoff mats and glacier meltwater in Antarctica - MAT-04 (megahit assembly) | ecosystem: Environmental > Aquatic > Freshwater > Ice > Liftoff...
CCCTGGCGGGCGCGGCCCTGATATTCGGCCGGGGCCTTGGCGACCAGGCCGTCCAGCCCGTCGATGACCCGGCCATAGGCGTCGCGCGCCTGGCCCTTCACCTCGTTGAACCTGCCATCGAACTGCAGTTTGGCGTCGCCCGTCATGCGGCCGAGGCCGGACTGGGCTTTACCGGTCATTGTGTCGGCGGTGCCGTCGAAGCGGGGGTCGGTCATGGGGAAATCCTTGGCTTGGAAAGGGGCGGGGAGGCCTCCACCGATAGCGCATGTCGGGAGCGGGAGTTCCTGCGGCAAGAGGTCCGGAGGTCATCCTTTCAGGGGAGGACCGCATCCGTTCGCCGCTCACGCCTGAGAGAATCCGAGATCAGCTTCAACGATGAGTACTAGTGATCAAGTCAAGGTTGCATTTCAGCTCTTCTTGGCCGAGTCTCCATCTGGAGCCCGACCTTTGCCACGGTGCTGCGGGGAGGGGGCGAACGATGAAGGTGAAGCTTGAACCCCCTGACGTTATGCGTTATGGTTTCGGTCTGTGATCCGTAACTTCCGTGACCGCGAGACGGAAACTGTCTGGGCCGGCGAGCGGTCTCGGCGGTTGCCGGGCGACATTCAGGAGGCGGCGCTGCGCAAGCTGCGTCTTTTAAATCGAAGTACGGTGCTGGATGAACTGCGGGTGGCGCCGGGCAATCGGCTGGAGGCCCTGTCGGGAAACCGGAGGGGCCAGCACTCGATCCGGATCAATCAGCAATGGCGGGTCTGTTTCCGCTGGAGTGACGGAGGCTGCGACGATGTCGAAATCTGCGACTACCACTGACGGCGAAGGCTTGCTGCACAACCCCACGCCAGGTGACATTCTGCTGGAGGAATTTCTCAGGCCGATTGGGATGAGCCAGACCGCCCTGGCCAACGCCATCGGCGTGCCGCCCCGACGCATCAACGAGATCGTGCTGGGAAAGCGGGCTGTCACCGCCGATACTGACCTGCGGCTGACGCGGTATTGGGGGCTGCGGTCGGGGTTTTTCCTGGGGCTGCAGACCGATCATGATCTGCTGCAACAGCGCCGGAAGATGGGGGCCGTGCTGGAGATGATCACCCCGAGGGCGGCTTGAACGCCCTCAGAGATAAAGCAGTGTGCATCCCCGGTTCTGAGTTGCCTTCCTCCGAGGATCGGAGGCAGGGGCTGTTTCTTGCGCCCGTTAGCGGCGACGGCCCAAGCCGCTGAGCAGCACGGCCAGACCGGCGACGATGCCGGTGGTCAGCAGCGGCTTGCGGCGGGCGAAGTCCAGACCCTGGCGGGCCCGGCCCTGATATTCGGCCGGGGCCTTGGCGACCAGGCCGTCCAGCCCGTCGATGACCCGGCCATAGGCGTCGCGCGCCTGGCCCTTCACTTCGTTGAACTTGCCGTCGAACTGCAGTTTGGCGTCGCCCGTCATACGGCCGAGGCCGGACTGGGCCTTGCCGGTCATTGTGTCGGCGTTGTCGTCGATAAGTGGGTCGGTCATGGGGTATACTTTGGGAGAGAGGAGGAGGCCTGCCGGCCCTGTCCGCTTAGCGCTTGCCTGACGCGGGGCTTCCCGTCACACCCGAACAGACGCGCAAGGGGTCGATGTGTCGCGGGCGTGGCGCGCCGGAGGGGTTAGATGCGATGCAAGGCCAACTGACAGCCTTCGACGCGGCGGCCATTCTGATCGTGCTGTCCGCCGTGTTGGCCTGGATCAATCACCGCTTCCTGAAACTTCCTGAGACCGTGGCACTGACAATGATGGGCGCGCTGGCCTCGGTCGTCGTGATCGCCATTGATGCGATCCTGCCGCAGAGCAACCTGTCGGGCCTGGTCAAGCGGTTCCTGAACGACATCGATTTCCACGAGACGCTGATGAACGGCATGCTGTCGTTCCTTTTGTTCGCGGGTGCCCTGCATGTGGACATCGACGACGTTCGGCGCGGGCGCTGGCAGATCGCCGTCCTCAGCACCATTGGCGTCATGGCCTCGACCCTGATCGTCGGTGGCGGATTCTGGCTGTTGTCGGGCGCGGTGGGGTTGGGCGTGCCGCTGGCGTGGTGTTTCGTCTTCGGTGCCCTGATCAGCCCGACCGATCCGGTCGCGGTCATGCGTGTGATGAAGACCGCCAAAGTGCCGCCGACGCTGCAGGCCACCATCGCCGGAGAGAGCCTGTTCAACGACGGTGTCGGGGTGGTGATCTTCTCGATCCTGCTGGCCTCGGCGGTCAGCGGTGCGGAATTCTCGCTGGTCCACGCCGGAGAGATGTTCGCGGTCGAGGCCCTGGGCGGGGCCGTTCTGGGTCTGGTCGTCGGCCTGATCGGCTTCCACGCCATGAAGGCCATCGACGACTATGGGGTCGAAATGCTGATCACTCTGGCGGTGGTCATGGGCGGCTATTCCCTTGCGTCGGCCCTGCACATCTCGGGGCCGGTGGCGATGGCGGTGGCCGGGCTGCTGATCGGCAACCGGGGCGTCAGCTATGCGATGACCGCCAAAACCAAGGATTATCTGCTGAAGTTCTGGGGCCTGATCGACGAAGTGCTGAACGCGGTTTTGTTCCTGTTGATCGGGCTGGAGGCGGTGGTGCTGGCCGGTCGGTTCGGCCTGTTGGGACTGGGATTGCTGACCATACCGCTGGTGCTGTTCGCGCGGGCGCTGTCGGTGGGCGTGCCACTGACGGCCTGGCGCGGCCTGCTACCATTTCGGCTGGCCTTTCCGGTGATGGTCTGGGGCGGACTGCGCGGGGGCATCTCGATCGCCCTGGCCCTGTCACTGCCAGCCGGCCCGATAAAGGACGTGCTGGTCGCGGCGACCTATGTGGTGGTGCTGTTTTCGGTGCTCGTCCAGGGCGGCACCATCGGCGGGCTGATGCGCAAATGGACCCGGCCCGAAGCGACGGCGGCCGATCCGGTGCCCTGAAACCGGGAAGCGTGCCCGGAGGGGGTGCCGATGTGGTGCGCGGGCATCCATCCGTCCACGCCCAGCGTGCCTTCCTACCCCACCTTAACCCGCGTCGCCGCCTCGGGCAGGTCCTCCCCGAACGCCCGCTGATAGAATTCCGCGATCGTCGGCCGCTCCAGCTCGTCGCATTTGTTCAGGAACGTCAGCCGGAAGGCCAACCCCACATCCCCCGCGAAGATGGTCGCGTTCTGGGCCCAGGTGATGACGGTGCGCGGGCTCATGACGGTCGAGATGTCGCCGTTCATGAAGGCGTTCCGCGTCATGTCGGCGACGCGGACCATGGCGGCGATGGCGCGTTTGCCGTCGGCGGTGTTCCACTCGGGAGCCTTGGCGGTGACGATCTCGGCCTCGACGTCGTGGTCGAGGTAGTTGAGCGTGGTGACGATGTTCCAGCGGTCCATCTGACCCTGATTGATCTGCTGGGTGCCGTGGTACAGGCCCGAGGTGTCGCCCAGGCCGATGGTGTTGGTGGTGGCGAACAGGCGGAAGAACGGGTTCGGCCGGATGACGCGGTTCTGATCCAGCAGGGTCAGGCGGCCTTGCGCCTCGAGCACGCGCTGGATCACGAACATCACATCGGGACGGCCGGCGTCATATTCGTCGAAACACAGGGCGATCGGGCGCTGAATGGCCCAAGGCAGCATGCCCTCGCGGAATTCGGTGATCTGTTTGCCGTCCTTGAGAACAATGGCGTCCTTGCCGACCAGATCAATGCGGCTGACGTGGCTGTCCAGATTGACCCGCACCATCGGCCAGTTCAGCCGGGCGGCGACCTGTTCGATGTGCGTCGACTTGCCGGTGCCGTGATAGCCCTGGACCATGACGCGGCGGTCGTGGGCGAAGCCGGCGCAGATGGCCAGCGTCGTCTGCGGGTCGAAGCGATAGGCCTCGTCGATCTCGGGCACATGGCTGTCGCGCTCGGCGAAGACCGGCACGGTCATGTCCGAATCGACCCCGAATATCTCGCGCACCGTGGCGTGGCGATGAGGTTCCAGCGTCAGCAGGGGATCGGGGGAGGCGTCGAGGAGGGAGGTCATGGATGAGCGATTAGCGCACGCCCGCGCGTACATAAACCCCGCCTTTCGGGTCCGGACGCCCGACGCTAGGCCAGTCCCGCCTTCTTCAGCGTCTTGTAGGCCTTGATCACGCTTTGCAGCTTGGCCTCGGCCCCGCGGTCGCCCTGGTTCAGGTCGGGATGGAAGCGTTTCAGCATCTCGTGATAGCGCACCTTGATCCCGGCCTTGTTGGTGCGGGCGTCGAGGTCGAGGACCGTCAGCGCCGCCCGTTCCAGCTTGCCCAGCCGAAGCGTATCCTCGCCCTCGGGTCCGGCCTGTTCGCGGGTGCGACGGCCGAACAGGCCGAAGCTGTCCTGCCAGCTGCCGTTGCCCTTGGTATTGGTCTTGCCCATTTTCGAGGCGAAGGCGGCGGCCTCGCGGCTGAATTTGCCCGCCTTCATTTCCCAGGTCGGGCGGCCCCCGGTCATGGCCTCGTTTTCCTTGGCCGCGCGGACCTCGCCGTCGCTCATGCCGGCGTAGAAATTCCAGCTCTTGTTGTACTCGCCCGCGTGGCGTTGGCAGAAATCGTAGAAGTCGTTCAGTCGCTCGCGTGATTTGGGGGCCCGGGCCGTGGCGGCGGCGCGGCAGTCAGGCCAGTTGCACGATTTTTCGCCGGGCTTCAGGTGCAGGACGTCGGCCTCCGCCGCCTCCTCTTCGGGGCGCGGTGGCTTGATCCGCATATCCTTGAAGCGGGGTTTGTATTCAAACTCGGATGACATCGGTGCCAGTGTAAGGTCGAATTGGTCACCAACAAGGACACACCGATGCCCGAAGGCCCGATTGCGACGATTATCCGGGAAAAACTGACGGCCGGCCTGGCTCCGGACCGGCTGATGATCGAGGACGACAGCGCCCGGCATGCCGGCCACCACCATGAAGGCGGGCTGGACGGCCAGCCCGGAGGCGAGAGCCATTTCAATCTGACGGTGGTGGCAAAGGCCTTTGAAGGGCAGGGACGGGTGGAGCGGCAACGGGCGGTCAACGCCCTGTTGCGAGACGAACTGTCCGGTCCGGTCCATGCCCTGACCATTCGCGCGTTGACGCCACAGGAAGACGCCGCCTGCCGCTGACGTCGTCGAACGTCGGTTGTCCCACCGCTGTCAGCGTTCACATCGTCTTAGAAACTTGGGCCTAGCGTCCGGTCGGCAAGCAGGGGTGGGGCGGCGCGCAATGGTGGAATCCGACGGTATCGGCAAGTCGATCAGCGGCGAACCGGGCGCGGGCGAAGCCGCGCAGGCGCTTCGAGCGATACTGCAGACCCAATATCTTCGCTACGTGATCATCGGCACATGGGCGTTCGGCCTGCTGGCGACCGTGGGGATCACCAAGGCTGCGCTGTGGTTCACCGGCACTGTCGCCGCCGGTGCCATCCGCGGTGCAGTCGAGAAGCGCATCAGCGAACGCGTGGGAACCGGCTGGGGGTTGGTGTTCCCCGCGGTGGCCACCGCGACGACAGCCGCCTGGGCGACGGCCCCCCTGATCGCCTGGTATTCGAGCCACGCGTTCGGACACGCCTTGGCCGCCATCCTTCTGGTGTGCGGTTATGTGCTGGTCTTTTCCCAACTGAGAAGCTCGCCCCGTCAGGCCCTGGTCATCTCGTCGCCGTATGGGGTGGCGGCGGCGATTATCCTGATTGGAATGTGGGGTGGACCGCTGTTCCTGCCCTTCCTGGCGGTCATTCCGCTGGTGGCTTCTGGTCTCGTCGTACTGGTCATGATGACCATGCTGCGGGAAGAGCGGATCCGCGCGTTCCAGGAGGAACAGGCGCATTTGATCGAAGAGCTTGGGGCCGCCCGCGATCGGGCCGATGCCGCGAACGACGCGAAATCCAGCTTCCTGGGGGTCATCTCGCACGAACTTCGCACGCCGATGAACGGCGTGCTCGGCGCCGCCCAGCTTCTGGGTGCCACGCGTCTGGAGCCGACCCAGCGCGAATATCTGTCGATCATCCGCAACTCCGGCGACAATCTGCTCAGCCTGCTGAACGACATCCTGGACATGACCAAGATCGAAGCGGGCAAGATGAGCTTCGAGGTCGTCGATGTGTCCATTGAGGATTTGCACAAGCGCGTCACCGGTCCGTTCCAGGCCCAGGCCGAGGCCAAGGGCCTGACCTTCACCGCCCGCTTCGAGGGTGACGTTCCCGCCGTGGTGCGCGGCGACCCGCTGCGGGTCTGCCAAGTCATCCAGAATCTGCTTTCGAATGCGGTGAAGTTCACCGACCGGGGCGACGTCACCTACGTCGTCCGGGGTGAGCGGCTGACCCAGGATCGGGCCCGCTTCGATTTTGCCGTGACCGATTCCGGCGCAGGCATTTCACCCGACGATCTGGCGCGGTTGTTCCAGCCGTTTACCCAGGTCGACGATTCCTCGACTCGCCGCTTTGGCGGCACCGGCCTGGGCCTGACGATCGCGCGTCGCATGGCCAAGATAATGGACGGCGAAATCAGCGTGACCTCGACTGTGGGAGCGGGCTCGACCTTCACCTTCTCGGTCGAGACCGAGGTGGTCGAATGGACGCGTCAGGCTGCCGCCGAGCCGATCCTTGCCGAGGTGGCAGACGGCCAGCCGCTGAGCGTCCTCGTGGTTGAGGACCATCCGGTCAACCGCATGATCCTGGAGGCCTGGCTGGGTTCGGCCGGCCACGCCACGATCAGCGCGGAGAACGGCATGGTCGCTGTCGGCATGGCCGGGAACCAGACCTTCGACCTGATCATTATGGATGTGAACATGCCGGTGATGGACGGCCTGACCGCGACCCGCGCCATTCGTGCCGGGCAGGGAGCCAACAGCGAGACGCCGATCGTGGTGCTGTCGGCCTCGGCCCGCAACGAGGATCATGCAGCCGGGCTCGACGCCGGGGCCGATGCCTATCTGAACAAGCCGATCAATTTCGCCGACCTGGCCTCGCTGATGAATCGGGTCGGCGGCGGGCGGGCGGGCGTCAGCAGCTGTACGGACACGTCCCAGGCCGCCGCCGCCTGACCGAGCCTCAATCCGTCCGCAATGGGGTCGCCGTGTGAACGGCGCATGATCAAGGACGTTCAGACCCGGCTCAACAGCTCGGGACCAGGGTACGGACGAGTCGAAACCCTTCGGCCGCCTCTGGAGACGTCTCATGAAGAAGATTCTCACCGCCGCCCTCGCCGCAACACTGGCGACGAGTTCGCTGGGTGCGGCCTCCGTCGCTGAAGCTCAATCGCGGGACCATCGCGCGTATCACCAGAATGGCCATGACGATCGCCGGGAAGAACGACGCGACGACCGCAACGTCCGCCGTGAATGGCGCCAGGACGCTCTTGAAGATCGCCAGGACGCCCGCCGGCAGCAGCGCGCCTATGCCCGCTGGCAGCGGGCCGAGCGCCGCTACAACGCCGCGCGCTATCAGGCACCGCGCGGTTATCAGACCCGCCAGTGGTCCTACGGCCAGACCATGCCGTCCTACTATCGCTCGAACCAGTATGTCGTGACCGACTACAGCCAGTACGGCCTGCGCGCGCCGCCGCGCGGCTATGAGTATGTCCGCAGCGGCAATGACGCCGTTCTCGCCAACTCGAACAATGGATGGATCGCCGCAATCATCGCGAGCCTGTTCAACTAACGAAATTCAGACCTGGCAAGCCAGTGCCCCGGAGGGAAACCTTCGGGGCGATTTTCGTTTGGCTCGCAGACACCTACATGAGGTCCGATGCGCGCCTTCGCCGAACTGCTGGACCGACTGTCCCTGACCGCGTCGCGCAACGCCAAGCTGGTGCTGCTGCGGGACTATCTGACGGTGACGCCCGACCCTGACCGGGGATGGGCCCTGGCGGCCCTGACCGGCGACCTGACTTTCGCCGCCGCCAAGCCGGCGATGATCCGCAAGGCGGCCGAGGCCCGGGTCGATCCGGTGCTGTTCGGCTGGTCTTATGACTATGTCGGCGATCTGGCCGAGACGGTGGCGCTGATCTGGCCCCGTGATCCCCAACACCGCCCCAATCGGGAGCCCGGGCTGGGCGAGGTCGTCGAGGCCCTGCGCACGGCCGGTCGGGGCGAGGTCAAGGCGCTGCTGGAAGGGTGGCTGGACTCGCTTGAGCCCAAGGGACGCTGGGCCTTGCTCAAGCTGATGACGGGCGGCCTCCGCGTCGGCCTTTCGGCCCGGCTGGCCAAGACGGCTGCGGCCATGATGCGCCCCGCCGTCGTCAGTCAGCCCCCGGACCCTGACGGTGCCGAGGCCGTGACGGCGCTCGAGCCGGTCGACGCGTCCGATATCGAGGAGATATGGCATGCGCTCGAACCGCCCTATGCTGACCTGTTCGCCTGGCTGGAAGGCCGGTCCGAGCGCCCGAGCGGCGATGCGCCGGGCCGCTTCCGGCCGGTCATGCTGGCCGTCGCTATCGACGAGGCGGTCGATTTCGCCCGATTGTCTCCAGCCGACTATGTCGCCGAGTGGAAATGGGACGGCATCCGCGTCCAGGCCGTTCGCGAGGCCGGGGTCCAGAAGCTCTACTCCCGCACCGGCGACGAGATATCCGGTGCCTTTCCTGACGTGATGGACGGGTTGACGTTCGAAGGGGCGCTGGACGGCGAGCTGGTGGTCTGGCGGGACGGGGCCGTGGCCCCGTTCGGCGACCTGCAGCAGCGGCTGAACCGCAAGGCGGTCGATGCGAAGACGATGGCGGCCTTCCCGGCGGCGATCGTGGCTTATGACATTCTCGCGGATCACGGCGAGGATATGCGGACGCTGTCTCTGCGTGACCGGCGGGCACGGCTGGAGGCCGTGGCCGGGCAGGGCGGCGAGCGCCTGCATCTGTCGCCGGTGGTCTGTTATGCAGACTGGGCCGATCTGGCGGTCCTGCGTGCCGATCCGCCGGTCGGGGCGGCGGCCGAGGGGCTGATGCTGAAACGCTGGGACAGCCCCTATGTCGCCGGCCGGCCCAAGGGGCCGTGGTTCAAGTGGAAGCGCGATCCCCACGTCATCGACGCGGTGCTCATGTATGCCCAGCGTGGCCACGGAAAGCGGTCCAGCTTCTATTCCGACTATACGTTCGGCGTCTGGACCGAAGCGGGACCGCTGACCCCCGTCGGCAAGGCCTATTTCGGCTTCACTGACGAGGAGCTGAAGCAGCTCGACAAGTTCGTGCGCGACCACACCGTCGACCGATTCGGACCCGTTCGATCCGTCCGTGCCGAACGGGACTTCGGCCTCGTTCTGGAGATCGCTTTCGAGGGGCTGAACCGTTCGACACGGCACAAGGCGGGCGTGGCGATGCGCTTTCCCCGTGTCAGTCGAATCCGCTGGGACAAGCCGGCGCGCGAGGCCAACTCCCTCACCGACGTCCTGGATCTGCTGGACGCCATCGAGCGTGGCGGCGGGCGCATCGCTCAGCCTTTGGGTTGAGTCCGGCCGCGCCAGGACCCATCGCTCTGGCTGGTCAGACCACACAGCTGCAAAAAGCCGATCACGGGAACCTCGCGGCAGGGCTCAGCCCGGGCCAGAAACAGCTGCGGCGGCGCTTCGGCCCGGACCAGCAGGGGCAGCACAACCCACGACCGTGGGAAGGGCCGAACATCGATGTTCGGGTCCGCTTTCAGGTGCGGGCAATAGCGCAGCGAGCGGGTCGAACAGGTCTGGTGCAGCGGCGCGATGGCCCCGGCGTCGATCAGGACGCGGTCGTCCTCGATATCGGCGGGGAGCGCTTCGCCACGGCCCATGGCGCGCAAGCTCCCGGCGGTGAATGAACGGGCTACCTGGGTGTAGCGGTCCTCGGGCGTCGTCGGCTGGCCGCACATCGGGCACAGCATGTCCCGGACAGTCAGGCGCTGGCGCACCGCGTGGTTCTGCGAATACAGGGGCTTGCCATGGCCGGCGTTGTCAGCCTGGACGATTGCCAGCGCGCCATTCACGGAAGAGCAGGGGCGGACCCCCAGCACCGGCTCTCCGGTCCAACTGGTCACCCATGGCACGTCGACGCCGACTTTCAACGACGAGAGGTTCGCAGACTCGCTCATGGCCAACGGCTTACGCCCGCGGCTTGCGCGCCAGAAGCCTGAAATGCGGCGCGGGGTGCAAAATCGAAAACGAGGCGCGAGACCCCGTGCATGCCTGACCTGGTCACTCCCCCGAACGAGGCGGTGTCCGTGGGCCAGAAAGCCGCCGCGATGGACGCGGCCGACATAGAAATCCCCTTCCCCCATCAGGTCGCCGTGCCCTATGGCGAGGAGCGGGCTTCCCCGGCACCGTCCGCGCGCGGGAAGACGGGCAGGGCCAGGGCCAGCGATCCGTCGCCGGGCGACGCCCATCAGGACAGCGGCAGCGAGGGTTGAGGCGTGCGTTACGATTTCGGATCAGACAACACGGCCGGCATGGCCCCGGCAGCGATGCAGGCGCTGGCTGAGGCCAACGACGGCTTCGCGCGAGCCTATGGCTCGGATGACATCACGGCGCGCGCCGCCGACCTGATCCGGGGCCGACTGGATGCGGACGCCGACATTCGTTTCGTCTTCTCGGGCACAGCGGCCAACGCCATCGCCCTGTCGATGCTGGCCTGGCCGCACGAAGCGGTGCTGGCCCACCACGCCGCGCACATCTGTACGGACGAGACCGGGGCACCGGGCTTCTTTGGCTCCGGCGTCGGCCTGATCGGCCTGCCGGGAGTCTCGGGCAAGATCGAGTCCGCTGCGCTGAACGCCGCCCTCGACGAGCCCGAGGTCGGGCATCGCCAGCCGCCTGCGGCGCTCAGCCTGACCCAGTCGACCGAATACGGCACGGTCTACACCGAGGAAGAGCTGCGCCACCTGATCGAGCCGGTGAAGCTGAAGGGCTGCGGCGTGCACATGGACGGTGCCCGGCTGGCCAATGCGGCGGTGGCTGGGTTCGACCTGACCCAGATCGCGCGGCTGGGGGTGGATGTGCTGGTGTTTGGCGGGGCCAAGGCCGGGGCCAACTGCACCGAGGCCATCGTCATGTTCGAGAAAAGC
>Ga0105047_10017989_pt1 | contig 10975 bp, 6 predicted proteins | sample MAT04_FD_78384 | JGI IMG/M metagenome (GOLD analysis project Ga0105047, IMG submission 78384) | Freshwater microbial communities from Lake Fryxell liftoff mats and glacier meltwater in Antarctica - MAT-04 (megahit assembly) | ecosystem: Environmental > Aquatic > Freshwater > Ice > Liftoff...
GAGAGCATCGGGATGGAGTGGGTAACTTCGGGGAAGCCACCGTCTGGACGGGTGCCGACCGTGCGCGTCGGCGAGTCGTCGCTGGCAAGCTCCGGGTGCGCGGCCTCCAGTGCTTCGAGCTCACGCAGCAGCACGTCGTACTCGGCGTCAGGGATCGACGGATCATCGAGCACGTAATAGCGATGGTTGGCATCTTCGAGCTGCTGGCGCAACCGGGTGATGCGGGTGCTGGGATTGGTCATTCGAACCTGCTGCTGCTTCCTTCCCCCACCGGGAGAAGGTGCCCTAGGGCGGATGACGGCATGACATCAGCCAACGGAAAGGCCACCACAAATTGAAACTACACGTCCTCATCCACCTTCGGCACCTTCTCAGCCTTGCACTCCTTGCGGTCGCCGGAGAGAGAAGGAAAAGCGACTCACCAGCGTGGCACCTTGGTCAGCGGCGGCGCTTCATGCTGGCGGTCGTAGGCACGCAGGTCCTCACGGATATGCATGATGCGCTGGCGGCCCAGCGCGTTGCGGCCATCGTCCAGGACCACACCGTCCAGCAATTCGGCCATGCGCTGCACGTTGGGCAGCAGCTTTTCCCAGGCATCGAGCGCGGTCAGCGGCGCCGGCAGGGTCAGGAAAAAGGCGATGGCCGGGGTTTCCAGTTCGCGGATATTGGACATGTCGAAGCTGCCCGGCTGCAGGATGTTGGCCATGCTGAAGACCGGGCCGCGCTCGGGATGATTCTCGACCAGGCGATGGAACACGTTCATGTGGCCAAAGGTCAGGCCGGTCTTTTCCGCTGCAACCACGATGTCCTCGCCGCGCAGCACGTGGCCCGCGCGTGCTGCGACGTACAGCGAGACGATCTTGTCGAAGTCCTGGCTGGGACGCTTGCCGAGGTCGTTGTCGGCGTTGGCCAACCCCAATTCGGGCTCGATGACGGTTTCGCCGCTGTAGTCGGGGTTGGCTTCGTGCGAATCCAGATCGCCGGCAATGCTGGGCTCTACCCGGGCGCCATCGCGTTCGCTGGGCGCCACGCGCTTGCCCTGGCTGGACTTCTTGGGACGTCCGAAGAAGAAGATGGCCACCAGCAGGATCAGGCCGGCGATGAGGATGCCGATGCGAAGCATGGCCATGTCGGACATTATCGATTTCTCCGCGCGAGGGTCGCTGAGGGGAAAGCTCTACTCAAGAACGCTGTATTCAAGCACGGAACCTGCAAGTTCATGCCGCCCCAGCCAGGCGCGCGGCTTCTTCCAGATCCACCGACACCAGGCGGCTGACGCCCGGCTCGCGCATGGTAACGCCACTGAGCTGGTGTGCGGCTTCCATGGTCGACTTGTTGTGGCTGACGAACAGGAACTGCACCTTCTCGCTCATCTCCTTGACCATTGCGGTGAAGCGGCCGACGTTGGCTTCGTCCAGCGGCGCATCGACCTCGTCCAGCAGGCAGAAAGGTGCTGGATTGAGCTGGAAGATGGCAAACACCAGCGCCACCGCGGTCATCGCCTTCTCGCCACCAGACAGCAGCGAAATGTTGGACACGCGCTTGCCGGGAGGCCGCGCCATGATCGCCACGCCGGTATCGAGCAGGTCTTCGCCGGTGAGTTCGAGATAGGCATGGCCGCCGCCGAACAGGCGCGGGTAGAGTTCCTGCACGCCCGCATTGACGCGGTCGAAGGTGTCCTTGAAGCGGCCACGGGTCTCGCGATCGATCTTGCGGATCGCGTCCTCCAGCGTGTCCAGGGCCGAGGTCAAGTCTGCGTTCTGTGCCTCCAGATATTCGGAGCGCTGCGAGGCTTCGCCGAATTCGTGGATTGCCGCGAGGTTGACCGGCTCCAGGCGGCGCATGCGTCCGTCGATGGCAAGCACGGCCTGTTCCCAATCCGAGAGGGCCGCCACTTCGGGCAAGCCCGCAACGACGTCTTCCAGCACGAAACCTGCGGTCGTCACGGCACCTGAAAGCTGTCCGGCCTTCAGCGACAACGCCTGCTGGTCCAGCTTGCGTTGCGAGATGACCTCGCGCTGTGCCAGTGACTGCTCGTCGCGCTGATGGCGCGTGTGCTCGTACGCACGCAGGTCGCTGTCGATCTTTTCCAGTGCCGCGCGCGCCTCGGACAAACGACGGTCGGCATCCACGCGCTGTTCCAGTGCGGCCTGGCGCTCGGATTCCAGCGACTGCACCGGCGTATCGCCCGAGCTCAACTGCGAGGCGATTTCGCCCAGGCGCGAATCGAGCTGCCCGCGCTGCCCGCCCATGCGTTCCAGCGCCTGGCTCAGCGACACGATCTGGGTACGTTGCGATTCTAGGGTCAGGGCCAGCGCATGGGCACTGTCGCGCGAGGCGCGGGCGGCGTCACGGGCGGCATCGCGCGCTTCGGCCAGCTGCCTGCGCTCGGCTTCCAGCGTCTGGCGCGACGTTTCCAGTTCGCCCATGCGTGAAATCGCATCCTCGAGCTTGGAGCGTGCTTCGCGCGCCTGCTGTCGGCTGCTGTCGAGGGTTTCCACAAGCTGTGAAAGTTCGGCATCGATCTTCTCGATGCGGTTGCGGGCGGAGTCGACCTTGCCCTGCTGGCTCTGCAACTGGCCGGCCAGTTCGGCCACGCCGCGATGCGCCAGGTACAGCGCGCGCTGCGCGTCCTCGCGTTGCTGCTCGGCGGCGAGCAGTTGATCGCGCAGGCCGGTCAGGCGCTGGTCGAGATCGGCTTCGCGTTTTTGCAGCGCTTCGATGTCGACCCGCAACGACTGGATCTCGCGTTCGCGCAGCAGTGCACCTTGCTTGGCCGCGCCGGAACGCAGCACCCGCACCCAGCCGCTGCCGATGCGTTCGCCATCATGGGTAATGACCGAATGATCGGAATGTCCGGCCTGTTCCAGCTGCGTCATCAAGTCGCGTGCTTCGACGAGGTCATGCGCAACGTGCAGGCGCGAGAGCAGGCGACGGATCGCCAGCGGGCCGCGAACCCTGGCCGCAAGCGAGGTCGTTGCGAACGTCGAGCCATCGTCTGCATTTGAAACCAGTGCGATACGGCCCTCGCCCAGCTCGCTGAGCGCGCCGACCAGCGCTTCTGGCGCATCGACCAGCACGCCTTCTATCAGCTGGCCCAGCGCGCTTTCCACCGCATTTTCCCAGCCCGGTTCCACGTCGAGTTTTTCGCCCACGCGCGACGCCGAATCGAGCCCACGTGCCTTGAGCCAGGCCACGGCCGCGCCCTGCTCCTGGCCCAGGGCCGCGTGTTGCAGGGTTTCCAGCGAAGACAGCCGGCCACGCGCGGTCTGCGCGGCCTTGCGAACTTCGGCCAGCTCCGATTGCGCCCCGCGCTGTTGTTCCTGCATCTCGCCAACGCTGCGCTTGCGCGTTTCCAGATCGGCGTTGAGCGAATCCAGCGAGGCTTTCTGCGTGTCGTGCTGCACGCGTGCCTGCTCGAAAGCGGCCGCCAGCGCGTCCAGATCCAGCCCGCTGCGTTCGCCGTTCAAGACTTCGCGGCGGCGATCGGCTTCCAGCGACTGGCGGTCGAGATAGTCGACTCGCGTGCGCTCGACTTCACCTGCGCGCGAAGCCTCGGACGCTTCACGGCTATGGGTTTCCCAGCGCTGCTGCCAGTCGGACACTGCAATCTCGGCTTCGCGCAGGGTTTCCTGGCGTTGCCCATCATCGTCCTGCAATTGCGCCAGTTGCGGCTCGGCATCGGCCACCGACTCACGCAACACGGCCAGGCGGGTTTCGTCGCCACTGATGTGCTGGCCCAGTTCGGCCAGCGCATTCTGGGCTTCGTCACGCGCTTTCTGCAGGCGCTCGGCCAGTTCGCGCTGATGCTGGATCTGCTGTTCGATACGCGCCAGTGCACTGCCCACCTGGTAGACCTCGGCCTGGGCCTTGTTCAAGGCGTCGCTGGCGCTCTCGCGGCCCGCGCGGCCGGTTTCCAATTCGCGTTCGGCCTCGCGCTGTTCGGCGATCAGCTGCTGCAGTCGGGTTTCCTCCTGAGACAGGCCCTCGCGCAATCTCTGCAGTTCGCTGTCGAGCCCCCGGTATTCGAGCGCTTTCCACTCGGCATCCTTGACCTTGCGCTCTTCCTGCAGCGCCTGGTACTGCTCGGCCTGGCGCGCCTGACGCTTGAGGTGCTCGAGCTGCTTGCCGATCTCCTCACGCAGGTCGCCCAGGCGTTCGAGGTTTTCGCGGGTATGGCGGATTCGGGTCTCGGTTTCCTTGCGGCGTTCCTTGTACTTGGAGATGCCCGCGGCCTCTTCCAGGTACACGCGCAGGTCTTCCGGGCGCGCCTCGATGATCTGGCTGATCATCCCCTGCTCGATGATCGAGTAGCTGCGCGGGCCCAGGCCGGTGCCGAGGAACAGGTCGGTGATGTCGCGACGTCGGCACTTGGTGCCGTTCAAGTAATAGTTGCTGGTGCCATCACGGCTGACCAGGCGTTTGACCGAGATTTCGTTGAACGCAGCGAACTCGCCGGCGATGGTGTGGTCGCTGTTGTCGAACACCAGCTCGACCGTGGCCTGCGACACCGGCTTGCGGGCGGCCGATCCGGAAAAGATGACGTCGGTCAGGGAGTCACCACGCAGGCGGCTGGCCGAACTCTCACCCATCACCCAGCGCACTGCATCGATGATGTTGGATTTGCCGCAGCCGTTGGGCCCCACCACCCCGGTCATGTTGGTAGGCAGGTGCAGCGTGGTCGGATCGACGAAGGATTTGAAGCCGGATAGCTTGATGGTGGAAAGGCGCATGCGGCGTGGGTTTCCGGGCGTCGCGCCCGGGTCGCCCGGCGCACTGCCACTTTTGATAGTGGGGATTATCTATCAACGCCAAGCAATTGATTTAAATGGCGAAGGACCCCTGTAGGCAGGGCGTCAACTCGGCAGTATAACGGTCGCCACGGCGGAGTGGACCGCGGCTGCGTCCGTGCAGGCGACGCCTGCTTCACCGAGCCGGACTACGTCAAACCCAACATCCCATGCCATCGGCGCGCCGCAGCGGTGGCCCGAGGCAGGCCCCGCTCCAGGGACGCAACCGTCATCGCGCCCTTTCGCATGCGCCTTTCAAGCCACGCAGCGTTCGCTCCGAGGCCAGCCTTCATCCGGTTCGCTGGAAATAGAATCCGTGGTAGCACCCGATACTGGTGGCAGGCTCGAAAGGCACCCGCAGATGCCGCTCCGGCAGCTCCCAGTGATCGACGGCCTGGTAACCCAGGGCGGTCATCTGTTCCACGAACTCGGGCAGGCACATCACCCGGTAGGGACAGATCGCGATGCCCAGGTTCTGCAGGGTGAAGTAGCCGCGCTCCGGGTGCATCGGCACCAGGTTGACCACGACGTGTGCCGGCGGGCGGGCCAGGCGCATCAGCAGCTCAGGCAGGGAGTACTCCAGGTACTGCAAGGCGCCAGTGGTGATCAGTAAATCGCAGCCGTCCGCATCCTCGGGTTTCTCGGCGAACACCAGTCGCCCCTCCGGGTCGTGTTTCTGCGCCCACAGCCTGCCGGCGGCAGTCACCGCCGGTACGTCGTGGACCCGCCAGCGGATTTCAGGCGGGTAGTCCAGGTATCTTGCGAATCCGTAATAGGCCTGGCCGATATGCCCGCCCAGGTCGAAGATATCGCGCTGCCCCTTGGCCAGTGCACGTGACAGCCAATGCATCGCCGGATAGTCGCAGGCACGCACCTCGTGCAGCTGCGAGCGGTACATGCGTCCGGCAACCTGTAGATCATAGGTATGCGGCATGGTTTGCGGCGCCGCCGCCAAGGCCTGCGAGTAACTGGGGAAAACGCCGTAGTAAGCGTTGCCTTGGAGGTAGGGACGCCTGAAATAATGCCGGTAGACGGGCCGCGCGAGCGCTTGCACGCCCGGTAGCTCGGCTGCCTGCAGCGCGATGCTTCGCAATGCGCTCATGGTTCGCTCCGCGTTGCCCCGCCTCCCCAAAGTGCGGATGTCGGAAGTCGCCTTCCCGGCAACTCGGCTGCCTGGCCGTTTGCTCAGTCCAACGTGGACACATCCAGGCGCCGGCCATGGTCGGGGTCGAAGAAATGCAGGCGGTCGCCGGCGATGGCCATGTCCAGGCTGGCGCCCAACGGCGGCAGAGCCTGCGGCGCGACACGGGCCACCAAGGCATGCGCGCCGAAGCGAAGATTCAGGAACACCTCGTTGCCGACCGACTCGATCACCTCGATCAACGCCTCGAATTCGCCCTGGCCATCGGTAGCGGGTCGCAAACTCTCGGGACGTATTCCGACCGTGATTTTCCTGCCTGCCCACTGCGGGTCGATCACAGCCGCGCCCAATGGCAGTCGCAGGCCATCGCCCAGGTCGAGGACCAGGGAATCGCCCAGGACCAGAGTCCCATGCAGCAGGTTCATCGCCGGGCTGCCGAGGAACCCGGCCACGAACAGGTTGGCCGGGCGCTCGTACAAAGCCATCGGCGTGTCGATCTGCTGGATCTCGCCGTCCTTCAACACCACGATGCGCTGCCCGAGGGTCATCGCTTCGACCTGGTCGTGGGTGACGTAGATCATGGTGGTGCCCAGCTTGCGGTGCAGGCGCGCGATTTCGGTGCGCACCGAGTGCCGCAACTTGGCATCGAGGTTGGACAGCGGTTCGTCCAGCAGGAACACGGAGGGCTCGCGCACCAGCGCCCGCCCCAGTGCCACGCGCTGGCGCTGGCCGCCCGACATTTCGCGCGGCAGCTTGTCCATCATTCCGGTCAGGCCCAAGGTCTGCGCCGCGGCGTCGACGCGCTTGGCAATGGTGGCCTTGTCGTGCTTGCGCAACTTCAGGCCAAAGGCGAGATTTTCGGTAACCGTCATGTGCGGGTACAACGCGTAACTCTGGAACACCATGGCGATGTCGCGGTCCTTGGGCGCCACGTCGTTGACCACGCGTCCGCCGATCGACAGGCTGCCCTCGCTGATGTCCTCCAATCCAGCAATCATCCGCAGCAGGGTGGACTTGCCGCAGCCGGAAGGTCCCACCAGCACCATGAGTTCGCCGTCGGCGACCTCGAAACTGGCCCCATGCACGGCGACCTGGCCGTTCTCGTAGACCTTGCGGATGCGGTCGAGCTGGACGCTGGCCATGGGGTTCCGAGGGATTGGGTGCGGGACATGCATTGAACAACGGCAAGCGACAATCGGTTGCCGCCCCCATGTTATTCTGTAATGTAACCGTTTTCATGGCGCGATATCCTCGCCATCCCCGAACCATCCATCGACCTCGCCGGAGTTGCCATGTCAGCTATTTACCAGTTCCCGGACGGCTTCGTCTGGGGCAGCGCCACTGCCGCCTACCAGATCGAGGGCTCGCCGCTGGCAGACGGCGCCGGCCCCAGCATCTGGCAGCGGTTTGCACACACGCCAGGGCGAATGCTCAACAACGATACCGGCGACATCGCCTGCGACCACTACAACCGCTGGCGCGAAGACATCGCGCTGATGAAGGAGCTGGGGATGCAGGCGTATCGCTTCAGCATCTCCTGGAGCCGTGTGCTGCCGGAAGGCAAGGGCCGGGTCAACCAGAAGGGCGTCGATTTCTACGAACGCCTGGTAGACACCTTGCTCGAGAATGGCATCCAGCCAGTCGCCACCCTGTTCCACTGGGACATGCCCGCCGCGCTGGACGACCAGGGTGGCTGGTTGAATCGCGACAGCGCTGATTGGTTTGCCGATTACGGGCGCCTGATGTTCGAGCGCCTCGACGGCCGCATCAAGCGCTGGGCCACGCTCAACGAACCATGGGTGGTGACCGACGGCGGCTATCTGCACGGCGCACTGGCGCCCGGACACCGCAATCGTTTCGAGGCACCGATCGCTTCGCACAACCTGATGCGCGCGCACGGCGCCGCGGTCAAGGTGTATCGCGAAGTGGGCAAGCACGAAATCGGGCTGGTGGTGAACATCGAACCCAAGTATCCGGCCAGCGACAGCGCCGAGGATATTGCAGCGACGGCGCGTGCCGATGCGTACATGAATCGACAGTACCTGGACCCCGCGTTCTTTGGCACCTACCCCGACGAGCTGCGCGAGATTTTCGGCGAAGCGTGGCCTGAGTGGTCGCAGGAAGACATGGACCTGATCAAGCAGCCCATGGACTTCATCGGCGTCAACTACTACACACGCAACGTTGCCGGACACGACGAAACCAACTGGCCGCTAAAGGTGGCGCCGGTTCGACAGAAGCAGAATACGTATACAGAGACCGGCTGGGAGGTGTTCCCGCAAGGTCTCACCGACACCCTGCTGTGGGTCAAGCAGCGTTACGGCAATCCGAAGGTGTTCATCACCGAGAACGGCGCGGCGTTCTTCGATCCGCCGAAATCGGAGAACGGCCGCGTGCGCGATCCCTTGCGGCTCAGTTACTTGCGCCAGCATCTGCGCGCGGTGCACGCTGCCATCGAGGCCGGCTGCAACGTGCAGGGCTACTTCGTCTGGTCGCTGCTGGACAACCTCGAATGGTCGCTGGGTTACTCCAAACGCTTCGGTATCGTCCACGTGGACTTCGAAACCCAGACCCGCACGCCCAAGGACAGCGCACGCTATTATGCGAAGGTTGTCGCCAGCCATGGCGAGGCGCTGACCAACGAGGACGACTGAGCTCCGATGCCGCGGACCACGCTTTGTAATTCCATCCCTACGAAGACCTCCGCATGAGCGCTACCGGCGTCGATCCGGCCAAGCCCGATCCGGGCGAGCGCGTGCTGCTCGCCGACATCGGCGGCACCAACGCACGGTTCGCGCTGGCGGCAGTTTCAGCCGACGTGCCGTTGCTGGACGACAGCGTCAAGGAATACGCAGTGGCGGATTTTCCGTCGCTGGGCGAGGCCGCCCGCCACTACCTGCAGCAGACGGGCTTCAGCGCGCAGAACGGCGCGCCTCGCAACGGAGTGTTCGCGGTGGCCGGACGCGTGGATGGCGATGAAGCGCGCATCACCAATCATCCCTGGGTGATTTCAGTCACCCGCACGCGCCTGGCGCTGGGTTTCGACGGCCTGATGCTGGTCAACGATTTTGCCGCGCAGGCGATGGCGACCTCGCTGCTGACCACCGCCGACGTAGTGCCTATCGGTGCGGCGCGCTGGAGCCCTGCACCGCTGTCTCTGCCGCGTACCTACGCCGTGATCGGTCCGGGCACCGGACTGGGTGTCGGTGGCCTGGTGATTCGCGATGGCAAGCGTTATCCGCTGGAAACCGAAGGCGGCCATGCCAGTTTTCCACCGGGTACGCCCGAGGAAATCGAGATATTGCAGAAGCTGTCGGAACAGTTCGGTCGTGTGTCCAACGAGCGTCTGATCTGCGGCCCCGGCCTGGTCAACCTGCACCGCGCGCTGAGCGAAATTGCGGGCGAAGACCCCGGGCCGCTGCAGCCGGAAGATGTCACCGCACTCGCCCGCGCAGGCGATCGCCTGTGCATGCGCACGCTGGATGTGTTTTCGGCAGTGTTCGGTGCGATCTCCGGCGACCTGGTGCTCACCATGGGCGCATGGGATGGCGTGTTCCTGACTGGCGGCCTGGTGCCCAGGCTGCTTTCATCGCTGCAGCATTCGGGGTTCCGCCAACGCTTCGAGCACAAGGGACGTTTCTCTCCCGCGATGGCCCGCATTCCTACGCTCGCCGTCGTGCATCCGCGGCCCGGCCTGCTGGGCGCTGCGGCCTATGCAGTAGAGGCGTACGCGCCAAAGCTTTGACATGAGTGACCCGCGCGAAACGCGTAGCACATGCTTTTGCAGTTGATTCGACAACGCCAGCCGAGAACCGATGTCGCTGGATTCCCGCTTTACGGGATGACGAGCGAACCAACCTCACTGGAACACACCGCCAACCCTCCTCCGCCACATAGCCTTCCCCCATGAGCCTGCATCCGAAGATCCATGCCATTACCGAACGCATTCGCCGACGCAGCGCCGGTTCGCGCGCTGCTTACCTGGCCAGCATCGATGCCGCCCATCGCCAGGGACCGACGCGTACCCGCCTGAGCTGCGGCAACCTGGCCCACGCGTTCGCCGCCAGCGAATCTACCGACAAGTCGCGACTGCGTGCCGATGCCGCGCCCAACCTGGGGATCATCAGCGCGTACAACGACATGCTCTCGGCACACCAGCCATTCGAACCTTATCCGGAGATGATCCGCAACATCGCCCGCGCGCTGGGCGCGACCGCGCAGGTTGCAGGTGGCGTACCGGCCATGTGCGATGGCGTCACCCAGGGCCGCGCCGGAATGGAGCTGTCGCTGTTCTCGCGCGACGTGATTGCCCAGGCCACCGCGATTGGCCTGAGCCACGACATGTTCGACAGCACCGTGTACCTGGGCGTGTGCGACAAGATCGTGCCGGGGATGCTGATTGGCGCGCTGGCATTTGGACACTTGCCGGCGATTTTCATTCCAGCCGGTCCGATGACGCCGGGCATTCCCAACAAGCTCAAGGCCGAGGTGCGAGAGCGCTACGCCGCAGGCGAAGCGACCCGCGAGGAACTGCTGGAAGCCGAATCAGGCTCCTACCACGCGCCGGGAACCTGCACTTTCTACGGCACCGCCAATTCCAATCAGGTACTGCTCGAAGCGATGGGCGTGCAATTGCCGAGCGCTTCGTTCGTCAATCCGGGCACTCCCCTGCGAGATGCGTTGACCCACGCAGCGACCGAACGCGCGCTGCGCATCAGCGCGCTCGGTGGTGACTATCGTCCCATCGGACGCCTGGTCGACGAGCGTGCGATCGTCAATGCGATGGTGGCGTTGATGGCCACCGGGGGCTCGACCAACCACACCATCCATTGGGTAGCGGTGGCGCGAGCAGCGGGTATCGTGCTGACCTGGGACGACATGGACGAGCTTTCGCAGATCGTGCCGTTGCTGGCGCGCGTGTACCCCAACGGCGAGGCCGACGTGAACCGCTTCTCCGCCGCTGGCGGCATCGCTTTCGTGTTTCGCGAACTGATGGATGCCGGTCTGATGCATGCGGACCTGGAAACGGTGGTGCCCGGCGGCA
>Ga0105047_10017990_pt1 | contig 10975 bp, 7 predicted proteins | sample MAT04_FD_78384 | JGI IMG/M metagenome (GOLD analysis project Ga0105047, IMG submission 78384) | Freshwater microbial communities from Lake Fryxell liftoff mats and glacier meltwater in Antarctica - MAT-04 (megahit assembly) | ecosystem: Environmental > Aquatic > Freshwater > Ice > Liftoff...
CGGGCAAGACTGACATCTAAATGCTTAGGTCCATCTTGAGTGGCAGTGATAAAAGGTAAGTTAATTTCAGTTTGGCTAACGCTAGATAATTCAATCTTAGCTTTTTCTGCAGCCTCCGTTAGACGTTGTAAAGCTTGCTTGTCTTTACGCAAGTCAATGCCTTCACTGGCTTGGAACTGGTTAGCGAGCCAATCTACAATCTTTTTATCAAAGTCATCGCCACCCAAATGGGTGTCACCACTGGTGGACATCACCTCAAATACGCCGTCGCCCACTTCTAAAACTGAAACATCAAAGGTACCGCCACCAAGGTCGAATACTAAGATTGTTTCATTTGCTTTGCTATCTAAACCGTACGCCAAGGCGGCGGCGGTGGGTTCGTTGATGATCCGTAGAACTTCAACTCCAGCAATTTTACCTGCATCTTTGGTAGCTTGACGTTGAGAGTCATTAAAATAGGCGGGAACAGTTACTACGGCTTGAGTAACTTGCTCGCCTAGATATTTGCTGGCATCGTCAATCAGTTTACGCAATACTTGGGCAGAAATTTCTTCGGGTGCGAACTGCTTGCCAGCGGCAGGGGCATCAATTTTGACGCTACCATTTGCATTTAATACTTTGTATGCAACTTGGGTTGATTCGCTAGTGATTTCGTCATACTTTCTGCCAATAAATCGTTTTACTGAATAGAAAGTATTATCTGTATTCATTACCGCTTGACGCTTGGCAATTTGGCCGACAAGGCGATCGCCATTTTTAGCGTAGGCAACTACGGAAGGGGTGGTACGGAAGCCCTCGGCGTTTGCAATTACCGTAGGCTTGCCGCCTTCCATCACAGCAACAACTGAATTTGTGGTTCCCAAGTCAATTCCAACTACTTTTGCCATAAGGCTTCCAACTCCATGTAACTTTATGTTTGAATACAAGATTAACGAGTTTTCCATAAATGCACATCAGGGTTCTGCCCTAACTTTGGTATGGTTTACCGTACTCATGGCTAGTTGAGTAGTTTTTTCATCCATTTCAAGCTGATTGTGTAAGGTGGATAGCGCCATTTCAGATCAAACAGAAAGGATTTTTTGAGGATGCTTTTGCGATGGGAGAAAGTATCAAAGGAGGCTTTGCCGTGATAGCTACCGATGCCACTATTGCCAATGCCGCCAAAGGGTAGTTCTGGAGTTGACAGGTGCATGATTGTGTCGTTCATACAGCCTCCGCCAAAGGAAATTTCTTTGATAATGCGATCTTGGTGTTGCTTGTTATTTGAGAAGAAATAAAGGGCGAGGGGGCGAGGTTTAGCATTAATAAAAGCGATCGCTTCGTTTAAGTCTGTATAGGTCAGTATCGGTAGAATTGAGCCAAAAATCTCCTCTTGCATCAACTTAGTTGTTGTCTGTTGCTCAGGAATCTCGACAATCGTAGGGGCAAGGTAAAGGGTAGAGCGATCGCTTTGTCCGCCAATTAAAATTTGAGCTGGGTCTATTTCATTGAGTAATCCCATGAGGAGATCAAATTGACGATGATTAATGATTCGAGCATAATCAGGACTTGTTTGGGGCTGATCGCCATAAAACTCTTGTAAGTAATGTTTAATTTTTACTACTACTCTGGACTTTACAGACTCATGCACCAAAACATAATCAGGGGCAATACAGGTTTGTCCTGCATTAAAAAACTTGCCCCAAATCATCCGCTTTACTGCTAAATCTAAGTCACAATCAGCATCAATAATAGCTGGACTTTTCCCTCCTAGCTCTAGGGTTACAGGCGTAAGATGCTTAGCTGCCGCACCCATGACAATTCTGCCGACTTCAGTGCCACCTGTGAAGAAAATATGATCAAATTTCTCTGCTAGTAGTGCCTGACTTGCTTCAACTTCACCTTCCACCACGGTTATATATTGCGGATCAAAATGCTTACCAATTAATTCAGCTAACAGGGCGGAGGTGTGGGGAGCATATTCAGAGGGTTTAATTACAGCACAATTTCCTGCGGCGATCGCTCCGATTAGTGGGGCAATAGCTAACTGAAAGGGATAATTCCACGGACTAATAATTAAAATTACGCCCACAGGTTCAGTGTAGATATAGCTACTGGCAATAAACTGAGTGAGGGGAGTTGGTACTTTTTGCGGCTTTATCCAACTTTTCAGATGTTTGAGGACATATTTAATTTCAGAAAGCACTATTAAAATTTCGGAGCCGTATGCCTCGATCGCTGGCTTTTGCATATCCGCTTTTAGCGCATCTAAAATCCGTTGATCATTTGTTTCTATAATCTCGGCTAAAAGTTTTAATTGTTCTTGGCGAAATTTAAATTCTTTAGTTGCCCCTATACTAAAAAATTGTCGCTGATTCTGAATAATTTTAGGGATATTCATATTTGTTGACAGTAATTCTGCAAAAAATGCTAAAGGATATTAACTTTATTTTGGCACTTCTTTGATTGCCCTCACCCTAAATCCCTCTCCCAGAGCGAGAGAGGGACTTTGATGATTTCTTGCTCCCCTTCTCCTGTCTTGGGAGAAGAGGCTCAGGTTGAGGGTTGGTTGTAGTTGCACGTCGCATAACTTTATTTTGACACTTCTACTTGGCTGCCTAAATATACTAAGAGATTTTCAGCCAGAGCCACGGGATTTACGCCCATTTCGGTTTGGTATTTAGCTAACCAGATTCCTGTTTGTGAGTGCCACACAGTCGCAGCGATCGCACTATTGTGAGGGGATAAACCTTGAGCTAGTAGACCTGCCATCATTCCTGTTAAGACATCGCCACTCCCACCACGGGCTAAAGAGGGCGTACTTTCAGGATTAATCCAAGTTTCAGTGATTTTTTTATTGCTAAAACTAATTGCCGTTCTCGCTCCTTTTAATAGAATCACGGTATTGGTTTTAAGTGCTGCATTTTGTAGGGCTTGGAGGCGATCTAATTCTTGATTAGAATCCTCTGGAAATAGCCGACAAAACTCGCCCCAGTGTGGAGTTAGAATTGTGGATAAAGGCGATCGCCCATGGATTTTTTCGATACCAATTTGCCCTAAAAGACTTAAAGCATCTGCGTCTAAAATTAGGTTCTGGCTTGTACCTAGTACTGCTTCGACTAAGCTTCGAGCATCTAAAGAAATCCCGACCCCACAGGCAATAGCGGTATATTTTCGATCTAAATCTAGATTGGCTAAGTTAGCGATCGCTCCTGTAGATGTTTCTGGGCAGCCAATTACTAAAGCCTCTGGCACTTTTGCTAAAACTAAATCCCGTAAGGTTTCAGGTACAGCTATGCTCAACATCCCCACCCCACTAGCTCTTGCTCCCAATGCCGCTAAAATTATGGAGCCGCCATACTGTTGAGAACCTCCAATTAACAAAAGATGTCCCATTTGATATTTATGCGTAGCGATCGGGCGTTGTTTCAGAAGCTGTGAAAGGGCAGAGCGAGGCTCTATCCTCCATAAATCATGACTTCGCAATGCAGGTTCTGTTATTACTTCCTTTATAAATTTTTCAGGAATATTAAAGTCTATTCTCTCTAGGTTGCCAATATATGCCAATGCCTCTTCAATAAATAAGCCCCGTTTCCATAAGCCCAAACAGAGAGTATGGGTAGCTTTGATTGCAGTTCCCATAACCTTACCTGTATCGGTATGTAGCCCCGAAGGTAAATCAATACTCAGAATTGGTAAATTCCATGTGTTAATTTTATTAATCGTATCGGCTAATGTTCCTGCGATCGCCCGTTCTAAACCAAACCCAAATAAGCCATCAATAATCAAATCACAGGTTTCTAGTTCTGCTAGTTCAACTTGAGGAATACCTAGACTCTGGATGTATTGATAATGCTGAGCAGTCAGAGATTTAAGATTGGCTAGGGGCAAATACACCTTAACATCCCTCCCTTGATGCCATAATTCTCTGGCTACAACTAAAGCATCACCACCATTATGTCCACTACCAGCTAAGATGCCGATTTTGGAAAATCCTGAATATGGATAGAGTTCTTTAATTCTTTGGGTAATTAGTCCCGCCACCTGTTCCATTAACGCTGCCACGGGCATTCCCGCCTCAAACATTAAGGATTCGATCGCTTGCATTTGATTGCTGGTAACTATAAGGCGATCGCTAAGTTTGGTCGAAAATTTAGACATACCTCAATCCTAATTTACAGCAAGTTACGATCAAACGTGCCACAGATAGAAAAACCCCAACCAATACGTGGAATCTCGCCCTGCGCCCCTCTTTTGTAGCGGGCTTGAAACTAAAGTGCTGTAAGATGCTGCCATCCTCTTTCAATGAAATTAGTTTCGGGTGAGTGGGCAAGTTGAAATGTCAAAATAATTTAAAATCAAAGAAGGAGCTAAAGACTGTCCTTGTTTCGTCTTTGCTCCTTCCGTGGTTCACCCTCACACATCACAAGAATCTATACTACAACTGCAAAAATATCAAGGTTTTTATAAAAATTAATATGGAAATGTGGCTTGCTTTACCCTCAGAACCAATGAACTAGTTGAACTAATTTTTAAGTAACTTTTTTTGTAAGAACCCAGCGAATAAATAACTTTTCCCCTTCAATCCACAATAGGACTAAGGCACAAACTACAAGACAGGCTCCTAGCTCTGCTAAAGATAGTGGGTCTGTGTCAAAGAAGTCACTGATTGGTGGGATATAAAGTAATGCCAACTGCAATAGGGCAGTGACGACCACGGCACCCAGTAGAAAAGGATTAGAGAAAAAATTCATTTCTATTAGTAGACGCTGATCTGAGCGTACAGCAAGGGCATGAACTAGTTGGGCTAGACAAAGGGTTGTAAATACTATGGTTTTCCAATGGGCGCGCCAAGTATCGTTGGGGTTGTTATAGGCAAACTCCATTAATAAAATAGTCAAAATCGCAAAGACAATGCCGATCCGAATAATATATGAACCTAAGCCTCGATCAAAGATACTTTCCTGGGGACTAAATGGTGGTCTTTGCATAATGTCTGGGTCTGGAGGCTCGACAGCTAGAGCTAGGGCGGGTAAGCCATCGGTAACTAAGTTCATCCATAGAATTTGTAAAGGTATAAGGGGAACACCAGGTAAGCCTAGGGCAGGAGCGGCAGCAATTGTAATCACTTCGCCAATATTGCTACCTAAAATGTATTTAATAAATCTGCGAATATTGGTATAGACGACTCTACCTTCTTCGGTGGCGGCAACAATTGTGGCAAAGTTATCATCGAGTAGCACCATATCGCTTGCTTCTTTGGAAACATCAGTACCTGTAATTCCCATGGCAATGCCAATATTTGCTTGTTTTAAGGCTGGGGCATCATTTACGCCATCACCAGTCATTGCCACAAATTCCCCATTGGCTTGGAGAGCTTTGACTATACGCAATTTATGCTCGGGGGCGACTCTGGCATAAACGCTGGTATGAGATGCGATTTCTCTGAGATTTACTTCTGACATTTTTTCGATCTCACTGCCTGTGATTACCTTTTGATTTGGTTCAGAAATTCCTAAATCGAGGGCGATCGCCTGGGCTGTTAATTGATGATCGCCAGTGATCATGACAGTACGGATTCCAGCGTGTCTACAAGTATTTACTGCCTCTGCCACTTCAAGTCTGGGGGCATCCCGCATACCGACTAAGCCTAACCATACTAGATTTTGCTCTGAGGCTTCTATAGTTTCTGAATCGGGAAGATAATCTAGGGCATTGGTGGCAAACCCTAAAACTCGAATACCTTTACGGGCAAGTTGGTTATTCTGTTCTAAAATTTGGGTGCGTTGGGCGGCAGTAATGGGTTGATATTCATGATTAATTTGAATGCGATCGCAACATCCTAAAACCAACTCTGGTGAACCTTTGGTAAATACTAGATAAGCATCTTCTTGCTGGCAAATCACGCTCATGCGTTTGCGCTCGGAAGAAAAGGGAATTTCGGCAATCCTTGGCAACTGCACATTTAAGACTGCAGCCTCAATATTTGCCTTTGCGGCAAGGGTAATGAGTGCGCCTTCGGTGGGGTCTCCAATAATTGCCCACTCATTGGCGGCATTTTTTTGTAAATGGGAGTCATTGCATACGGTACAGGCAATTAAAAGCTCATTCACCTCATTATCTTCAATAGGATTAAAGGCTTGTTGCTCAGAATTCAAAAACTTGCCTACGGGTTCGTAGCCTGTACCTGTGATATGCGTGGATGTCTGGGCAGTATAGATATCTTCTACTACCATTTTATTTTGGGTCAGGGTTCCTGTTTTATCAGAGCAGATCGTTGTGACGGAGCCAAGGGTTTCTACTGCTTGCAGCTTCCGAATGAGGGCATTACGTTTGACCATGCGCTGGGTTCCTAATGCCAAGGTGACGGTGACCACTGCCATTAGCCCTTCAGGTACTACCGCAACTGCCATACTCAAAGAAGTATTAAGAAGATTTTCAAATATGTCTCCAGCAAACAAGGTATCGCCAAATTTACTAAAGTCAGGCAGGATTTCGAGTAAATTTGCCAGAATTCCACTTTGGTATAAGCCTATGGATATAACTAGAAAGACTAAAAATAAGGAGCTAGAAACCAGTATATTGCCAAGTTTGTCCATCCTTTGCTGTAACGGTGTGGGTTCAGCTTCGACACTTTGAATCATGGTGGCAATTTTGCCTAATTCTGTATCCATACCGATCGCTGTGACCAGAATAGTCCCTCTTCCTTGAATAACCTCTGTGCCTTGAAAAACGAGATTTGTGCGATCGCCTAGGGATTCATCTAGGTCTAAAATCAGGCTAGAGTTTTTATCTACGGCATTGGCTTCACCAGTCAGAGCCGATTCTCGAATCTTGAGGTTAACTGCTTCGAGTAAGCGTCCATCCGCCGATACCTGCGCCCCTGCTTCGACCATAGCTATATCTCCAGGTACGAGCTCTAGGGATGAAATTTCTTGGATTTTGCCACCTCTAATTACCCTAGCAATGGGTGAAGAAAGTTTTTTGAGGGCTGATAAATCTTTCTCGGCTTTACTTTCTTGGACAAAACCTAGAATTCCGTTGAGAAAGACAATGATAAAAATGGCGATCGCATCTTTGGGAAATTCACTTTTACGCCAATCTAGTACCCCTGAAATCACTGCCACTGCCATCAGCATTACTAGCATGATATTTGTGAACTGATCGATAAAGATTCGTAGAGTACTGCGTCCAGCTTTGCTAATAATCTCGTTACGTCCATACTGGGCTTGCCGCTCTTTGACTGTGGCGATCGCTAGTCCTTTTGCTTGATCTGCTTCTAAGAGGGCAATTGCCTCCTGTGAGGAAATCGTGTGCCAAGCGGTTTGCGAAGAGATCATGTCTATTCCTTAAAATTAATATACTGCGTTTAATCTTACTTGAGATTATGGTGAATTTTTACAACAGGAATACGGGAAAGCTGGTTTTATCCTTAGCTATGAGTAGAGTGGAGTGTATATCTCAGGATTTAAGATATTAACTATAAAAATACGAGTAAACCCATGGCGATCGCTACCACAAATCCAACTACGGGGGAAATTATCCGAACTTTTACACCTCTCTCTAGTTCTGAAATTCAAGCAAAAATTGCGATCGCCCACCAAGCTTTCCAAGATTACAAATTGATCCCCCTAAGTCAACGGGCAGTATGGTTACATCGGGCGGCGGATATTCTAGAAGCTGAAAAATATAGATTAGGAGCGATCGCTACGCTGGAAATGGGTAAAACCTTAAAAAGTGCGATCGCTGAAATTGAAAAATGTGCTGTAGGCTGTCGCTACTATGCCGAAAACAGTGCCAAATTTTTACAAGATTTAGCAGTGCCAACCCAAGCTAGGCAGAGCTTTGTACGGTATCAACCCTTGGGAATTATCTTGGCAGTTATGCCTTGGAATTTTCCCTATTGGCAAGTATTTAGATTTGCGGCTCCCGCTTTAATGGCAGGGAATGTCGGGCTACTCAAACACGCCTCGAATGTGCCTCAATGTGCCGTTGCGATCGCCGAAATTATCGAACAAGCAGGATTTCCAATGGGGACTTTTCAAACCCTATTAATTGGAGCAGCACAGGTAGAAGAAATTATCCGAGATCCCAGAGTTAAAGCCGCAACCCTCACAGGCAGTGAAGCCGCAGGGCAGAGTTTAGCCGCGATCGCAGGACATGAACTAAAAAAAACCGTTTTAGAACTAGGAGGTAGTGACCCATTTATTGTTCTCAAAACTGCGGATCTGGATTTAGCCATCAAAACTGCTGTGACCGCTCGCATGATTAATAATGGACAATCCTGTATTGCTGCTAAACGCTTTATTCTCGAAGAAGCGATCGCCGATGAATTTGAATCAAAACTAGTAACCGCATACAGACAGCTTAAAATCGGTGATCCCATGGAACCTGATACGGATTTAGGTCCTCTAGCCACCTTACAAATTCGCGCGGAATTAGATCAACAGGTGCAAGCATCGATCGCCCAAGGTGCAAAGCTATTAATTGGTGGGAAGTTCGATCCCGATCAAGTTGGTTATTTTTATCCACCCACAATCCTAACGGATATTCCCAAAACCAGTCCCGCCTATACAGACGAAATGTTTGGTCCCGTTGCCAGTTTGTTTCGAGTTCCCAATCTAGATGCTGCCATTAATCTTGCTAATGATACGCCCTTGGGCTTGGGTGCTAGTGCTTGGACACAGGATCAAAAGGAATGCGATCGCCTAGTCGATGAATTAGAAGCAGGTTCGGTTTTTATTAATGAAATGGTCAAATCAAATTATAGTTTGCCTTTTGGTGGCACCAAGCGATCGGGCTATGGACGGGAATTAAGTATGTTAGGAATGCATGAGTTTTTAAATATTAAAACTGTTTGGATTAAATAATTATTTTTTCTGAGTTAGAGTTGTATGCCAAGCTTAAAGAATTATACAGAATCGATTAAATCTAAGAGAACGTATTTTATGGTGACATTAGAAGAAGCTATTTTTACTGTTAATCAACTTACAATTGAACAAAAAGAAATATTATTAGAAATTGTTAAAAATCAATTACTAGAAACTCGGCGTGAAAAAATTGCTCAAGATGCCCAAGAAGCGATCGCTGCTTTTCATCGTGGAGAATTGAAAACTCAACCTTTAGAAGCTATTATTTCTGAATTAAAAGCGACCCTAACAGAAGATTAATGAGAGAATTAGTCTTAACACCAAAATTTAAACGATCATTTCGCAAATTTGTTAAACGTAATCCTCAACTTGAGACAAAAATTATTCAAACTTTACAATTAATGAAAGAAGATATTTTTAATTCTCAATTAAATACCCACTTGTTATAGGGGAAATTATTAGGATTAAAAGCTTGTTCTTGTGGTTATGACTGTAGAATTTTATTTGCATTAGAAATTGCTCAAGATCAGTCAAAAGAAGCAATTATCTTAGTTGATCTTGGTACTCATGATGAAGTTTATTAGTTTGAAGCTTTTCTATGAAATTTTCCCATACTCTGCTTATTCTTAACCATTACATAATCATTATGATGTCGGTTGTAACGTAAATTGGACTTTATCTCTAAAAATTCTTAAATCATCCAAAGTGTCTTGTAAAAATGACCGTTGTTTTAAAAGTACGGGGGCAAACTATAGAGTCCCATCAAATTGTCTCACTGCTTGCCCATTACCAACATTTACCGCAGTTAATTCGTGACCTCATCATTGATCAAGAAATAAAAGATATTACCTGTACCCCTGAAGAGCAGGAAATGGGGCTGCGAAACTTTTATGCCCAAAATCAGATTACTTCTGAGCAGCAGTTAGTGGCATGGCTAGAACAAAGACAGATGACAAGAACCCAGATGGGGGAATTAATCGAGCGATCGCTTCGTATTGAAAAATATAAGCAAGCCACTTGGAGTAATAAACTTGAAACCTACTTTCTCAGTCGCAAATCTCAATTTGATCGGGTAATTTATTCTCTAATCAGGCTTAAGGATGGAAATAGGGCACAGGAGCTATATTTTCGACTACAAGAAGGCGAACAAACCTTTGCCGAGCTAGCAGCAAAATATTCAGAAGGTATCGAAGCTCAAACCCAAGGGATTTCAGGTCCTACGGAAATAGGAAATATTGCTCCAGCCCTAGCCCAGTTACTGATCAGCAGTCCAGTTGGACAATTAGTGGTACCCAAACAAGTTGGAGAGTGGATCGTAATTGTGCGCTTAGAAAAACTAATTCCTGCCCAGATGGATCAAGCCATGACCCAACGCCTTTTAAATGAAATGTTTAATACTTGGTTGCAATCAGAGGTGGCACAAGTTCAGCAAAATTCCGAACCTTTAATTCCCATTGCTATTTAATTCCCATTTAGTCTAAAAAAATATTATGAGTTCTGCCATTCAATCATTTCTTGCTAGTATTTCACCCTTCAATCAATTAGCTGCAAGCGATCTAGAGCAAATTGCATCTCAATGTGAATTGCGGCGTTACGGTATGGGGCAGGAGGTGCTACTTCAAAAACAAATGCTCACAAGTATTGCGATTTTGTATACGGGACAAGGGCGACTGATTGGCATCGATCCCCGCAATCAAATGGCAATCACCCTCCAAAAACTTCAGCCTGGAGCAATTATTGGCTGGGTTGGCATCCTTAGAGATATTCCCTGTGAGACCGCGATCGCTTCTGATGAGTCGGTATTTTTAATTTTATCGGGACAGAATTTTTTGGCTTTATTAAATCGGGAGCTGTTGATTTCTGATTATTTTAGTCAACTCTGTAGCGTTTCTGAAGCGTTTGATCTACTAGGAACATCAATCCAAGGTTTAGCAAATGCGGCAAGTTATGATCTTAAAGCCTTGGCGATCGCTGCTGAATCTACAGCCACAGTTAAATACCTGACCTTTGGCAAAAACCCTACGACCCAGCTTGATCGTGACCGAGTTTGGTTTGTCAGTGGTGGGGGCGGAGTGGCGAATCATCCCGTCGGTACCTCCATTGATTTAGATCGAGAAGATAGCATA
>Ga0105047_10017997_pt1 | contig 10972 bp, 6 predicted proteins | sample MAT04_FD_78384 | JGI IMG/M metagenome (GOLD analysis project Ga0105047, IMG submission 78384) | Freshwater microbial communities from Lake Fryxell liftoff mats and glacier meltwater in Antarctica - MAT-04 (megahit assembly) | ecosystem: Environmental > Aquatic > Freshwater > Ice > Liftoff...
GCGTGCGTGGCGGCGCAGGTGATGATTTCGATTTTCCCCAGCTCCTGGAACTTGCGGAAGGCGCCGACGAGGTCGCGCCCGTAGGCGAGCCACGTCTCGCGGATGGTGGTGAACCGGTGATGATACATCCACGCGAGATTGTGGTAGGCGCGGTCCCAATGCGTGCGGTGGATTTCCTTCTCGGCCAACTCGATGAGGTGGTGGAGATGCCGTTCGTAGCGATCCTGGAGCAGCGGGTCGCGCAGCATCGAGCAGAGCGTGGGCGTCAGCGTGATGGTCAGGCGCGAGTCCACGCCGTCGTGCAGCCAGCCGTCCATGATCTGGATGAGCGGGACGTACGTCTCGGTGATGGCCTCGAAGAGCCAGTTCTCTTCCAGGAACCGCTCGTGCTCCGGATGGCGGACGAACGGCAGGTGAGCGTGCAGGATGAGGGAGAAATAGCCGTTCATGGGCGGGAGAAGTGCGCGGGAGGAAATCCGAAATCCGAAAGCCGAAATCCGAAAGCAATCCGAAGCCGGAAGGTCGAAATCCGAAGGGCTGCTTTCAAATCTGTAAACGCCGACGTCAGCAGGCGCAAACTGCGCGCGAGTCGGTTCCCCTCAGTGACCCTCCGCGCAGATTCGGAGACGACCGCAGATGGCAAAAGCAATGTCCCCATCTGCGGTCGTCTCCGAATCTGCGGGGTGATGGTCCGCTCACGGTTCCAACGTGCGGCCTGCGCCCCATGGCCCACCGGCCCGGAGGCCTTTCGGTTTTCGAGCTTCGGGTTTGCTTCGGCCTTCGGCTTTCGGATTTTGGATTTCACCGTTCCTCCTCCCCGTCCGTGGGCGGCAGTTCGTCGTCATCCTCGCCCAGCAACTTTCGCGTCAGGCTGCCGCTCGTCACGGTCAGCAGCAGGCCTAGCGCCGCGAGCGCGCCCCATAGGATGCAGCCGGGCAGGTCGAGCTCGGTGCCTTTGAGCCGGTGCCGGGCGAACTCCAATCCGATCTGCAACGCTCCGATGAGGACCATCCCAAAGGCGACCAGCAGGAACAGTGAGCGGATGCCTTTCTCCGGGGAACTCATGACTTCGGCGGCACCAGGCGGCCAAACAACGCCTGCACGCTGGGCCGCATCAGCACGATGATGGTGAACACGCCGAGCACGGTGCCAAAGGGCATCCAGAGGCATTCGACGGCTGCCGCGACAAGGCAGAGCACGTAGCGTTTGCGCTGCGCCAGCGAACGCCCCGCCGCGATGACCAGCGCCGCCAGGCCCCAGCCAAGGACGAGAAACATCCCGCCCATCATCGCAAACAGCGCGCCGAAGAACGGCGGGGGCTGCTGACCTGGATTGGGCCCGAAGACCCCCGCCGGCGCGAACAAAAAGAACATGCCCATGACGACATAGATCAACCCGAAGCACGCGAAGAAGGCCATCAGCCCACCGAGCACATAGTGGAAGATGGCGAGGAGCCGGAGGTGCTCCTCGTCCTGGTTGACCATCACAGGGTTCACAGGCTGTCAGGATTCGGCGTTTTCAGCGAAGTGTCTTGCGGATGCGTGCCGACTTCGCCGCCGCCGTAATTTGTCGAGCGGGCGAAATGCAGGTCGGCCCAGCGCGTGTCCGTGCCGTCGGCGCTGGTCGCGGCGGCGGGTAAGGGATACTGGCCGTCGGGCAACGCGAAGCGGTAGCTGAACGAGCCGTCGCGGCGGAGCTTGATGGTGCGTCCGCCGATGGTGACGGTGGCGTCCGGCTCTGTCGCGCCGTAGATGATCAACTCGGCATTGACGTTGAACCAGAAGCCTTTGGCCTTCTGCTCCGCGCCGCCGAACGGGCTGCTCACGCTGCTGACGCCAAATGCGCTGACCGGCGACGTGACTCCCGCGAGGCCGGCGGCGGCCTGCGAGGAGAGGTCGCCGGCGAGCTTGCGGCGGATGAGTTCGGTGATTTCCAGCGAACCGATCCAGACGCGGCGGACGGTATCCATGTTGACGACCAGCATGAGCGCGCGTTCCTGCTCGGGCGTCCAGGCATGGGTGTCGAAGGCCGCCGGATCCGGGAGGTGGATGTGGCCGGCGGCGCGCAATTCCTGAATGGCCAGGAGCAGCGGAAGATGTTCCATCGCCAATTCTTTGATCAAAGCCACCAGCTTGGGCAGCGGGAGCGCCACGGGCAGCGTGGCAAACTCCACCGAAGTATCATCCGAGAGCGAGTCCGGCGGGGTCAACGTGCCCGCCGAAGTGGCGAGGGTGACCCACTGGCCCCCGAAGGCGTGATAGCCCAACGTGGCCACGTATTTCGTGCCCCCGTGGCCGACGTGGACAAACCAGTGCCGCGATTCCGGATGCACGTGAACCACGACCACCGGTTCGCCAGCGACTTCATGGACATACACGCGCAAGACGAGGTGGCCGTCGGCGGAGAGTTGGTTGTATTCCTTCTGTTGCTCGCGCGTGAGATCCCAGTGGGCGTAAAGCCATTGAGGATCGCGAGCGGTGAGCAGCAAACGCTTGGTACCGTAAGCTTCGGGAAGCTCGCCTGCTTCTTCGCCCGTCGGTGCGGACGGCGCCGCGGACGGGCCGAGGGAATAACGCTGGCCGGGGCCGCTGGCGGACGCGGTGGGAGTCTCGTCGCCTTCCAGGAGAAGCGGCGGAATCTCGGCCTTGGCCTTGTCGGCTCGTTTGCGAGGGGCATTCGACTTGGCAGGGACGGCCTCAGCAACCGCTGCCGCCGGCTTGACCGCGGGTTGCGCGGGCGCGGGGGCCGGCAGGGGTTTGGCGGGCGCTGGAGCCGCAACCACCGGGGTTGGTTTCACGGCCGGGATCGCAGATTTGACCGCCGGCGCGACGGGAGCCGGGGCCACCACCGGCGGAACCGTCTTGGCGGGCGTGGCCGGCACGGGCTTGGCCACGGGCGTGACCGGCGTCGGAGCCAAGGCCGGAGCCTTCGTCGGCGCTGGGACTGCGGGGGCGGGCTTCGTAGCCGCCGCGCCCAGCGCCGGAACTGGCTTGGCAACCACCGGAGGGGCCGGCACGGGGGCGGGCGCAGCCGGCTTGGCGGCTACGGTCGGCACGCTTGGTTTCGGGTCAGCGGGCGCAGCAGCAGTCGCTTTGACCGGCGACGCAGGCTTCGCTGGAACCGCCGCGGGGGGAGCCGGCTTGACGGGCGCGGCTGGCACGGGCTTGGGCACGGGTGCAACCGGCGTTGGAGCCGGAGCCGGAGCCTTTGGCGGCGTGGGGGCTGCGGGAGCGGGCGCAGCCGGCTTGGCGGCCACGGTCGGCACGCCTGGTTTCGGGGCAGCGGGCGCAGCAGCAGTCGGTTTGACCGGCGACGCAGGCTTCGTTGGAACCGCCGCGGAGGGAGCCGGCTTGGCGGGCTCGGCTGCCTTGGGGACGGGCGAAGTCACTGGCTTTGCCGACGACGGTGGTGGTGCCGGGACGGGGGCAGGTTTAGCTGGCTCCGCCTTCGCGGGGGCGGCGGATTTCACGGCTGCCGGCGCAGGCTTGGCCGGGGACGAGGATGGGGCCGGCGCCGGCTTGGCGGGCGGCGCGGCAACAGTCTTGGAGGCGAGGGTGCGTTTGTTCTTTTTCACGGGAGCGATGGGAGTTGAGGGTTTACGGCTTCCCGATTGGATGGATGGTGGGGCAATGGCAAGGGGCGGGGCGGGCTTCGGCGCGGCCGGGCGGACCGATGGCTTGGCCGCGGGAAGAATCGTGCGTTTGGGTGCGGCCAGGGTGATCGGCGTCACCGTCGCCGCGGTCGAGGCTTTGGCGAGTTTGACCTTGGGTTTGACCTTGACTGGCTTCGGTTGGGCGGGCTGGAGCGGGGTTGGCCGTTTGCGGGCCGGTGGGCGTACCGGGACGGGCTTGCTCGCGGCTCGGATAGCCGGTGAGACCTTCGCCGGAGGTGGCGGCATGACCGGCTTGTTGGCACCCGCGCGCGAGGCGACCGCCGGCGGCTTGGCCGTGGGCGTGGGGCGAGGTGGCGGCGGCTTGCTGGCCGGGCTTTTCTTCTTGGCTGGCGTCTGCTTCAAACTCATTCGGGTTACCGCTACGCAAGGTGAACTCCGAGTCTCTCGCGCGGCGGGGCGAGGCTACGCGGAAGCGGCGGAGGTTGCAACCATTCTGCCCGGGCTGTTGTGGGGACGAGCGCAGCTCAGTTTTCTGCAAGGCGCAGGCCAACGAGCAAAGTCCGAAGGCCGAAGTCCGAAATTCGAACCAAACGCGAAACCCGAAGCCCGAACTCACATCGCTGCCCAGGCGCTGCGGTTCGGCGGCAATCGTCGGACCAATCCAGACATCATCGTCCTGCCTGGTGGGTCACGATCGGGACGTAGCCCACTTCCAGGCCCGGGGGCGGCGTCACGAGCAAGCCGGGATCAAGCGCGACCAGTTTCCCCCGCGTGGGCGGCGGCATGTAGTCGCGGTCAATTGGCCAGTTCGCGTGGAGCTTTTCGACCAAGGCTTGCAGCTTCGCCTGCTTCGCTTCGCTCCAGGCGTATTGCTGGAACGACGGCTGATCCACGAAGCGGTACCACGAGTAAGTCACCACGGAACCGTCCACGAGCTTGACTGTGAAGGGCCCGCGCTGCGCGCCGGGTTGATTCCACGCAGCGGTGGTTGGTGAAGTGTAGGGTACTCCCGGCTTCGCCAGCTTGAACTCCTGCTTCAGGAGTTTGGTTTCTGCCGGCACCTCCGCCGCTGCGATCGCGAGGCGTTCCTCTCCAACGTGTCTGTAGTATTGCGGGAACAGACCGCTCTGGCTGACTCCATTCGTGAACCACTGCAGTCCCCACACGTTGCCCTCGAAGATCCGGGTGTCGAAGGCGCGCTCCACTCCGGTCATCTGCTTGCCAGCCTGATCGTAGCGAGTGGTCTTGGTGTCCAGCTTGGGTCTCCAAGCGCCCGCTTCGTCGAATCGTCCGGCGCAGAGAGAGCCGCCGTCGCGCCAAGACTTAAAGGCGCTGTAGAGGGCCGACTTCGAATAGTAGGCGACGTCTTGCACCAGGAACGCCCGGCCTTGTCCATCCACTGGGAATTGCAGTTTTGGCAACTTCGAATAGACCGTTCCCTGCGCGTCTTGGGAATCGAAACGCGGCACGGTGTTAATCTCCATGGCGCCGCCGCCCATGATGCCGGGGCGCGCGTCGAGTCCGCGGCCGTCGAGGAAGGGGTAATTGAACAGCTTGCCGATCTTGCTCCAGGTTTCCGGGATGTAATAGGCAATCGGGCCTTTGAAGTTGGCCGCGCTCAAGAAACAGGTCCAACTCTGATCGCCAGTGGGTGGGTTACCCGTGGTGGGATCGGTGAAGGGCAAAGCCATCCAAGTGTAGCCGAGGAACTCGCCGTTGGGATGGCCCTGGAACGGCAGCGCGTCCGGAGGAATCAGCAGGCGGTTGCTGAGTTGGGCGATACCCAGGCGGTTATCCGGCAGCGCCTCGTTGCTGTAGAAGAAGGACCACCCCGGTGAGCCAACCTCGTAGTCATAGCATTGCGGCGTGGCATTCATGCTGAACTTAGGCGGGCCGTAGCGGAAATGGTTGCCTGCCCAGTAACCCAACCCGCCTTCCACGGTCTGGAAGACGCTGCTCCAGGTGGGGCCGCGCTCCTTCCACGTGCGGGCCAATGTGCCCTCCGGCGCGAGTGGCTTATCTTTGTTGTCAGAGTTGTCGGGCTGGATCCAAGAACTGGGCAGGCCGATTTGAAAATCGGCCAGTGGTTGGTCCACCAGCGGCCAGACTGCGGCATAGAAGCCCATGCCCGCATTATAGGCTGATTGGGGTGGGAACTTCTCGTGGCTGAAGCCGATATACCCATGCAAGCCTTGAGAGTGAGACGTGACTTTGCCGACTTTGGATTTGGCGTTGTCTTTTGGCTGACTGTCCTGGCCGGCACAGGTCAAAGACACGACCGACAGGATGACAACGGATAAAGCGGTGATTCTCATGATGGCCTTACTTCACAATGACTGGGTGGCTTAAACGATTTCTTCCTTCGCCGCATCCCAGCGCACCAGGCGCTGTTCCTGTTGGGATTTCAGCGACATGAGGAAGGTCGCCGTTTCAATGAACGCTTCATCGGTCGAGCATTTCGGCGTGCCGCGGCTTTGGATGCAATTTATCCAATCCATCATGTGATTGGGCTGGCCGGGAGTTTTCCCTTTCTCGTAACCCTTGGGCAGGTTGGGGCGGCGGTTGTGGCTCTCGGCGACGATCTCAAAAGTGGTGGCGTTATGGGCAATGTCGTCGAAGCGCAGGGTGCCGTCGCGGCCGCAGATTTCCACCGACTGCCGCGTGCCAGTGTTCATGCTCCCGGTGAACGTGACTGTCCGGCCCAGCTTTTCGAACTGATAGGTCGCGGCCCACGTATCCGGCACCTCGCGATCGTCCTTGAGCAGCGCGAGCAAGCCGCCGCAGTAACAGTTATCCGGGATGCCGTGGCCGAGGAGATACTGGACAAAATCCATCTCATGCGACAGCAAGTCGCCGGCATAGCCAGTGCCATAAGCATAATAACAGCGCCAGTGCCAGAAGTGCCGCTCGTTCCAGGGAATCTTGGGCGCCGGCCCCAGCCAGAGATCCCAATTCACTTCCTTCAAAACTTGCGCCGGATCCGGCCGGTTCCATTGACCGTAGTAGCCATACCAGCGCCAGTTGGGATGCTCAGGTTCGAGGGACTTGAAACGTCCGGTGCGCACCAGGGTGATCGGGCCAAGGATCCCAGTGGCAATAACCTCCTTGGCCTGCAACGCACAAGTGGCCTGCCGTGCGTGATGACCGAGTTGGAAAACTACCTTGCTCTGCTTGAGCGCGTCGCGCATCCGCTTGGCCTCGGCCAGCGTCCGGGAGAACCCCTTCTCGCAGTAAATGTCTTTGCCGGCCTTCACCGCGTCGAGGACCATCTGACAGTGCCAATGATCCGGCGTGGCAATGACCACCGCATCCACACTCTTGTCAGCCAGCAGCTCCCGGTAATCCACGTAAGCCTTCGCTTCCGGGTTAAGACTGCGCTGGATGCCTTTCTGCCGATGCGGGCCGTACACATCGCAAACCGCCACCACCTTGACGTTTGGTGCGGGAGCCACCGCATCCAGCAGGTCTCCCCCGCGGGTTCCCAGGCCAATGCAGCCCACCCCAATTGTTTTGCCGGGGGCAGGCGCGGAAAGGATGGCCGGAGCAAGCGTGGCAGCCGCTGCCAGCGTCGTGGCCGCCTGGCCGGTGGTGCGCAGAAACTGACGGCGGTTCAGAGTCGAGTCGTTGTTCATGAGAAGGGGGCTTTGCAAGGTTGAGCTCATTGCGGCGACCCGCGCGCGAGTCTGAACGATTTGCCGAGCCTGGCAAGTTCCGCCGCCGTCTGGTGAAGATTCACGCTGGCCTGCACCGTTGCCCAGGCCGGCTCCTTCGCAGCCAAATCCAAACCGGACCATGGGCCGTCGGCACCACTGCACCCAGATACGCCGGACCGACGGCGCGGGCAACCGCGTGGGACAGGCGTCGCGCCTGTCTCCAGATCTATTCCCAGGCGTCACCAAAAGGTGACCGCACCCCAAGCTCGACACCGCGGAGGTGGAACCGTTACAGAGACCATGTCAGAGACAGGCGCGACGCCTGTTCCACGCTCGCGCCCAGGCCTTGGGCAAGGACTGCGCTTGAATAGTCCGGCTACGGCGTGGTGGGAGGTGTGGTTGCGCCCTTGGCGACCGCGTAAAGCCGTTTCTGCGTGCTGAAGTAAAGCACGCCATTCGCCGCCACCGGCGTGGCGCTGATCGGGCTGTCGAGGCGAAGCTCGCTGAGCAGTTTCTTCTCCGGGCGGGCGGCGAAGACCAGCACATCGCCCGAGCGCGTGGCGAAATACACTTTCCCGTCCGCCACCAGCGGCGAGGCCCACAGTTCGTGCCTCACCTCATGGGTCCAATGCGCTTTGCCCGTCGCGGCCTCCACGCAGTGCAGGCGCTTCCCGGCGTCGCCCACGAACACCAGCCCGTCATGCACTGCGGGTGTCGTGAGGATATGCCGCTCCACCGGATACGACCACCGCTCCGCCGTCGCGGTCACGTCCCCCGAGCCCGTGGGATCAATGCACTTGAGCCACGCCTCGTGCTTGCCCCACCACAGATCGCCACCCACCGTGACATAGAGCCGACCGGCGTGGAAGACGGGCAAGCTCTTGATATTGCTGGGGCTGACCTGCCGGTTGCTGAGATAGCTATGAATGTTCTCCTTCGGCGCCTTCGGGTCGGGATCGAAACGCCAGACGCGCTTGAGCTTCACGACTTCGCCGGGCGGCGGCACGGTGCGCAACGCCTCGAAGCCATAGACGACGCCGTCGCCGCCGCAGAAAATCACCCGGCGCTGGCCGTCCACCTCGATCAGGGCCGGCGAAGACCAGGTCGAGTGAAAGATGTTCGGGCCGATGCGCTCGGCGTCCTGCGCGACGAGCCGGCCGGTGGCCTTCTCCATCACGATCATGCTGTGCGCTTCGGGCGGGTGGATTTCTTTGTGTGTGTCATCCACGCCGTTCGAGGTATTGACGTACAGGAAATCGCCGTCCAGCAGGATCGAGGCGTGGGCCTGGTCGTGTTGCCGGACGCCGCATTGCTTGATCAGGTCAAAGCACCACAGGATGTCGGCATCGGCGGGCGAGAGCGGCACGGGTGCCTCGCCGGCGGGCACGGCGTGACGGGCTTCGTCCTGGAACGGGCCGTCGTTGCCGTTGGCCAGGCCGTCGAGATCGAGGCAGAGGACTTCGCCGCGGTTGCTCACGACATACACGCGTCGGCCCTCGACGGTGGGCGGTGAGCAAATGCCCGCCTTGGGCCAGTCCCAGTAAATGCTGTTGGTCAGCTTCGGCACGACCAGTTGCCAGAGGAACTTTCCGTCCGGCTCGTTGAAACACATCAGCGTGCTGCGGTCGCCGGCGTGGCGCGAGTCGCGCGGCTTGCCGTTGTTGGCGCCGATGAGCACCCGCCCGCCGGCGATTACCGGCGTGGCGTGCGACTCGCTGCCGAGGTCGGCGGACCACTTCACGTTGCGACCGGTAGCGGGGTCAAAGCTGTCCGGCAGATTCGTTTCTGCCGAGACCATGTTGCGCGTGAGGCGCTCGCCCCACTGCGGCTGATCCGCGGCGGGCAGAGCGCTGGCGGATAGCAGGGTGCAAAGCAGCGTGGCGGTGGCGATTGGGTTCGCGGGTGAATTCATCGGGACTGTTTATCCCTTGGATTGGGCGCGGGCGCAAGTCCGGCTTGTCACGTTCAGGCGGTGCCACCCGCGGTGACAGGTCCGGCGGACACCGCCGCGCTCCACCCGAGAATCACAGCGAAATTCCGACCCAACGCCCGCGGTTTCGAGGTGCGAGTCAACATGGGCGGGGCACTGGGAATGGCAGGGGAATGCAGGGGAAGAAGCGCACCTGTCGGTGGCGAGGGCGGTGGACGCTGTCCAGAGCAGACGGCGCCGGCGTCAACTCCCACCCAGCAGGGCGCGGAACTGGGCTTCATCCAGCACCGGCACGCCGAGTTCGCGGGCCTGGTCCAGCTTGCTGCCGGCGCTCTCACCGGCCAGGACGTAATGGGTGTTCTTGCTCACCGAGCCAGTGACGTTGCCGCCGACTTCGCGGATGAGTTTGGCGGCTTCGTCGCGCGAAAGCGTGGGGAGTGTGCCGGTAAGGACGAAGGTCTTGCCGGCGAACGGATGCGCGGTCGTCGCGGCAACTTTCATCGAACCGCGCGGCGAGATGCCAAGCTGCTGCAAGCGCGCCTGCACGTCGCGACCGGCGGGACTGGCAAACCAATCGAGCACCGCTTGCGCGGCGACGGGACCGACCACTACCACGGCGTCGCGCGGCGCGGCGTCTTTCTTTTTGGAGGCTTGTGCAAAACCGGCGGCGATGAGCGACTGACCGGCGGCGTCGGCTTCCGCTTTGCGTTTCTCGTCGCGGAGGCGATGCAGTTCCAGCACGCCGCGGAGGAGCTTGGAATCCGCGATGTCGCCGAGGGTCGCGTGGAATTGCGCCAGGTCGTAGGCGGTCTGCGCGCCGATTTCAGCGATGGCCAAGGCGAGGAGCCAGCGGTGCAGCGGCAGGGTCTTCGCGCGCTCCAAAGCCTCCTTCACCTTGGCGGCGTGCTTGGCGCCGAACACGCGCGGTTCGTCGTCGGTGCCGAGGTTCAGCGTGGCGAGCTTTTCCGCGGGTAACGTGAAGAGGTCGAGCGGTTCGTTGACCAGACCGCGCTCGACGAGTTTCTCGGCGACGATGCCGCCGAGGGATTCGAGGTCGAGGGCTTTGCGCTGGGCGAAGTACTCGAGGCGGCGGGTCTTCTGCGCGGGACAGCCGGCGACATTCTGGCAGCGCCAGGCGACTTCTTCCTCCGTGGGACAGGCGTCGCGCCTGTCGCTGACTTCAAGAGTTGGGCCTGAAGATGGAGACAGGCGCGACGCCTGTCCCACCTTGTCACGCGTGATCGGGCCACCGCACGCGGGGCACTTGCCGCCGACGTAGGCGACCAAGTCAAATTCCTTGGCGCCGGCGGGCCGTTTGGACACCACGACTTCGAGGACTTCGGGAATGACCATGCCGGCCTTGCGGATGACCACGGTGTCGCCGATGCGGATGTCTTTGCGGCGGATTTCGTCCTCGTTGTGCAGCGTGGCGCGGGAGATGGTGGAGCCTTGGACAAAGACCGGTTCCAGCTCGGCCACGGGCGTAAGCACGCCGGTGCGACCGACTTGAATCGTGATGTCGCGCAGCACGGTCTCGGCGGGGGTGATCCAGGGCACGGGCTTGTGGACGATGGCGTAACCGGGCGCACGGGTCTTGGCGGGAATGCGCGCCCAGTCGGCGAGGCGGTTCACCTTGATGACCACGCCGTCAATCTCGTAGGGCAACTGCCTTCGCAGGTCGCGTTGCTCGTCGTAGCCGCAGACGACTTCCTCGCGATAGACCCGCAGGACTTCCTCCATGTCCCGGCAAACCCACCAGCGGCGCTGCGTCGGGAA
>Ga0105047_10017998_pt1 | contig 10972 bp, 8 predicted proteins | sample MAT04_FD_78384 | JGI IMG/M metagenome (GOLD analysis project Ga0105047, IMG submission 78384) | Freshwater microbial communities from Lake Fryxell liftoff mats and glacier meltwater in Antarctica - MAT-04 (megahit assembly) | ecosystem: Environmental > Aquatic > Freshwater > Ice > Liftoff...
GGCCACGTGCTTGTCCCCGACCGGCCAGGCCTGGGCGTCGATCTGGTAATCGACGAGATCGAGAAACATCCGGCCGGGACCAATGTGGCCGGCGCAACAGCAGCCTACTGGAAATCCTACGAGCCCGGCACCGAGACGGAGCGGCTTTACACCCAGGCCCGTCGCGGCCGCGCCGCCTATTTCAACCCCGGCGAAGACCCGGCCTGAAGGACCGTTTTGACCGTGAAGTCCCCTGACCTTGACGAGACGACCCTGGCCCGGCTGAAACGCGCCAGCACCCCCTCCATCGCCACCCTGCTGCACAAGCGTGGGTTTCGGAACCAGTATATCCAGGGCGTGAGCTGCCTCGGTGATCAGCCGCGCATGGTCGGCCCGGCATTCACACTGCGATACATTCCCGCCCGCGAGGATCTGGATGTGGTCGAGGCCTTCCGCGATCCGTCTCATCCCCAAAGGGTGGCGGTGGAGACCGTGCCGCCGGGTCATGTGCTGGTCATGGACTGTCGCCAGGACGCCAGCGCGGCGTCTCTGGGATCGATCCTGTTCACGCGCCTGGAGGTGAGGGGGTGCGCGGGCGTCGTGACCGACGGCGGCGTGCGTGATGCGGCCCCGATCGCGGCCATGGCCACGCCCTGTTTCGCCGCTCGGCCAAGCGCCCCGACCAACCTCACAAAGCATCATGCGGTCGATATTGGCGTCCCGATCGGATGCGGCGGCGCGGCTGTTTATCCCGGCGACATCCTGGTGGGTGACGGTGACGGTGTGATGGTCATTCCAGCCCATCTGGCGCGCGAGATCGCCGAGGAGGCAGCCGGTATGGAGGCGTTCGAGGACTTCGTCCTGCTGGAGGTCAAGGCCGGTCGTCCCGTCATCGGCACCTATCCGCCCAACGAGGCGACACTGGCGCGCTTCGAGGCTTTCAAGCGTGGCGAATACGCACCGAGCGCGAGCGATACACCCGTCGCTCGTCTGGAGGCCCGGGCATGAGCGAAGTCCACGGCAACTTCATCGGCGGCGAATGGAATACCCCCAAGGATGCTGCGCCTAACCTCAATCCGTCTGATCTGGATACACCGGTCGGCGACTATGCCCGTGGCGGTATCGAGGATGCGCGCGAGGCCGTCGCCGCAGCGCGCGCTGCTTTCCCGGCGTGGTCGGTGCGTAGCCCCCAGGACAGGTCCGACGTGCTGGACCGTGCAGGTACACTTGTGCTCGAACGGCGCGAAGTGCTCGGCCGGCTGCTGTCGTCCGAGGAGGGCAAGACCTTGGCCGAGGGGATCGGCGAAGTGGTCCGTGCGGGTCATATACTGAAGTTTATGGCCGGGGAGGCGGTGCGGCTGACGGGCGAACGGATCGCCTCGACCCGGCCCGGTGTGGACGTCGAGATCACGCGCGAACCGGTCGGTGTTTTCGCCCTGATCACCCCGTGGAACTTCCCCATCGCCATCCCCGTATGGAAGGCCGCACCGGCCATCGCCTTCGGCAACTGCGTCATCCTGAAGCCTGCCGATGCGACGCCGGGCTGCGCCTGGGCCCTCGCCGAAATCCTGGCCGAGGCGGGGCTGCCGGGCGGTGTGTTCAACTTGGTGATGGGACCCGGTCGGGTGGTCGGGGACGCTCTCATCAACGATCCCGGCGTGGACGGCGTCAGCTTCACCGGCTCGGTCGGAACCGGCCGCGCCATTGCCGCGAAATGTGCCGGGCTGGGCAAGCGGGTCCAGTGCGAGATGGGCGGCAAGAACCCGCTGGTGGTGCTGGACGACGCAGACCTGACCAAGGCCGTCAATGCCGCGCTGAACGGTTCTTTCTTCTCGACCGGACAACGGTGTACCGCTTCGTCCCGCCTGATCGTCACCGATGGCATCCACGATCGCTTCGTCACCGCACTGACAGACGCCATGTTAGCGCTGAAGATCGGCCACGCCCTTGACCCGGAGACCCAGATCGGGCCGGTCGTGGATCAGGCCCAGTTCGACAAGGATCGGGAGTACATCGACATCGCGGCGAACGAGGGCGGCCGTGTCGTCGGCGGCAGCGTAGTCGAAACCTCGACCCGTGGCCTGTTCCTGCAGCCTGCGCTGGTGGTCGACACCACGTCTGCCATGCGCATCAACCGCGAGGAGGTCTTTGGTCCTGTCGCCAGCGTGATCCGGGCCCGGGACTATGACGATGCGCTGCATATCGCAAACGACACCGAGTTCGGCCTTTCGTCCGGTATCTGCACCGAGAGCCTGTCGCGGGCGCGGCACTTCCTGCGCCACGCCCAGGCCGGAATGGTCATGGTCAACCTGCCGACCGCAGGCGTCGATCCCCACGTCCCGTTCGGCGGCCGCAAGGGCTCCAGCTTCGGACCGCGTGAGCAAGGATCTTATGCCCGTGAGTTCTATACGGTGGTGAAAACGGGCTACATCGGATGAAGTGATGCGGACGGCGGTGCTCCTGATGGCTCTGACCGTGCTGCTGGCAGGCTGCGCCAGCGGCATTCGGGACAACCATCCCCGGCCGGAAGTCTGGCTATTGATGGGTCAGTCGAACATGTCTGGTCGGGGTGACTTGTCCGAACTGCCCGCTGTTTTCGCCATTCCTGACCCACGTATTATGGCCTGGGGCAACGATGGCGAGCCGGCCGTGGCGCGCGAGCCGCTCGATTCTGCCGTCGGCCAGGTCGACCTGATCTCGGCTGATGTCCAAGCCGGGGTCGGCCCGGGGCTCGCGTTCGCCCGCGTGCGCATTGCCCAGCAGCCGAACCGTCGGCTGATCCTCGTGCCCTGCGCAAAAGGCGGCAGCGCGATCGCCGAATGGACACCCGCAGACGGCCGCGGCACGCTGTTCGGTTCCTGTGTTGCCCGCGCCCGCGCTGCCGTTCGTCGCGGTCGGCTTGCGGGAGTGCTCTGGTATCAAGGCGAGAGCGATGCACGCTCTGGGGATGACGCACTGGCCTGGCCCGCCCGATTGGAGAGGATGGTGACCGCCCTGCGCATCGGGCTAGCACGTCCGGACTTGCCCATCGTCGTGGTGTCGCTGGCCGATGAACCAGTTCGCGGGCCCTACGCGGGACGATATCCGGCCTGGCAGGCCGTACAGGCCGCTCAAGCCAGCCTCCGCGTGCCCGGGGTGGTCGTGGTTGCTGCCGCCGGCCTGCCGAAGGGGGAAGACGATCTACACCTTTCCACCGCCGGGCAGATCCTGCTCGGTACCCGGTTGGCAAGCGCATTGGAGCTCCAGAAATGATTCATATTGACAACTCTGTCACGCGGTCTGACTAATGTTAGCATTCCGGCTGAGATCGGAACCGACAATCAAAATCGGCATCCGGGGCAACCCGGGCAGGGGAGACTACGATGACAATGTCCGCCGGGCGTTCGGGAGCCTCGTTCCGACTCTATCTCATGGCCGGCGTGGCCTTTACGGCTGCGCTGACCTTCGCTGGCCAAGCTGCAGCACAGACCACGCCACAGGCCCAGGACGAGGACGCATCGCAGGTTGATGAGATCGTCGTCACGGGAACGCGCCGCAGCCTTGAGGACGCTCTCTCGACCAAGCGGCGCTCGGCTTCCATTATCGATTCCATCTCATCCGAGGGTATCGGGCGGCTCCCCGACCTCAACCTTGCAGAATCACTCCAGCGGGTTCCAGGCGTGCAGATCAGCCGCAGTAGTGCCCGTCGCCAGGGAACCATCTCGATCAGAGGCCTTCCCGGAGACTTCTCGCAAACGCTGATCAATGGCCAATACCTTGCGAGCCCCAACGTCTCCAACTTCTCCTACGGGACGGTCCGTTCGGAAGTGTTCAGCGGGATTGACGTGATCAAGGCCCAAGGTGCCAACGATCCTACGGGAGGCCTTAGCGGTCTGGTCAATCTCCGGACCGGGGATCCGCTGACGGGTACGGACGCCATCAATTTCAGTGTGGACAGTGCCTTTGAGGAACTGACCCAGGAGTGGTCCCCGGGCGGCGCGCTGACCTTCTCGCGCCAGTTCGTGCCCGGCGTGTTCGGCGTGCGTGGAGCAATCGGCTACAAGTCCAACAATTTCCGAATCGATAACGCGCAGATCAATGCCTACGACCGCGTGGCCGGTGCGGCCACGCCCGACAACGCCGATGACGTGTTCCGGCCGCGCGAGGTCCGTTTGCCGAACCAGAGGACTGAAGGAGACTCGCTCTCGGCCTCCTTCGGAGCGGAGTGGAGGCCGAACGACCAGATCAAGGCCGAGCTCTTCGGGTTCCGCAACGACTACCAGTCCGAAGCCGACATCAATGAGTTTCTTGTTTCCGTTCAGGGTGCCTCGAGCGTCACAGCACTCGGCACGGCCTCGAATGACGGGGCGCTCGGCGGCACGCTGTCGAACATCAGGATCGTCAATCCTCAGATCAACGTCGATACCCGGATACTCGACGAGAGCTTCGAGACCTCAGCTCTGACAGGACGGTTGACCTGGTCAGACGATGTCTGGACGGTCTCAGGGACGGCGCATTACACCGAAGCGAGCCGGTCGCTCGATACGACGGGTTACCAGGCGATCCAGCGGGCCGGGACACTGGCTGCGCCGAACGGCTACGTGGTCGAGATCAACACGGGGGCAGGTGAACTCGGCGATTTCCGCTTCGACCTCTCGCCATCGGCGCGCCAGCTGGTCAATCTGCGCCAGGCCTTCGGCGCGCCCATCAGCCCGACATTTCGCGAAATCCGCGGCACGACCGCCACCACAACCAGCTTCCTGGGCGGGTTCCGGTATGAAGCTGAGTCCGAGGATGAACTCAGCCTGTCATTGGACGTTTCGAGGGTGCTCGATCTCGGGCCGCTCTCCCAGATTCGTGCCGGTGCCGTCTACCGCGACAAATCCCAGAGCCAGGGGCAGTCGCTGGGAGGCCTGTTCGGCACCCAGCTCGGTAATCTGACCAACGACTTCTACAACTACTCCGTCTTCAGCGGAGGGCAGTCCTTTCTGAATGGCCGGGCCGGGTTCTTCGATATCGCCGACTATGGCCAGTTCGACGTCCGCGCGATTACCGCCGCGCTGACGCCGGTCTCGGGGCTACCTCTCGGCGCTCGTTATTCCGTGGGTCCCGACGGGCTGGTGGTGTTTGAGGATTCGACGGCCCTGTCGGCCATCTACGACAATCAGCAGACGATCCAGGGTGGTTATCTGATGGTCGACTTCGACCAGCAGCTTTCGGACCTGATCCGGGTGCGGGGTAATGCCGGGGTGCGCTACGAAAAGTCCGAGCGTGAGACCGTGGCCTCGCGCCAACCGACGGTCCTAGCCTTCGATTACGAGAACACTCTCCCATCCGCCAACCTGATATTCGAGATCGGCGAGGACTGGGTGGTTCGGACCTCCTATACCGAGACCCTGCGTCGGCCCCAGGTCGATTCCTTCGCCGTCCTGCGCTCGGTCGCTGTCGACGGAACCGGCCAGATCGTCACCGCCAACCTGGGTGCGGGCGACCTCCTGCCTTTTACCTCCAGAAACCTCGACCTGTCGCTGGAGTGGTATAACCGCGCCGGTTCCAGCATTTCCATCCTGGCCTTCAACAAGGAGGTCGAGGACTATGCGGGCACCACCCGCATCTGCCCGACCGACGGTGGCGGTTTCGGCTTCGGAGCCTTGACGACCGCCAGCGGCGTTTGTCGAACGGTCAACGCCACGCCTGCTGCAGGCAGCTTCCCGAACGTCCTTGCTGGAGCGGCCGTCAATATCAATATCACCGCCAACCAGGACACCTTCACCCTTTCGGGCTTCGAGCTCAGCGCCCAGCAGAACTTCGACTTCCTGCCTGCGCCCTGGAACGGCTTCGGTGGACAGGTCAACTACACCAACGTCAATTTCGAAACCGACAGTGCTTTCAGGCTTGGCGAAATCTCGGAGCATTCGTTTAACGCGATTGCCTATTATGAGACACCACGCTTCGGCCTCCGCGCCGCATACAACTATCGCAGCGAGTATTTCTTGGGGAGTTCAAGCACGCAGACCGGCTCGGACCGTATGGTCAAAGCCAGACCGCAGCTGGACCTGTCGGGTTCAATCAACTTGACCGACCGGGCTGCCATTTCCTTTGAGGCCTTCAACGTGACCGACGAGGATCTGTTCGAGTATGAGGGCGTAGAGGCGCGGATCCGTAACTATTTTCATTACGGGCGGACGTTCACGGTCGGTTTCCGATACCGGCTGTGACGGGTAAAGTCCGAACCTGGACCTGCGGTCGTTCCGATCGCGATCCTGTCGCGCCGAGTGCCATAGCTTGGACGGCCTCGCATGATCCGTGCTGCTGGACGAGCACGGACGAGACAGGTCCATTCGTCGAAGGACGCTACGGGTCGTCGGAAGTCGGCTATGGCATGATCTGGGGCTCGTCGGCCAATCCGCTTATGCGGATGGGCCAGGCGGGGGCAACTGCGATCCGCTATCAGGCGCGTGGCGACGCCAACGCCGATCGCGACCGCCTCCCGGCGATCGGCAAGGAGGCGAACGCCATGCTGAAGTGGCTCTACCGGGCGGGCGGTGCAGCTCAAGGAATGGGCCAGGCGCGGGTTAGTCCTCGAGCATGACGGCGATGCCTGAGAATGCGCTGAAGCCGTCCCAGTGGCTGGGGCTATTTGGCGGCCTGGTTCTCTTCGCTATCCTTCTGGCTCTTCCGCCGCCCGATGGGCTGAGCACGCGAGGCTGGAACGTCCTGTGCGTCGGGGTCCTCATGACCGTCTTCTGGTTCACCGAGGCCTTGCCTGCGGCACTCACCGGAATAGTGCCGTTCGCCGCCATGCCGCTCCTCGGGATCAACCCGTCGGACGATGTCGCTGCCAGTTACTTTTCTCCCGTTCTGTTCCTCGTCCTCGGGGGCTTCTTTCTCGCCCTCGCGATGGAGAAATGGGGTCTGCACAAACGCGTCGCGCTTTTGGCCCTGGGTCGTTCGGGGGGAAGCGCACGCGCGATCTTGTTGGCGACGATGGCAACGACTGCCCTGCTGTCGATGTTCGTGACCAATTCCGCCGCAACCCTGGCTATGCTGCCCGTTGCGATGGCGCTCATTGCGGCCAGCGCGTTGCCAGCAGGCGACAAGGCCGCACGCGCCGAACACGATCGCTTCGGCCGCGCCATGGTCCTGGGCATCGCCTACGGTGCGACGCTCGGTGGCTTCGGCACCATCATCGGCAGTCCTGGTAACGCGGCCGCAGTGGCCATCTTCGAACGGGTTTACAACACCCAAATCAGCTTCAATCTGTGGGCGGCTTTCGGGCTTCCTCTGGTGATCGTCAGTGTCCCGCTGGCGTGGCTTTTGCTCAGTCGGATCGTCTTCCCGTTCCGCCTTGCGGGCATGAACGCCGGTGCTGTGGTGGAGGCCGTCGGTGACCCGGGACCATGGACCGTGCCCGATATTCGGGTGTTGGCAATCCTCGGTGGAGCCTTGGCGGCGTGGATCGGCATGCCTCTCATCCGCGACGTGATCCCACCTCTCACCGATGCCCACGTGGCTGTATTCGCTGCCATCGCGCTGTTCGTGGTCCCCGCTGGTGGACAGGGCCCGCGCCGACGCGAAGCGCTCCTCCACTGGGATGACACGCGCCAGGCACCGTGGAGCCTTCTGATTCTGATCGGCGGCGGCCTCGCCCTGGCCCAAGCCATCAACACGACCGATCTCAGTCCATGGCTTCAGACGCAGTTCGCAGGCGTGGCAGGATTTCCGCCTTTCTGGCAACTCGTCATGTTGGCTGCGGCGACGCTGTTCGTCACGGAGTTCGTGACCAACACGGCGACTGTCGCCGCCTTTCTGCCCGCGAGCGTGGCCCTCGCCGGGTCGGGGCAGATTGATCCAGTCGTTCTGGGGATGGTCACCGCGTTTGCGGCCAACTGGGGCTTCATGATGCCCGCCGGAACGCCGTCCCTCGCCATGGCCTATGGGACGGGACGGTTGACTGTTCCCCAGATGGCGTATGCAGGTGCCTTCATGGACTTGGCGGGTGTGGGGGTGATCCTTGCCGTGGTCTTGGGCGTCGCTGCCATCATCCTGTGATCAGAAAAGCGAGCAGCCGTCCGGGACAGACAGTCTGGACATTTGAGGAACTTAAAACGGTAGGGGATCTGCCGGCGACCTCCGAGGGCAGGCCGAAGATGGTCCCGACGAGCGAGGGCGGAGCGATTGCCTTTAACGGCTTAGACGATGCTCTCTACGTTCCCGTTCATCCGCTCGCCGGGGCGGAAACCTTCACGATTGAGGCGATCTTCCGGCCCGATGGCGGTGCGTTCGAGCAGCGTTGGCTCCATCTGGAGTCCATCATTCCTTCGGACGTGGCACCGGGTCAGAGCGAGACCCGGATGCTCTTCGAAATCCGTGTGGTTGGTGCCACCTGGTATCTCGACGCCTTCATGTGCGGGGATGGCTATAGCAAGGCGCTCGTGGCTCCGGACAGGGTCTTTCCGCTGGGCCGCTGGTATCATGTCGCCCAGACCTGCGACGGCGAACGATATCGGTCCTTCGTCAACGGTGTGCTGCAGTCGGAGACCGCTCTGTCATTCAAGGCCCAAGGGCCCGGCCGGGCTTCCATCGGCGTGAGGCTCAATCGGGTTTCGCATTTTAAGGGGGCTGTCCGAGAATTGCGGTTCACGCGTGCCGCGCTTTCGACGGCATCATTTACTCTGGCAATACCTGAGGAAGCGATTGCGCATCAGACGTGACCCTGACAGCACCTCTCCAGCTGTGTTCTTGCGCGCTGCCGGTCGCAAAGACCGTCCCGGCCAAACTCACGCGGGCCGCAGCGACCTCGATCCACTGGGCTTAGGACCAGATCACGTCGCGGCAGCCAGACCCCTATTAGGCTGCGGCCTTGCTCGCCCGTAGCTTCCTTGGGGCTTTGGGCGCGTCCGCAGGGACAGCCTTGGTTGAACGCCCCTTGGCTCCCAGACCGATCGCCTTGGCGAGCGCGGAGCGTTGGGCGCTATAGGTCGGATGCACCATGGGATAGTCCACGGGCAGGCTCCATTTGGCGCGGTAGTCGTCGGGGGTCATGCTGCGGCTGGTCAGGTGCCGCTTCAGGCTCTTGTAGGGTCGGCCGTCCTCGAAGCTGACCAGGTGCTCGGTGCCGATGGACCGTTTGATTTCGGCCCGTGTGGGAGCCTCAACTGCCGCCTCCTCGGGTTTAGATTCGCCCTGTGCATCCTGCAGGCTGGAGAGGGTGGCATAGGTCTCGCGGATCAGGGCCTGCAGGTCTTGAGTGCTGAGGCGCGTATTGGAGTTGGAGACATAGGCGCTGACCAGTTCAATGGTTCCGTCACGGGCGTCCGCATGCGCGTCGAAGTTGTCGTCAGTCATGATCGTTATTCCGAAAATGCGAAGCCAACGCTTCGATGATGACCGTTTATTCACCCGACGGGAGAATTGTAAATAGTGCCGGTCAACAGATTCGGTCTTTTACGGTTCGGACTGCCGTCCTCAGACCACAAAAGCCGACCGCACGATGCGGGTGTGGACCCAGTACTTTGGCTTGATTGGCGAATGTGAGTTGAACCCGCGTTGCCGACCTCATCGTGGTTGTCTGAGCGATCAACGCCAGCTCCGTCGACGCGCATTCGCCAGCGCGTCGAGCCGATCGATGAAGGCAGCGTGGGTTTCAAGTTCGGTCGGGGTACCGGCAAGGTCGGCGAGCCTGGCGGCTTCTGCCGAGAGCGCACGGACCTCATCGGTTTCCGCCGCTCCTATATCAGCCAGGGCAAGCGCCTTGGCCCGGACCAGTGCCACAGCAGCACTCGGATAGCGGCCTTCCAACCGCGTCGACCACAGGGCGGTTTCCTCGGCACTGATGCTCAGGCCGACGCGCCTCGCCACGATGGTCTGCGCCGCCTCGCGCAGTGCCACCCTGTTGATGAGGAACCGGATCGCCTGTGCCGCATCCGGCCATGCGGCCGCAAACGCATAGGCCCGGTCGGTCGCCTCCACATCGTCGAAGTCGTCGAGGCGCGCGATGAAGGCGTTCAGATGCTCTGAGGACAGGGAGCGCTCGAAGGCCGACCATCTGGCCGCCTGAGCCTCCTGAACCAGACCCTCCGCGTCCAGGACGGCAATCTCGGCGGCATCCCAGAGCGGCGACCGCTCCGCAGGCAGCGGGGCCTGTACCCGCCCACTGAAGCGGGAAGGGGCCGGTGCCTGGGGCCGCGCGGCCTCCAGTGCGGTCCGAGCTTCCGCAGGGCGGCCATCGCGCGCCAGTCGGGTGGCGATCTCACTGCCGATCTGGGTCTGGCCTCTCTCCTTCGTCGGGAAGGATGCAATCCACGCGTCCAGATTCCCCGCGCGATCGGCAAGCCGACGCACGACCAGGGCAAGACGACCGGTCGGGGCAGCACGGCCTTCGATCAGGACAGAAAGAAGAGCCCCAGAGACGGCCTCGTCGAACAGTGGAGCAGCCCGTCCGACCCAGACGCTCCAGTCCGATAGACGGGTCTGCAGGGCCTCGAACATGACCGGGACCGCCTGGTCAGGGACGCGGGATGCCAGTCCGGCCAACGCCGGTGCCGTTTCTAGATACAGTTCTGAAAGCTCGTCCTTCGAATCGTTCACGCGCTCGCTCAGACCCCGGTAGAGGTCGAACCAGTCGACCAGGCAGGCGAAGGCCGTCCCTGCATCGAGGCCCGCAAGCCGGTCGACGATCAGGTCCCGGTGCATGGCCAGATCGACCAGCAGTTCCGGCCGCTTCCTCCACGACACACGGGTCCGGCTGGCAGCCAGCGCCAGCAGGCGCTTGTCGATCTCCGCGGCTAGATCCGCTGCGCCGACCTCAGCGGCCAGCTCCAGCTTCAGCCGCCGCTTCCAGTTGGTGCTCGTGCCTCCAACCTCGACCAGCAACTCCGCCAGACGCTCCGCGCCCAACTTGGCGAGGTTGGCCGTGTTGACGCTCTTGCGGGCGGTGGTGGAGAGCGTTCTGGCCATGGACAGGATGTGAAGCTTTGCTGGCCGGAGTTCAACGTCGCGCCTGCCCACGCAC
>Ga0105047_10017999_pt1 | contig 10972 bp, 9 predicted proteins | sample MAT04_FD_78384 | JGI IMG/M metagenome (GOLD analysis project Ga0105047, IMG submission 78384) | Freshwater microbial communities from Lake Fryxell liftoff mats and glacier meltwater in Antarctica - MAT-04 (megahit assembly) | ecosystem: Environmental > Aquatic > Freshwater > Ice > Liftoff...
CTTGGTCTTGGGCTCGGGTACCGGCGCATAAACCTCTGTCTTGTCCGACACCGCGTCGATCTGATCGTGTGCGGGGAATCCCCCATCGACCAGCCACTGCTGCGGGCTTTGCCCCAGGCGCTTATGCACCTGCTCGACCATTGGTGCGAGCTGGGCCATGTCGCTGCCCGCGTTGACCACATCCATGCCCACGATGACCTGATCCTGGCACGTGGTGGCGAACTGCACGTTGAAGGCCGGACGAAACCCCCCGTCACCCATCTTCATCACGCGCGCCTGCGCATCGGTGGTGCTGGCCCGGGCATCCTCGGCCTTGTTGCCGTTGCGCTTTTTCGTCGCAGCCACTTCGGGTAGTTGATCGAGCGCCGCCTGGATGCGCTGCTCTCGCCCCTGGGCTGCGCGCAGCTTGGCCGCGTGCGCCTGGCGCTTGGCCTGACCCGGGTCAGCCTGCGCCTGTGTCTTGATCGATTGCACCAGTTCGCCAGCCTCTTTCAGATGTTCCTGCAGGCTGGCTTGCCGGCGAAACGATGCCGCGCCTGCGTCCGCCCGAACGCGCATTCCGTCCTGTGCCACGCGCTCAAGACTGATCGCCCCAGCCGCCGCCAGTGCCGCCACGTTGTCAGTAAGAAGTTCATCCATCAGCATCGCGTTACTGGCGCGAAAGTCGTTGATCGCGTGATAGTTCACCGACACGCCTCCGCAAATCCAGCGGTACGCGTCATGCTCCTGGCTCAGCCGCGTCACTTCACGCCCACTGCCCACGCCCTCAAGCGTGGCGTACAACCACAGCGCAAACAAAATATGTGGGTCAATCGCCGCGCGACCAGCGTTGGAGCCGCGTGCCTTGACCGCCTGGACCAACTTGCTCAGGTCTTGGCGCACAACGTAGCCCCACACCAGTCGGGCACGGTGGTCCTCGGGCAATAGCGATTCCAGGTCCGACGCCCGCAGCTCCACCTGCAATCGATTGGGTTGCAGCAACCGAACCGCGCCTTCGCTGCGCTTGCGGTCGATCTCGGCCTGGGCATGCTGCGCCTGTTGCGCATCACTGCATTGCGCCAAGTCTTCGAACAGGCCAGCCTTGCTCGTCCCGTCTTCTTGATCCGTTGGTTTCGTCATGCCGTTTTGATAAGCCAGTCGGGGGTGAGTTCAAGGAGCTTGGAGAAAAACTCTCACTCTCTCAGTCGAATTGCAGATGGCCCCCGAACGGCTGGCCGACCCGCAGCACCCGGTCCATGCCGTCGATGGTGATTGCATTCATGCCAAAGGTCACGCCGCCCACGCGTGGGTCGACCCGGTAAGTCTGCAGCATGTCGCCGACAACCGTGCTGCTGGACGCGGTCTGGGGGTCGATGTTCGGTATCGGGCACCGCACACAGGGCTTGACCGGGCGCAACAACACCGCACCGTCGGGCGTGGTCACATGGATGGTGTTGATCCGGTCTTCGTCGTGTTCGTCGATGCCGGTGAGCACGATGTTCGGCCGGAAACGTTCCATCGTGACCGGCCCCAGGCCGTTGGCCTGTAAGCGTCGGTTCAGCCCGTCCAGCGAGGCGGTGCTGGTCACCAGCATCGGAAATCCGTCGCTGAACTGGTTCTGGGCCTCGATTTCGCCGGTCCATTTCCGGCTGGCCAGGCGCTGATGCTCGGGGTCGAAACGCACCAATCGGAACGGTCGCGGCGGTGCGCCGGGGGGGCGTTGCGGCGCCAGGAAGTCGCTGAACCACTGGGCCGCGACATCGCCCATGTCATAACAGGTGACGACGTCGTCCCATATCCGGGCCTCGGTCACGGCCTCAACCACGTCGATGCGCAGGTGCAGCGCCAGCATGCCGTGTGCGCGCAGCACGATGTCGTCGCCCCGGACTTGCGGCCGGATCAGCGCCATGCGGGGCTGCTCACGCTGGGTCACGAACATGCCGCCGTCCTCCACGACCATCCAGCTGCGGTCCAGGTCGAGGCCGGTTTCAGTCAGGATGGCCTCGGTCAGCTCCACGCCGGCACAGGACTTCACCGGGTAGATGAACAGGCGGGCAATTGTGCCCTGGACGTCGAAGGGGGCTGGGTTGGAAGTGGTCACGGCGAGGGACGGGTTGGGGTGCAGATGCGTCAAAGCAGTATTGTGCATCGGTGTGCGGTGCCTCTCTGGCCCAGGCGCGACGGTGGGCCTGTGAGGTCCGTAGAATGATCGTGATGGCTCGATCACTGGATGTCTGTATACGTGGCGGTGGCATTGTGGGCCATGTGCTGGCGTTGTTGCTGGCGCGCGAACGCCTGCGGGTGGGGATGGTGGTGGGCTCTGCCACCGGTGTGGCGGACGTCCGGGCCTATGCATTGAACCAGCGCTCGCGTGCCGTGCTCGAGCAGCTGCGATGCTGGCCCCAGACACCGGATGTGACCGCGGTAACCCATATGGAGGTGCAGGAAACGGGTGCAGCTGCCGTAAGTTTCGATGCCCAGGCGCTCGCAGTGGCCGCGCTGGCCTGGATTGTCGATGTGCCGGTGCTCGAAGCCCAATTGGCGCAAGCGGTGCGGTTCCAGCCCCAGATCGAGATCCTCGATGCGCCCCGGGATGCCTGCCTGACGGTCGTTTGTGAAGGCCGCGCCAGCGCCTCGCGCACGCAATTTGGCGTAGAGCAGGAGGTCACCCGGTATCCTCAATGGGCAATCGCCACCCGGCTGACTTGTGCGTTGCCGCACCGGCAGGTGGCTTGCCAGTGGTTCACCCCGACCGACATCCTCGGTTTGTTGCCGATGCAGGGAGAAGGCGGGAACTTGGTGGCCGCGGTGTGGTCTATTCCGGCCGAGTCCAAAGACGAACTGCTGCAGGCGCCACCCGAGATGTTCGAGCAAAAGCTTCAAGCCGCCTGTGACGGCAAATTCGGCCGCATGCAGCTGGCCGGCAGCCGCGCCGCTTGGCCGCTGCGGCGGGTGATGGCCCAGCGCTGGAGCGGGAAGCACGACGGGCAGGCCTGGGTGCTGGCTGGCGATGCGGCCCATGCGGTGCACCCGCTTGCGGGGCAGGGCCTGAACCTGGGCCTGGCCGATGCCCAGGAGCTGGCTGCGGCCATCCACGGCCGAGGCTACTGGCGCGGGGTCGATGACCCGCGCATGTTGCGTCGCTATGAGCGCGCGCGCAAGGCCGACGTGGCGGTCATGGCAGCTGCCACCGACGGGCTGCAGCAGTTGTTCGGGCATGCCGGTGCGCCCTGGCAAAGCCTGCGACACTGGGGCATGCTCAGCTTCGATCGCTCCGGGCTGCTCAAGCGCTGGGTGGCGCGCCAGGCGATGGGCCAGGCGGATGGCACACCAGATTCCAACCGGCCGGGTTCCGGCCCTGCTTCACCGACGGGACCCACATGAGTTTTTTCAAATACCTGATCGTCACGGTCATGCTGGCGGTGACATTGCCGGCGCTGGCCCAGGAGGCGTTGATCCGCAAGAACCTGGGCGAGCGCATTGCGCAACTGCAAAAGATCGACGAGGTCAACAAGAGTCCGATGCCGGGCCTGTATGAAATCCGGATCAACGGCACCGATATCTTTTACACCGATGCCGAGGGCAACTTCCTGATCCAGGGCAGCCTGATCGATACCCGCTCCCGCCGCAACCTGACCGAGGAGAGGGTCGAGAAGTTGTCGGCGGTGGCTTTCGACGATTTGCCGCTCAAGGATGCGTTCACCGTCGTGCGCGGCAATGGCAAGCGCAAGCTGGCCGTGTTCGAAGACCCGAACTGCGGCTACTGCAAACGCTTCGAGCGCGACCTGCAGAAGGTCGACAACATCACGATCCACATGTTCCTGTATCCCATCCTGGGGGCGGACTCGGTCGACAAGTCGCGGCGCATCTGGTGTTCCAAGGAGCCCGCCAAGGCCTGGGTAGACTATATGGTACGGGATCAGTCGCTCGGTTCGACGGTGACGGCGGCGTGCGACGTCGCCGCGATCACGCGCAACGTTGAACTGGGCCGCAAGTACAAGATCAACGGCACACCGACACTGATTTTTGCCGATGGCCAGCGGGTGCCCGGTGCGATCAACGCGGCGCAAGTCGAGAAATTCCTGGGTGATGGCAAGTAGCGGACGGGGCCTGGGAGCCGCCGTCCTGGCCGCCGGCATGATCGGTCCATGACGAACCTGCCTGCCGCCGGGGCAGGGGTGGTTTACCGGGTCGAACTGGCCGACCTGCACGCGCATCTGTTCCGGGTCACGATCATGTTGGAACGCCCGCAGGCCACGCAGCGGGTGTCATTGCCGGTCTGGATCCCCGGCAGCTACCTGGTGCGCGAATTCACGAAAAATCTGCAGAACCTGACTGCCCGCCAGCGCCGGCGCGCCCGCGAAGTGCGCCAGATCGACAAGAGCAACTGGGAGGTGCAGTGCGATCCGCTGCAGCCGCTGGAGTTGCAGTATCAAGTGCATGCCCACGATGACTCGGTGCGCACCGCCTGGCTGGACGCCGAACGCGGATTTTTCAACGGCACCAGCCTGTTCCTGCAGGTGCAAGGGCTGGCCGGTGAGCCGCATCGGGTGGATCTGGTCGGTGCAGCGCAACGCGCCGTATGGCAGGTGGCAACCGGTCTGGCTCCGGTCAAGGTCGACCGGCGTGGCTGGGGCCAGTATCTGGCGCGGGACTACGACGAACTGGTCGACTGCCCGGTCGAGTTGGGTGCCTTCTGGAGTGGCCGCTTTGTTGCTGGTGACGTGCGGCACCGGCTGGTGGTGGCAGGCGCCGCTCCGGGTTTCGACGGGAAACGCCTGCTCGAAGACACCCGGCGTATTTGTGTGGCTGCAATCGCGCTGTGGCATGGCCAGGCCCGTGGACCGGCCGGTCGGCCGCCGCACCAGGACTATGTTTTCCTGCTCAATGCGGTGGACGACGCGTATGGTGGCCTGGAGCACCGCAACAGCACTGCGCTGATCGCCGCACGCAAGGATCTGCCCAGAGCGGCGGCCAAGGGCGCCCCGGCCCGGCAGCCCGATGGTTATACGACGCTGCTCGGCTTGATCAGCCACGAGTATTTCCATACCTGGAGCATCAAGCGCCTGCGTCCGGCGGAGTTCACGCGTTTTGACTATGGCCAGGAAAACTACACGCGTCTGTTGTGGTTCTTCGAGGGTTTCACCAGCTATTACGACGATCTGCTGCTGCGCCGCGCGCGCCTGTTGGACGATATCGGTTACCTGCGCTCGCTGACCAAGACCATCAACCAGGTATTGCAGACACCCGGACGCCAGGTACAGAGCGTGGCACAGGCCAGCTTCGACGCGTGGGTCAAGTATTACCGGCAGGACGCCAATACGCCCAACGCCACCGTCAGCTACTACACCAAGGGCGCCTGCGTTGCCCTGTGCCTGGACCTGAGCCTGCGTGCGCAGGGCAGCGCCACACTGGACGACCTGATGCGCGGCCTGTGGCGGCGCTGCCACGGCGGTCCGATGACCGAGCAGGATCTGCTGGATGAATTGCAGCTGCTTACCGGCCGCTCGTGGCAGCGCGACATTGCGGCCTGGGTACACGGCAGGAAGGACCTGCCACTGCGCGATCTGCTCGAGCACCAGGGCGTCGCGGTGCTCGAGGAGCCGGCGCAGGCGGCGCAGGCCCTGGGGCTGCGGGTGGCCGAACAAGTCGGCGTCCAGATCCGTGTCGTGTTACGGGGCAGCGCAGCCGAGCGGGCCGGCTTCGCCGCTGGCGATGAATGGTTGGCGGTGGAGGTCGGGCGGGGGCGGGCGACGCAATGCTGGCGGCTGCAGCGCCTGGAGGACCTCGCACTGTATGCCGGCGGGGCGCGCAGCGTCGTGGCGCTGGTCGCCCGCGATCGGCGCGTATTGCGGCTGGCTCTGAGCCTGCCGCGGCGTCAGACCACCTGGCGGCTGGCGGTGCGTGACGCCAAGCAGCTCGGGTTGTGGCTGGACGAGGCCACCTGAACGCGGCTGCGGTTTGCCGGCGCCCGATAGCGGCGTGCTGGCATGGCGGCATGCAAGCCAGGTGCGTCGCGCGTCAGCCGGTCGGCAGGACCGAGCCCGCAATCTGCGCGCTCTTGCCGCGGAACATCGCCACCACCTCGCCGCTCTGGTTCGTGACCCGCATGTCATAGATGCCATGCCGACCCTGCAGGGTCTGTTCCTGGCCGACGCAGGTCAGCCTGTCGCCCAGGCGGGCCGGGCGCAGAAACTCGATGCTGCATCCCGCGGCCACCGCCGTCTTGTTGTAGCTGTTGCAGGCAAAGGCGAAGGTGGAGTCGGCCAGCGTGAAGATGAAGCCGCCGTGGCAGATCTGGTGCCCGTTGAGCAGCTCGGCGCGCACGGCCATGCGCATCGTCGCCCGGCCGGGCGCGCATTCGATCAGCTCCATCTGCATGAACTCGCGCGATGCAGTGTCGGCCGCGAACATCGCGGCCCCGACCTGGCGAGCCAGGGTCTGCGGGTCGGTGGCGGTTGGCGGCTGCGCGGCCGCGCTCGCCGGAGCGCAGGCGCCCGTGCTGGCGGGGTTGGTGCCGTGCATGGTCTATTGCCCTGTGAACACGGGCGGGCGTTTCTGCAGAAACGCAGTGACGCCTTCGATGTAGTCGTGCGTGGCCCCCATGGCAGACTGGGTGTCGCGTTCCACCTGGAGTTGCTGGTCCAGCGAGCGGGTCTGCGCACCTTGCAGCAGTGCGCGGGTGGCCACAAGAGCCTTGGTCGGCATGGTGGCCAGGCGTTGCGCCAGCGCGGTCGCAGCCGCCAGCGGATCGTCGGCCAGGTCCCAGACCAGGCCCCAGTCGCGCGCCTGCGTGGCCGGCAGCTTGTCGCCCGTCAGCGCCAGGCCCATCGCGCGGGCCAGGCCCAGGCGCTGCGGCAACAGCCAACTGCCGCCGGCGTCGGGCACCAGGCCGATCTTGCTGAACGCCTGGATGAAGCTGGCGCCCGGCGCGGCGATGGCGATGTCGCAGGTCATGGCCAGAGAGGCGCCAGCGCCGGCTGCCACGCCGTTGACGGCCGCGATGGAGGGCATGCGCAGCGCCTGCAGCCGGCGCACCGTCGGATTGAATTGCAGCTCGATGATCGGGCCCGGGTCGGCGCGCTTGACCAGATCCGGGCCAGGAGTGAAGTCGAATTCGGACAGGTCGGCGCCGGCGCAGAATCCGCGGCCAGCGCCAGTGATCACCAGGGCCCGGATCGCACTGTTGCCTTCCGCCTTGTCCAGTGCGGCCCACAGGTCGTGGTGCATCTGGCGGTTGAAGCTGTTCAGCGCCTGGGGGCGGTTGAGTGTGGCGACGGCCACTGCGCCGTGTTCCTCGTACAGAACAGTGGATTCGGACATGGTGGTGCCTCCTTCAAAAACGGTCAATTTACCATCGAACAGCGCGAGCCCGGCCGCGTTATCCCTTACGATGACCGGCTGCATGAACCCCGTGGAGAAACCAACATGAGTGATGAATGGATCCAGGTCCGTACCGAAGGCGGCAAGGTTGGCGTGGTGACGCTGAACCGTCCCAAGCAGCTCAATGCCCTGAACGACCGGCTGATGGATGAGCTGGGCGCCGCGCTCAAGGCCTTCGACGCCGACCCGGCCATCGGCTGCATGATCATCACGGGTAGCGAAAAGGCATTTGCCGCGGGCGCCGACATCGGTGCCATGGCGAGTTACAGCTTTGCCGACGTGTACAAGGGCGACTACATCACCCGCAACTGGGAGCAGATCCGCCAGGTGCGCAAGCCGGTCATCGCAGCGGTCAGCGGGTTTGCGCTGGGTGGCGGTTGCGAGCTGGCGATGATGTGTGACTTCATCATCGCTGCCGACAACGCGCGTTTCGGCCAGCCCGAGATCAAGCTGGGCATCATCCCGGGCGCCGGTGGCACCCAGCGCCTGCCGCGCGCCGTCGGCAAGGCCAAGGCGATGGACCTGGCACTGACCGGCCGCATGATGGACGCGGCCGAGGCCGAGCGTGCCGGCCTGGTCAGCCGGGTCGTTGCGCTGGACAAGCTGATGGACGAGACACTGGCAGCGGCCTTGCTGATCTGCGAGTTCTCGCAGGTGGCGGTGATGGCGGCCAAGGAATCGGTGAACCGGGCCTTCGAAGGCTCGCTGGCTGAAGGCATCATGTTCGAGCGCCGCCTGTTCCATGCCTTGTTCGCAACGGACGACCAGAAGGAGGGCATGGACGCCTTCGTCAACAAGCGCAAGGCCGCGTTCCAGAACCGGTAGTCCCGGGTACCTGGCTTCGCAACGCCTCGGACCGAGGCGGTTTGAAGCGTGGTTATAATTTCCGGCTGTCGAGCGCCAGTGCAGGGGCAAGACAGCCCAGATGGCGCTTTAGCTCAGTCGGTTAGAGCGATGGAATCATAATCCACAGGTCCGCGGTTCGAATCCGTGAAGCGCCACCAAATTCCATTAAGGCCTTGCGAGTCAGTGACTTGCAAGGCCTTTTTTGATGGTCGGGGTATCCACCATGGGGTTCCACCTTGACCGCCAAGCCCACCCTGAAGTGAGTCTGTTCCATCGGCAGGTGTCAGAATGCTGCTTCAGGGACGAGTGATTACCGGAGCGCGGAACCCATATTTCGCATTGCATGCCGAGAAGATGTCGATCCCATCGCATCGTTGGTGAATCGGGCATACAGGCCCAAGTCTGATCATCGGGGATGGACACATGAAATAGCGCGGGTGGTCGCTTCGGGTTCAAGCACTGGCACGCTGTACCACCGAGAAGCCCAGGTTCTCGATGCGCTTCGAAACACTGCCGGTGCGCAGGTAGTGCAGCAACATCTCGCCTGCGAGGTGGCCCATCTGGGTTGATCGCACCTGTACGGTAGTCAAGCTGGGTTCGATCGAGACCGCGATCGGCAGGTCGGCAAAGCCCATGACGGCCAGTTGGCCAGGCACGGCGATTCCGCGCCGCGCGCATTCGAAAATTGCGCCGGCGGCCAGCATGTCGTTGCTGCAGAACAGCGCGCGTGGCGTGCCACGCGACAGCAGATCGGCCAGCGCAACACCGGCCTCGGCCGGGGCCGACGGTGGCGGCACCAATGCAACCGCGACCTCGCCCAGTCCGCTCGCGCGTGCGCCCTCGCGAAAACCCTGCAGCCTCGCCGATGACCGGTCGTCGCTGCCGCCGATGAAAGCAAGTGAGGAGTAGCCTCGCCGGGCAAGGTAACGTGCGGCCTCCTGGCCGGCGGCATGGTTGGAAAAGCCGGCGACCATGTGGATCGGGCGCTCACTCAAGTCCCAGGTTTCGACTACCGGGATCGCGGCCCGTAACAAGCCGCTACGCACGCCCCGGCCGTGATTCACGCCAGTGAGCACCATGCCCTCGACGCGGCGGCCCAGAAACGCCTTGACGAGCGCCGCTTCCTCGTCGGCTCGGTAGTGCGTCTGGCCGAGCAACAGCTGGTAATGCTGTGGAGCGAGCGCTTGCGCCAACCCGTCGACGGTATCGGAGAATATCGAGTGACTGACCGTCGGCACGATGATCGCGATCGTGCGCGAACGGTTAGACGCCAGGGTTCCCGCGTTCAGATTGGGCACGTAACGAAGCTTCTCGGCCGCGGCACGCACCGCACGTAGCGTTTCGGTCGACAGTTTTTCAGGTGTGTTCAGGGCTCGCGACACCGTGATCGGTGAAACGCCAGCCGCACGCGCCACGTCTTCCATGCGGACAATGTCCGCACCCGACGCACGGTTGCGACGACGCACCGGTGATGGCTCGGACATGTGGCGTGAATCTCAAGGTCTGTGGTGGCAGGGCAGGTGGTGGTTGACAGCCGTTTGATTGGCGTCTAGCATCAATGGTAGCGCAATCATTGCACCCGATCACCACTTGAATTTGGAAGCGGCTCATGCCCGATATCAACCACGAAGGCGTCTGCCGATACCACCGCGATGGGGTCATCGTCGTCGAGGGCTTGCTTGATGCCCCCATGCGCCAGCAGATGAAGCAGGTACTTGCTGAACTGATCGAAGGCGCCCGCACGGTGCGTACCCACGACGAGGTCTACGACCTCGAGCCCACGCACAGCGAGCGGCAGCCGCGAGTGCGTCGCATCAAGAAACCGCACCTGGTGCACCCGGTATTTGCCGAGTTCAGTCGTTCGCCGCGTCTGCTGACGGTGCTGTCGGCCCTGCTCGGTCCGAGTGGGGTGCGCCTGCACAACTCCAAACTCAACTTGAAGGCGCCAGAGGTCGGCTCGCCGGTGGAGTGGCACCAGGACTGGGCTTTTTATCCGCACACCAATGATGACGTGCTGGCCGTCGGCGTGCTGCTCGACGACGCAACCGACGAGAACGGCCCGTTGATGGTGTTGCCGGGCAGCCACCGCTGGCCAACCTATGACCACCACGGCGGCGACGGCCGTTTTTGCGGTGCCATGGATCCTCGCCGAGACGGGCTCGATTTCTCGCAGGCCCGGCCGCTGCTGGCGCCGGCCGGTTCATGTTCCTTCCACCACGTGCGCGCAGTTCACGGTTCGGCGCAAAACCGCTCGGCTCATTCGCGCAACTTGTTGCTTTACGAGTACTGCGCCGCAGACGCCTTTCCGCTGCTCGGCATTGCCGATTGGGACGAGTTCAATTCGCGCCTTGTCGTCGGCGAGCCGACCGTGGTTCCACGTACCGTCGATTGCCCGATCCGCATGCCGCTGCCGCCTGCGAAGCACCAGGGTTCCATTTATGAAAACCAGACGGCTTTGCAAAGCCGCTACTTCGACGCCTCGCCATTGGTGGCGCAGCGCCAGCCCCACTGAGACAACCATCCAAGGAGACGACATGCCCAAGTTACCCCTCCGGCCAGCGCTGCTGGCCTCCCTGTGCCTGCTTGCCGCCAGCGCACAAGCGCAGACCGTGCTGACCTTCGGCGGTTCGGACGCCATCGGTTCGATTCTCGATCGGCAGAACGTACGCTTCACGGCCTGTGTCAACGACAAGGCGGCGGGAAAGCTGAAGGTGAACTTCATCCAGGGCGAGCAACTGGGCAGCGACGTGCAGGTGATCGAGCA
>Ga0105047_10018001_pt1 | contig 10969 bp, 7 predicted proteins | sample MAT04_FD_78384 | JGI IMG/M metagenome (GOLD analysis project Ga0105047, IMG submission 78384) | Freshwater microbial communities from Lake Fryxell liftoff mats and glacier meltwater in Antarctica - MAT-04 (megahit assembly) | ecosystem: Environmental > Aquatic > Freshwater > Ice > Liftoff...
CTCTTTAACTAATGGTGGCTTAGGGGGAGATCCCTATCAAGCTACGGTAGAGTTAGAGTTTGCGCCTAAGGATTCTGGATTTGCCGCCCGATTACAATATACCAATGCTGCCATTGGCAATTTAGATTTTAATATCGGTGGTGTGAATTTAGAATGGGCAATTAATTCTAGTGTGGCAATATTTGGGCGGTTTGGGTTTGGCGGAATTAGCAATCGCATTTCCACAATTAATCCTTACACTTGGGCAGCAGGTATAGCGTTTCCTGATTTGTTTAGGTCTGGTTCATTGGCAGCGATCGCGATCGGGCAGCCTTTTATTGAGCGCACTGTTGGTAATAGCACCCAAACTAATATTGAGGCGTTTTTCAAATTTCCGCTAAGCGACAATCTTAGTATTACCCCCGACTTGCAATTTATTATTAATGGCAACAATAATAGTAATAACAGCTTAATTACAATTGGTACTCTGCGGACAGTCTTCACTTTTTAAGGCTAATTTCAAAGAAAATAAACAGGCACTACTTTAGACAAGAAATCTGGGTTGGGTGGCAAGGGCATATATTTTTATGGAGTTTTCCATGGAAATTATTACCATTAGCTTATTCCAGCCTAGCTTCAACTCAAACAATGCTAGATAATTTCATGTTAGAATACATAACTTAACGTGGTCTAAAACATCCCCAGTGGGTAGTTTATTTTGGGAGAAAGAAAGCTAGATTTATGCCCAATCATACTCACATTCAAGTTCGTGGTGCCCGTCAGCATAATCTTAAAAATGTCGATTTAACGATCCCTAGGGATAAATTAGTTGTATTTACAGGAGTTTCGGGCTCGGGCAAATCTTCGTTGGCATTTGATACAATTTTTGCCGAAGGGCAACGCCGTTATGTAGAGTCCTTAAGTGCATACGCTCGGCAGTTTCTGGGACAGGTAGAGAAACCTGATGTCGATTATATTGAGGGGCTGAGTCCTGCGATTTCTATCGATCAAAAATCTACTTCCCATAATCCCCGTTCCACCGTCGGCACTGTTACGGAAATATACGATTACCTGAGGCTTTTATTTGGTAGGGCGGGAACTCCCCATTGTTATATTTGCGATCGCAATATTTCCCCCCAAACCATAGACCAAATGGTAGATAAGGTCATGGAGCTAGCCAATGGCACCAAATTTCAGTTATTGGCTCCTGTGGTACGGGGCAAAAAAGGCACCCATCAAAAATTAATCGCAGGGCTTGCAGCAGAGGGCTTTGCCAGAGTACGAATCAATGGCGAAGTTAGAGAGCTAGGAGATAACATTGAACTACCAAAAACCAAAACCCACAATATCGAAATTGTGGTCGATCGCCTAGTCCGCAAAGATGGCATTCAAGAACGCTTAACCGATTCCATGGCTACCTGCTTGAAACGGGCGGAAGGAATTGTGATGGTGGAAATTTTAGGTACCAAGGATTCTAGTATTCTCACTTTTTCTGAGAATTTTGCCTGTACCGAACATGGGGCAGTGATGGATGAGTTGTCTCCACGGTTATTCTCTTTTAATTCTCCCTACGGTGCTTGTCCCACCTGTCACGGCTTGGGTCATGTTAAAACTTTCTCACCTGAATTAATTGTTCCTGACCCAAAATTACCTGTATATGCGGCGATCGCCCCGTGGGCAGATAAAAGTCACACCTATTATTTATCATTACTGGCTAGCTTAAGCGAATATGCTGGATTCGATATTGGTACGCCTTGGGAACAGTTAACTGAATATCAAACTGATGTTCTTTTATACGGGACTACGGAGAAAATTTTAATAAAAGCTGATTCTCGGTTTTCCAAAAGTGAAGAAGGCTACTACAAACGCTATGAAGGTGTGATAGCAATGCTTCAGCAACAATATAATGAAGCCAATTCTGAATCCTACCAACAAAAATTAGCCCAATACCTGATCGAATTACCCTGCGCTGATTGTCATGGCACCCGCCTAAAACCAGAGTCCCTAGCTGTGAGAATTGGTGGTTATCGGATTACAGATTTCACCTCCGTGGCATTGGAAATTTGTAAAGAACGCTTAGAAAGCTTAGTATTAGATGCTCGCACTGCTCAGATCGCTGACCAAGTTCTTAAGGAAATTAAAGCTCGCCTGCAATTCCTTTTAGATGTCGGTTTGGATTATCTGACCCTCGATCGCTCCACAGCCACACTATCTGGAGGAGAAGCACAACGCATCAGGCTGGCAACCCAAATTGGCTCAGGGCTTACAGGGGTTCTCTACGTTTTAGATGAACCGAGTATTGGCTTGCATCAACGGGATAATGGCAGATTATTAAAAACCTTGCACAAACTGCGAGATCTGGGTAATACCCTAATCGTGGTTGAGCATGATGAAGAGACAATCCGTGCCGCCGATTATTTAGTGGATATTGGTCCAAAAGCAGGGATTCACGGTGGACAGATTATTGCCCAAGGTACAGTTATCGATATTGAAAATCATCCTGAATCTATTACTGGTAGTTATTTAGCAAGGCGATCGCAAATTCTGACACCTAATTCCAGACGAGAAGGTAACGGTAAGTTCATTGAAATCTCTAATGCCCATAGTCACAATCTTAAAAATCTAAATGTGAAGATTCCCCTAGGCAAGCTTGTCTGTGTCACAGGAGTCTCAGGCTCAGGTAAATCGACTTTAGTTAATGAAATTTTACATACTTATCTCGAACATCATTTCAATCGTAAAGTCCCTATACCCAAAGGTGTTGATCAGGTTCTGGGCTTAAAGGCACTGGATAAATTTATCGTTATCGATCAATCTCCCATCGGTCGGACTCCCCGTTCCAATCCTGCCACCTATACTGGCACCTTTGATCTGATTCGGGAAACCTTCGCTTTGACTACCGCCGCTAAAACCCGTGGCTATAAGGCAGGACAGTTCTCTTTTAATGTCAAAGGCGGACGCTGTGAAGCCTGTGGGGGACAGGGTGTGAATGTAATTAGTATGAACTTCTTACCCGATGTCTATGTCCAATGCGATGTGTGTAAGGGCGCACGCTATAACCGTGAAACTTTGCAAGTGAAGTATAAAGAGAAGACGATCGCCGATATTTTAGATATGACCATCGAAGAGGCAATGCACTTTTTTGAAAATATCCATCAAGTTCATACAAAATTGGGAATGCTGGTAGATGTGGGCTTAGGCTATATTCGGCTAGGGCAATCCGCCCCAACTCTATCTGGGGGAGAGGCACAACGGGTAAAACTGGCAACGGAATTAGCCAAACGGGCAACGGGGAAAACGCTCTATCTCATTGATGAACCGACGACAGGTTTAAGTTTCTATGATGTCCATAAGCTGTTAGATGTGGTGCAGAGGCTGGTGGATAAAGGTAATAGTGTCTTGGCGATCGAGCATAACTTAGATGTGATTCGTTGCTCTGATTGGATTATTGATCTAGGCCCCGAAGGTGGCGATCGCGGTGGAGAGATTATTGCTGAAGGTACACCCGAACAAGTGGTACAGGTACCCCATTCTTATACAGGACAATACTTAAAGGTAGCTCTAAACCAGTTCTCAATGGTTCAAGATTAGCAGTTGTTGCTCATTCCTCAAACTACTTTTTTTTAATTAGTTGTAATTGCCCTTGATCATTAGTTTCGACTGCCATACCCAACTTATCTAATTCATTTACGGCAATTTGAAAGGTCTTTTGATCAACAGCCGCCGTTAAAACTGCCCCCCAAGCCGAAATCCTTGCCGATCTACTGTTAGGGTCTTGGCGTAAAAACTCGGCAGAAGCTCGGGAAGACTCAGCCACAAATTTTGTTTCGGGTAAAGCATCTGGGGGAAAGGTTGCTCTGTCTGCCCACTCTGCCGCCTTAAGGTAAGATTTTCTAGCAGCAGCACTATCCCCTAAGAATAGCAATTCATCTATAGCTCGTCGTCGCCATACAGTATAAGCATCGGATTGGGTTTCGGGTGAGATAAATGGTAGTCCTTTTTTATATAGAGCGATCGCCCGTTTAGGTTGAGCCGCATACATAGTGACACTATTGGACATAAATAGATAGGCATATACATGGCGTGGGTCACGGCTGATAATTACATCAAAAAAATCTGGACTTAAGCTATAACCAGTTTTATTTTGCGCCCGAGCCACATCATCCCCAAAATACTGAAGAAATCCTAAAAAAGCCATATTCGCAATCATATTGTTAAACCCAAATCCCCTTTCTGGCAATTGATTTAGGAATCTCAGGCGAGCTCTTTCTTGGTCAACTGCCCTTAAGTCAGCGTTACGAGTCTGTCCAGCTAGTTTTTGATTAAGTCGAGGTAATTGCAAACTAATAGATGTAATCGCCAAGGCAGCGATCGCCCCAAGATTAATAGCTAATTTCATTAATGACATAGTAAGGCTCTTCTATTTTTCAGGATTAATACCAAGCGATGAGTAGGCAAGGCAATCTTTGGATCAACCTTCTGAACCTTTTTTTGAGATTTCTTCTCTTTAGCTACTTTAGTTTTTGCTGTTGCTAGCACCATAGTTAGATTTCTCCATTACCGAATTAGAAATATTTTAGCTGTTGATTTACGCCTTTGTCACCTTGAGAATAATGACTATAAAAAAGACGAAACTTGCCCCAAGCTTAGGAAAATCTAGCTAAAAAGACAATAGTTCGGTAAACCACACTGGTAGAAGCTACCTAAATTCAAGTACATTAGCACTCAGCAGTCAAGAGTGCTAAATAGTATTGTTATTGGATTGAACACTATGGCAACAATGTCTTTAAATGTCTCTACCGTGAAGCCCTTAGGCGATCGCGTGTTTGTTAAAATCAGCGGAAAAGAAGAAAAAACCGCAGGCGGCATCTTTTTGCCAGATACAGCCCAAGAAAAGCCTCAAATTGGTGAGGTATCTGCGATCGGTGCGGGCAAGCTTGATGATAACGGTGTCCGTCAACCTTTAGAGGTAAAAGTTGGGGATAAGGTTCTGTACTCTAAATATGCTGGTAACGAACTGAAAATTGATGGCGTTGAATATGTTTTACTTGCAGAAAAAGATATTTTGGCGATCGTTGCCTAAATCTAAATCTCATCAATTTTTTGCAAATATAAATTATCAATTTGACTCTTCAACTTGAATAATCCCAACTAATTGAAATTATCTTACTATTAAGGATAGAAAATCATGGCAAAGCGAATTATTTATAACGAAGATGCCCGTCGTGCCCTCGAACGTGGTATGGATATTTTAACCGAAGCGGTAGCTGTTACCCTTGGACCTAAAGGTAGAAACGTTGTTCTGGAAAAGAAGTTTGGCTCTCCCCAAATTATTAATGATGGCGTTACGATCGCTAAAGAAATCGAACTAGAAGATAACGTTGAAAATACTGGCGTAGCTTTGATTCGTCAAGCTGCTTCTAAAACTAACGATGCGGCTGGGGATGGTACAACTACTGCAACTGTTCTCGCCCATGCGATCGTTAAAGAAGGTATGAGAAATGTGGCTGCTGGAGCTAATGCTATTTCTCTTAAACGTGGTATTGATAAAGCCTCTACATTCTTAGTAGAAAAAATTGCGGCTCATTCTCGTCCTGTAGTTGATTCCAAGGCGATCGCTCAAGTCGGATCAATTTCCGCAGGTAACGACGACCAAGTTGGACAAATGATCGCTGATGCGATGGACAAAGTCGGCAAAGAAGGCGTAATTTCCCTAGAAGAAGGTAAGTCTATGACTACCGAACTTGAGATTACTGAAGGTATGCGTTTTGATAAGGGCTATATTTCTCCCTATTTCGTCACTGATTCTGAACGGATGGAAGCTTCCCTCGAAGAACCATTCATTCTAGTTACAGACAAAAAAATCGCCCTAGTCCAAGACCTTGTTCCCGTCCTTGAACAAGTAGCGCGCACAGGTCGTCCTCTGTTGATTATTGCTGAAGATATTGAAAAAGAAGCTCTAGCAACTTTAGTGGTAAATCGTCTGCGTGGCATTTTGAATGTTTGTGCAATTAAAGCTCCTGGATTTGGTGACCGCCGTAAAGCCATGCTAGAAGATATTGCTGTTCTGACTGGTGCTCAGGTAATTACTGAAGATGCTGGACTCCGTTTGGATACAGTTAAACTAGATGCCCTTGGCAAATCTCGCCGCATCGTGATCACTAAAGATACAACGACAATTGTGGCTGAAGGAAATGAAGTTGCGGTTAAAACCCGTTGTGAGCAAATCCGTCGCCAAATTGAAGAATCTGATTCCTCATTTGACAAAGAAAAACTCCAAGAACGTCTTGCTAAGCTAGCTGGCGGTGTCGCTGTAATCAAAGTTGGGGCTGCTACCGAAACCGAAATGAAGGATCGGAAGTTCCGTCTTGAAGATGCGATCAACGCTACCAAAGCGGCTGTAGAAGAAGGGATCGTGCCTGGTGGTGGTACAACCTATGCTCACCTCGCTCCTGAACTAGAAACTTGGGCATTGGCTAATCTTAAAGCTGAAGAACTAACTGGGGCTTTAATTGTAGCAAAAGCTTTACTAGCTCCTGTTAAGCGCATTGCCGAAAATGCTGGGCAAAATGGGGCTGTGATTGCAGAAAGAGTTAAGGAGAAAGACTTTAACACTGGCTATAATGCTATGACCAATCAGTTTGAAGATATGTTTGCTGCTGGAATTGTTGACCCTGCTAAAGTAACTCGTTCTGCTTTACAAAATGCAGCTTCGATCGCTGGCATGATTCTAACTACAGAATGTATTGTGGTTGATAAGCCTGAAGATAAGCCTTCTGCTCCTGCTGGTGGTGGCATGGGTGGAGACTACGATTACTAAGCCTAATTTGCTTTAATAATCACTAAATTTATTAATTGGGGTGGCAATACCATCCCTTTTTTGTTTTTATTTTTAATCAATGCTGCAATAACTGCATTTTTAAGAAAGTTGGGGAATAAAGCATCGTGTGACTCTTCCAAATCCTCGAAGTTCTCTAGCATAATTTAGCGAGACCTCATTTTCTGATTTTAATAAATTAATGCCAATGCCATTATTTCCTTTTTCTTTGCCTGAAGAATGGATATAGCGATCGCCCCCCAGATACATTCCCACATGGTTCGCTTTTTCTCCAGTGCCAAAAAAAACTAAATCCCCTGCTTGCAATTCCGTTTGAGCTATAGGCGAAGTGAATCCTTCCTGTTGATAGGCATCCCGTGGAATCCAAATTCCTACAGATTGAAACGCTGCTTGCATTAAGCCTGAACAATCAAAATTAGGAGGCACTGTACCGCCCCATAAATATTCATTTTTCATAGTCATAGCATTTTCCACATAGGCGATCGCTTTGGGGATTTGAGCTTGAATTTCTGCTTCTGATAATTCCACGGGTTGATACCTAGATTCTACGGGACGAAACTTAAACAAATTCCGAATAAATCCGATATATCCATCCTCTAAAAGTTGAACTTGGAGATATTCGGGTTGTAAAATTTTCAGGTATCTTCCTCCCGCCATTTGCGTAGCTAGAGCTGTAAAGTTGGGAGAGTCGTAGATATTAATGTCAATAAAGCTTTGATAAATATTCATATCTTTTAAATTGTTAAAATTATTAGCGATCGCCATTTTTCACTGATTTATCTACTAATTTATCTAAAGTTATGCGATTGTGAAGTGAGTGAACGTAATAATATCAGCCCATGCATCGCCTTGCCACTATTTTAGGAAACACCCAAGAGTCTGACAGTGTTGTCTTTGTGGAGCAGCAACCTGCCCCCATTGTCATGATCACGGCGGCGGATACAGATATTCAGACCCTTGCGGCGGTTATGGAGCGGTTACCAAACCAAATTCCTGAAATTAGAGTTGTGAATTTACTACAACTACAACAACAAATAGTCATAGATACTTACGCCGAAGAGGTTTTAAGCAAAGCTCAGGTGATTATTTTACGGTTAATTGGTGGGCAATCCTATTGGAGTTATGGATTAGAAGTTGTCAAAGCTGTAGTTGAGGAATCTGGAGCGAGTTTATTTGTGCTGCCCGGAGATGAACGTCCCGATCCGACTCTGACTAGTCATTCTACGGTGAGTATGCGATCGCTCAATCAGGTTTGGCAATATTTGATTGAAGCGGGGACAGATAATTATGAGAATTTATTAAAGTATATCGCTGCGGAATTTCTGAACGTCCAAATTGCATATCAATTACCCCAACCAGTGCCGAGAGTAGGCATATTTGGCGATTATATTAAGGATATTTCGGGGGGAAATGTGGGGATTTTATTCTATCGTTCTCATTATCTATCTGGAAATACGAAAGCGATCGCTTGTTTGTGTGAGGCATTAACTGCCAGAAATCTCAATCCTTTTCCCATTTATGTTTCTTCTCTAAAGGAACCTGATGTCCAAGCAGAGTTATTACAGTATTTTAATAACATCGATTTAATTTTGAATACTACTAGCTTTTCCCTTGCCAGTTTAGAAACCGATAGCCCCAAAGTTGATCTGTGGCAGAGCTTGAATGTTCCAGTATTTCAGGTGATTTTTAGTGGTAGTGGTCGAGAAACTTGGGCGAGTGGAACTCAGGGCTTAACGCCACGGGATATGGCAATGAATGTGGCTTTACCTGAAGTCGATGGCAGAATTATCACACGAGCAGTTTCCTTTAAGATTGGACAAGCTCAAAATTCAGCCCTGCAAACTGAAATCGTAGTTTACGAACCCGAACAGTCACGCATTGATTTTGTCGCAGATTTAAGTAAAAAATGGATAGAACTAAAATCCACATCACCATCAGATCGAAAGATAGCTCTAATCCTTGCCAATTATCCTAATCGTGATGGCAGGCTCGCCAACGGTGTGGGTTTAGATACACCTGAAAGTTGTGTGGAAATTCTCAAGGCTTTGAAAGCTGATGGCTATAATACGGGAGATATTCCTGAAAATAGTGCCGAATTGATTGAATTATTAACCTCTGGGAAGACGAATGATCCTGAAACCTCTAGCTTACGTCCAACTTATCAATCTTTATCGGTTACAGATTATCACTCCTATTTTCAAACATTACCCGAACTGGTTAAATCTGGAATTCAAACTCGGTGGGGAGATGCCTTAAAGGAACAAGCAGGAGCAGAATTTGTAATTTCAGGCATTCAATTCGGTAATATCTTTGTGGGGATTCAACCCTCACGGGGCTACGATCTAGATCCAACACTGAACTATCATGCGCCTGATCTGGAGCCAACCCATCGCTATGTCGCATTTTATTATTGGCTGAGAGAAAGATATCAAGCGATCGCTCATATTGGTAAACATGGAAACCTAGAATGGCTGCCTGGAAAGAGTATTGCTCTATCAGAAAATTGTTATCCCGAGGCTGTATTCGGCGCAATGCCACATCTTTATCCGTTTATAGTCAATGATCCAGGGGAAGGTTCTCAGGCAAAACGGCGATCGCAAGCAGTAATTATTGATCACCTCACTCCACCGATGACCCGTGCTGAACTCTATGGGGGCTTGCAAAAACTGGAATGCTTAATAGATGAATACTACGAAGCCGAAACCCTCGATCCCAGTCGCTTAGGCATGATTAAGGAACGATTAATTGCGCTGATTAAGCTAGAGAATTTACACCACGAACTGGGAATTTCTAGCGATCGCCTTGAAGATTCCCTTAATAGCATTCTCACCACTACCGATGGCTACCTATGTGAATTAAAAGAAGCACAAATTCGTGATGGACTTCATATTTTTGGTAAATGTCCCCAAGGTAATCAACTTAGAGACTTAATTATTGCCATAGCTCGGAATCCTACCGCAAATCGGATGGGTTTGACTAGGGCGATCGCTAAGGATTGGCACTTGGATTTTGATCCACTTACTGCCAACTTAGGAGATATTTTACTTTCAAATCATCCTAAACTTAAAGATAGTCGCATAATTGGTGATGCCGTGGAAGCGATGGAGGGATATGCTTCTGAACTAGTAGATGAAATCCTAAATTCTTCTTTGTTATCGATAGAAGATGAATCCCAAATTAAGCAAGAATTAAATTGGATAAGCGATCGCCTCTTACCATCTTTACAAAATACGACTCAAGAACTGACAAATTTCTTAAGGGGATTAAATGGTGAATATATAGCCAGTGGAGCATCAGGCGCACCCACCAGAGGCAGACCAGAAGTTTTACCGACAGGCAGGAACTTCTACTCCGTTGATATTCGTGCCATTCCTACAGAAACCGCATGGGATATTGGACGCAAAGCTGCCGATCAAGTAATTGAAACCTATACCCAAGAACATGGAGAATATCCTCAAAGCATTGGGCTTTCAATTTGGGGAACTTCCACAATGAGAACGGGAGGAGATGATTTAGCCGAGGCTCTGGCACTAATAGGAGTTCGTCCTGTATGGGATGGAATATCACGCCGAGTTGTAAACTTTGAGATTTTACCTTTATCCTTTCTTGATCGCCCCCGTGTAGATGTAACCCTACGAATTTCTGGCTTCTTTCGTGATGCCTTCCCTAATTTGATCGATTTATTTGATCAGGCTGTAAATGCGATCGCCGCCCTTGATGAATCGCCCCAAGATAATCCCCTTGCCGCAAAGGTGCAAACTGAAACCCAAAAATGGCTAGATACAGGATTAAATATAGAGGAATCTAAGGAGCGATCGCTCTATCGGATTTTTGGTTCTAAACCCAGTGCCTATGGAGCAGGATTACAGGGCTTAATCGAGTCTCAAAATTGGGAAACTGAAGCCGACCTTGCCCAAGCATATATTAACTGGAGTGCCTTCGCCTATACTCGCAAATCTGAAGGGAAATCCGCGCCTGAAGCCTTTAATCAAAGGTTAGGGAACATGCAAATCGTCCTCCAAAATCAAGACAACCGAGAACATGATCTACTGGATTCCGATGATTACTATCAATTTCAAGGTGGTATGACTACAGCCATTAAATCCCTTACAGGCAACACCCCATCTATCTATTTTGGCGATAATTCCCGCA
>Ga0105047_10018002_pt1 | contig 10968 bp, 10 predicted proteins | sample MAT04_FD_78384 | JGI IMG/M metagenome (GOLD analysis project Ga0105047, IMG submission 78384) | Freshwater microbial communities from Lake Fryxell liftoff mats and glacier meltwater in Antarctica - MAT-04 (megahit assembly) | ecosystem: Environmental > Aquatic > Freshwater > Ice > Liftoff...
ACAATTCTAATCTCCTTCGATTGCAGGCTCTGAGGGTGCCACTGGTTATGGCTGGGACTTGCCAGTATTCTTCAATGATTAACAAGGTGGCAACCCCGTGATCATTCGCACTGGCTGCCCAAAGCGGCTGCCAGTGGCACACAGGCGTCACCGCTCAAACCGGCTTCGCAGGAGCCGTGCGGTGTCGCAGCCGTGCCATGACTGTCCGCCAATCGTCGGCGGGCATCTCGCCTCGCTCGCTGGCTACGGCTCGGCGTTCGATTTCCTCCGCCCAAGCAACAGCAATTTCGGGCGTGGCGAAATCCCCAGGTTGCAAGCTCGCTTCCAAGGCCTCGGCGACGAACGCCCGATCCTCGGCGGCAAGTGTCAAAGCGTCCTGCAAAACCCGGTCGCGCGACAGGTTGGTCAATTCGGGCATCGCACATCCTTTCACAAACAGAGTTCGATTTAGTTTATCAATGTGATCTTGTGCGTGCAAAAGGTTTATCTGTCACGCCGATTAACACTGGCAAGGGATTTAACTTGCAGTGTTCTTCGATGATCAACAAAGTGGCAACCCCGTGATGATTCGCACTGGCAGCCCAGAGCGGCTGCCAGTGGCACACAAACATACGGGCGTTGCCAACGCCAAGCTTTGATCACGGTGTGAAATCACTTGCCGCATCCACGTCCAGGCAGAACCTCGCGATCAGTTCGGCGGCGTTTTCCAGGTCGTCCAGCGAGACCATTTCCACCGGGCTGTGCATGTAGCGGTTGGGGATGGCGACCAGGCCGGTTGCCACGCCGTTGCGGCTGAGTTGTAGCTCGGCGGCGTCGTTGCTGGCGGGGCCGCCGAGGGCGTTGACCTGGTAGGGGATCGAACCGGCTTGCGCGAGGCTGGTAAGTTTCTCGAAGACGACCGGGTTGACGTTGGGGCCGCGGACGAGGACGGGGCCTTGGCCGAGTTTGATGCGGCCGTGCTGGTTTTCGTCGATGGTCGGGCAGTCGGTCGCGTGGGTGACATCGACGACGATGCCGATCTGCGGTTCGACTTTGAAAGCGCTGGTCTGCACGCCGCGCAGTCCGATTTCTTCCTGCACGGTGGAGACCGCGAACACGGCGGCTTGCGGGTTCCTCTGGCTGATGCGCTGGGCGGCCGACATGATGGTCCACACGCCGACTTTATTGTCCATCGACGGTGCGGCGGCGAGATTATTCCTCATCGCGCGATAGCCGAGGGTGACGGTGATTGGATCGCCGATCGCGACGGATTCTCGCGCTTCGCCGCCGTTGAGAGCGCCGATATCGACCCACAGGTTCTTAATCTCCGGGACGACTTTGCGTTCTTCGGGAGAGAGGAGATGGATCGGCTTGCGGGCGATGATGCCGGGGACGGGGCCGTTCGCCGTCCAGACCTGCACATCCTGCCCAAGAAGAACTTGCGGGTCCCAGCCGCCAATGGCTTGCACCCAGAGAAAGCCCTTGTCGTCGATGTGTTTGACGAGCAGGCCGATCTGATCGCAATGCCCGGCGAGCATGATGCGGGGCGAGCCGGCGGGGTTCACGGCGGCGATCACGTTGCCATGCCAGTCGGTCGACACCTCGGCGAACTGCCCGGCAAAGGCCCGGACGACATCCTGAATCGGCCGCTCATAACCGGAAGGGCTGGGAACGGCGAGCATCGACTGAAGAAATTGGAGAAGATGGGATTGCATTAATAGGCTTTCTTGTCAGCATAAAACGAAAAATGGGTAGTCTAGGTTAAGTGGCGGTGTCTGTTTAGATTTTCTCAAGGCTCAATCAGCAGCGAAGGTTGGGCTTTTCACTGCCAGATGCGGGAAATTGGTTCAGCAAAATACTTTAGCAATTCCCCGAATAATCCGTCATGTTGCCAGAAAATACTTTGACGTTCTGAAACCGCAAGGATAAAATTTGAGGGCGTTGTTCCGAATCGTACAGGTTTCTGCCGGTTTGGGATGGCGAACACGTTGAGCAGTCGTCCTTCTTCATGGTTTGGTTCCTGATCGTTGTCGGCATGCCGGGTGAATTTTGGATGTCGCTGGAGTGACTGACATCGTGCTGGCAGGCTCTTCGTCATGCTCAAGGACGAGATTTTTTCGGACGACGGCAAAATAGTAGATTGTGGAACTCGGTTTGCTTGACTCGTTTTATCGAGCGGCACACTGTTCGCTAGAACGTGTGCCAGTCCTGTTCGTGGTGTACGAGCGGGATTCAATCAACCGAAGTGGCGGACTCTTCAAGGAGGACGATTATGCTTGTTGAAGCCTTGCTCGAACAACAGACGAACATGGAAGAACTGATCGAAAAGGAAGTGCGCCTGCGCACCTGCGGTCAGGTCCGTGGCTTGCAAGTCCGTGTCCAGGAAGGACAAGTGGTCATTACCGGCCGCACGGCGACTTACTACACCAAGCAATTGGTCACGCACGCCGCGCTCGAAAACGCCGATCAGCTGTATGTCATGAACGAAATCGAAGTTGCCTGATTTCGGTTCATTGTTCCGGCTGATTCCCCGCCGGCCCCTTCGTAGGCTGCTCCTCGACCGGCCCCTTCGTTTTGTAAGTCCCTTCCTCGCCGCGCAACAATCGCGCAATGTTGCTGAGATGGCGGACAATCACCAGGCCTGGGACGGCGATTGCAAAAATTGCCAACGACCGATTCTCAATCCCCAACAAATTGTCGCGCAATTGCCAAAGCTGTGTCACGCCAAACGTGATTGCGGCGATCAGGGAACCTAGCGAAACAATGCGGGTGGCGGCGAACGTGATGGCGAAGGCCAAACCGGCGGCCACAGTCGCCCCCGGCGATAAGACGGAAATCACCCCCAACGCCGTCGCAACCCCTTTGCCGCCCCGAAAACCCAGCCAGACCGGGAACATGTGCCCCAGGATGGCGGCCATCCCGGCGAGCACCTGAGCCGTTTGCGGCGACAAATCGGCCCCCAGTTGTTGAACCAGCCACGGTGCGGCGAGTGTCGGTACCGCCCCTTTCATGGCATCCAGCAGCAGCACTATAATGGCCCACGTCTTCCCGGCCGCGCGGCCGACGTTGGTGGCCCCGATGTTGCCACTGCCCACCGTCCGCAAATCGATCCCGGCCACCGCGCGGACGATCATGATGCCGAACGGAATCGAGCCGCAGAGATAGGAGAGGCCGAGCAGGAGAAACATGGGGACTCGATTGCGGAGAAGAGACGTTCGTGAAGAGGCGTTCGTTATTTGGCGTGAGGCGTGAGAAGAATGAGCCGGTGTTCTGGTATTCTAACGCCTAATACCTAACGCCAAACGCCTGCTTGAACAACACACCCCGGCGGCGAATCCCTTCACAGCCCATTCTTCGCCGTGTGTTTCGCGATGCGGGCGCTCTTCGACAAGATGCCGCGCACCAGTGGCAGGTCACTGCGGACCAGGGGCCGCCCCAGGTATTCCTTCAGAAACCGGAGGCGTTCAGTCCGGCGGGCCGTCTTCGCCGAGTAGTTTAATTGTGCCAGATCCTTCACGATCCAGCGGCGGGCGAACAGGGATCGATGCCGGCGGACACGGCCCAGGTCGATCACGTACAGCGGTTCCGGCTGGCGTTCGCTCGGTTGTTCCGGCTGCATCAGATGCCCGAGATAGAAATCTTGATGATGGAGTCGCGAGGCGTGCATGCCGCGGGCCACGGTCGCGACCTGGGCGATCATCTGCCGGCGATCCTCCGGAGAATCAGCGGCTGCCGGGAACGCCGTGGAAAGTTTTTGGCAGTCTTCCAGGCCTTCGGTGATCAGGAACGAACGGTCCGCCAGTTTGCCGCAGGCGACGGGCAGCATGGTCGGCAAACCGCACGCATGAAAGGCCAGCAGCGCTTCCCATTCCGGTTGCGCGCCCAACAGCGGTCGCTGGCCTTGCAGCCAGGGCTTTACATATTCCTTCCACGAACTGCGACCATGCCGTTTGATGTAGAACGTCCGCGCTCGGCCGTCGTCATCGGTGAGTGTGAACCGCAGGGTGACTCGATCGGTCCGCAGCGCCTTCGCCGTCTCAGCACTTTGGCTGAAATCCCAGACGGCCGCGCAGGTCGTCAGTCCGTGTCGGCTTAGCAGTTCGCTGAACTCGTGGTTCACCGTCAGCCGGCCGTGGTCCCATGTTTCAAACTCGAAATTTTTCACGCAGCACCTCGTGAAAGACATCCACCGTCCGTCGAGCATTGTCTTCAATCGTGTATCGCCGAGCCGTGGCGACGCAATGCGTGCGCATCGCCTCGCGTTCGTCGCCAGGCAGCGCGAGAAACGCCGTGATCTGTTCGGAAAGCTCGCCGACCGACCAGGCGTCGGGGATAAGATAACCGTTCTTGCCGGACACGATCAGGTCCGCACCGCCGGCGGTTTGCGTGGTGATCACTGGTAACCCGCAAGCCATCGCTTCCAGATTCACGTTTGGAAACGGTTCGTAAATTGTCGGCAGCACGAACAAATCGGCGGCTCCATAGAAAGCCTGTATCGCCGGTTGCCGCCCCGCGAAGATCACCCGCTGTTCGATCCCCAGGTCCGCGGCATAGCGCTGGTACTTGGGAATATCGCCGTCACCCAACACCAGCAATCGTGGCCGTACTGTGGTTCGCGCGATGGCCGCCAAAAGTGTCGCCAGGGCTTTGCGGCGGAAATCCATCGCGGCGAAGACGAGCAACGGTTCGTCGGATTCGATGTTCCAGGCGGCTCGCAGATCTTGTCGACCAGCCCGCACACCGGGGTGAAACACGTGCATGTTCACGCCGTTGGGAATGCGGCAGATCCGTTCGGCCGGGATGCGGAAGTATTCCGTCAGCAGTCTGGTATCGAGTTTGGATTGCGTGATGATGCGGCGGACTTCGCCGGATTCGTACAGCTGCCGCTCGATGTTCAGAATCGTGCGATGTCGGGGATTCCAGTGCTGAAACCAGCGCTCGACCGGATGACGATAAAAGACGTTGACCCAATGCGTCTGCAACGGATCGGTCAGGCGATAGGTATCTAACCCGCCGGCGCGAGACAGGCCATGCACGATGTCGAAGTCGCGGATCGACACGATGCGTGCGACATTCTCCGCGAACGACCGATTCTTCGTCCACGAAGTGAGATGATTAACAGCGACCGGCACGAAATCGACTTCGGCTTGCAGATCATCGTCGATCTCCTCGCCGATGATCGTCACCCGATGCCCCATCCGCTGCAATTCCCGAAACAGGGCCACGCAATAGAACTCCGCTCCCGCGCGTTTCAGCGAACAACGGCGACGAACGAGAGCGATGTGCATGGCAGGGGGACGCGTTCGTGGTTTGGATAAGGCGGGGATAAGGCGTTAGGTATTGGGCGTTAGGCGTTAGAAGCAGGAACTTGAACCCGTCGTTAAGTCTTCTAACGCCTAAGACCTAACGCCTAACGCCTGGCTGATTCACGCCACCCGCAGGGGCAGCGCGCGGGGCTTCAAGACTCGTTTCACATTCGCGAAGACCCGCTCGACCGACAGGTCTGTCATGCAGCGGTGATGGCCCAGCGGGCAATCGCGTTTTTGACAAGGGCCGCAGGGGACTGTTTCGCTGAGGTGGACCGCCTGATCGTAATGGGTGTCGCTCCACGCGATATGTGTTGGCCCGAAGAGCGTGATCACGGGGACTTGAAACGGCTGCGCGAACTGCCGTGGGCCGGAATCGGTCGTGACCAGCAGGCGAGATTCTCGAATTGCGGCCTTCGTCAGCCCGATGCTCAACGGTTCGTTGGCCAGGCTGAGAACTTCCGGCCGGCCCGCTTCCCGCACAATGACGCGGACATTCTCGCGTTCCGCCGGGCCGCAGACAATCAACACCGTATGGTGCAATTGATCGACGATGCGTCGGGCGAGTTCGGCGAACGAGGCCCGCGGCCAGTTCTTCGCGGGACCAAACGCCGCGCCGGTGTTCAAGCAGACCACGCCCCGCAACCGCAGGGCGGACGATTGCCGGGTCCAGAACGCATTCAGGGCGGCTCGGTCGGCTTCGCTGACGGCCAACTCCGTCGTGTGCGGCAGCGATTGGCAACCCAGGTGTGTCGCCAGCCGGAGGTATTCATCCATCACCGGATGCGGCACCGTGCGGGATTTGAGCGTCAGCGCATCGCTGAGCAAAATCCCGCGGCCATCGCGCTGAAAGCCGACACGGCGCCGAATCCCGCCCCGCCACGCCATCCATGCGGACCGCCACGAATTCGGCAGCAGCACACCCAGATCGCAGTGTTCTGCCTGAAGTTGGCGAATCACACTCAGATCGGTGCGCTCCGCAACTTTGCCGCGAGATTCGTGCAGCACAACTCGGTCAATGACGTCGAGGCCTTGCAACGTGTCGGCAATCGCGGGACGCATGATGCCGAGGATATCGGCGTTTGGATAATGATCTCGGATCGCGCGCAGCGCGGGTGTCGCCATCACGGCGTCGCCCACCCAGTTCGGCAGAAAGATCGCGAGTTTCATGCGGCGGCTCGTTCGGTGCCGGTTCTCAAAACGGGAATCGTGTTTGCGTGGCCGGTGTCGAACAATCGCAGGCGTTTGACGATTTCGGTGGTCGACATTCCGGGCACAGCGCCCATCGCCTTGACGCGCCCGCCATAGCTCAGCACCACATCGCGACCAACGATGTCTTCCTCGCGGTACGTGCCACCTTTCACCAGCACATCGGGCTGCAACGCCTCGACGACGGCGAGCGGTGTATCTTCCTCGAAGATCAAGACGTAATCCACGGCTTCCAGCGCGGCCAACATTTGCGCGCGATAGTCTTCGCCGAACAGTGGCCGGTCAACCCCTTTTTCCAGGCGACGCACACTGTCATCACTATTGACCGCGACAACCAGGCAGTCCCCTTCGCGGGCTGCCTCCTGCAGATAACTCACATGCCCGGCGTGCAGCAGGTCGAAGCAGCCGTTGGTCAGGACGACCGTTTGTCCCGTCCGTTTGCGATTGGCGAGGCGGACCTGAAGTTGTTCGAGTGTGCAGACTTTGTCGCCGCTGGACCGCAGGCCGTGCAACAAATCGCCGAGAATCTGCTGCCGCGTGATGGGGACGACGCCGACTTGTTCGACTTCCAATCCCCCCGCGACATTGGCCAACCGGCAGAGGTCGACCGGAATAATGCCCGCCGCCATGCCGACGCCGATGGTGGCCAGCACCATGTCGCCCGCGCCAGTCACGTCGCAGACTTCGCGAATGCGGGTCGGCAGGTGGGCTTCGGTGCCGTCGGCCGAGACGAGTACGATGCCGTCACGATCCAGCGTCACAAAGGCCATGTCGAGTTGAAAACGCTCGACAAGAATTCGCCCGGCGACCAGCGCATCATCGATGGTGCGAATTTCCTGGCCGGTGGCTTTGAATGTTTCGAGCCGGTTCGGTGTGACACCGGTGACGTGGGCGTACAAATTGTAATCACCGCCGGAAGCGGGATCGGCGACCACCGGCAAACCGGCGGTCCGAGCGGCGGCGATCAGCGGACCGAGCAACTCGGCCGTGCAGACTCCCTTGGCATAATCCGAGATAAGGATCGCATCGAATTCCGACAGACGCGGCAACAGGACTGCGAGCATCTGCCGGGCGATCTCCGGCGACATGGCGTCGCGAACTTCACGATCGACGCGCAGCATCTGGTGCGGATGGCGATGCTGGGCGCGGCCCATGAAGCGAATTTTGACGGTGCTGGGGCGTGACGGATCGGTCATCACGGTCGACGTGTCGACTCCCAGCGATTGCAGATCGTCGCGAATCGTCGCGGCGTCGGCGTCATTCCCGACGAGGCCAGCCAAAGTGACGGTCGCTTCGAGACCACGCAGCATATGAGCCACATTCGCCGCGCCACCCAGGCGCGTTTCCTGCCCCTGTTCGCGGAGCAGGATGACGGGGGCTTCCTGGCTGATGCGTTCGGCGTCGCCCCAGACATAGCGGTCGAGGATGAGGTCGCCGACAACCAGCAGATTCGGGTGCGACAGTCGCTGCCAAACGTCGGTCAGATGATGAGACATCGCAGGTGCCGTCCTTGGCCGCGACAAAGGTCATTTCGGCGTGGAATTCGAGTCCCGCGCCCCGGGTCGGAATCATCTATCTGGCATCGGTTTGTGTCAATGCCGGTTTGATGAAACTCTCGTGAGCTTTTGGTGAAGGGGCGTGGGGAATTTCCGTTTTTGAGAAAACGCCCAGAGATATCGCATTAGCCGTTGTCAAAATTGCTTTTCTCGAAATACTATACCTGCAAGTGGCGGGAACTCTCGCTGCTCAATGACCGTAAGTCTCACGGAGCGAAAGAGAAACAGGCAGGAGGGATCGTAGTGAAGTCCGCATCAGCGACCCGAGAAACTCGGACCACATCGACCAAAATGCGTTCCGCCCGGCAGGCCTTGGCCGCACGCACGGCGGCGATGATGGAAGCGACCATCGCCTTCGTCGATAGCGAGGATTTTCGCACACTCCCGGCGCGCGAGTTGTTGCGCGACCCGGAGTTTTCGACCGACAAATGCGATGTCGAAGTTCCGCGCGGTACGCCGCCATATCTCGCGGCCCTGTATGAGTTTCCGCTCCTGAATCGTGAGCAGGAGTTCCAGCTTTTCCGCAAGATGCACTTCCTCAAATATCAAGCCGCCGAGGTGCAGAAAACGCTGACCCTTTCCCCGCTGAACGCCCGACAACTGAACCGGGTGGAGAGCTTACTGGAGGATGCGGAGAAAATTCGCAACCGTATTGTGCAGTGCAACTTACGGCTCGTGGTTTCCATCGCCAAAGTCATCAGTGACCCTGCCAATTCGCTGGATGATTTGATCAGCGAAGGCAACGTTCCGCTCATTCGAGCCGTCGAAATCTTCGATTTCACCCGTGGTTTACGATTCAGCACTTATGCCACGTGGGCGATCCGCAACGGGCTGTACCGGGTTTCGACCCGCAGTCGCCAGCGCTCGCAGCGCTATCGCACGGATGATGTCACCCTGTTGGACGCCGCGCAGCCGGTGGACGCCTCAGCCGAGGAACTCGACTTCCCGATCGATCGCGAGGAGTTGCTGGAGCGGCTCAATCAACTGGATGCCCGCAGCCAGACGATTGTCCGGGACCGGTTCGGGTTGACGAACCCCGCGCAGCGGCCGGCCCGGTTTCGGGAACTGGCGGCAAAGCTGCGGCTGAGTACGGAGCGCGTGCGACAACTCTTGGCGAAGGCTTTGGAGCACCTGCGGACCGCGCGGTAGCTGACTGTGGCGATCCCGTCAAAAACGTGGCGGCACGTTTCCAACGTGCCGGTTACTTGGGCAATTCCGCACATCGAACCAACAACACACACGTTAAGAAGCGTGTGCCACGAGACCTTATCCCTTGTTTGTGATGCGATCTGCTTGCGCACTCTTCGCAGATTGAAGTGGCGTCGCGCTTCTCGACCTAAACCTTTCGCCGGCATCACGTTGCGTTCTGCATCTCATCAGGGTGAGTTTAACGATTGTAGCGAAAGTTCGTTTTAGTCCGGCGGTTTGATTCAACTTCCGGCTCCGGATCGTCCGAAAAACCATGATAACTGCCATAAGCGGTACGACCGTTAGAGTCATTCTAGCGCTGTCGTTCCGCCTGGGGCGGCCAGTTTGACCTGGATTGTTTTCTGCGACGGTTGCGGGAGCCACCGATGAACGTCTTCGAGTCTCGGACCCTGTTTGCCTGGTTGACCTGCCTGTTTGCGCTGCAGACGGCTCAGGCTCAGCCTCCAATGGCACCAGGACCGGAAGGTTTCGCCGATCCCACGGCCAGCGCTCCGCTGGTCAACGATGTGCCGGGACAGGCGGTCGCCAGCAACTACTTCGGGTACACCGAAGTGGATCGGGCGTTTGAACCGCTGTTCCGCGTCGATGCCCGTGGTGGCAACATGTACGGTCAGGACGGTTTCACGCGCATCAGCGCTTTCATGCCGTACTGGATCGAAGAAGACGCCTTGGTATTCGCCGATCTCGGCGGTTTCGCGGCCTACAACCCCGGCGGCGGTGCCAACCTCGGCGTCGGCTGGCGGTGGTACAACCGCGAGATCGATCGTTTGGTCGGCTTCAACGCCTGGTACGATTTCGACGCCGGCAATCAGCGTGAATATCACCAGCTCAGCATCGGGTTTGAATCGCTGGGCCGGTATGTTGACTACCGCGCCAACGGTTACGTTCCGATCTCGGCAGATTCGCACAACCTCAACACGGGACTGACCGGCCAGACTTCGTTCCAGGCCAATAACATCCTGCTGGGCCGCGCCACCGGGCGTGAATCGGCCTTCACCGGGTTCGACGCGGAAATCGGCGGACCGGTACCGCTGCTGGGTCGTTACGGCCTCAGCACCTACGTCGGCGGATACTTCTTCGATAGCAACAACATCGGCAACGTGACGGGCTTCAGTTCCCGCACACAGGGCCAGGTCAACGAAGACCTGACGGTGGGTGTGCAAGTCACACATGACAACGTATTCGATAACAACGCGCAGATTCAGGTCACCTGGACACTGCCGGACGGCGCGCCGGGTCGCTGGCTGCGTCAGCCCCGCGTGCGCGATCGTTTAACGGCTCCGGTGGTGCGTAACTACCGCGTGGTCACCCGGCAGGACATCCTGTACACGGCGGACATCGCCTTGAACCCGGCCGACGGCGATCCGTTCTTCGTCGCCCATATCAATCCGAACCGCACACCGGGCACCGGCACGGGGACGTTTGAAGACCCGTACAGCCAGCTCAACCAGTTCAACAATCTGCCGATTCCGCCTAAGAACATCATCGATATCATCTCCGTCACCGCCCGCGACGATGGCACGTCCACGCAGCTCAACACGGGCGTCACGCTGCTGAACAATCAGCGGCTCCTCAGCACGGCCGTCACCCACACCTTCACCGCGATTCAGGGAACCTTCGATCTCCCCGGCTTCGTCGGCGGACCGCTCCCCGTCCTCGCCAATCTCGGCGGCGGAAACGTCGTGACCTTCGCCACCAACAATCGCAAC
>Ga0105047_10018003_pt1 | contig 10967 bp, 9 predicted proteins | sample MAT04_FD_78384 | JGI IMG/M metagenome (GOLD analysis project Ga0105047, IMG submission 78384) | Freshwater microbial communities from Lake Fryxell liftoff mats and glacier meltwater in Antarctica - MAT-04 (megahit assembly) | ecosystem: Environmental > Aquatic > Freshwater > Ice > Liftoff...
GCATGGGCGGTAGCGTTGGCGATGGCCGCCGCCGTCGGCCCCATGGTGCACTCGCCCATGCCGAGCGACGGTTCGTCGGGTTCGTCCATCAGTTCGATGTCGATCGGCGGGATCTCGGAGAAGCGCAGGATCGGGTAGTCGGCCCAGCTTTTCGTGGCAGTGCCGGAAGCATCGAGGCGGAGTTGTTCCTTGAGCGTCATGCTGGCGGCCTGGATGATGCCGCCCTCAAGCTGGGCGCGCACACCGTCGGGGTTGATGGCCAGCCCCGAGTCGGCGGTGCACCAGATGTGGCGCAGGCGGATTTCGGTGTCGGCCTCGACCTTCGCGACCACGCAGGCATAGCCGCTGCGGTTCTTGTAGCGGGCGAAGGCCAGGCCCAGCCCCGTGCCGGTACCGGCGGGCCCCCGCGCGGCCCAGCCCGACATCGCGGCGGCGCGTTCGACGAGGCGGCGGGCACGCGGGTCGCTGAGCAGGCGCAGGCGATAGGCGACAGGGTCGTGGCCGGCGAGATCCGCGAGTTCGTCGAGAAAGCATTCCAGCGCGAAGACGTTGACCACCGCGCCGAGGCCGCGCAGGGCGGAGGTGCGAATGGGAGTGCCGGCAACCAGGTGGTGCGTATAGCGCCAGGCCGGAATGTCGTAATAGGGCACGATGTTGCGGGTGCCGGCGCCGGGATAGGGGTCGGAGGCTTCCGTTGGCGGCGGCATCGGCTGGGTGCCCGGCAGGGTGCGTGAGGCGAGCAGGCGGCCGGGGCCGCGATTGACGTGCACGCCGCTGATGATGGTGGCGGTGAGGTCGACGGGCAAGCCAGCATCGTCGAGCACGGCGCGCAGGGTGGTCTGCATGGCGGTGCCGGCCGGGGCAAAGGCGAATTCGTCGGCGCGGGACCACAAGATCCGCACCGGGGCGCCGGGAACGAGGGTGGCGGTAACGGCAGCGTCCAGCGCCGCGTCATCCGCGCCATTGTGGCCGTAGCAGCCAGGGCCGGGAACGTGGCGGACAATGATCGATTCGGGGTCGCGGCGCAGCGTTCCGGCGACATTGGCGCGCAGAGGGTAGACGCCCTGGACGTGGCTCCAGATCTCCAGGATGCCGTCGTGCTCGTGGGCCAGCGCACAGGACGGGCCGAGCGAGGCGTGCGAAATGTACGGGCGGGAATAGCTGGCCTCGTGCGTGCGGCCAGCGGGCGGCGGGGCCTCGCTGCCGCGGGTGCGGGTGTCGGCGGTTTGGGTGGCCAACCAGGCGGCCTCGGCCATCGCCGGGGTCGGCGTGTCGCAGTTGTCCCAGCGCGGACGGGCGGCTTCGACGGCAGCGCGCAGCGCGGCTTCAGTGGGGGCAAGGATGACAGCGAAGTCACCGCTGCGGACGAGGCGGGCGCCGTGCCGCGCGATGGCGATCTCGTCGACAGCGGCCAACGTGGCGGCGGGGCGGGGTTGGCGGAGAACGCGGGCGTGCAACATCCCGGGCAGCGCCATGTCATGCACGAAGCCGGTGCCGGCGAGTTTGCCGGGTAGGTCGCGGCGCGGCGTGCTGTTGCCGACGATGCGGTGGGCGCTGCGCGGCTTGGGTATGGCGGTGCCGGTGGCGTCGCGGGCGAGGTCGATGCGGGGGGCGAGAGTCCAGTAGTCGTGCCCAGTCGGGCTACCATCGCGCAGTATGGCACCGTTCTCGATGGCGAGTTCCTCGGGGGCGGCATTGAGCAGCCGAGCGGCCTCGGCGAGGAAAAGCGCGCGCGTTTCGGCGCAGACCAGGCGCAGCGAGGCGCCGCCAACCTCGATGGACAGGGAACTGGAGGTGGAGCCCTCGTCAGGGGCAAGTTCGGTGTCACCGGCGCGCCAGGCCAGGCGGTCGAGTGCCACGTCGAGCTCATCCGCGGCGATCTGCGCGAGGGCGGTCGAAATACCCTGGCCGATCTCGACCTTGCCGACCGACACATGCACAAGGCGGTCGGCAAAGCGCAGCCAGCGGTCGAGGCGGCGATTGTCGGCGAGGCTTTTCGGCAGCTCGGTCATGGCGCGGTCTCTCCGCCAGCCAAAGTGCGGGATGCCTGTTCGACGGCACGCAGGATGCGCGGATGGGCACCGCAGCGGCACAGTTGCGGGTCGAGTGCGGCGGCGATCTCCGTACGGGCGGGCGCGGGGTTTCGCGCCAGCAGGGCGGCGGCGGCAACCACCATGCCGGAGAGGCAGTAGCCGCATTGGCCCGCCTGTTCGGCGATCAGGGCGGCAATGATGGGGTGGTGGGCCAAGCCCTCCACCGTGGTGACCACGCGGCCTTCCAGCATGCCGATCTCACGGCCGCAGGACTGAACCGGGATGCCGTCGACGAGGACGAGGCAGGCGCCGCACTGCTCCTCGCCGCAGCCGAAGCGGGTGCCGGTGAGGCAGAACTCGTCGCGCAGCACGTCGAGCAGTGGCGTGGTGGCCGGCGATGCGCTGGTGCGCGGCGTACCGTTGATATTCAGGGTGGTCATGCCTTGGAGAACCCCGCAGGTGCAACGGTGGTGAAACCAGCGTTCTGGATGGCGGCGAAACGGTCGGTGGCGAGCTTGTGCGCCGCGATGGCCTCGGGGGTCATCTCGCGGGCCATGCGTGTTTCGTGATGGAAATGGTTATGAAGGTCCTGGCCGCGCACCAGCAGCGCACTGGGCTTGGCGGGGCCAACCGGGCGAACGCTGGTGGGGATGAAGCTGATGCCATAGCCGATGCGACGATCCGCGTTGTTGTTCGGACCGGAGGAGTGGATCGTCTTGGTATGGTGCAGCGAAAGTTGGCCGGCATGCAGCGGCACGGCGGTGCCCTGCCGGCCCTCGTAGCCCGGCAGGCCCTGGCCGCGGCGGATCATATTGTGCGCCGAGGGCTTGTCCTCGTGCTGCAACCAGGGGCCGTGATGGCTGCCGGGGATCATGAGCATGCAACCGGCCTCCACACTGGCTTCCGACAGCGCCACCCAGGCGGTGACATGCTGCGCGGGGTCGAGGTGGAAATGCGCGCCGTCTTGGTGCCAGAGGACGAAAGCGGCGGTGTTGGCCTCCTTGATCCACATCGTCGAGTGGAAAACCAGGATGTCGGGGCCAATCACGTCCTCAACCGCGTCGAGCACGCGCGGGTGGTGGACGATGGCGTCGGCCCAATCAAGCAGTAAATAGGACTTCGACTTCTCGGGGAAGTCGAGCGCGTGGCCCATACGGTGTTCCCAGGTCTCCAGCCCGGCGCGGTGGTGGGCGACCTCGGCGGCGTCGAGCACGTCGATGCCGCCGCAGAAGCCGTCGCGCTCATACTGGTCGCACTGCGCCGGCGTGAGGATTTTCGGCATGGCAGGGCCCTCCGTTGCTGGCAGCGTAGCGCAGGAGACAGGGCGCGGAAACCGTGCGGATTCGGCAAATGCCAGATTGCCGATCATGCCGACCGCAGCGCGCGGCAAGGCGGGTGGGGCGGACCACCAGGCACCGAAAGGGATATGGGCAGGCATGGTCGCGGAGGCGGCCTTGAAAGACGGCTGCGGCGATGATGGTATGCTCGAACGGGCTGGCCAAGCCCCCGGAGAGCGACTGCCGATGCCCGAGATCGTGCCGATCCATCCGATGCGTGGTCCGAACCGTTTCAAGCTCGGGGTATTCAGCGCCAATGCCGATGGCGGGCTGACGCTGACGCGGGTGCCGGAACGCTGGCCGGCGCGGTGGGCCGACGTGGTTGCGGTGGCGCAGATGGCCGACCGGGCGGGGATTGAGTTCTTCCTGCCGATCGCGCGCTGGAAGGGCTTCGGCGGCGCAATGAACAGCCGCGAATGGAGCTACGAGACCTTCACCTACGCCGCCGCGCTGTCGGGCGTGACCGAGCGGATCGCGCTGTTTTCCACCGTGCATGTGCCGATGGTGCACCCGGTGTTCGCGGCCAAGGCGATGGCGACGATCGACCATGCCAGCGGCGGCCGCGCCGGGCTGAACATCGTCTGCGGCTGGAACCCCGACGAGTTCGAGCTGTTCGGGCTGGAGATGATCGACGATCGCTATGCCCAGGGGCTGGAGTGGTTCGAGGTCATGCGGCGCATCCATGCCGATGCCGGACCGTTCGATTTCAACGGCCGGTTCTACCAGCTGAAGAACGTGTCCGGCCGGCCGGCACCGTTGCAGCGGCCGCGGCCGATTGTGCTGAACGCGGCGTTTTCGCCGCCGGGGCGGGATTTCGCCGCACGGGCGGCGGACTACCTGTTCACCAGCTTCACTGACATCGACCGCGGCCGCGCGCAGTTCGACGACATGGCCGCGCGGGCGGCGGCAACCGGACGGGAGGTGGGAGTGTACACCACCTGCCACGTGGTGTGCCGGCCGAGTCAGGACGAGGCCGAGGCGTATTACGAGCACTACGCGGTGACTGAACAGGATACAGTGAGCGTGGACAAGTACATGAGAGCCAAGCAGACATTCTCCGGCTCGCACGACGAAGAGGCGTATCGGGTGCATCGCAAGCGGTTTGCCGGCGGGGCGGGAACCTATCCGCTGGTCGGCACGCCCGAGCATATCGCGCGCGAGATGGAACGCATCGCCGAAGCGGGGTTCGCCGGCACGACGGTGAGCTTCGTCAATTTCAAGGACGAGCTGCCCTTCTTCATCGAGACGGTGTTGCCACTGCTGCGCGACGCCGGGCTCCGCACCTAGGAATACCTGACATGCTGCCAGCTTCCGACACGCTTCGCGTCTGTTTCGCCCATGTCGCCTATCAGATGCGGGCGCGGTTTGAGCTGCGCGAGAGCGGCATTGTCAGTTTCGAGGTGCGCGATCGCGCGGCGCTGGAGGCGCGGATCGCCGAGGCCGATGTACTTGTGGTCTCGGGCCTGTGGCGCAACGAGTTGACGGCCATGGCGCCGCGGCTGAAGTTCATCCAGTCGATCGGGGCCGGGACGGACCAGTTCGACCGCTCAACTTTATCGGCGCGCGGCATTCGTCTGGCGAGTGCCGCGGGCGTGAATGCACGAGCGGTGTCGGAGCATGCGATGTCCCTGATCCTGGCACTCGCCAGGCGGCTGCCCGAGGCGCGCGATAACCAACGGCGTAAAATCTGGCGCGGCATGATCGGCGACCTCGCGCAGCGCGAGGACGAACTTTCCGACAAGACCGTCGTGATCGTGGGGCTCGGGCGCATCGGCGGGCGGCTGGCGCAGCTTGCGAAGGCCTTCGATATGCGGGTGATCGGCGTGCGGCGTGATCCGGCGGGCGGGCGCGGGGCGGCGGACGAGGTGCATGCGCTGGCGGCCCTGCCCGGCCTGCTGCCGTCGGCCGACTTCGTGGCGCTGACATGCCCGCTGACACCCGAGACGACCAACCTCATCGATGCCAGGGCGCTGGCCGCCATGCAGCCCTCGGCCTATCTGGTGAACTGTGCACGCGGGCGGGTGGTGGACGAGCCGGCGCTGATCGCCGCGTTGCAGGCCGGCACCATCGCCGGGGCCGGGATCGACGTGACCTGGGACGAACCGCTGCCGGCGGACAGCCCGCTGTGGGAGGCGCCCGGTGCCTTCATCACCCCACACACCGCCGGCGAGACGCGGCGCTACGAGGACAATGTTCTCGATATTCTGATGGAGAACCTGTCGCGGCAGTGGCGCGGCGAAGTGGCGCTACTGAACCAGGTGGTGTAGGCGCACCGCCAGCGCCCATGCCATTCTGACGCCTTGTTTAATCGCGTGATTCAGACCTCCGGCGATCCCGCCCACCGTCGTCACGCTTTCGTCGCCGGAGCCTGATTTGCCGCAGCCAGACGTGTCCGATGCGCCACGATATGCGCTTGACGAAATCTCGGCCCGGGCAACAGCGGCAGGTGTGCGCTCGGCTGAGTTCGTGGCGATGGCGAACCGCACGGCCGCGCGGCCGGTGTGGGATTTCAACCACGTGATCGCCTATGGCCAGTCGCTGTCGAGCGGCTGGGAGGGTTGGCCAGCACTGTCGGTGGAGCAGCGGCACGACAGCCTGATGATCGGCGCATCGGTGCACGGCATCAGCGAAAACGGATCGCAGTGGGTGCCGGCCGGCGCCGCGGAATTCCGGCCGTTGGTCGCCACCGTGATGCGCAACGCACCCCAGGGCGAGGTGCTGGAGGCCGATGCGGCGGCGGCGCTGCCGCCCGGGGCCAATGCACTGGGCGAGACGGTGCTGGAAGGGGCGCTGGATCTCCTGCGCGGGCGGCAGTTGGCGCTGCGCCGGGTGCGCGGCGATGGCAGTTTCGCCGGGCGCTTCGTCGCCAGTTCCTGTGGCGTCGGTGGGCGGTCGGTCGAGCAGTTGAGCCTGGGTGCGGGGCTGTTCAACCGCCCGCGGATGGCGGCGATGGAGGCAAAACGCTTGGCCACGGCGGCGGGCGGCAGCTATGGGGTGGCCGCGCTCGTCTGGCTGTTCGGCGAGAACAACGCGGTCGGCACCAGCGGCACCGGCGACCGGGCGGAATTCGTGGCGCTTTCGGCAAAGCTGCAGGCCGACTTCAACCGGGACGTTGTGGCGGGGATCGCCGGGCAGGCGAACACCCCGGCGGTGTTCACCCACCAGGTCAGCGGCATCTATGTGCGCGACTCCACCGACCTGGCGATCCCGATGGCGCAGTTGGATTGCGCCTATGGGCTGCCGGACTGGTTCATGGTCGGCCCGGCCTATCCCGTGACCGAGAAAGGCGGGCACTTGGATGCCAATGGCTATCGCTGGCTGGGGCAGCAATTCGGCAAGGTGATGCACAAGGTGCTGGACCTCGGCGAGGGCTGGAAGCCGCTTCATCCGCTGCAGGCGACATGGCGGGGCACCCAGGTGCTGGTGGACTTCCATGTGCCGCATCCGCCGCTGGTGTTTGGTCCGTGCTACGTACGGACCAAGGCCACGACCTTCGCCGATGGCGGGTTCAGCGTGACCGACGACACCGGACGGATCGGTGTGATCGCGGCGGCGGTGGTAGCCGGGGCGTGCGTATTGCTGGTACTGGAACGGCCACCGGGCGAGAACCCGGTGCTGTGGTATGCCGGCCAGGCGGCGCATGGCGGCTATGGCAACCTGCGTGACAGCGACCCGACCGAGGCGAGCCAAGCCTACGAATACCATGCGGGCAGCGGGCAGTATCCGGGGGCGGACATTGCCGAACTGGTCGGCAAACCCTATCCGCTGTGGAACTGGTGCGTGGCGTTTCGCGTGGCGCTGACGGCCGACCCAGCGTCGGTGACGGTGGCAGTGCCGGTGCCGGAAAAGGCGCCGCCCGCCGAGGGGATGCCGATCGCGCAAGCGCCAGAGCCGTCAGCACCCCAGCCAGAGCCCGCCATCACGCAGACACCGACCCCAGCGTGGCAGGTGCTGCCGGGCGAGCAAGCTCCGACGCCGGTCGCGCAGGCAGCGGAGCCCCCTGCCCCACCGCCGCAACGCGGCTTCTGGGGGTGGCTGCGACGGCTGTTCGGCGGGCGCTGACCCGGCCAACCTTGCTGTCTACCGCCGCAGCGGCGCCGCGTCGGCGTCGGCGCGCTGGCCCACCAGTGGCGGGCCATCGGGACGGATTCCGGTCAGGGTCATGGTGGCGCCGCCGAGCCAGCGGATTGTGAAGTGCAGGCGCACCGGCAGCATCGGGGCGTCTGGAGTGAGGCGGGCCAACCAGGCGGTGCCCTGTTGCGGGCGAGCAGCGGCGTTGCGGTCGCCGTCGAGCAGGAAGCCGGCGAGCAGGCGGCCCTCGAAGTCGCAGCGCAGGGCAGAGCCGGCGGTGGCCGGGGCATTGTTGCCGGGCAGTGGCTCCCAGCCGCCGGTGCGGGATTTGACCTCAAACAAGCGGCGGCCATCGAAGGTGCGGGCGGCGCCGTCACAGCGCCCCGTGGAGGTGGCGCGGTGGGCAAGCAGGGCGGCGGCGCTGATCGTGTCGATGGTCTCGCGCTGGAGCGGCGGCGGGACGGGCTCGCGTTCGGCGTCGTTCGGCGGGTCGAGGCGCAGGATGGCGGGCTGGCCGGCTGCGTAGTCCATCAGCGTCCGGCGCGGGGTGCCGCGCCAGATGCCGTCGACCGCGTAGCGAAGTGGCACGACCAGGGCGCCGGCCCAGATGCCCTGGGCGAGCGTTCGGGTTTCGCCGCGGAACAACACCCCATAGGCGCCGGCGGTGCGGGTGGCGATGTCGACGCGGTAGCCACGCGCATCCATGTCGACATCGGCCTCGGTAACCATCACCGTCAGGCCTGCAACCTTGGTTTCGAAGGACAGGCGGGAGAAACTGCGCACCAGCTCTTCAGCGCCGGCCGCAACGACAAGCGACGGGCACGCCAGCACAAGGAGAATGACCAGCAGGGGAAGCGGGCATCGACGCATGAAAGGGATGTAGGCGTCGTGGTGCCTTCCGGCAACCGGGTGCTTGACACCCAGGGCGTTGCCCCCTATCCCGGCCATCCCGGGCCGGGCGCGTAGCTCAGCGGGAGAGCATTCGCTTCACACGCGAAGGGTCACAGGTTCAATCCCTGTCGCGCCCACCAGTCCGGCCCGAATCCCCGATGATTGCCACAATTTCCGGTTGATGGTGTGATTTGAGTTTCCCCTCAGCCCGGCCCAGTTTCTTCGCCGGAGAGGGTGTCAGTCGGGCGCGGGGAAAAATCCAGTTCAAGGCGGTTAATGCCGGCCGCAGTGCGGGCGTAGCGGGCAGCATCAACGTTGCGGCGAATCAGGTGCAGCCCGAAACCGCCCTCATGGCTGCCGGCAAGCGCGCCGCTGACCGGGCGCACCGGGGCGGCGAGCGGGTCGAATTCCGGGCCGTCATCCTCGAGCGCGACCATCGCACTGCCGGCGCCGCATTTGGCGTATAGGGCGGCGAGGCCGGCGCCGCGCGGTCCGGCATGACGGATGACGTTCATAACCGCCTCCTCCACCACCAGTTCGACACGAAAGCGGACATCGGCAGCACAACCGCCTTCGGCCAGGAAGGCACCGAGGCGGCGCTGGATCGCAGCAAGCGCCTTGGCCTCCAGCGCCAGGGCCAGATGCAGACCACCGGTGGTGGCATGGTTCATCCGGCCAGCAGCACCAGCGCGGCGTCTTGGTCTGGCGCATGGGGGATCAGGTCGAACAGCGCCATGGTTTCGAACACCTCCAGCACTTGCGGCTGCACCCCGGTCATGGCCATGCGGTCGCCGCGGCGGCCGACCAGGCGCGCGATCCCGATCAGCAGGCGGATGCCGAGCGACCCCATGAAGGGAACGCCGGCAAGGTCGAGAACGACATGGCCACCGGTGGCGCGCAGACCGGCGATCAGGCCTGCCTCGACCCCATCCACCGCGGCGGCGTCGGCGCGTCCGTTAAGCACGACGCGACAAGCGCCGGAGGCAATGGGCACAATCTCATAGTTCATCGGCGGGAATCCTTCCTTCGGATCGGTGCGCGCTCAGTCAAGTTGCACGGTCAAGACTGAAAAGTCGTCGTCGAGCGGGTGCGTGCCCGAAAGGGTGCGAACCCGGTGGTACAGGCGCTGCGGCGCCTGGTTCCAGTCGCCAGGGGCGCAGAGCGTCTCCACCGCATCGCGAATCCCCCAGGGCTCGGCGACCGCGCCGGGCAATTCGGTGGCCCCGTCGCTGAACAGGTGCACGCGGCTGCCGGCAGCCAGTTCAACGCTGGCGGAACGATAGGCAAAGCCGGGCATGGTGCCGATGCCTGCGCCACGGGTGCCCAGCGGGCGGATCTCGCCGGTCGCCGGCAGGTGCAGCACCGCCGGGTGATGGCCACCGGCGGCGAAGGTGAGGGTGCGCGTCGGCACATGCAGCACGCCGCACCAAATCGTAAAATACATGCCGTGGTGCTTTTCCATGTCGAACATATCGTTCAGCCCGACCAGCACAGCCGCGGGGTCGCGCACGTCGATCCCGGGCAGGGCCTGTTGGCGCATCACGTTCATCACGCTGACCGAGTGCATCGCGGCACCGACACCGTGGCCCGAGACGTCGAGGATATAGGCATGGAACCAGTCGCCGTCGCGATGATAGCCGAAGGCGTCGCCACCGAGGGCGGCACAGGGCTGAAAGGTCCAGGCGGCACGAACCGGACCGTCGGCGATCGGCGGCGGCAACAGGGCGTTGACGTAGTCGCGGGCCTTGGCAATGTCGCTCGCCATGCTGGCGGCAGCCAAGGCCTCCTCCCGCCGGCGGCGTTCGTAGCGCACGATGTGCGGGCCGATCTGGATCTGCGCGCCATCGCCCAGGAACACCGACTCGGCGGTGCGGATACCATCGACATAGGTGCCGTTGGTGGAGCCGAGATCGATGACCCGCACCTGGTCGCCGACGCGATCGACCATGCAGTGGCGCCGCGACACCGCGGTGCCTTCCAGTACGATGGCAGCCGGCGCGACACGGCCGATGATCAGCGCCGTCTCCAGTATCTGAAACCGGCGCGGGGCAGTGCCGTCAACCTCGAGCACCAGAACATGGACGACGGTGCCGTCAACCGGGCCGCTGGGCACGGCGGCGCGGCTCATCATGGTGCGTTCGGTTTCGGTGCCGTCGTTGCGTTCGCTCATCCCCACCCCTCGCCCGCCTCCGTTCGCGGCGCCCATGACATTAGATCGCAAGCACGTCCGTCACGCACCTGTCATCGCTGCCTTTGCTCTATACAGCGCTCGGTGACGGTCAAGTGACGGATTTACGGCAGTCGCGGGTCGCCCCGACTCAGAGGTGAAGCATCGTCGGGGCGAGCCAGCCTAAGGCGGCGAGTATCATACCGATCACGCCGAGGACCATGCCGCCGATCGCCAGCAGCGGCACGCTGGTGACGATCGAGGCAGAGGCCACCACGATCGCCACCTGGAACGCGGCGGCGGCATATTCGTAGAGGTGATAGGCGGCCATGCTGCGGTCACGCACCGCCTCGGCCTTGCGGGCGCGCTCGCTGAGTTCCTTGCGGCCCTCGCCGGTTTCGGGCTCGCTTTCCCAACGCGCGGCGGTGTCGCGCCAGCGCTTCTGCTGGGCCTCGATCGCGGTCTTCA
>Ga0105047_10018005_pt1 | contig 10966 bp, 9 predicted proteins | sample MAT04_FD_78384 | JGI IMG/M metagenome (GOLD analysis project Ga0105047, IMG submission 78384) | Freshwater microbial communities from Lake Fryxell liftoff mats and glacier meltwater in Antarctica - MAT-04 (megahit assembly) | ecosystem: Environmental > Aquatic > Freshwater > Ice > Liftoff...
AACCAGACGACGTCCGGCGGCACGCCCCCCGCGATCGCCGACAGCAGGCGCTGGGCGTCGCTGGTCATGTCGCGCGACGCGGCGGTGCCCAGCACGACCCTGTATTGCGGGTTCTCCCGCTCGAACTGGTGGACGATCGTGTAGACGTCCTCCCCCAGCCCGGTCGCGCCGCCCCAGAAGACGATGGTCTGCCGCCCGTCGGCGTCGCCGTCGCTCGAGGAAACGCTGTGCCGGGTCCACAGCGCGACCGCGATCACGAAGATCACAGCCAGCACTACCGCCATCCACAAGGGGATCTGCCCACGCCGTCGTCGCGTCAAAGTCGGCCTCCGCCAGAGGGACGACCGAGTATACAGGATCAGCAGGTCGATTTGGAGGGCGGGCGGCCTTTACGACATGGCCGCCACTTCGCCGGTGACAACGCGATCCGTCGCCGGGTCGCGGCGGACCGGCCGGTAGAGCGTGTCGCGCTCCACCGGCGTGCGGCCGGCCTCGCGGATCAGGCGCTGGATGTCGGCGACGTGCAGCTCCTGGTGGACGCCCTGCCCCTGCCGCTTGGTGATGTCGTACCAGACGACCGTGCCGTCGAGGTCGTCGCAGCCCCAGCTCAGCGCGAGCTGCGAGAGGCCCACCCCCTGCATGATCCAGAACGCCTTCACGTGCGTGACCTTGTCCAGTATGAGCCGGGCGATCGCCAGCGTCTTGAGGTCGGTAAGCCCCGTCGGCCCGGGCAACGCGCCCAGCTCGCTGTTCTCGGGGATAAAGGACAGAGGGATGACGCAGTTGAAACAGGCCGGGGACGAAGTTGGCGGTTGCCAGTTGCCAGTTGCCAGTGGAGAGGGGACGCCCATCGCGGCGAGCGACTCATCCTGCAAATCCCGCAGCTTCACCAGGTGCCCGATCCGCTCGGCCGGCGTCTCGACGTGGCCGTAGAGCATGGTGGCATTGGAGTAGATGCCCAGCGCATGGGCGGTGCGGTGGACCTCAAACCACTTGTTGGCGCCTACCTTGCCCTTGAAGACCTCGGCGTGGACGCGGTCGTCGAAAATCTCGGCCCCGCCGCCGGGGAGGCTCCCCAGTCCCGCCTCCCGCAAGCTCGCCAGCACGTCGCGGATGCTCATCCGCGCCACGCGCGAGAAGTGGACGATCTCGATCGCCGTGAACGCCTTCACGTGCAGCCCCGGGCAGGCCGAGCGGATGCCGCGGAGCATGTCGAGGTAGTAGTCGAACTTCAGCCACGGGTGCAGCCCGCCGACGATGTGGACCTCCGTCGCGCCGGCGTCGGCCGCCTTGCGGGCGGTGGCGATCACCTGCTCGAGCGGCATCTCGTACGCTCCCTCCTCGCCCCGCTTCCGGTAAAACGAGCAGAACTTGCACGAGAGCGCGCAGACGTTCGTGTAGTTGATGTGGCGGTTGCGGTTGTAATAGGTCCGGTCGCCGTGGAGGCGCTCGCGCACGGCGTTGGCGAGCCGCCCGATGCCGTGCAGGTCGCGGCTGGCATAGAGGGCCAGGCCATCGGCGTATGACAGGCGCTCGCCGGCCGCCACACGGTCGGCGACGGGGCGGAGGGCGGGGTCGGTCACGGGGACGGGGGGGCTGGTCATCTCGCGGGAGTATAGAAGGGGGGTGAGATTCGTTCTAACCCTTTCGGCAGTTTTGAAACGCGCGGCGGCCGGGGTCTTTCGGCCACCGCCCCGGCGCGGGTAAGATGCGTCGCGGGCCCCATTCCATCGCCGCCTCACCGGCGGCACAACGCCAGAGAGGTCACGCATGACGCAGAACCCCCAAGGTACGATTACCCGCCGCGACACGTTTGCCATCGCCGCCGCCGGTGCGGCGGCCGCCCTCATCGGAGCACCCGCCATGGCCGCCGACAACGTCACCACCCCCGCCGTCCCCGCCGTCCCCGCCGCGCCCGCCGGCGCGCTCAAGGGCAACATCAACCACTCCGTGTGTCTCTGGTGTTACAAAATGAAGGTCGAGGAGATGATCCCGCAGGCCAAGCGGATCGGCCTCAAGGGGATCGACCTGCTCGACCCCAAGGCGTTCCCCGCCCTCAAGGAGGCCGGCCTCGCCTGCTCGATGACCTCGGGCATCTGGGGCGGCATCCCCAAGGGCTACAACCGGACCGAGCACCACGAGAAGCTCAACCAGACGATGCGCGAGCTGATCGACGCGACCGCCGCCGCCGGCTTCCCCAACGTCATCTGCTTCAGCGGCAACCGCGACGGCATGAGCGACGAGGAGGGCGTGCGCAACTGCGCCAAGGGCCTGAAGGAGGTCGCTGCCTACGCCGAGCAGAAGAAGGTCACGATCTGCATGGAGCTGCTCAACAGCCGCCGCGACCACAAGGACTACATGTGCGACAAGAGCGCGTGGGGCATCGAGCTCTGCAAGGCCGTCGGGTCGGAGCGGTTCAAGCTCCTGTTCGACATCTACCACATGCAGATCGACGAGGGGGACATCATCGCGACCATCCAGAAGAACAACCAGTTCTTCGGCCACTACCACACCGGCGGCAACCCCGGCCGCCACGAGATCGACGAGACCCAGGAGCTCTACTACCCCGCCATCATGAAGGCGATCGTGGCGACGGGCTTCAAGGGCTACGTCGCCCAGGAGTTCATCCCGGCCAAGCCCGACAAGATCGCGTCGCTTGAGGCGGCGGTGCGGCTCTGCGACGTTTGATCGGCCGGCGGAACGCGCCGCGACACCGCGGTAACGCCCACTGTTCAAGGAGACGAGAACAACGCCCGCCGCCGCCCGCCTACCGCGGCGGCGGCGGCGGGCCTTGCGCGGTCGCGGGGTTCGCCGCCGCCGGGGGCGTGGGCGGGGGCTGGTCGGGGAGGCGGACGGTGAACGTCGTCCCCTCGCCCGGCGGGCTGGCGACCGAGATCGAGCCGTCGTGCTCCTCGACGATCTTCTTCGCCACCGCCAGGCCCAGGCCCGTGCCCCGGTTGCCCTTGGTCGAGTGGAACAGCTCGAACATGTGCTTGCGCATCGGGGCGGGGATGCCGCTCCCATTGTCCACCACCTCGATGATCGACTGCCGGCCCGGCACGTCGTAGCGGCAGACGACACGGATCAGCCCCTTCTGCGGCTCCACCGCGTCCAGCGCGTTGCTCAGCAGGTTCATGATGACCTGGTGGATGCCGTCCGGGTCCATCGGGATGGCCGGGTGGTCGCGGTCAACGTCGGCGACGACCATCGCCCCCTTGTCGTTGGCCGCCGTCGCCGTCAGCTCGACGCACTCGTCGATCAGCTTGCGGGGGTTGACCATCTCCAGCCGCGGCTCGCGCTCCTTGCTGTAGGCGAGCAGGTTCATCGTCAGGTTGTAGATCTTCTCGAGGTTGCGATCGACGATCCGCCACCCCTTGTTCGCCTGATTGAGGTTGCTCGCGCGCAGGCCCATCTCCACGACGTCGGCCCCGCCGCGCAACGCCTGGAGGATGTTCTTGATCGAGTGCGACAACGCTGCCGTCGTCTCGCCGATCGCGGCCATGCGCTCGGCCTGGAGGCCCGAGCGGTACAGCTTGGCGTTCTGGATCGCCAGGCCCGCCTGCAAGCCGATCGCGGTGAGCAGGCGGAGCTGGTCGGGCGAATAGGTGTAGTTCTTGACCGAGCTGTCGATGTAAATCGCGCCGACGACCTCGTCGGCCGCCGCGCCGCCGCCGGGGCCGGTGCGGGCGTCCATGCGGCGGGCCTTGATCGGCACGCACAGCGCCGAGCGGATGCCCAGGTTGTGGACGCTTTTGCCCTTGCTGAAGCGGTGGTCGGTCATCGCGTTGCTGGAAAGCACGCCCTCCCCCTTCTCCAGCACGTAGTTGATGATCGTGCGCGACGCGTGGATCTTCTCGCCGCCGCCGTTCGGCCCTTCACCGTTGCCGTTGTTGCCCCGAGCGTCGTAGTCCTCGCGGGTGCGGACGACCTTGGGCACCAACTCCTCGCGGGCGTCGTCCAGCAGCAGGAGGATGCCGCGGTCGGCCTTCACGTGCTCAAATACCAGGTCCATCACGACCTCGGCCACCTGGTCCACGTCGAAGCTGCTCCCCAGCGCCGCCCCGAGCTGGTAGAGGATCTTCAGGTTCGTCATCGCCGCGGCCGCCGGCTCCGGCACCGCCAGCACCATCGAGTCCTCGCTCGTCGGCATGGTGTGCATGATCGCGCTGTCCATGCCGGTCTCCTCGCCGGCGAGGCGCACGTTGCTCCCGCTGGTGCGGGTCACGCCCGGCTGGGCGCCGAAGACCATGAGCGTGCGGCCGACACGGATCTGGTCCCCCAGCTTCAGGACGTACGGCTGGGCGACGCGGTTGCCGTTGACGTAGGTGCCGTTGGCGCTCCCCAGGTCGCGCAGGATCCACTGCCCGTCGTCGGGCAGCAGCTCGCAGTGGCGGCGGCTGACCGTGTTGTCGGTCATCGGGAGCTGGCGGCTCTCGCGCCCGATCGACGCGGGCGCGTCCGGCAGCTCGTAGCGGCGGCCCTTGTCGGGCCCTTGGAGGACCAGGAGCGTGAGCACCGTGACACCTCGCGCGCGGGGATGAGGGGGAACGGACCCAGTGGCCCACCGTTTCAACGGCAGGGGCGCGAATCGCCTCCGCGCGGAAGCCATTCGCGCCCCAACTCGGCGCCCGCGGGATCCGACGGGTGGCCCACCGTTTTAACGGTGGGGGCGCGAATCGCCTCCGCGAAAGTCATTCGCGCCCCCACCCCTGAAGGGGCGGGCCACCATGGGGATCATCGGCCGCCCGCGCGCCTCAAGGCATGCCGGGTAGCCGCTCTTCCTCGATCGCCACGTTATTGTAGCGGAGCAGCGTCCCCTTGGCCCGCTCGAGGGCTGAAACGGCGATGTTGTACCGTACCAGCGCCTCCAGCTCCGTGCGCTCGGCCTGTGCCAGCGCGCTCTCCCGGTCGAGCTTCAACTGCACGAACGTCGGGTCCAACGCCCGCTCCGCCCGCTCCCGGTCCCGGATCGCCTCCAGCGCCTCGGCCGACGCGAACCGCGCCCGCCGCGCCTGGTTCAGCAGGTCCCACGTGTTCTTCACGTTCTCGACGCCCGTCGTCACCTCCAGGCTTACCTGGTCGATGATCGAGCGATACCCCTCGATCGCCTGCAGGCGCTGGAGCTGCGTCCGCAGCCAGATCGCCCGGGCGGGACGGTTGCCGATCGGCATCTCGAACTGAAAGCCGATCGCCGAGGTAAAGTAGTCGCGGCGCCCGATGCTCGAGTACGTGCCGCCGTAATCCTCGGCCAAGCCCTGCAAGCCCACTTGCCCGACGAGGTTGAGCTGCGGCAGGAGGTTGTTGCCGGCCGCCCGGAGCACCGTGTCGGCCGACTGGATGCGGATCTCCTGCTGGAGCAACTCCAGGCGGTTGTTCAAGGCCGTGTCCACCTGATCCTCGAGGTTGAACTGGATCGGCGTTTGTACGGGGATATCCGTTGCCTGGACCGTCTGCCCCGATGAGACCGGGAAATCCGGATCGCTCATCAGTCGCTTCAGGTTGAGCGAGAGCGTCCGCACCTGCGCGTGCGCCTGGATCAGCGACAGCTTTCGGTCCTCGACGGCGGAGTTGGCCTGCGAGAGCTGCACGCGAGCGACGTCCTGCCCCCATCGCTGCAGCAGCGTCCACGCCGTGGTGCGCGTCGCGTTAAGCAGTCGCTCCTGGATCTGCACCTCGCCCTGCGCCTGCACGAGCTGCCAGTACGCCTCCTCGGCCTTGGCCACCTGCTCCTCAAGCTTCTGGCGGAAGTCGAGCAGGCCGATCCGCTGGTCGTTGCGGGCGATCGTGATGCGCGCCCGGTTGACGTCCGTGCCGAAGTTCTGCAGGAGGGGCTGCGTGAGCTGGAACTGAAGCTCGTTCTGGTAGTACGGGTTGAACGCGAGCACGCTGATGTTGTCGCTGAGGTTTCGGCTTTGGACAGCTTGGATTTTCGCCTCGCCCCCGTTGGGCAGGTTGGCTCGGATGCCGAGCGTCGCCGTTAGCTGCTCGGTCGACCGGGGGTTAAGCGGATCCTCGATCACCTGAACGGTGCGCTGGAACTGAACGTTGCTGAACAGGATCGGATCGAACCGTGCCTCCGCCTCCAGCACCCGGGCATTGTCCTGGCCCGTCTGGTACGCCGCGACCCGCACCTCGCTGTTGTGAACCACCGTGCGGTGAATGACCTCCTGGAGGCTTAGCGGGACCACCCGGCCGGACGGGCGGGTCGTCGGCGAGAAGTTGCCGCTCAGGGGTTTTTCGCCCGAATCCGGGTAGACGTATTCCGTCTGGCGGGTGGTCGGCAGCGGCCGCATCTCGACCGGCTCGACCTCGCGCGCCCGCGAGCGCTGGATCTCGCGCAGCGACTCGGGGTTGAACGGCTCGGGGTATTGCGTGCAGCCCGTGACGCCCGCGCCGAGGATGACGACGCCGATCCGGAGGAGGTTCTTTGGCTTCATAATGCGGATTCCGTCCCTGTGCTCAGCTCAGCCGGGCATCATAAGAGCCGCACGCCGACGCGCCAAATCGCCACGGCGGCAAACGCCAGCAGCGACAGGCCCCCGAGCAGGTCCGCCCCCACCAGCCACCGCTGCTGGTTGCCCCGGGCGACGACGCGCACGAACGTCGCAAAGAACGTGACCCACACGAGCGTGCCGATGAAAACGCCCGCCGCGACGAGCGTCAGCCCCCCGCGCCCCGCGGCCGACCCGACCGTCCCGGGAACGCCCACGAACCAGAACGCCAGCGTCATCGGGTTCGTCAGCGTCATCAAGAGGCCGGTCCCGTAGTGCCCGGCCAGGGACGACGGTGGCGGCGCTGCCATCGCGGGGTCGGCCGGGTCCAGCCGCGCCTGGTGCCGGGCGGCCTGGATCGACAGGATCCCCAGGTATGCCAGGAGCAGGCCGCCCGCGATGCCAAGGGTGAGTTCGACCGCCGGGCGGGCGAGGGCCGCGCCCAGGCTGAGGCTGGAAAGCAGGGCGTAGGCCACGTCAACCGTGCAGGCCCCGCATCCCAGGGCGAAGCCGGCGCCGATGCCGTTGCGGAGCACGCGCCGCGCGATCTGCACGTTCACCGGGCCGATCGGGGCGGCGGCGCCCAAGCCGAGGACGACGCCCTTGAGAAGCCAGGTGAGCATGCCGGTCATGGGGGAGCGAAGAGTACCGGCCGGCGTGGGAATTCGCGACTCAGCCGACTTGAGAATCGCCTGACCCGCCCGTGCCGATTGCAGCTTCCCGGCCCATAAACACCTATGTACTAACGCCTTAATTCCTCGTTGTGTCGGACGAGCAGAATTTTGGAATAAAGTGGATCAACGGACGTCTCGATCTTATGATAAGTGTGCCGGGTGAATCACGCCCCGGGCACCTCAGCAGGGGGGTGAGACGAACGTGGTTTTTCGGGCCCGGCAACGGGCCCGGGAGGCGGCCATGCAGCACGCACCGATCCTGGAAGTGGCGCGACACGCGATCCGTGGGGCCGTATGCACGCGGTGCTACCAGCGCCCGCCCGGCAGCGAGGCGCACGGGCCGCAGGTGCCCCGGTCCTGCGAGGGGCGATGCACGATCTTCGCCTACCTCCCCAAGGTGTGGGGCCTGGCCCACCAGGCGGCCGACCCGTGGCTGTTGCCCTACGAACTGGCGATGAAGGAGCGCATCTGCTCCCACTGCACCGTCAGCCCTTCCCCCGGCGACTACTGCGGCAACCGCGTGGCCGCCGAGTGCCCCCTGAACCGCTACCTCTCCGAGGTGATCGAAGTCGTCACCCGCGTCGCGGTAATGCACGGGAAGCGGGTGGCGTAAGCGTCGCCTGGCTTGACGCGCGTCCCCGCGGCTCCGCACGGGCAAATGCTCATGGCATCAGCGTGTTGCCCGTGCGAGCGGGGAACCCCATTCGCCGTTCCCCGTTTCGCTCGCCCTTTCTTCGTTTTATCTGCGTTTATCTGCGTTCATCTGCGGTTTCATCTCTCCCCGGATTGCCCGCAGCGCCAGGAACATCGGGATCTCCTTCCGGGCGGTGTTCTCCGCCGCCGCGCGCGGGCCCGGCTCCGACATCTTGTGGCTGGGCCACTCTTCCAGGGCGTCCACCAGCATTCCCGCGGCGCGGATCGCGCGGAAGTACATCTGCAATGGCCGGTGGAATGTCCAGGTGTACTCGCCGGTCTTTTGCCCCGGGTGCGTGAAGATCGGCTCTTTGCGCGGGAGAAGGTAGCGGTCCACCCGGCGGTACTGCGTCTTGCTCGCTTCCCAGCCCCAGCTCGAGAACTTCGGCCCGCGGAAGCAGGGGTGCATCATCACCACGACGAACCGACCGCCGGGGCGCAGCACCCGGGCGGCGTTGAGGAACACGCCCTCGACCGGGTGGATGTTCTGGATCGCCAGCACGCACGCGGCCGCGTCGAACGTTGCGTCGCGAAGGAACGGCAACTCGCGGGCGTCGCCCACGTGGTAGGCGATGCCCGGCTCGCTGCGCTGGCGGGCAAGGCGCACCAACTCGGCCGCCGAGTCCACGCCCGTCACCTTGACGCCCTGTTGGTTGAGGATGCGGCAAAGAACGCCCTGCCCGCACGCGACGTCCAGAACGCTCTCCGTCGGTTGCGGGACCAGAAGCTTGAGAACCCCCGGCAGCACGACCTCGCGGTGGTATTCCGACCCCGTCTCGCCCACCAGCGCGTCGTACCACGCGGCCACGTCGTCCCAAGCCGTGGGCGGCGCCTTGCCCGCCGGGACCGGCGGCTTGGCCGCGGGCGGCGGTGCCGTCGGGCGATGGGGCGCCGGCCGGGGGGCGGGCGGGCGCGGGGCGTGCGTGCGGGCCGTGTGCGGAGCGGGCGGGGCGTGCGGGCGCGGAGCGGGGCGGTGTGCCTTCTGGGGTTTCATTCCCGGCCGAGCCTACCACAGTCACCCGCCGAACGCCCACAGGTGCCCGGCCGTGCGGACGTACAGCTTGTCGTCGGCGATCGCCGGCGTCGCCTGGATCCCCTCGCCCAGATCGTTGCGGGCGAGCGTCTTGGGCTCGTCGCCGATCTCGACCACGCTCACCGTGCCGGTTGACGACGCGACGTACGCCCGCCCGTCGGCCGCCACGGGCGACGCGAAGTACTGCCCGGGCGCGCCGACCCGTTTCGACTGGTAAATCGGCCTGCCCGTCGCCGCGTCGAAGCACGACGCCAGCCCGCCCGTCGCGATGACGAACACTCGCCCGCGATAGCACAGCGGCGACGCGACCTCCGTGACGCCGCGCTTCTGCCGCCACAGGACGTGCGTGGCGGTGAGGTCGCCGGCCCGGTCCGGCGCCCGCACGGCGAAGAGCCCGCTGTCGGCCTGCCGGAAGATGTCGTAATAGGCATCCCACTCCGCCCGCGACAGGAGCTTGTCGCCGTCCGTGTCGAGGATCGAGAAGACGTCGCGGACGATCTTGGTCGCCTCGCCCATCGAGATCCGCGCGTCCCCGTTCTTATCGACGTCACGCAGCAGCGCGTCGAACGGCGCAAGCCGCTCGTCGCCCATGCTCTGCGACATCGCGAAGATCGCTCCGCCCTCGCCGATCACGGGCGTTGGGCAGATGCTGATCGCCTCCAGCCCCCGGCAGCTCCATCGCTCGCTCCCGTCCTTCAGGTCGTAGCCGATCAGCCGGATGCTGCCGGCCACAACCAACTCGTCCACCGGGCCGCCCGGCGTCTCCACCTTCCGGTGGACGGGCGTCGTGTGGCTGCTGAAACAGTTCGGCCGCGGGATCTGCCACAGGGTCTCGCCCGTGCGGGGGTTTACCGCGAGCATGAACGACTTCATCCCCTCCTGGTCGCACACGACCACGAGCTTCCCGGCCGCGATGATGGGCGACGTCCCGGTGCCGTGGCGGACGTAACCCAGCGCGAGCGACTTGCGCCAAAGCTCCTTCCCCTCGAAGTCGTACGCGAGCAGGCCAAACGATCCGAAGTGGACGTAGACCGCCGCCCCGTCCGTGACCGGCGAGGGCGTCGCGGGACCGTTGGGGTTGGTGCCGCGCTCCAGCCGGTCGGCCGGGGCGATCTGCCGCCACAGTTCCTTCCCGTCGGAGCGGCGGATGCACAGCGTGAGGAGCTTGCCGTTCTCAAAGCCCGTGAGAAAGATTCGGTCGTCCCACACGCACGGCGACGACTGCCCGCGCGGGACGGGCGTCTTCCAGAGCAGGTTCTTCGTCGGGCCAAACTCGATGGGCGGCTTCTGGGCCTCGGCGACGCCCGACGCGTTGGGCCCGCGAAACTGCGGCCAGCGCGCGTCGGCCAGCAGGGGGGTGGCAAAGGTCAGCGCGACGACCAGAGCGAGCGTGCGGACGCGGCCATTCGATTCGCGTAACCCGGGCGCGCCGCCGCGCGTATCAGCCGTCACCGGGCCACGCCGGCCCGGCGCGCGAGAGAGGTTTTTCGTCATGCGATTCCACGTCACGTTCATCACCGGCATGTCCCTGCTGTTCATGGTCCTCGCCCTGGTTCTGGCGTTCACCGACGCCGGCGGGACCGTCAGCAGGAAGTACTTCTTCACGTCCGTCGGCATCCTCGGCTGGTTCATCGGGAACCACCTCGCCAGCCTCGAGCAGCGCGTCACCGACCTGGAGCGCGCGCTGGCCCAGCGCGAGCGCGCCGCCGGCAGCGAGGTGCCCGCCGCCGGCGGCGCGTCGTAATCCGCGCTAATGCGCTTACTTCGCCGGCGCGCTGGCGGCCATCCGCAGGGCCGTCTCCGCGACGCGCTTGCCCATCCCGCGGACCGTCGCCAGGCCCGTCTCGTCCTTCGTGATGTCGTCGCCCTGGGCCCAGACCGTTCCGCCCCAGTGGGCCGTCGGCTTGCCGTCGCCCACGACGATCATGTCCTGCGACAGCATGAACATGACGAGCTGCTGGAGGATCAGCTCCACGCCCGCGTTCCGGCCTGCGCCGACCGCGACCGCCCCGCCCACCTTGTTCCGCAGCGGGAAACCGCCCTTGCGGAAGTCGAGACACCGTTCGATGAACTGC
>Ga0105047_10018007_pt1 | contig 10966 bp, 8 predicted proteins | sample MAT04_FD_78384 | JGI IMG/M metagenome (GOLD analysis project Ga0105047, IMG submission 78384) | Freshwater microbial communities from Lake Fryxell liftoff mats and glacier meltwater in Antarctica - MAT-04 (megahit assembly) | ecosystem: Environmental > Aquatic > Freshwater > Ice > Liftoff...
CTCAGGAAGGCATCGTCAATGGGGCCTTGGAGGCCGGGTCGCTTGGCGAGCGCTGGTTTCGCCGGGCCAGCTACCCATTGGATGCCTTCGCGATGAAAGTCAGCTGACCAGCTTAAGTCGGTATTGGCGCCCCGCGGCATGCGGATCGGGGTGCCGTTGATAGTGACGGTGGGCTTTACTTCGGTATCGAAGGGATATTGCCCGGGGGCGAAATTCAGCCGGAAAGAACTTACATTTTCGGTGCGTAGAGTAAAGAATCCGGGGTCGCGGATTTCGGCTTCGGCGCGGGCGCGATCCCAATGGGATTCGAGGCCGGTTAGCTCAAGCCAGCGCATGCGGTTGTACCGCAGGGTGTAGGTAACGAGCCGTAGTTTGCGCGGCACGGGTTGGCGGCCGCGATCGGCTAAAGCATCGACGCGTTCGCTGATTTCGATCTTGGCTTCGGGATGATACTTATGCTCGGTATTGGGCCCGATGACGTGGGTAAGAGTAAGTCCTTCTCCTTCGAGCATTTTGCCCATGATTTGCGCGGCCTGGATTTGTTTGTCTTTTTCGCCGGAGTAAGCCACTAAAGGTAACTGATAGAAATTGGCCGCATAGTCGGTGGCATCGTACCAATGGAATAACTGCCGCTCCCAGAGGGGCATGGCCTTGAGCGTTTCGGGAGTCATCTTCTGATACTGGGCCGTCTCGGCGAAACCGGCGCCGGGGGCGGCGACGGCGAAGAGGTCAGCAAAGTGGGCGCCTAAGTGCCAGGTGGACGCGCCGCCCATGGAGAAGCCGCGCACCAGGATGCGGTTTTCGTCGATGGCATAACGGCGCTTGACGTCGGCGAGGGCTTCGAGCAGGTCTACTTCGCCAGCGAATTTACTCGCGTTGCAGTAACGGCCGTATAAGTGCAGGACGATGGTATCGCGCGGAGTAAATTCACCCGTTTGGTTGAGCCGTTGCCAGAGGAAGGCCAATTCGCTAAGGGTATCGCCGCGGCCGTGCAGCCAAAGGTCCAAGCGCCACTTACGCGGCGAGTCGGGCGAGTAACTCGGCGGCACGACGAGGCCATAGGGCTGGAGGCTATCGTCAAGCTTTGACTGATAGCCGAGGGGCACTAAGCCATTGGTACGGGTCCAGGGCGCGGTGCCGGCGGCGAGGCGTTCGGCGCGCTCCATGGCGTAGGCGAGTAAGTCATGGGCGCGGTTGAATTCGGCGGGTAGGTAGAATTCGTTGTATTTGAGGGCCGAGGCGACGGCCCGTTCGATAACGGCGATGTCGTTGTAGTAGGGCGACGACTTCAGCGGCGCCATCACTTCGCGCAGGCGGGCCAATTCGGCTTCGAGCGAGGCACTCTCCTCGGCGGGGACGGGGATGCCGGGAGGGGGCAATGGTTTTTGCGCCGAGGCTAGGGAAGTGAGCAGGAAAAGAGCAATTCGGATCACGTTGCTCATGCTATCAGGAACAGTAGAGCGTGGCGAGCGGGGCGCCCGGCGTTTCAAACCACCAGACGCGGAGCCGTTCGCCGCCGGGCTCAGTAACTGGCGAACGATCCAGAAAATAAGTGTATTTGCGGCCGACCCAAACGAGCGCGACCCACATGACCAGTAAGTAAATGACGATACGCAGGGCCACTGTTTCCGGATGACGCCACGAATATCGGGAAAGTTCCCTACCTCTTGATCGCGTTAATGGCGGCCTGAGAGATCTGCTCGTCCTGCTCGCCGGTAGCGCCGCTCGCGCCGACGGCACCCAGGCACTGATCGCCCATCATGACCGGCACGCCGCCTTGAATCGGGAACGCATCCGGCATATTCAGGGTAGCGAGATTGCCTTTGGTGAGCGCTTCGTTTTGCGCCTTGGAGGGCCGTTTGAAGATGGCGGCCGCCCGGGCCTTGCGTTGGGCAAAGTTAACTGTGTGCGGGCCGGGCTTATCCTGCTTCTGGAAGTAGAGCAGGTTGCCGGCCTCGTCCACAATGGCGAGCGAAACCTGCACGCCGAGCTTGGCCGCTTCGGCATCCGCGGCCGCAACCATCTCTTTGATCACGGCTAGGTTGAGGGATTTCTTGGTAGAAAGGTCGGCGGCCGACAACGTCAGCGCCAAGGCGACCAGTAAGTAACGCACTTACTTCAACCCCAGCACGCGGCGGTTGCGCTTGACGTCAGTAGCGACGCCGGCGAAGTCGTCAAAGGCCTTGGAGGGCGGCTCAATCAAGTGGGAGGCGATGAAGGGGGCGCCTTCGGCCGCGCCTTGCGAAGCGTCTTTATAACAGCACTCCCACTCCAGAACGGCCCAGTTCTTGTAGCCAATGGCGGTCATACGGCTGAAGACCTGCTTGAAGTCCACTTGGCCGTCGCCGAGCGAACGGAAGCGGCCCGGGCGCTGCGCCCAGCCCTGGAACCCGCCATAAACACCGGACTTTTCGTTGGGCCGGAATTCGGCGTCCTTCACGTGGAAGGCTTTGATGAATTCGGCGTAAGTATCGATGAAGCGCACATAGTCGAGGCATTGCAGGATGAAGTGCGAAGGATCGTAGTTAATCGCGACGCGGGCATGGTTGCCGGTGGCTTCGCGGAACATCTCGAAGGTGATGCCGTCGTGCGTATCTTCGCCGGGGTGGATTTCGTAGGCGACGTCCTGCCCCATCTTGTCGGCATAGTCGAGCAGGGGCTTCCAGCGCTTGCCGAGCTCCTTGAAGGCCTCTTCCACCAAGCCTGCGGGACGCTGCGGCCAGGGATAGAGGAATGGCCAGACGAGGGCACCGGTGAAGCTGGGACACACCGAGAGTCCGAGGTTTTTGGAAGCTTTGAAGACGAGTTTCAACTGGTCAATGGCCCATTGAGTGCGGGCCTTCGAATCGCCGCGGACTTTGGGGTCGGCGAAGCCGTCGAACATTTCGTCGTAGGCGGGATGGACGGCGACCAACTGGCCTTGCAGGTGACAGGCGAGTTCGGTGATTTCGAGGCCATTCATCTGGGCGCGCAGGTCGTCGCAATAACTTTTGGAACTGGCGGCCTTGTTGAGGTCGATGATGCGGGCGTCCCAGGAGGGCAGTTGGACGGCGAGGTAGCCGAGGTCCTTGGCCCACTTGGTGATGGCGGAGAGGCTGTTGAACGGGGCAGCGTCGCCCATGAATTGTGCGAGGAAAATCGCGGGTCCTTTGATTTGTGCCATGGCTTGTGGGTTCATTGTACGTCAATTCCCTTGCTATGCTGGCCATGGATGAATCGTAAATATTTGTGGCTCGCGCTGGTTTGGCTCACCCCGCTTTCGGCCGGCTTTCGGGCGGGCGCCGCCTACCGCGCGATTACGCCGGATGTGAATACTTCGGCGGTGCCGATTTACATGGCGGGCTTTGGGCAGAACCGAGTCGCGACCGCGGTGCATGACCCGATCTTCGTCCGCTGCCTGGCGATGTCGGCGGGCAAGAAGCCGGTGGTGTTGTGCGGCGTCGACCTGATCGGGCTGTTTCTCGATGACGTGGAAAAGATCCGGGCCGGGGCGCGAAAGCAGTTGGGTCGCGAGGTCGACATCATCATCTCGGCGACGCATGCGCACGAAGGGCCCGACACGATGGGCCTGTGGGGGCCGAAGCTGGGCGTGACTGGCATTAGCGAACCGTACAATGAGTTTGTGGTGCAGCGCAGCATTGAGGCCGTGGTGGCGTCAGTGAAGGGGATGAAGCGGGCGACGCTCTATCTCGCCAGGACTGGTTTTCCGGACTTGAAGGCCTTTATCAACGACACGCGGCCGCCGGTGGTGAATGATCCGGAGTTGCTGGCGCTGACGGTGAAAGACCGGCGTGGGCGGACGATCGGGACTTTGATCAATTGGGCCAATCATCCGGAGGCCTTGGGGTCGGCGAACACGCAAATCACGGCCGACTACCCGGCCGCCTACTATCGCGTGATGGAGACGCTGCGCGGTGGCGTGGCTGTCTTTATGAACGGGGCGGTGGGCGGGATGCAGTCGCCGTTGGGGGCGAAAATTATTGACCCTACCACGCGCGAATTGGCGCCGAAAAACAGCTTTCGCTTCGCGGAAACGATCGGCGAGCGACTGGCCGACTTGGCGCATGATGCCCTGAACGCGGCCAAGCCTACGAAGATCGACCGGGTCGAATATACCGAGAAGCGCATCTTCATTCCGGTCGCTAACGAAGGCTTCCGGCAGGCGGCGCAGGCCAATCTTTACGGCAACCGCAAGGCGTTCCGGCCCGATGGAACCAGTGAGACGGTGGTGGGCTATCTGCGGCTGGCGCGCGGGCAAAGCGTGAAGCTGGAAGCGGCCACGATTCCGGGCGAGTTGTACCCGGAGCTGAGCGTGGGGGGAGTGGAGAAGTACGCGGGCGCGGACTTTCCGGCGGCGGCGGTGGAGCCGGCGATCAAGCCGATGATGAACGCACCGTTTCGTATGCTGTTTGGCTTGGCGAACGATGAGATTGGGTACATTATTCCGAAGTCAGAGTGGGACGAAAAAGCGCCTTGGTTACAGAACGCACCCAAGCGTTGGTACGGGGAAGTGAACTCGATCGGGCCGGAAGCGGCCCCGGCGATTGCCGCGGCGTTCGCGGCTTTGGTGCGGCCGTAGTTGTGGCGCTTCCCGTGGATCTGCCATAATCGCGGCAATGCTGTCCGAACGAAGCGAATCGACGTATGCCTTTAAGGCCAGCGCTTTCAGCAGCCATACGCTGTTAGTTAACGCGCTACCGGCGCTGGGCGACGGGCGTCGTTTGCTTGATGTCGGCTGCGCGGGCGGCTATCTTTCAGCGATCTTTGCCCAGCGCGGCTATCAAGTAGTGGGTTTGGAGCGGCCAAGTGGCGCGGGGGATGCCTTCCCGGCCCATATCGAGTTAGTGGAAGCCGATTTGGAGCAAGGGTTGCCGCGTTTCGAGCCGGCCTTTCAGTACGTGATTTGTGCCGATATTCTGGAGCACTTGCGCGACCCCAAAAAGCTTCTGCGCCAAACCTGGGCCGTGCTGGAACCCGATGGACGGCTGGTGGCGTCGCTGCCGAATAGCGGGCATTGGTACTTCCGGCTGAATGTGCTGTTCGGTCGTTTTCCGCAAGAGGACAAGGGCTTGTTCGATCGGACGCATGTGCGTTTTTACATGTGGGCCGGTTGGGTGGAGCTGTTGCAGTCCGGCGGATTTTGCGTGGAGAGCGTGGTGCCGACCGGAACGCCGGTGGGCTTGGCGCTGCCGTCGCTCGAAGGTACGTGGCTCGTTAATGTTTTGGAACGTGTTTCCTACGGCCTCGCCCGGATGTGGAAGACGTTGTTCGCCTATCAATTCATTGTCGTTGCGCGGCCGGAGGCCCTGTCTTGAGTCTTACGAAACCTAAAGTCGTCGTGGTGATGCCAGCATACAATGCGGCGAAAACCCTGCATATGACTTATGCCGACCTGCCTCACGATAGTGTCGACTTAGTGATTCTGGTAGATGATGGCAGCAAGGACGAAACGGCACGGATTGCCCGCGACTTAGGCCTGGAGGTCTTCGTCCATCATCGTAACTACGGTTACGGTGCCAACCAGAAGACTTGCTACCGCGAAGCTCTGCGCGCCGGGGCGGATATTGTGGTGATGGTGCATCCGGACTATCAGTACGACCCTACTTTGTTGCCGCAGATTATCCAGCCGATTGTCGATGACCAGGCGGACGTGGTTTTGGGGTCGCGGTTGATGGGGGCAAGCCCGATGGCGCAGGGCATGCCGTGGTGGAAGTATATCTCGAATCGTTTTCTGACTGAGCTCGAGAATCAAGTTTTTGGCCTGAAACTGAGCGAGTATCATACCGGCTATCGGGCCTTCCGGCGCGAGGTGCTGGAGCAGGTGAATGTGGAGATGAACTCCGACGCCTTTATCTTCGACCAGGAGATTATGGCGCAAATTGTGGAGATCGGTATGCGGATTACGGAAGTGCCGGTACCCACGCGTTATTTCGCCCAAGCCTCTTCTGCTTCCTTTGTTCAGTCGTCGATTTACGGGCTGTCGATTCTCACCTTACTCGCTCGTTATTGGTTGCACCGCACGGGCTTACGCCGGAACTTACAATTCGAAAGCTTAGAGCGCCGCTACCGCAGCACGGCCGCGGCGGCCGGCGGTAAAAACTAGCCTTGAACCGAAAAAGTTTCTTTCTCGATTCCATTCTGATCTTCGCCTTCGCCGCCGTCCTCATTTGGCCGCTATTTAAGGTGAAGTACGTCGACAATTGGGCTTCGATCGAAAGCACCTTCATCGCCGACGCCCGTTTCCTCAAAGAGAATTGGCCCCATGCCAACTGGCAGCCCAACTGGTACGGCGGCACCCGCTTCGATTTCGTCTATCCCCCCGCCCTCCGCTATGGCACCGCCGCCCTCGCCAAATACTACCCCCGCATGACCGAGGCGCGTGCTTACCACATCTACACGGCCTTCTTCTATTGCCTCGGCATCGTCGGCGTCTATCTCTTCGTCCACCTTATTGGCGGCCACCGCTGGTGGGCTTGGCTCTCCGCCATCGGCTGCGCCTTGCTCAGTCCTTCCTTCCTTTTCCTCCCTGACCTCCGGGCGGACTCCCTAATCCTCACCCCCCAACGCCTCGGCGTCCTCCTTCGCTACGGCGAGGGCCCCCACATCACCGCCGTCTCGATTCTGCCCCTTGCCCTGGCAGCCTCCTTCCGCGCCCTCGTCGCCTGGCGCCCCGTCGCCCTCGCCGTGGCGGCCATTCTCTGCGCCTTGGTCGTCTCTAACAACTTCTATGGCGCCACTTCGCTCGCCATTTGCTACCCCATCCTGGTCTGGAGTGTCTGGATTACCCACCTTAATCGCTGGATGGCCGTTCGCGCCGTCGCCATCGTGGCCCTCGCCTACGGTCTCACCTCCTTTTGGCTCACCCCCTCCTACCTCGAAGTCACCCTCAACAACCTGAAGCTCGTCGCACAACCCGGCAATGCCCTCTCCATCTGGGTCGCCCTCGCGCTCTGGATGGCCTACGTTCTCGTCACCGATCGCGTCTCCCGTGGCCGTCCCGAACGCGCTTACCCCACCCTCGTCTGGGGACTCTTCTTCTTCTTCACCCTCAACGTTCTGGGTCACTTCTTCTTCAACTTCCGCGTCACCGGCGAACCCGGCCGCATGGTGCCCGAGTTCGACATGGCGTTCATCCTCTTCGCCGCCGAAGGCGCCCGCTGGCTTTGGAACCGCCCCTCGTCTCCGCGCCTCCGCATCGTTGCCCGTGTCGCCGTGGCCGCTGTCCTGATCGTCTGCTTCCTCCCCTCCAAAAAGTACCTCGCTCACGCCTATGAGCCCATCGTCCCCTACGGCAACTACCAGGACCGTGTTGAGTACAAGCTCACCGAGTGGATGTACCTCAACCATCCCCACTCCCGCTCCTTCGTTACCGGCTCCCTCCGCTTCTGGTACAACACCTGGTTCAGCCTGCCCCACATGGGCGGCGGCTCCGAACAAGGTCTCATCAATCAGCGGATTAACCTCGGCTTCGTCCGCGTCATGGCCGAAGAAAGCCCCGCCCGCGCCCTCGATTGGCTCCAGGCGTACGGCATCGATTTCGCCATCTCTCACGAAGCTAAGTCCCAGGAGATCTATCACGACCTCACCGAGCCCCGGAAGTTTTCCTCCATCGCCACCCAGATTTATGACGACGGCGAAGGAAACCTCATCTACCAGATTCCCCGCCGCTTCTCCTCCCTCGCCCGCGTCGTCGATACGGCCCAACTCACCAAAATTCCCAATCTGGCGGGCGATGGCACTCAGGAAATCGTGAGCGCCTACGCTGCCGCCATGGAGAACGGTCCCGATTCCCCTGCCTCTCTTGAGTGGCAAGGCACCGACGCCTTCCGGATCCGCGCCCGCGTCGCCTCCGGTCAGTCCCTTGTCGCCATGGTCACTTACGATCCCGCCTGGCATGCCTACTCGAATGGTCAACCCGTCCCCACTCGCATCGACGCGCTCGGGCAAATCCACTTACTCGTCCCTCCCGGTGACGTGGACGTCCATGTCGTCTTCGAGTTACCCAAACAGAACCTCGCCGGCCGCGCCCTCACCCTGCTTTCCTTATTCGCCGTCGCCGGCCTCTTCTACCTTGGGCAACGGAAACGGAAACGGGGATGAAGCAGGCGTTCTCTCGGGCGAACCTTGTCATCGCCCTCTTCCTCTTCGCCCTCAACGTCATCCTCAATCTTCCTCTTTTCCGCTCCGGCGCCTTGCCTTACCGCGACTCCATCGAGTTAGGCTACTCCTCGATGACGCGTTTCTACTATCTCCACCCCAACCCATTCGGATGGAATCCTTTCCAATACTGCGGACTCCCCACCCAGTTCATTTACTTACCCGGTCTCCAATACATCGCCGCCACCCTAGCGCACTTACTTCCCATCGATCCCGCTTACTTATACCGGTTACTCGCTTCCACGCTCGCCTGTCTCGGCCCTTCCACCGCCTTTCTCTTCATCGTCTATTTCACCCGCCAACGCGGGTGGGCCCTGGCCGCCGCGCTCAGCTACACGCTCTTCTCTCCTCTCTACGGCATGGTCGCCACCATTGACCGTGACCGTACCAATGTCCAACTCCCCTGGCGCCTCCTGGTCCTCGTCAAGTACGGCGAGGGCCCCCACAACGCCGGACTCGCCCTCCTGCCCCTCGCCCTCATTGCGCTCTGGGAAACCTGCACCAATCCCAAGTACTGGCGACTCTTCCTCACGGCCATCCTTCTCGCCTTCATCGCGCTCACCAATTGGGTCGCCGCCCTCGCCCTCGCCTTTTGCGCCCTCACTATGGCCCTTACCGCGATTCGCCTCCCGGACTTTCGCCTCACCCGCACGCTGCTCGCGGGCTTCTTGGCCTACGGCCTCGCCTGCTTCTGGCTCACTCCCACGCTCATCCGCACTATCGCCTTCAACTGGCCTGCCGACGCCTTCAATTACCACCTTCAAGCCAAACAGGAATGGCTCCTCTTTGGCCTCGCCGCCGGACTCGTCCTCATCCGCCTCGCCTTCCACTTCCTCTACCCCGACGAACGCTTCACCTGCTTCGTCGTCCTCAACACCTTCGGCTTCGGCTGGGTCGTCCTGTGGTTCTACGACGGCGGCGTCAACACCCTCCCCGAGTCCCGCCGCTACGCCCTCGAATTCGAGCTCTTCCTCGTTATCGCGGTCTTTGAGTACTTCCGACTCCTGCTCCGCCGGCCTCGACCCGTTGCCATTTTCTGCACCATCGTGCCAATGCTGTTTTTCATCGATGCCGGGCGCGCTCAAGTCACCCGTTACGTCACCCAGGGCTTCGCCCGACGCAACCCCTTTCCAGTCGAAGCCTCCATCGAACACCGACTTGCCACCAGACTCGCCTCGCTGAAACCTCAAGGCCGCGTTTTTGTTTCCGGCGGCACGCGCTTCCGCCTCAACGCCTGGTATGAAATCCCCCAGGTCGGTGGCGGTTTCGAATCCGGTCTCCGCAGCCGCACTCCCCTCACCCTCGCCTATCAGGTCCGCACCGGCATTAACTCCGCCCCGGGCCAGGAAACCGCCGACGCCATTCTCGCCCTGCGCACCATGGGGGTCGAATATATCGTCGTCCATGGCCCCAAGTCCCGCGAGCATTACCGCGATTTCAAAAATCCCCTTAAATTCGAGGGTGCCCTCGAACTCGTCCACCGCGAAGAAGATGATTCTATCTACCGCGTGCCCTACCGTTCCCTGGCCCACCTGATCAAGCCCGGCGAACAGCTCGAATGGCCCGCCGACTCCAAACTTCCCCGCCTCGCGCCCTACGTCGCCGCGATGGACGATCCCGCCCGCTCCAAACTCACCACGTCATGGCTCTCCTCCACAGAAGTCCGCATCTCCGGTCCCATTGACCCGCAAACCGTTGTCGCCCTGCCTATCTCCTATGACCCTGGCTGGAGCGCCTCCCATGGCGATCGCCCCGTCAAAGTTTATCGCGACAACCTTGGCTTCATGATGCTGAGCGCCTTCCCCAACCCCGGGCAGGACCTCATCCTCACCTACCGCGGTACCCCCGAACAGTATGCCTTTGCCGCCCTCAGCGCCCTCATCTGGCTCGCCGCCCTGGCCCGCCTCCGCTGGGCCTAGCTGTATCGTCACCCGCCCGCCCAATTACATGTTTGCCATGCAAACCCGTGCTCCAAAACGCTAAACTATAGCTAATCTATGTCGAAAATGCGAATTGGAATCTTAACCGGCGGGGGCGATGTCCCTGGCTTGAACTCCGTGATTAAAGGCGTCACTTATCGCGCCAGTGAATTGGAATTTGAGGTGATCGGCATCCGCCGTGGCTGGGAAGGGCTCACGCACGTCAACTTTGAGGACCCCGCCTCCAAGTCGCGGTACATTCTGCCGCTGACGCGCGATAACACCCGGACTATCGACCGAACCGGCGGCACCTTCCTGCATTCGAGCCGCACCAATCCTTCGAAGATGAAGAGCGTACCGGCGTTCCTGAACGTCACCGATTTTCCGGCGACCGAGCGCGAGAAGGACGGCCAGAAGTTCACCACCTATGACATGTCCAAGCGGGTGATGGAGAATTTACAAACGCTGAAGCTCGATTATCTGGTGGCCATCGGCGGCGACGACACTTTGAGCTATGCTTCGAAGCTCGATGCCCTGGGCTTCAACGTGGTGGCGATTCCGAAGACGATGGACAACGATGTCCGGAACACGGAGTACTGCATTGGCTTCTCCACCGCCGTTAGCCGCGCCACGGACGCGATTCAGCGCCAACGGACTACGGTAGGCTCGCACGAACGCGTCGGCATCTTCCGCATCTTTGGACGCGACGCGGGTTACACGGCGCTCTATACGTCTTATGTAACTTCGGTGCGCTGCTGCATTCCCGAGCATCGCTTCGATCTGCCGCATTTACTCGAAGTATTGAAGCGCGATAAGGCGAATAACCCGAGTAACTATACGTTGGTGGTATTGAGCGAAGGCGCTGAGTGGCAGGGCTACCAAGTGCGTCA
>Ga0105047_10018008_pt1 | contig 10966 bp, 8 predicted proteins | sample MAT04_FD_78384 | JGI IMG/M metagenome (GOLD analysis project Ga0105047, IMG submission 78384) | Freshwater microbial communities from Lake Fryxell liftoff mats and glacier meltwater in Antarctica - MAT-04 (megahit assembly) | ecosystem: Environmental > Aquatic > Freshwater > Ice > Liftoff...
CCCCCGGAACCGAGTCCGCGCCGACAAACCACTGATGGGCAAGGCATTATCATCCCCGGCCCCGCCGGGCCGGTGGGTCACTCTCCGTGAGCATACCCGGGTCATTTCTCGCGAGTGCCGAAGGGGCCATTGGGAGAACGTTTTTCGATCATGTTGTTCTCACATTTGTCGCTGGGATACTACTCGCGAACAGCGGCGGATTCCCGCGAATTTCATTGGCGGAGCTACTGCGAGAAAGATGCGGTCCGAAGTCTGCCGCGCCACCCAAATGACGTTTTACCAGTTCGAACCCAAAGGGCCCCGCCGCCGTCCATGCCAAACGTACAAGATGTCGATCCGGCGAAGCTTGGGCCGAATCCTGTAATAAACCCGGAAAGGAGAGTGTGTGAGTATCCGTGACCCTGCCGGCCGGCGCGACTGTGTCCCTGCGTAGGGGAATGATTGGAGTTGATCGATGTGAGAGAGCAAGGTCTCCAGGAATGCATGCGTGGTTGCGGCGTGGCTCGTCTTGGACCCGTCGAGGATCTCTCCCAAATCCGCTAGCGGGGATTTCGTGTTGATGATTCCGAAATCCACCTTTTCACGAGCCTTCGGGCTTCTTCGCTGGTGACGAAACGTCCGGCGTTGGAGTCTCGAATGCCGGCCTCGATCCGTGCAACCGTGGCGTCATCCGGTTCAAAGCATTCGTCGGTGCATTCAAACAGATTGATCGATTTCAGGTCGCTCATGCCCTTACCCTAACGCGGATTTCGCTTTGAAGCAAAGCGGCCCGCCAGCTAACAACCGCCGCGTTTTGCCGCCATTTTTCGTTGCAGCGCCGCCATCAGCCGTTCCTTGACATCGTTTGGAACCGATTGCGGCTCCACGCCTTTATAAACGTTGATGGTCTTCTTGGTCGTATCGACGACAACCCAGCAATTGGGACATTCGTTAATATGATTCTGCAGGCGCATGCGCTCGTCGGGGCTCGTCTCTTCGTCGAGATATGCGTTTAGCTCGGTCAGAAATTGTTTACAGGAAAGCAAACGCGTCATCTCCCTTCCGTTTAAAATGTCGTGTTAACCGCTCACGTAACTGTAAACGGGCTCGTAACAGCCGGCTCTTGACCGCGGGGATCGATAAATCCAGTGCCTCGGCCGTCTCTTCGGTTGATAACTCTTCCACGTCGCGTAACTGGAAGACTGATCGAAACGTAGGTTTTAAACTCTGTATCGCTTCGTCAAGTAACTTGCGCAACTCATCCTGCGAGTAAGTCTGTTCCGGATTGCCGTCCCATACGGCTACCTCCCGAGTAACAGATTCCTCTCCCAATTCAATCTCTTCATCGAGCGAAACCAACTTGTCGCCGCGGCGCTTCCGCAGCTTCATCAACGCTTCGTTTACGGCGATCCGGACAATCCACGTATAGAACTTGGAGTCACCATGGAACTTATCCAAATTCGTGTAAGCCTTCAAAAACGCGTCCTGCAGCACATCTTCGGCGTCTTCGTCGTTTTGTGTGATGTTGCGCGCCAAGCGGTAGATCTTCCGCTGGTACTGCGCCACCAGACCTTCGAACGCGGCATCGTCGCCGCCGCGCGCCCGTTCCACCAGGGCCGCTTCGTCGAAGCCAACGCTGCCATTACTCGCTTGCATTCCAGTCTCTGGACCACTATACCAGCCGGACAGGGATCCCATCGGGACTCCCCCATTTCCGCTGGCTGCCATGGCGAACATCATATACTGGTTGATGAGGCAAACGCCGGAAACGATTCAACCGCCGCGCCCTCAACGTCCCTTTTTTTCAACACTATGAGCAGTTTTGCCATCACTCTCCCCGACGGTAGCCAAAAGTCCGTCGCTCCCGGCCAGCGTCCCCTCGACGTCGCCGAAGCCATCTCGCCGCGCCTTGCCGACGCCGCCATCGTTGCCCGTGTAAACGGCGCTCTCTGGGATCTCACCCGCCCCTTCGACGGCGACGCGACCCTCGAAATCCTAACATCCAAGAACCCCGAGGCCCTCGAAGTCTATCGCCATTCCACGGCCCACCTCCTCGCCCTGGCCGTTCTCGAACTCTATCCCGAAACCCAACTCGGCATCGGTCCGCCCATCGACACCGGCTTCTATTACGACTTCGATCGCCCCGTCCCCTTCACCCCCGGCGACCTCGCAAAAATCGAGGCCAAGATGTGGGAAATTCAGGCCCGCGATCTGCCCTATGAGCGTGTCCTTACCGGCAAAGAGGAAGGCCTCTCGAAGTACAAAGACATGTGGATGAAGTCCGAACTCATCCAGGAACGCGCCGACGACGTCTTCTCCGAATACACCCTCGGCCCCGGCTTCATCGACTTCTGCCGCGGCCCGCATGTCCCGTCCACGAAGAAGCTGAAAGCCTTCAAGCTGCTCTCCATCGCCGGGGCGTATTGGAAGGGCGATGAGAAGCGCAAACAGCTCCAGCGCATCTACGGCACCGCCTTCTTCTCCAAGAAGGAACAGGACGAACACCTCGCCCGTATCGAGGAAGCCAAGCGCCGCGACCACCGCAAAATTGGCGCCGAACTCGACCTCTTCTCCATCCAGGAACTCGCCGGCCCTGGTCTCGTGTTCTTCCATCCCAAGGGCGGTATCATTCGCAAGACCCTCGAAGACTGGATGCGCGAAGCCTACCTCGCCCGCGGCTATTCGCTCGTCTACACTCCGCACGTCGCCCGCGTCGATCTCTGGAAGACCTCCGGCCACTTCGGCTTTTACCGCGAGAACATGTTCACTGTCATGGCCCTGGATGACGCCGAATATCAGTTGAAGCCGATGAACTGCCCGTGCCACATCCTGGTCTACGCGCGCAAACCCCACTCTTACCGGGACCTCCCGCAGCGGCTTGGCGAACTCGGCACCGTCTACCGATATGAGCGCTCCGGCACCATGCACGGCCTCATGCGCGTCCGCGGCTTCACGCAGGACGACGCCCATATTTTCTGCACCCCGGAGCAGATTGAGGACGAAGTCGTGAGCTGTTTGGAGTTCGCCTTCGACACCCTCCGTACCTTCGGCTTCGAGACCTACAAAGCCGAAATTTCCACATGGGATGGCGGCAAAAGCGGCAAGTATGATGGCACGCCCGAACAGTGGGAGTTAGCCGAGAACGCGCTTCGCAGCGCCGTGGTAAAGCTGGGCATCGAAGCCGCGGTCGTCCCCGACGAAGCCGCCTTCTACGGTCCCAAAATCGACGTCAAACTCGTTGACGCCATCGGCCGCCTCTGGCAGCTTTCCACCGTCCAATTCGACTTCACGCTCCCGCGTCGCTTCCAGCTCGAATACATCGGCGAAGATGGCAAGAAGCACCAGCCGCTGATGGTTCACCGGGCGCTCTTCGGTTCGGTCGAGCGTTTCTTCGGCATCCTGATCGAGCACTACGCCGGCGCTTTCCCGGTGTGGCTGAGTCCGGTCCAAGTGGCCGTGATGCCCATCACCGACAAGCAATTGGACTACGCCAAACAGGTCGCGAAAGAGCTCGAATCCGATGGCGTCCGGGTCTATCTCGACGACCGCAACGAGAAGGTGAATCTCAAAATCCGCGACGCGCAGTTGCAGAAGATCCCCTACATGCTCGTCTGCGGCGGCCGCGAGGCGGAGCAGGGAACCGTCTCCGTCCGTCATCGCAAACACGCCGATCAGGGAGTGAAACCGCTGGCGGAATTCCGTGAACAGATCAAGCAATTGATCGCCTCGCGTGCTAATAACGATTAGCGCGATCGTAGTCCTTGGCCCGCTTTTATTGGGCTCCTGGGTCTACTGCGTCCTCACCGGGCTGGCCGCCAGACGCTATCTGGACCAGCCCGTTCCGGACGCGGAAAACACGGAGCCCATTTCGATTTTGAAGCCGCTCTCCGGGCTCGACGAAGGCCTGGAGCAGAACCTGCGCAGCTTCTTCACGCAGGACTACCCCGCCTTCGAAATCCTCTTCGCGGTGCGCACGGAAGCCGATCCGGCCCACGCGCTGGTTCAACGGCTCCAGGCCGAATTCAGCCACATTCCCACCACGCTCATCCTCACCGGTGAGCCTCCCTGGCCCAACGCCAAAAGCTGGAGCCTGCATCAAATGCAGCAGCACGCGCAACACAGCCTGCTGGTAATGAGCGACAGCGACATCCGAACCGGCGACGGTCTCCTGAAGGCCATTGCCAAGGAGTTCGCCGACCCGCAACTGGCCGTGACGACTTGCCCCTACCGCGCCATCCCCGGCCCGTCGTTCTGGTCGAAGCTCGAAGCCATCGGGATGAACACGGAGTTCCTCGGCGGGGTGCTGGTTGCCCGGATGCTCGATGGCATGAAGTTCGCCGTTGGCCCGACGATCGCCGCCAGAAAATCGGCCATCGAAGCGGTCGGCGGTTGGCCCTATCTGCAGGAGTTTCTGGCTGAGGATTTCGTCCTCGGCAACGAGGCCGCCGCCAAGGGGCTCGGCGTGGCCTTATCGGGGTATGTGGTCGAGCACCGCATCGGCGCCCAGCCATTCGCGAAGAACGCCAGGCATCGATTGCGTTGGTGCCGGTCCACGCGCCGTTCGCGCCCCGCCGGTTACGTCGGCCAACTGTTCACAAATCCGATGCCGATAGCCCTGATCCTGTTCGCCATCGTGCCCGCAAGCTGGCCGGCGCTGCTGCTGACGTTCCTTCTGCGCATGCAGGCCGCCCACGCCACCGCCGGCCTGGTGCTCACCGACCCGCTCACCAAACGCGAATGGCCACTGATCCTGGTTCAGGATCTATTGAGCTTCGCCTTCTGGGTCGCCGGCTTCTTCGGCAACACCATCGATTGGAGAGGCGAAACCTATCGACTACAAAAGGACGGGCGATTCGTAAAATAGCGTCGTGGTCTACGCCGGTACCCCGTTCTTAACCCGGCGCGAACCGCTTGGGCCGCCAACCCAAATGGGTGCAAATAGCGGCCAATCTCCGCTGGGACATCCCGAAATGCGTCTGCCCAGGCGCCGGAACGCCTGGGCATCGCCAAGAGCTGAACTAACGCGACCAAGCCACCGCGGTCTGCTTCGACTCTCCCAGTCCTTCAATTCCGAGTTCCACCACGTCGCCGGCCTTCATGAAGATCGGCGGCTTGAAACCGAGGCCCACTCCGGGAGGCGTGCCGGTGCTGATCACATCGCCCGGAAGCAGCGTCATGAACTGGCTCAGGTAGCTGACCAGCGTGCGGATGCCGAAGATCATCTGCGCCGTTGAGCTGTTCTGGCGCATAACGCCATTCACCTTCAGCCAGCACTTCAGGTTCTGCGGATCGGGGATTTCATCGGCAGTTGCCATGAACGGTCCGAGCGGCGCGAACGTATCGCAGCTCTTACCCTTCACCCACTGGCCGCCGCGCTCCAGTTGGAAGGCGCGTTCGGAGTAGTCGTTGTGCAGCGAGTAGCCGGCCACGTGATCCATGGCGTCGGCCTCGTCCACGTAGCTGGCTTTCTTGCCGATCACGAAGGCGAGTTCCACTTCCCAGTCGGTCTTTTCGGAGCCGCGAGGAATCATCACGTCGTCATTGGGGCCGACGAGCGAGGTCGTGCTCTTGAAGAAGATGATCGGTTCCTTGGGGATATCCAGGCCCGATTCCTTGGCATGGTCGGCGTAGTTCAGTCCGATGCAGACAATCTTGCTCGGCCTGGCAACGCAGGAGCCCAGTCGCGTTGCGGGATCGACGACGGGCGCCGCTGCGGCGTTGGCTTCCGCCCACGCGGCCAGACGGGCCAAGCCGTCACCGCCAAAAAATGCTTCATCATAATCGGAGCCGAACGCGGATGCGTCGATCCAGCGGCCGTCAGCCAATTGCAGCCCGGGCTTCTCGGCGCCGGGGTTTCCAAATCGAATGAGTTTCATGTCGTTCCTGAGAGTTTATCGAATCGTGAGCGTGCCGCCGTCGACGGGCAGGCCGGTGCCGGTGATGAACGAAGCTTCGTCCGAGCAAAGGAACAACGCCGCGTAGGCGATCTCCTCCGGTTGGGCCATGCGCCCGATTGGCTGCGCTTTGGACAGTTTCTCAAACATTTCGTCTTCCCGTCCGGGATAATTTTTGGCGATGAAGCCGTCGACGAACGGTGTGTGCACCCGGCCCGGCAAAAGCGCGTTGCAGCGGATGTTGCTGGTGAGAAAGTCCTTGGCCACGGCGTAGGTCATGCTGAGGACGGCGCCCTTGCTGGTGGCGTAGGCGAAGCGGTCGTTGATCGCCATGACCGAGACACAGGAGGCGAGGTTCAAAATGGCGCCGCCGCCGTCGGCAACCATGAACTTCAGCGTGGAACGGAGGCAGTTGGCCGGTCCGAAGACATTGACGCGCTGGACGCGTTCGAAGTCTTCCGGCGTAGTGTTAAGCGCGTTGCCGACGTGGGCGATGCCGGCGTTATTGACCAAAATGTGAATCCGGCCGCGGCGGGCGTGAATTTCGGTGATGACAGCGTCAACCTGCGCGGCGTCAGTGACGTCGCACGCTACGGCGAAAGCCGAGCCGCCATCCGCGCCGATTTCGGCGACGGCTTTGTTCATCTCTTCGGTGTTACGGTCTAATATTTCCACCGCGGCACCTTCGCGGGCGAATAACTTGGCAATCGCCAAGCCGATTCCGGAGGCCCCTCCGGTGACTATCGCGGTCTTCGATTCGAGTTTAGGCATTGCCGTTATTGTCTCGTACAATGAAAGGATTCATGAAAGCCCACGTATATGTAACGCTGAAAAAGACGGTTTTGGACGCTCAGGGAAAGACAGTCTGCCAGGCGCTGCGCGGCCTTGGACACAGTTCGATCGCCGACGTCCGGCAGGGCAAGTATTTTGAGATCGATATCGCCGAAGGCTCGGATCCGGCCGCCATTCGCGCTGAGGTTGATTTAATCGCCCGGGAAATTCTGGCTAATCCTGTGATCGAAGACTACCGATTAGATATCGAGGAGTAAGCGATCCCCCTATGTGCGGAATTGTCGGCTACGTCGGTGCGCGGAAAACGGCGCCAATCATTCTGGAGGGATTGCGCCGATTGGAATATCGGGGCTATGACTCAGCCGGTATTGCGGTTATCGGGGCGGATGGGAGTCTGGTAATCCGGCGCGCGTCGGGCAAACTGCACAACCTGGAAGAGGCCGTTCAACTGTCGCCGGTCGACGGCAACTTCGGCATCGGGCATACCCGGTGGGCCACGCATGGCCGCCCGACGGAAGAAAATGCGCATCCCCACACCGGCCCGGCCCGGAGAGTGGTGCTGGTTCACAACGGCATCGTTGAAAATTACTTGGATTTACGCCGGGAACTCGAAGGACTCGGACATGTCTTCGTCACCGAAACCGACACCGAAGTCGTCGCCCATCTCGTCGAAGTTTACATGGAAGAGGGGCAGAGCTTCGAGGACGCCGTCCGGACGACGGTGAAGCGCATCAACGGCGTTTTCGCTCTCGCCATCATGTCCTGCGACGAGCCGGGGAAAATCATCGCCGCTCGCAATGGTCCGCCGGTGGTCATCGGTCTGGGAGAAAACGAATATTTCGTCGCCTCCGACGTTCCCGCGATTCTCAGCCATACGAGGGACATGTTCTTTCTGGATGACGGTGATCTGGCCGTTGTCACCCGCGACGGCGTGAAGTTGATGGACTTTGATGGCACGCCAATTAAGCGGCAGGTCACCCACATCCTGTGGGATCCGATCCTGGCCGAAAAGGGCGGATACAAGCACTTCATGCTCAAGGAGATCTACGAACAGCCGCGCGCGGTTCGGGATACGCTGCTGGGTCGAGTCGGGCAGGAATCGGGCAAAGTCTTCCTGGAAGAGATGGCGATTACGCCGGAAGAATTCGGGGCCTTTGAGCAGATTCGGATCGTGGCTTGCGGCACCAGTTGGCATGCGGGTTTGACCGGAAAATTCATGATCGAACGTCTGGCGCGGCTGCCGGTGGAAGTGGATTATGGCAGCGAGTTTCGGTATCGCGACCCGATCATTCTGGACAAGACGCTGACGGTAGTGATCTCCCAATCGGGCGAAACCGCCGATACGATCGCGGCCCAACGGGAGGCCAAGCAGAAGGGCTCGAAGACGCTCGCGATCTGCAACGTGATCGGCTCGATGATTCCGCGCGAGGCTTCGGGAACTTTGTTGACCCACGCGGGACCGGAGATTGGAGTAGCCTCGACGAAGGCGTTTACTTCGCAAGTGACGGCGCTCTTTATCCTGGCAATGTACCTTGGCCAGCGGCGCGGCGTCCTGAGTGAGGCGGCTTCCAAAGAGCTTGTGGGCGAACTGGTCCGGCTACCTGGCAAACTCGAGCACCTGCTGGGCAAAGAGAACCACTACGAAAACATCGCCAAAGCACTCTTCCGGGCGACGGACTTCCTGTATCTCGGGCGTGGCATTCACTTCCCGATCGCGCTTGAGGGCGCGCTAAAGCTGAAGGAAATTTCCTACATTCACGCCGAAGGCTACCCGGCGGGAGAGATGAAGCACGGCCCGAATGCGCTGATCGACGAAAAGCTTCCGGTAGTGGTTCTGGCCGCCTACGATCCGGCTGAACCGGCGAGCCGCATCCGGTACGAGAAGACGCTGTCGAACATTCAAGAAGTAAAAGCCCGCGAGGGAATCGTGATCGGGATCATCAACGAGGGCGACGAGGACGCGCGGAAAATGTGCAGCTACGCCATTGAGATTCCGACGACCTCGGAGATGCTCTTACCGTTGCTCGAAATCGTGCCCCTCCAGTTGCTCGCCTATCACATCGCGGTGCGGTTGGGCTGCGACGTGGATCAGCCGCGAAACCTGGCCAAATCGGTCACTGTCGAATGAGACAGGCGGTTACGTCCTTTCTGACCAATCCGGGCCCCTTACGACCGAACCGGTACTATTCGTCAACCCCGCGGAGGTTGAGATCCTCACGTCCCGTACCTCCCAAATCGGTCACGGAAATGTCCAGTTCAACTTGCCGAGCGCGCCGGTTTGTCAGGCCACCACGAGTGCCACCCTTTGGATCTCGAAGGGTTTCGCATCAAAAAGAGAAACGTAGCCCCACATTCAACTGGCGGAACATCCCCGGTTGAATACCTTGGGGAGCACGCGAGGCTATGTAGCGTTGATCGGCGAGGTTCTTGACGGTGAAGTAGGGTCGAACTTCGAAGCCTTCGCGGACAATCTGATAATCAGCATTGATGTTCCAGACGGTGTAGCCGGGAATCTGGCCGATGGTGCCGTCGACAGACGGGGTGCGGGTTTGCAGATTGTCAGTGAATTGAGAGGTGACGTGCGACATATCCAGATTGACACCGAAGCCGCGCTGTTGCCGAACGCCGAGGAGGAAGGAGAACGTCTGGTCCGGAGCGTAGGGGAGGCGATTGCTGAGGTATAGCGCATTACGGGCGAACTTTGCGGCGGAAAGGTGCATGTGGCGCACATCCGAATAGACGGTCCACGACCATTGGAAGAGTTTGCTCCAGTCGAGGCGCAGACTGCTTTCCACCCCTTGATGCATTGTTTCGCCCGCGTTGACGAGCGTGGTGACGGCGCCACCGGACTGCGCGCCGGGGATGATTTGGTTTTGGAAGTCGAGCCGGAAGAAGGTAACTTCGCCGCGAATGGCGCGATCGCTCAGGATGCGGACGCCGGCCTCGTAGTTCCAACTCAATTCGGCATCCAGTTGTAGGTCCACGCCGGCAGTGGTGATGGAGTCCTTCACGCGGGGCGGCGCAAAGCCGCGATGCACGCCTCCGAAGACGGCGAACGTTCGGTGGAGTTGATAGGAGGCGCCCAGTCCGGGGATAACTTTGGTGACTGCGCTATTGTTCCGGCGATCAACGTTGGTAGCAACGCCGCCGACAGGAGTGCGAAGAATATGGCGTTGAAACGCGTAGCGTTCGAGACGTACGCCCGGGGTGAGAGTGAAACGAGGGGTGATGGCGATACGGTCCTGAACAAAGGCTGAGAAAGCGCGGCCATAACGGTCTTCGTCATCGCGCAGCGCGCCGGTGCGGGCGTTATACGCGGAGCCTTCCACTTGCTGTTCGTCCATTTTTTCGGCGACGTAGCGAATACCGGAATCGATAGAGTGTCTCACACCAAGCCACGAGCGCTGCGCCGATAGTCCGGTTTGCATGCCGTAGACGCCGAACTGCCGGTTGCGATTCAAGGTGCTGTTGCGGACATAGATGGCGCCACCGGGAACGGAAGTGTCCCCAAAGATCGCGTGATACTGCCGGCCGCCGTTGGCACGGTCGAAATCGGCCCGAGCCCAATCGCGTACGGTGGAATAGGCGAAAAGAGAGGAGCTCCAAACAACACTTGGCGAGACGGCCATGGTGTGAGCGAGCGAACCGTTGAACCGGCGCACCTTGAGGAAATCGGAAGGGACCGGGTTCTGATTGGGGTCGGCGAGGTACATCGGCGTGGTTAGCCCGACGTACGTGGAATTGGAATTCTCGTCGTAATAGCCGGCCTTCAGAGTGAGAGTATGCGGGGCGGCGGGCTTCAGGACAAACTTGGTTTGCAGATCGTCGAGGTTGAAGAAGAAATCGCGCCAGCCGTCGCCGCGCTTGTGCAGAAAGGTTGCGAGCCAACCCACCTTCTGGTCGTCGCTGCTACCGCCTATCGAGCCCAATCCAGAAAAGAAGCCGCGCTGGCCGGTTTGGAGGTCGAATGTGCCATGCGTGCTGGAGGGAGGGTCGGGCGTGACAAAATTGATGACGCCGCCAACGGTCTGGGGTCCATAAGCGATCTGGCCGCTCCCTTTGACCACCTCTACCGACTTCATTCGATCAATCTGCGGAGAGTAGTACATTTCCGGTTCGCCATAGGGAGCGATGGCAATTGGCAAGCCATCTTCCAACATGAGAACAGAACGGCTCCGGTCCGGATTCAGGCCACGAATACCGATATTGAGCCGCATGCCGACGGGTCCGGACTGTTCGTTGATCACTACGCCTGGGACGCGACGAAGCAACTCATTTGCATCCATGGCGTGGGAGGCCCG
>Ga0105047_10018010_pt1 | contig 10965 bp, 13 predicted proteins | sample MAT04_FD_78384 | JGI IMG/M metagenome (GOLD analysis project Ga0105047, IMG submission 78384) | Freshwater microbial communities from Lake Fryxell liftoff mats and glacier meltwater in Antarctica - MAT-04 (megahit assembly) | ecosystem: Environmental > Aquatic > Freshwater > Ice > Liftoff...
CCAGGGTGCGACCCGCGCAGCTCAGTTCAGGTCGAGGCCCAGATCCAGCACCGGCGCCGAGTTGGTGATGGCGCCGACCGAGATCATGTCGACCCCCGTGCCCGAGTAGCCGGCGATCGTCTCCAGCGTCACCCCGCCGGACACCTCCAGCAGCGTGCGCCGAGACTGGCCGCCCTGTCGCACGTCGGCAGCAGCGACGCACGCCATGACCTCATCAGGAGACATGTTGTCCAGCAGGATTGCATCGGCACCAGCCTCGAGCGCCTCGATGCACTGCTCGATCGCATCGCACTCGACGTGCACCGTGCGTGCCGGCCACCGATCTCGCGCCAGATGCACCGCATCGGTGATCGACACCCCACCGAGGTGGTTGTCCTTGATCAGCATCCAGTCCGACAGATTCCCGCGGTGGTTACGACCGCCACCTGCGCGCACCGCCGCCTTGGCCAACGAACGCAGTCCCGGGACGGTCTTGCGGGTGTCCCACACGCGGGCGTCACCGCCGTGAGAGGCAGCCCGGACGAACTCCGCCGTGAGCGTCGCGATGCCGGACAGGTGACCCAGGAAGTTCAATGCCGTCCGCTCGCCGGTGAGGATCGCGCCGAACGGTCCACGCACCAGACCGAGCACCTCACCAGCGGCGACCTCGGCGCCCTCGTCCACCGACCACGAGACCTCGACCGCCGGATCGAGCTGTGTGTACGTCTCGGTGACGCAGAGCGTCCCGGCGATCCGCCCGGGGGCCCGCGCGGCGATGCGCGCTTCGCCGAGCATCGGCGCCAGCAAGGACGAGGTCAGGTCGCCGAGGGGGGCGAGGTCCTCGGCGAGTGCCCTCGCCACGGCGTCACTCACCTCGAACAACGGCGGGTGCAACCAGGCGGAATCGGCGGAGGAGATCGTCACAGCTGAGGAGCTTTGCAGGTCCGGCTGCGCATGGTCAGCCTCCGACGACCAGACGGTGCGCCTGGGCCGGATCTGTGTCGGGGAAGTCGAGCCGGGAGTGCGTACCCCTGGATTCCGTGCGCGCCAGCGCAGCTGTCACGAGCACCTGGGCGATCTGGGCCAGGTTGCGAACCTCGGCCACGTCGATCGCCGCCGGGTCCATCGACTCCAGCGAGACCAGCGTCATCCCGATGACGCCTGCACAGCGGTCCAGGCTCTCGGCGCTGCGCTTCACCCCGGCGTCGGTGCTCATCGCGTGCTGGAGTCGTCGCCGCAGGATCTCGGCAGGCGAGATGCCCTCACCGTCGGGCACCGGGACATCGTCCCCGTCGGAAACAGGACGGGGCGACGAGGTGGGCACCTCCAGGGGCACCCCGCCGATACACAGCGTCGAGCTCGCAGCGGTGCCGAAGCCGAGCAACGACCTCATCGCACCGGTCGCCTCGGGTCCGTCGGCGCCGTCGGCGATCGATTCGATGGCCCTCGGACCGAAGACCATTCCCTCGAGCAGGGAGTTCGAGGCGAGCCGGTTCGCACCGTGCACACCCGAGCAGCTCGTCTCTCCGGCAGCCCACAGTCCGGGCAGGGAGGACGCACCGGACAGGTCGGTCAGGATGCCTCCGCACTGGTGGTGCGCAGCGGGGGCGACCGGCAACCAGTCGGTCACCGGGTCCAGCCCGGCGCTCACCAGGTCCGAGTGGATCGTGGGGAACCGTTCAGCGAAGTGGTCGAGGCCGGTGGCGTCGAGCCAGACGTGGTCGGTTCCCTGTTCGAGCATCTGGGCGAGGATCGCCCGCGACACCACGTCGCGGGGCAGGAGTTCGTCGACGAACCGCTCACCCTCGGAGTCGCGCAACAGGGCGCCGTGGCCACGGAGTGCCTCGGAGAGCAGCGGTCGGGGAATGCCGGGGTGGTAGAGCGCCGTCGGGTGGAACTGGAAGAACTCCAGATCCGCGACAGCGACCCCGGCCCGCAGCGCCATGGCGACGCCGTCACCGGTGGCGACGGCGGGATTGGTCGTGATCGAGAACAACTGCCCGGCACCACCGGTCGCGAGCAGGACGTTGCGGGCGTGCACCTCGTGCGGTCGCCCGTCCGGGCCGATGACCCGGACCCCGATGCATCGACCGTTGTCGACGAGCAGGTCCAGCACGAAGGTGTGCTCGTGCAACGCGGCGGCCGTGCTGCGCACCGCGGCCACCAAGGCTCGTTCGATCTCGGCTCCCGTCGCCGCTCCGCCGGCGTGCACCACTCGTGCGACCGAGTGACCGCCCTCACGAGCGAGTTCCAGGTTGCCGCGGTCATCGCGGTCGAACTCGGCGCCGAGAGCGATGAGTTCCTCGACACGGCGTGGCCCCTCGTCGACCAGGACCCTCACGGCGTCGACGTCGCAGAGGCCGGCGCCTGCAGCGAGTGTGTCGGCCAGGTGCAGGTCGATCTCCTCGGCGTCGCCGGACAGCGCGGCAGCGACGCCCCCTTGCGCCCAGCGGGTGGTGGCCAGGTCGAGTCCACCCTTCGTGATCACACCCGAGCGCAGACCGTGGGTCCCTGCCGCTTGGACCGCAGCCGACAACCCGGCCACGCCGGAGCCGAGGACGAGGAGATCCAGATCGTCGGAGGTCATCCGGCTCCTGCGTCCAGGTTGTCGATCAGGCGCGCCCGCTCGAACTCCACCGCCACGAACAGTCGGCTGGCAGGCCCCGCGACCTCGACCGGACGCAAGGTGTCGGGGTCGACCACGTCGACGTAGTCGAGCGTTCCGAGCTGCTGGGTGGCGACCTGCTCCCCCATGATCCTGCGGATCGAGTCGGCCGATGTCTCACCCGCTCGCACTGCGGCCGCCCCTGCGCGCAGCGCCCGGTGCAACACCGGCGCCGCCGCTCGTTCGGAGTCACTCAGGTTGACGTTGCGACTGGACATCGCGAGACCATCCGACTCGCGGACGATCTCGCACCCCACCACCTGGACCGGGAACGACAGGTCCGAGACCATCCGCGTGATGATCGCGAGCTGTTGGAAGTCCTTGTCACCGAAGAACGCTCGACACGGACCGACGATGTTGAACAGCTTCGCCACCACGGTGCACACACCGGAGAAGTGCGTCGGTCGCGACGCCCCCTCCATGACCGAGGACAGCTCTGCGACGGCGACAGAGGTGAGTACCGAGTCACGCCCCCCCGGGTACATCTCGTCGAGCGATGGGGCGAACAGCAACGTCGCGCCGGCGGCCGCTGCGGTCTGCGCATCGCCGTGCAGGTCGCGCGGGTAGGACACCAGGTCCTCGCCCGCGGCGAACTGCAGCGGGTTGACGAAGATGGTCGCGACGACGACGTCGCACTCCGCTCCCGCACGCTCGATCAGTGACGCGTGACCGGCATGCAGGCAGCCCATCGTCGGAACCAGACCGATGCGGTCGCCACGGGCCCGATGCCCGTCGAGCGCGTCGCGGAGCTCGGTGATGGTCGTGACTGTCTTCACCGGCCGCAGCCTACGGCGAGGCACTGGGGGTTCGACCCATTCCCCCGGGCGACGCGGACCGCCAGCATGAGAGGTGTTCCGGCGGGAACCGACCAGATCCCCGCATCCCCAGGGGGTGCGGGGTCTGGCGCGCTCACGTGTCGAGCTCAGGGACCGGCCGATCGACCAGGCGCGCCGCCGAGCTGGCAAGTTCGCGGTAGGCGGCACGTTCCTGTGGGTCCAGCGCCTCGATGTGACGGCGGACCGTGTCCCAGTCGCCGCGGGCGACCGGCCCGGTGAGGGCAGCTGCGACCCCCATCTGCTCGACGTTGTCGATGGTGCCGCGCATGAGTTCGAGGAACGCGACGAGCGGCACCCCGGAGCTCTCTGCGACCCGCTCGAGCTGACCCATCAGCGCCACCAGATGGTTCGATGCGATCACTGCGGCAGCGTGGTACTGGACGCGTTCGTCGTCGCCGACCTCGACCGCCGTGCCGTGGAGCGTCTGAACGACCCGTCTCGCCATCGGGTCCCCGGCGACAGCGAACCACGCTCCACGCAAGGCGGCGGCCCCCCGCTCGGCGTCCGCCAGCGAGACCAGTGGGTGCACAGAGGCCCGCCGTGGTGCGGGCTCGAGGACATCGAGTCCGAGCGATCCTGCACAGTGGGCGATCACGACCGTGTCGTCGGGCGTCAGGCGGGCGGCGAGCGGGGCGACCGCAGCGTCCGGCACGCACAGGAGCACCAGGTCCACTGATGCAGTCACCGTCGACGGATCGACCTCACGACCGTGGATGTCCACGACCCATCCGGCGCTGCGCAGTGCCCGGGCGAACGAGCCGCCCGCTCGACCGTTGCCCACGATACGGACGCGCAGGGGTGCCGTCATGGCCGGAGCGTCACGGCCGCTCATGCTCGGCTCAGAGCGGATCGACCAGCTTGATGGTGCCATCGGCGAGTTGCAGCTCGCGTTCGCTCACCAGTTCAGGCGCCAGGTCGCGCAGGGGAGCGAGCACGAATCGCCGTTCCTTCCAGCGGGGGTGTGGGATCGTCAGGCGTTCGTCACCACGCGTGATTCCGTCCATCCACAGGATGTCGATGTCGAGCGTCCGAGCACCCCAGCGCACGTCGCGCACACGGTCCGCAGCGGTCTCGATGCGGTGGCAGACCCCGAGGAGGCGGGTCGGGCTGAGAGTGGTGGACAGCTCGACCACGAGGTTCAGGTACGACCCCTGCGATGGACCGCCGACAGGATCCGTCTCATAGACCGGGGACACGGCCACCAGATCTGGTAGCGACTCGATCGCCTGGCGCAGGTGCGAGCGCCGGTCCCCGAGGTTCGAGCCGAGCGAGAGAAACGCCCGGACCGGTTCCGCGGCGGAGGCTGCGGTCGAAGGAGACGGGCTCATGCTGGCCGGCGCCGGGTGATCCTCACTCCGGACGAGGCGAGGTCGTGGGGCACCGGCGGACGCAGCTTCGCGACGGACACCGTGACGGTGCCGATGCGTGCGTCGACGTCGAAGACAGCGTCGGCGAGCTGCGCGGCGAGTCGCTCGAGCAGCTCCGGACGGGCGACCTGGACCGTGTGGACGACTGCGTCGCACACGGCGCCGTAGTCCACGGTGTCGCCGAGGGCGTCGCTGACACCGGCGGAGCTCAGGTCGACGTGCAGGTCGAGGTCGATCCGGAGCGGTTGGGCCCGGACGCGTTCTTCGGGCAGGACACCGACGATGCCGACGACACGCAGATCGGCCAGCTGGATCAGGTCGGAGCCACTCGAGGTCGTCGGGTCACCCATCCAGGACCTCGGTTCAGCGCTCGGCGACGAGGCGTGCGGCCTCGCCGACGAGCAGACGTCCGTCCGCACCGATCTGTCGACCGGTGATGTGCTCGGTCAGCGAGATGGCCTTCGGCGGCTCGGGGACCATGTCGTTCCACACCAGATAGCCGGCCAGGAAACCGATGAGCCGATCCGACAGCTCGTCACCGTGGAAGATCAACTTCTTGCGATCCGTCAGCATCTGACGCAGTTCTCCGTAGGACTTCTCCATGTAGCGGGGAAGATCCTCGGTGTGCGGGAACGGCCAGTGACGCCAGTGCACGCCGAGCTCGTCGTAGCTGTGCAGGTTGTTCGGCGCCGAGGAGACGGAGATCACCAGATCGAAGCCCTGCTCACGGATCCAGATGATCTCTTCCTGGCGGCGCACCTTGCGGTGGTTCGACGCGAAGCCCCCGGGACGCTCACAGATCGCCAACTGCTCGGAGATGATCCAGTGGAAGTGACGGGGCTGAATTCCCTGTGCCCACTTGCCTTTGGCTGCCATGTCGTCACCTCCCTCTCGTCGTCGACACCGACTGTCGGCATCTGCTCGACCGTCGACGCTCTCTCGCTCACGTTCCGGTCGGCGATCGTAGATGATCTCAGCGGGCGGGAATGCTCCCGCTCGCGACCGCAGCCGCCTGAACGGCGACGTCGACGTCGTGGACCCGAACCATCCGGGCCCCATGGATCATTGCCCACATCTCGGTCGCCAGCGAACCGTCGATCCGGTCGCCGACAGGCACTGGACCCAGCTCGGGTCGGACAGTGCCGTCACCCTCGTTGCCACCGAGTCGGCTCGAGGCTGCATCGGAACGCGCGATCAGCTCACCGAGAAAGCGTTTGCGGCTGGTGCCCACGAGCACGGGAAAGCCCTCCGCCACCAGCTCGTCGAGGTGGGCGAGCAGTTGGAGGTTGTGCAGGGTGGTCTTGCCGAAGCCGAACCCCGGATCGATCCAGACCTCGGTCACCCCGCCGCTGAGCGCAGCGGTCGCTCGTTCGACCAGGAACGAACGCACATCGTCCACGACGTCGTCGTAGTGGGGATCGGCCTGCATCGTTCGGGGGTCGCCGAACATGTGCATCGCGACCCATCCGACGCCGAGCTCGGCGGCCACGGGCCACAGGGTCGCGCCGACGTCGTTGATCAGCGAGGCGCCGGCGGCGACGCCGGCGCGCGCGGTGGACGCATGACGGGTGTCGATCGAGAGACGCACGTCGGTCCCGGCGAGTCTGTCCGCCACGGCCTCGATCACGGGCAGCACCCGGCGTTGCTCCAGGTCGGGGTCCACGGGGTCCGCACCAGGTCGGGTCGATTCGCCGCCGATGTCGATCACCCGGGCACCCTCGGCAACCATCATCTCGGCGCGGCTCGCCGCTGCGTCGACACCGAGGTGCTCACCGCCATCCGAGAACGAGTCCGGCGTCACGTTCAGGACACCCATCACGTCGATCATCTGCGGCACTGCCCGGGTCACGATCTGCGTCGCAGTCGGCGTCAGCGACTGGTGCCGATGAAGCGCATCGCCTCGGCCCGTGCTGCGACGTCGTCGCGGAACAGCCCGCGCACTGCGGAGGTGACTGTCGATGCGCCGGTCTTCTGGACGCCCCGCATCGCCATGCACATGTGCTCGGCCTCGATCACCACGAGCACACCTCGTGGGTCGAGAGTCGCCTCGATCGCATCGGCGATCTGAGCGGTCAGTCGCTCCTGCACCTGAGGTCGACGTGCATACCCGTCCACGAGGCGCGCGAGCTTCGACAACCCGGTCACACGACCGTCGGTGTTCGGGATGTACGCGACGTGCGCTCGACCGAAGAACGGGACGAGGTGGTGCTCGCACATCGAGTACATCGAGATGTCACGCACCATGACCATCTCGTCGTGGTTCGCGTCGAAGGTGACCTTGAGGTGACGGGTCGGGTCCTCGCGTAGACCCGAGGTGGTCTCCGCGAACATCCGGGCGACACGCGACGGCGTGGCGAGCACACCCTCACGGTCGGGGTCCTCGCCGATCGCGATGAGGATCTCGCGCACGGCCGCCTCGATGCGGGCGTGGTCGACAGTCGACTGCTCGCCCTCGGCGAGTCGGCCCGCGACGTTCAGGTCGCCATGGAAGAGGGCGGACCCGTTCACACCGGAGCCCGCTGCCGTTGAGTCATCGGTCGTGGTCATGGCTGGGCAGGTTACGACGACAGGGGCCGCGCCCGACGTCACATCACGTGTCGTCGTTCTCCGACGGCTCGTAGACGGCGAGGAAGCGCAGGTTCCTGTACTTCTCACCCACGTCGAGCCCGTAGCCGACGACGAAGTCTCCCGGGATGGTGAACCCGACGTACTTCACGCCGAGACCCTCGAGATCGGCGGCCTCGCGGGCGAGCAGCGTGCAGACCTCCAGGCTCGCCGGGCCTCTTGCCTCCAGACTGCGACGCAGGTACCGCAGCGTCAGGCCGGTGTCGACGATGTCCTCGACGAGGATGACGTCACGATCGGTCAGATCGACGTCGAGGTCCTTGACGAGACGAACGACGCCCGAGGTGCGTGTCGATGAACCGTAGGAGGACACCGCGATGAAATCGATCTCGACAGGCAGGTCGATCGCGAAGGCCAGGTCGGTGGTGAAGGCGTACGCACCGCGCAGCACGCACACCATGAGCGGACGCCGACCGGCGTACTCCTCGGTGATCTGCGCACCGATCTCGCGGATCCGTGTGGTGAGCTGCTCCTCGGTGAGCAGGACTCGTCCGATGTTCGGATCGTCGGTGAGTCGTGGCTGATCCGCGGGTCGATCTTGAGCGTCACTCATCAGTGGCCGACGATACTCCCGCTTCGCCGACACACCAGCACGGTGCATCCGGTCGGCGACGTTCAGGGAGCCGTCCCGTGCACGGCGTCTACGCAGTGCCGGTCCGGCGCAACGAGAGGCGGCCGCCACTGCGACGGATGCTCCAGCCTGAGCCCACTTCGCACCCGACGGCACGTCCCGCCGCCACGTCGAGGATGCGCGTCATCGCAGCGGCGTCGGGGGGATACGCCATCCCGGTGTCACGACTCCACCATTGTCGGATCACCTCAGCCGCGACGGGCGGGGGCAACTGCGCCACCCTGGAGGCGTCGGTCGCATCCTCGATGGACGCGAGCTCGGCGATCAGGTCGGCTTGGTGCGCGCTCAGCTCGGCCAGTCGACACAGGAGTGGCGTCACGTCACGCCCGGCGATCGAGTCGATCAGGGGCACCAACTCGTGCCGCACGCGATTGCGGCGGAACTGCGGGTCGTCGTTGCTCGGGTCCTGGAACACCTCGATCCCCAGATGCGCGCACAGTCCGAGCGTCTCGTGTCGACGCAACGCCAGCAGCGGGTGTCGGTCGGGGCGCATCGCCGCCAACCCCGCAGGGCCCGTGCCGCGCAGCAACCTGAGCAGAACCGTCTCGGCCTGGTCGTCAGCGGTGTGACCGAACAGGGCGTCCTCGGGCAGAGCCGCGTGACGCGCTGCGCGAGCCCGTGATTCCAGGTCGGGCCCCGGCTCGACCACCGAGGTGAGCGAGAGGGATCCGGCACCGAGCTCGTCGGCGAGACGGGCGACGAGGTCTGCCTCCGCTGCCGACCCGGACCGGAGTCCGTGATCGACGTGGATCGCCGTCACGTCGAATCCTGCGGCGACAGCCAGAACGAGCAGCGCCGAGGAGTCCGCACCACCACTGACGGCACAGATCGTCCGCTGTGTCGCCGAACCGGGCGTCGACGACAGCGCGCCGGGGAATCGGCAGCGGTGCAGCAGATCCACGACGACGGGATCGCGGCGCAGATGCGCCCGGTCCATCACGCTGCGGTGGCGGCGGGCCCCAGACGGGCGAGCCAGAGCGACGGCTCGCGGATCTCGCCGATGGTCGGCAGGTTCGCCGGGTCCTCGAACGCCCGGTTGAGCAGCTGCGGCCCGCCGACGTCCTCCACCGCTTCGATGAACCGCTCGCCCTGTTCGTACTGGGCGAGCTTTGCCTCCAGGCCTATGAGACGTTGCAGGAACTTCGCCGCCAGGTTCTGGTTGTTGCGGCGGGCACGCAGCACGCGGGCGAACCGGTCTGCGGATGGCACTTGGTCGATCGCCGCCCGGTCCATGGTCACGTCACCGTGACCCTCGAGCAGGCTCATCAGGCCCCCGACACGATCCATCGTCTCGCGTTGTTCTGCGCTGGCGAAGAGGGCGACCACACCTCCGTCCTCCAGCGGGTTCTTGCCGGTGCGCACACCATCGGCGATCCGCCCTGCCGCGGCGAAGAACCGCTTCGGGTCCGGCTCGGCCGCGCCCATCAGGTCGGACACGAGGCTCAAGAAGTACGGCCGCAACCACGGAACGCCGGTGAACTGCGTGCGGTGCGTGACCTCGTGCAGCGCGACCCACAGCCGGAACTCGCCGGGCGGGAACGCGTGGCGCTTCTCCAGGGCGAGGATGTTCGGGCCCACGTAGTAGACGAGGTCCTGGTCCTCAGGATTCTCGTCCTCGAGCACCAACAGGTCGTACTGACCGAGCACCCGGGTGGACATCCAGCCGAGCAGTCCACCGAGTTCGACGGCTGCGACCTTGCCACCGAGAAGGCCGACCGGCCCGCTCGAGGTGTTCTCGAGCCGGCTCAGCACAGGACGCAACAAACGCTGGTAGCTGGCGAGGTTCGCTCGTACCCAGTCGTTGCGGTCGACCACGCGAGCCCTGGCCTGACCGGCGGCGGACGTGAAGCCCGTCTCGGCCTCGACGTACACCTGGGCGCGTTCGGTCATCTCGGCGAAATCGCGCTCCATCCCGGCGGCGTGGTACGAGGACGCGAAGGGGTCCGAGCCGGACACGCGGCTCGCCACCTGCTGCGCGAGCGCCCAGTCGACCGCATCAGCCATGACCGGTCGACCCCTGGCTCAGCTGTCCGAGTTCGGGAACCGGGTCTTGGACACCTTGGCCACGTAGAGGCCCAGGATGGCCAACACACCGGCGATCGACATGATCACCATGACGATCGCGATCCAGAAGTGCCACACGTGTACGACGGCGAGGAGCATGGTCACACCTTAGGACTCGACACCTCGTGGTTCTAGCCGGGGTGTGCGGCCGCAGTGCGGACGTCCCGGCTGTTGTCCGGTTCGGTCGTCGGGTAGTAGTCCTGCGTGCGGATCCAACGTCCACATTGGTGACACCTACTGGCAGCGCCTGCGCACAGACCCCGGCAGTGGCGGCACCCCATTGTGCTGCTCATGCCATACCTCCGTTGTCGTCCGGCGCGTCGGCCGGACGTGTGTGTGTTGCCCTTCCATGGGAACAGATCGGACGGAGCGACACAAGCGCCTTCTGAGAGTCCTGCCGGACGGCCGCGGCGCTGCATCCACCAGCACCCTCCGGTTCGAAGTACAAGGAATGCAACGACACCTTCTTTCCGCACCAGCCACCGGCACACGTCGCCGCGTCATTCGCGGATCCGCAGCACTCGCTGTCGCCCTGCTCCTCGCCGCATGTGCTCCGATGGGGCCGCCGAGGACCTCGACAGTGGAGTCCGTCGACGTGGCCCGGTACCTGGGCACCTGGTACGAGCTGGGCAGCGTGAAGCAGTTCTTCTCGCTCGGTCTGGTGAACACCCGTGCCGAGTACTCGCTCCTGCCCAGCGGCGCGATCGGCGTGCGCAACACCGGCAACTACTTCGCCGCTGAGGGTCCCCTGTCACAGATCGTCGGAACCGCCGTGCCGGTCGACGCCTCCAACGCCCG
>Ga0105047_10018016_pt1 | contig 10963 bp, 7 predicted proteins | sample MAT04_FD_78384 | JGI IMG/M metagenome (GOLD analysis project Ga0105047, IMG submission 78384) | Freshwater microbial communities from Lake Fryxell liftoff mats and glacier meltwater in Antarctica - MAT-04 (megahit assembly) | ecosystem: Environmental > Aquatic > Freshwater > Ice > Liftoff...
ACGGAACCTGCACTTGCGGCGACTTTGGGATCGGCCCGAACTCCGTGAATCAATCCTGAAACATCTCACGCCGCGAGACGGCGATGAAGAGAAGTTCGTGGTCGGCCTTGGCTCGTTTGACCCCGACGTGGTTCGCTACTCAGCCGAAACAATGCTGAAACTCCCCGCCCCCGAGGGGAACATGGAACTGGTCGCGATGGTGAAAGCACTCCGGCGTCTCACTCCCGAGGACAAATCCGCACGCGTCGCGGTTACCGCTCTTCTCAAGAAGCGCACGGGCGTATCTCTCCCCGACGATGCGACCGCCTGGGCGGAACTGACAGCAAAGCACTTTCCAGATATTGCCCCGTTGCTCGCCGACAACGACGGTTTCGACGCGACCGCCTGGAAGACTCGCGTTGCTGCGATTGAATGGGACAAGGGCGACACCACACGTGGCAAGCTGGTGTTCGCGAAGGCGAGTTGTGCGGCGTGCCACGACGGCGGGCGGGCGCTCGGGCCGTCGCTGCTCGGCATCAGCAAGCGGTTCGGTCGCGACGACCTACTGACGGCGATTCTGCAGCCTGGCAAGGATGTGTCGCCCAGATACAGACCGGTGCGAGTCACAACAAACGACGACAAGGTTTACATCGGGATGCTGATATACGAGGCGACAGACGGCGTCATTCTCCAGACGAACGCCGACACGTCGGTTCGCATTCCCGGGGCGGACATCGCGTCGAAACGCCCGATTGAGGCGTCGATCATGCCGGCGGGTTTGCTCGACAAACTCACGGGTGTGGAGATTGCGGACCTGTTCGCGTACCTGAAATCGCTGGAAGAACCCACACCGTGAGTTTTCGCCGCTTGCGGCGTAGCAATTCAATCGCTACGCCGCAAGCGGCAACAGTGTCCATCACTTCTTGATGTCGGGGAACAGTGCCGGCAATCGCGGAAGTGTCGAGCCCGGTGTCGGGGCGAGTCGCACGCCGCTGCCGGGCTCAGACCCGCCACCGGGCTTCAGCAACCGCGGCTCGCGAGCCAGCTTGTCGAACTGAAACACCTGCGACGCGGTCGCTTCCCAGATGAGCTTGCAATCCTGCGTGCCGACCCGCACGGGCAGTTCCGCCTTCAACTCGTCGCCCGCTCGATAGCTCGCCTTCACGTCGCCCTCGGCAGTGAACCGAAAGCTCGTGCCCGATCCTTCACGCACACCCGGACCCGCTTGCTTGAACGTGCGCACGGTGCTGGTGCCACCCCCTCGGGGTGTGATCGTGATCGAAAGCAGACCGCCTGGCGTGACCTTCCCCAGTCCCAAATCCGGCGGCAGGAACAGATCGAACCCCTGAAGGTTGAGGTCGAAAGTCCCCTGCCTGAGGAACGCGGTCAGTTCCGCCACCGGGTTGAGTGCGGCCGTGTTCCGAAAGCGTGCCATCAGGTGCAAGAACCGGCCCCAGTCCGGGAATGGCGTCGCGGGGTCGCCAAGTGCATCGGCGGTTGCACGCCACCATTCGGGCGTGTCCTTCTGCTCGACATCAGCACCCATCCGAGCACGCAGCAACGCCTGAACGTGCCTGGTGCCGACGCGGATGGACCGGTCAAGGCGATCCGAGAGTTCGTTCGGCGTGCCGGGGTCGCGGAAGTTTCGCAGCTCCCACTCGCCGTAATTCTCGGTCTCTCGCGGGTACTGCCGGAGCAACGCCGCCATTCGCTGTTCTGCCAACTTCGCGGAATCAACGGTCGGCCCGGGGTCGGGCAACACGAACACGGCCTCGGGCCGATCGGGGCCGGCGGTCAGTCCGAGGGCGTCCCCGAGGTCGCGGAGGTGCGTGAGTCGATCGCGAACGGCCTCCCAACTCTTGCGAGCCATATCGACCCGCTCGAAGTTGTACGGCACCCAGTTCGTGACCGCCTTGCCGCGAAGCTGTTCGAGTGCGGGCGAGCCCGGCAACGGGTCGTTCAGCGGTGCCGGCGGTTGTGCGGCCTCGGCGAGGAGGTTGCCGACTTCCGCTCGCCAGTTGTCGCCCAGCGACGGCGTGTATGTCAGCACGGTTCCGCGGCGAATGTAATCGCGGTACTTCTCAAGGAACTCGCTCTCGACCTTGCGAATCGCCGCGGCATCCGCGAGCCACTTTCGCCGCAACTCGGCCGACGACGTCTTCCCCCACGCGTAGCGCGACGGCAACGCCAACTCGCCGTTCAGAGCCTGTTCGACCTTCGCGAGGTCTTCAAGCGTGCGGGTGTCGTCGGGCGCCTGGAACGTGAGTAACCTCTCGCGGAACGCTTCGTAGTCCTCGATTTCCTTGACGCGACCCAGTACGAAACGTCTGAGATCGTCTGGGACGGCACCGAATCCCGGTTCGTCCCGAAAGCCGGTAAGGAGCGTCTTGTTGCGGGTCAGTGCCGGATACGCGAGTCGCACGTCGGCTTCCGGTTCGTGCTGTTCATACCCGCGAATGCGTTCCGCCAACTCCGGGCCGGTCGGAGTCGGCTGGAACACGACGACGCCAACAACGCCGAGGAGCAGGAACGTCACGAAGCTCAAAGCGAATCGAACCGTCCACCACAGTCGGCGATCCGAAGCGGCAACACGGTCGCGGTGACGTTTTGCCACGTCGAAGCAATCGCGGAACAGGTCTGCGACGCCGAACGGCTCGCCCAACGCCACGGGAACACCCGGAATGTTGGGATGCCGCACGGCCGTGGGGTAAACGGCCAGATCGACGCTGCCGAACGGCAGGAACGGCGACAGGATACCGTCGTCGGGGTCGGCGTCTTTGAGGAACTCGTCGAACTTGGTCCACGCGCGATCGGCTCGCTGGTCAACTCGTGCTTTCCACGTCGCGTAAGTGTCGCCGGGTTGCACAAGGCGGTCGCACTGCGTCAGCACGAGCAGCACCGGGAAGCCGCCGACTTCGCGTGCGTTCTCCTTCGCCTCCCAGACGATCGTGAGGAACGTGTCGAACTCCTCGAACGCCTCGCGAAGTTGCTCGTCGTCGGAAGCGCCATCGACCATGAGCACGATGGCGTCGGCGTCGATCACGGCACGCGCGACGATACCTTTGGTGTACGGGTCGCGAATCGCCTCGGGGTGCGAAATCAGACTCTCGGCTGCGCGGCCCGAGCAGTCGTTGAGGACAACGCTGATCGGCTCGCTGAGGGCTTTCGTGCCGTCTCGCCACGGTCGCAGTCGCACTGTGTATTGCGTGAGTTCGGCGGAACTGCGTTCGAGTTCGGTGCCCTGGTAGACCGCGTCGCGAATTGTCGCGAGCCGACCGGACGGCTCCAGCACCTCGCCGCGGAGGGTGGGGCCTTGCGTCTCGGCGGCTTTGAGAAGCGCCCCGAGTATGGCCGACTTCCCGGCCCCGGTGTGCCCGAAGAGCAGCACCTGCGGCGTGTCTGGCGTCGGCGGTAGGATGGGGATGGACATGGTGTCAGAAGATAGGGAGTGAGGAGTGAGGAGATGGGGAGTGAGGATGGGAGTGAGGAGAGGGGCTGAATTCCTCTCTCCTCTTCTCCTCACTCCCCATCTCCTCACTCCCATCCTCTGCTAACGAACGGCCGGGAACACCACATCAAGGCCGGCTTCTTCGGCGGCCCACTTGGCCACTTGCGTCACGGCCGGGTGCTCTCGCGGCAACGCATTCTTCACCGGGAACAGCACGGCCACCACGACCTTCCCCTTCTCGTTCTTGCGGCGCTCGGCAATCGCGGCCTTCAGTTCGGTGAACGTCTTCGCGTTTATCCGGCGGTCATCGTCGAGGAGGTAGAACTTCTCGTTCAGGACATCCTCGCCGCCCAACACGGTCACACGAAGTGTCACGTCGGCAGGTTTGGTGTCAACAACTGGAGTCGTGATCTTCGGATTAACCTTCGGGTCGGGGGTCGCGTTGGCGGGATTCGATTTGCTGCCTTCGTTGCTCGTGGTGCCCTTGTCGTCACCGCCGTCGCCGATCGGCTTGCCCTTCCCCGTGAACACGATCATGGCAATGATGAGCGCGACAATCGCTCCGCAAACTGGCCTCCCGACCGCCTTCGCGTTCGTGGTGTCCTTCATCTTGAGGGCGTACTTGCCGAGTGCCCACGCGAGCAAACCGCCGGAGATGTAGCCGACGAGGAACCCACCCGCGACGAGCAGGACGTTGTGGAGCAGCTCGTTGAACGAATCCTGGGCGTCCGTCAGGAACCCGAAGAGAGGTGCGTACATCGCGTTGCCTCGCGGTCAGGGCGACAGGGCCGGGATATCGAAGCCGAACGGGACGTCCTTGAACCACCGCTTCATCTGGTCTTCCTGCGTCCCCGTCGGGAACGGACTCAGCGGCTTGCCGGGAATCCGTCTCGGGTAGAGTATCAGGAAGAACACATCCTTCACCCCCCCGCCCATGTTCGCCGCGTCCTTCTGCTTGCGGATCAACCGCTCGGCGTCGGCGTCGGTCTTCACGTCCTCGCGGGCGGGGTCGTAGAAGAACAGCGTCCCGTTCGACGGGTCGATTTCCAGTACGCGAACGGCGAGCCGATCCGTGAGCTTCGCGAACTTTTCCTTCTCCATCCGCGACACCTTCAGCCGCTCTTCCTTGAGCATCTTCTGGAGCATCTTCACGTCGTCGGTCATCGGGTCTTCAGGCGTCTTGTCCTTCGGGGTGGGGCCGGGTTCGGGCGTGTCGGGGCCGCTCACGAACGGCATCAGCAGGAAGATGCAGAACAGCAGGATCAGCACGTCGATCAGCGGGATGAAGAACCGCGTGACCGACTTGCGGGGCGGGTGGATCATGCATTGTCCCCGGCGTTTTCCGGGGGCGGGGCGTACCCGCCAAGGGCACGGATCAAGTCGCGACCCATGCCGACAACCCACACGGGCAGGATGTTGATGAACGCCATGTACAGGCCGCCGCCGGTCGCGGTGATGGCGGGTGCGTACTTGCGGATGATGTCGGAAGGCTCGGGCCGCGACCCCGGCGTGATCGAGCCGAACGTCTGCAAGATGGCGACCACGGTCCCGATCAAGCCGAGCAGCGGGAACCATTCTGCGCCTTGCGAGAGGTGGTTCACCCAGCGGTCGGCGCGGTGGTCGAAGTCGGCCTGCGTTTCCCGCCAGCGCATCGCCCGCCAGGCGAAGACAATCTGTGCGAAGAACAGCGTGAAGCCCAGACTCAGAATGATCCAGTCGATCGGCGACTCGACCACGCGGTTCATGTATTCCTTGCGTGCGTCGGCCGGGATGGCCGCGAACAGCAACAGCGCCGCCAGCACCGGGACGGCGGCGAACGCCAACGGCAGAACAACGTGAATCCAGAACCGGCGCACAGGTTTCTCCCGGTCAAACGGTCACTTGGTTTCCGTCAACCATCCGGGCATTGCTTGCAATTTCCCTGCCCGATCGACGCAAGCGAGCGTCGTCAATCCTTCGCAGACTAACACGTTTCCCTCGCGGAACATCTCGTATTTGTGTTCCAATCGCACCGGAGTCGTTCGCACAACGGTCGTCCGTATCGTGAGCAGGTCGTCGTAGTGGGCAGGGGTTTTGTACTTGATCTCGACCTTCGCGATGACCAGGAAGAAGCCTTTATCTTCGAGTTCCTTGTACGAGACGCCGCTTGTCCGCAACAGTTCCGTGCGTGCCTGCTCGAAGTAGACCAGATAATTCGCGTGATGCAACAGTCCCATGCGGTCCGTTTCCGCGTACCGCACCCGAATCTGGATTTCGCCCGTCTGCATACGAAAACCCTGTGCGCCTGACATCGATTTCGGATTGGTCCGAGCCCGAGCGCCAAGCGAGGGTTGAGCTTGTCCCTCGCTTGGCGCTCGGGCTCGGACCAACCACGTCACTTGATGAAGCCGATTCGGTTGTTCGGCCAGCCGGGCCAGAACACGAACACGGCCTTGCCCAACATCAACCGCTGCGGCACGGTGCCCCAGTCTCGGCTATCCGAACTGTGAGCGCTGTTGTCTCCCAAGCACATATAGTGCCCGGGCTGCACATAGTAGAGGCTACCCCGCGTCGGATCCTTGTCGCGGCGGGTGTAGTAGATGTCGCGGTGCAACTTGATGCTCTGAACCGTCACCTTCCCCTTCGCGCCGATACTCGCGGGTGCCTCGACATCGTTCGTGCGAGTCCAGCCCTGCGGGTCGATGTCCGGCTTGCCTTCGGGGTCTTTGAACGCGGCTTCCTGATCGGGCGTTGCGGGCAGGTAGTCGCCGTCGGTGCCGAAGTCGATGCGACTGCCGTCCACCCACACCCAGAGTCGGGTGTCGATGTTCGCGAAACGCAGCGTGTGCGTTCCGCCGGCCCGCACCCGACACGGTCGCGACGGGTTGGCGAACGGGTGATCGACACTGTCAGGGCCGACGCGGGTCAGCGTCACCTTGCCTTCTTCGAACTTCGCCTGAAAGCGGTTCACGCCCTTCGACACTTCGAGCACGATTTCCGTGCCCGCCGCCAGCGTCGCCTTGCATTCCAGGCACAGGTCGCCGACCCACATCCGGTCCATCCCCTGCGAATCACGCGGGGCCATCTGCCCGTTCGGGTCGACGCTCATGCCCGCGTTGTAACCCAGGAAGTTATCGACCGGGATGGGCGACTGCTTCGCGAGGCTGTCCACGTCTGGCGCCGCGTGCGAGTCGTCGGCGAGGATATTGCCGTTCGGCGTCGCGATCCACGGCATCGCGAGGTGGCGGTAGCGAATCCAATCCAGTTCCGCCCGATCGTGGGCGAAGACCTTCGGCTGGTCGCGATTGTCGCCGGTCCAGGCTGTGGGGCCCGCCGCGCCCATCGGGTTGGCTGGCGCCGGCACGGGGTACCACCGCGGCGGAACCTTGCCCGCTAGTTCGGTCGGTTGCTTGTCGTTATCCCAGACAATTCGCAGGTCCGCGAGCAACTGCGACTCGACCTTGCGGATCATCTCGAACCCACCTCGCCCGCCGGGGAAGCCCGCCCCACGCGAGACGTCGAACCGTTCCGCCGCGAGCGGGTTCGACTCGTTCACCGACGAGTACATGTATCTCGGCTTCCACAAATCCAGCGAGTCGGTCGGGCGCGGGTACAACGGGTGGCCGTGTTCATCCATCGCGTCGGCTGGGTAATCCAGCGCACGAGTCACGAACAGGTCGCCACGGTAGATCGCGATGGTTTCGCCGCCGAAGCCCATCGCCCGCTTGATGTAGTTCTGGGCGGTGTACTTATCCTGCGGCTTCTCGGGGTACTTGAACACGACCACGTCGCCGCGTTGCGGTTCCTTGATGTGGAACAGCGGCTTCAGCACGAGAACGCGGTCGCCGGTGTTGTTGGGCGGCACGGGCTTCAGGTCTTCGATGCGCCCCTTGTGCCGACAGTTCGGGCAGCAATATCCCACGAGCTGCGTGCGTTTCCCGTCACGGCCTTCGACCTCGTCGTGCGAGTTGACGGGGAATTCGTGTTCGCACTTGGGGCACGTCACGATCTTCTGGTAGCCGTAGAGCGTTTCGGCCATGCTCCCGGTGGGAATGACGAACGCCTCGGTGACGAACAGCTTCAGCAGCAGCACGAGTACGACGACGAACACGAGCGTTTCGACCGCTTCCCGTGCCGCGTCGCGTGGGGCGACCGGCTTCTGCTTCTTCTTGTCGGCAGCGAGATCGACGGGCGGTTCTGCGATATCAGGCATGCGAACCTCGGCAGGCGGGTGAACGGAGTCCGTCACCGGGTTATTCGTCGAACGTCGCGCGATGTTTTCGCGCGGGGTGAGTTCCGGTCTTAGCCGCTTGCGGCGTAGCGCCCACGCGAAGCGCTACGCCGCAAGCGGCGAGAACCGGATCGTAACTCAATGCAGCCAACGCACGCGAGACCAGTCCACAGTCTGAAACACCCGCTCCCGCCCGCCGACCGTCGTCCTGGCCGGGCGCAACGGCTGATGGATCAGAAATGGTTTACCGATGAACTCCGCCTCCGGCACGCCCGGCGTCGGCCATTTCCGACTGTCCTGCGAGTTCCCGCTGTTGTCGCCCATCATGAAGTATTCGCTCGGACCCAGCGTGACCGGCCCACCAATCGGCGGTTGCGTGCCGTGCTCGCCGAACTGCGTGTAGTAGACGTCGCGATACAGTTTCAGATTGCGAATCACCAGATTGCTGCCGCGTGCCCCGAGTTGAAACGGTCGCCGAACTTCGCCACGGGACAGCACCGACGACAAATCCGCCGACGTCACCACTTTCCCGTCGATGGCCAGAATCGCCCGACGATCCACGAACGAGAACTCGAAGCGGTGCGTGCGGCCAACTTCCAGGCTGACCCCGTGAACGACCGCGAGCGCCCCCGTGGCATGATTGGTGAGGATCGCGCGACCATCTGCTTTCCGACCGACACTGACTTCCGCGTGAACCGCATCGGCTCCATCGAGTAGCCTGCACGCAAAAGTGCCCTCGCCCGAAGCCGCCTGCACTTCGACATCGAATGAGAGCGAGAAGTCGTTCGCGGGAGGCAGCTTGTCGTAGGCTCGCTTCGTGATCGGGATGCGGCCGATGGATCGCAAGCCGTCGTAGCTGTTCCAGACGCGAATCGCCTGTTCTTCGCGGTCGTCGAGGTTCCAGTTTCTGTAAGTGACCGACACCGTGGCGGGCGGAACGGACTCCGCCGTGAGAAAGAGTTCGCCGCCACGCACGACGGACTCGCTGGCCGGTTCCGCCTGTCGGATCGTGGCCGGCGGCAATCGAGGGTCGTTCTCGGTCGGTTCGACGAGCCAGCGGATGTTCCAGCCATCGGGGTCCGGGAAGTGGGCCATGTCGTGGATGAGCATCCGCGTTTCACGCAACTCCGCGAGGTCCTTGCGGAGCAGTTCGCCGTTGGCGTACACCTCGCCCTCAACGATGGAAAGCGTTTCGCCGGGCAACCCCACGACCCGCTTCACATACGGCTTGCGGTACTCTTTCGGGTCTGGGTCGGGGCAGTGGAAGACGCCCATTTCCCAGCGTCGCGGCGGTCGCAGGTTGTAGACGTTCTTGTCAACGAGGAGCCGATCGCCGTTGAGGTCGATGGCGCTGGCGAGCGAGAACGACTGTCCGCAATTGGGGCAACCGACCACGTCGTACTGCTCGGCAGCGTTCCCACCTGCGCCCGGCGCACCGACTCGCACCGGAAAGCCGCAGCGAGGGCACGGACCTTCGCGATGGTTACCGAGGAGTGCGGGTGCCATGCTGCCCGTGGGCACGCCGAACGGTTCGAGTGCGAAGACGCGAACGAACAGGAACAGCGACACGAACACGACGACGATGTTTGCGAGCAGGCGGTAGGGGCTGACGATGTGGGGTTCGTGTTTGGGCGTTGGTTCGTCGTTGAGGGGTAGCGGTTCAGGCAATGGATCGGCGGGAGGTGCGTCGGGTCGATCCATGATGCGAAATCCGTTTGGCGAGCGGGGGGACGTCAGTCCCCTGATTCTTCGCATTCGAAATGCAATCAGGGGATTGACGTCCCCCGCTCGCCAGGAACATTCACTCGTCCTGCTCAAGCACCGCCAAGAACGCTTCCTGCGGCACCTCGACCTGACCGATCTGCTTCATCCGCTTCTTGCCCTCGGCCTGCTTCGACCAGAGCTTCCGCTTTCGCGTGATGTCGCCGCCGTAGCACTTCGCGGTCACGTTCTTCCGCATCGCCGCGATCGTTTCGCGTGCGATGATCCTCGCCCCGATCGCCGCCTGAAGCGACACCTCGAACAAGTGCCGGTCAATCTCCTCACGCAGCTTCTTCAGGATCGCCCGCCCACGGCGTTCGGCATTCGTTCGGTGAACGATCACCGAAAGCGCATCCACCTTCTGCCCGTGAACGAGAATGTCCATCTTCACGAGATCCGCAGCACGGTAGCCGAGCACTTCGTAATCCATCGTGCCGTAGCCGTGCGTGACGGACTTCAGCTTGTCGTAGAGGTCGTAGATCACTTCCGCGAGCGGCATTTCGTACACCAAAATCACCCGCAACTGGCTCAGGTATTCCGTGCGGACGAACGTGCCGCGACGGTCAGTGCACATGCCCATCAGAGCGCCGATGTTCGTCGCTGGAATCAGGAAACTGATGCGTACGATCGGCTCGCGGAACTCCTCGATCACCCCGCCGTCGGGCACGTCCTGCGGGCCGTGCAGCGTGACGGTTTCGCCGTCTTTCTTCAGCACCTCGAACGAGACGTTCGGCGCAGTTTGGACGAGGTTCAGTTCGCTCTCGCGTTCGAGTCGCTGCTGAATGATTTCGCGGTGAAGCATCCCGAGGAAGCCACAGCGGAAGCCGAACCCGAGACCGTCCGACACTTCCGGCGTGAACGTGAACGAGCTGTCGTTCAGTTTCAGCTTGCCGAGCGCCTCGCGAAGATCCTCGAACTCGTTGTTGTTCACCGGGAACAGCCCCGAGTACACCATCGGCTTCGGTTCCTTGTACCCGGCGAGCGGCTCCGCAGTCGGGTTCACCGCGTCGGTCACGGTGTCGCCGATGCCGACGTACTCGATGTTCTTGATGTTCGCGGTGAAGTAACCGACCTGCCCCGCCGAGAGTTCGTCGCACTTCACCATGTCGGGGCGGAACTGCCCCATCTCCGTGATGGCGTATTCGCGGCCGGCCCGCATAAATTTGATCTTCTGCCCCGGTTTGATGTTCCCGTCGATCATGCGGATGTACACGACGACGCCCTTGTAGGTGTCGAAGTGCGAATTGTAGATGAGCGCCTTCGTGGGTGCGGTGGGGTTGCCGGCCGGCTGCGGGACGCGGTCGATGACTGCCGCGAGCAGGTCCTCAACGCCGACGCCGGTTTTGCCGCTGACCCGCATGACTTCTTCGGGAACGGTCATCAGGGCCGTTTCCATTTCGCCGATGACGAACTCTGGCCGCGCGTGCGGCAGGTCGATCTTGTTCAACGTCGGAATGATCTTGAGGCCGGCGTCCATCGCGAGAAAGCCGTTGGCGACCGTCTGCGCTTGCACGCCCTGGAACGCGTCCGCGAGGAGAATCGCCCCCTCGCACGCCGCCAGCGAC
>Ga0105047_10018017_pt1 | contig 10962 bp, 10 predicted proteins | sample MAT04_FD_78384 | JGI IMG/M metagenome (GOLD analysis project Ga0105047, IMG submission 78384) | Freshwater microbial communities from Lake Fryxell liftoff mats and glacier meltwater in Antarctica - MAT-04 (megahit assembly) | ecosystem: Environmental > Aquatic > Freshwater > Ice > Liftoff...
CGTCGGGCGAGGTCGTCGGGCGAGGTCGTCGGGCGAGGTCGTCGTGCGGCAGGTTCAGCTCGCGCTCGCGGAATCCACGAGACTCGACCCCGACGGCGCCCGCCGCGCCCTCGCGTTCGCCGCAGCCGGGCTCACGGCGACCACGGACGGGAGCGGGCCGTTCGAGCTTCGGGTGCCGGAGATCGACGGCTGGACGCTCGTCGCGACGGCGTGGGCGACGGCGTGGGCGACGGCGTGGGCGACGGCGCTCGGCGACCCGGACCGCCGGGTCGCCGGGTGGGTCGAGGTGCCGATCGTCGAGGGCCCGCTCGACATCGTGCTCGATCCGTGGCCCCCGGTGACCGGCGGGATTCGGTGCCGCGTCCGGGACGGACGCACCGGCGCTCCGATCGACGTCCGGACCCAGGGTTTCGTGGAGCTCCACGACGCAGCGACGGGCTGGCGGCTCGTGGCTGCCGAACTCCCGATGGGTGGCTCGATGACCGGGAAGGACGTCGCCGTCCGGGGCGGATCCGAGGGCGCGCTCACGGTGTCGTCGGTCGCGGACGGCTTCTAAAGCCTGGACGTCGAGCGGCAGGGCGATCTCCCCGCCTGGCGTGACGTCGAAGTCGTCGGAGGCGGGGTCGCCGACGCGGGCGAACTCGCGCTCGCGCCCTGCGCGACGCTCTCCGGCCGCTTCGAGGTCCCGCCGGACACGTTCCCCCACGACGCCGACGTGCGGCCGGGCGGGCGCCGACTCACGGTCGTCGCGAGTTCCGTGGAGCCGGGTCGTTCGCATTGGCCGGCCGAGGCCGTCACCGACGACGACGGTGCCTTTGAGTTGCGCGGGCTCCGGCCGGGACCGGTCCGGTTCCAGGTGTTCGGCGCGCGCGAACTGCTCGTGCTCGAGGCTCCCATCGTCATCGACGTCCCCGCGGACGGGCGACGCGAGCCCCGGCCCTTTCGCGTCCGCCGCGGCGTGTGGGTCGGGCTGCGCCCGGACCCGGACGCCTCGCGCGCGGCCTCCGCACCGGACCCGGCCGGACGACTCGAGGTCGTGAGCGCCGATGGGACCGTCGTCGTGCGCGCCAGCGTGGGGTGGCTGATCGGGGGGTGGCTGATCGGGGGGTGGCTGATCGGGGGCGGCGATGGGTTCGTCGTCGCGCTCCCTTTCGGCGGCTACCGGCTGCGGTGGACGGCGCCCGATGGCCGCGTCGACGAGTTGCCGCTCGCGGTGAACGCCGCGGGCTCCGAACCCGCGGCCGTGCCGTTCGCCACGGTCGGCGCCCCGACGGTCCGGGTGAGCACGCAGGTGCACACGGCGGTGGGGAAGTGCGGCTGACGGGCGCCGGGCCTCGCGTCCCCCGCGGCGCGGTGGCTGGCCCCCGGGGGATCCCCCGGAGGACCGGCCACGCGGGAACCCGGGGGGGCGCCTCGACGCTGGTACCCTGAGTCGTTACGCCATGAGTTACGCCATGAGTTACGCCATGAGCCGCCCCGCCCCATGACCCTGCTCGACCGCGTTCAGAGCCCGAAGGACCTCCAGGCCCTCTCCCCCGAGGAGACCGTCGCCTACTGCGACGAGTTGCGCCGGTTCCTGATCGAGAGCGTGGAGGCCACGGGCGGCCACCTCGGCAGCAACCTGGGCGTCGTCGAGCTCACCGTCGCGCTGCACCGGGTCTACGACTTCGCGATCGACCGCCTCGTCCTCGACACGAGCCATCAGGTCTACCCGCACAAGGTCATCACGGGGCGCAAGGGCCTCTTCCCCACGCTGCGGCGGACGGACGGCCTGTCGGGCTTCATGGCCCGCGGGGAGAGCCCCTACGACAGTTTCACGTCGGGCCACGCCGGCACCGCGGTCTCGGCCGCGTACGGCATCGCCTACGCCGACGCGCTGCTCGGGCGCACGGACCGGCGCGTCGTCGCGCTCGTCGGCGACGCGGCGGCGGCGTCGGGCGCGACGTTCGAGGCGCTGAACCACGCGGGGCACGAAGGCAAGCGCGTCCTCGTGATCCTCAACGACAACAAGTGGTCCATCGCCCAGACGGTGGGCGGCCTCTCGAAGTACCTCAACCGCATCCGCACGCTGCCCGCCTACCGCGAGTTCAAGAAGGACTTCCACGACGCCATCGGCATGCTGCCGCTCGTCGGCGCGCCGCTCGCGCGCTGGACCGAGAGCGTGAAGGAGGCCGTCGCGAACTACCTGAACCCGGGGCACCTGTTCCGGGAGCTGGGCTGGACCTACTTCGGGCCCGAGAACGGGCACGACGAGCCGCGCCTCGAGCGCCTGCTGCGCGATCTCGAGCGCGTCGAGGGCCCGGTGCTGCTGCACGTCGTCACCGAGAAGGGCCGAGGCTACGACAAGCCGACGAAGGACGCCTGCCACGCCGTGTCGGCGCCCGCCTCGAGGCCCGCCGTCGTCGCGCCCGGCCCCAAGCCGATCTCCTACACGAAGGCGTTCGCCCGCGCGATGCAGCGCCTCATGGAGGACGACCCGCGCGTCGTCGCGGTCACGGCCGCCATGCCCGACGGGACCGGCCTCGCCGACGTGGCCGCCCGGCTGCCGTCGCGCGTGATCGACGTGGGCATCTGCGAGCAGCACGGCGTGGCGTTCGCGGGCGGGCTCGCGGAGGCCGGGCTGAAGCCGATCGTCGCGATCTACTCCACGTTCCTCCAGCGCGGCTACGACCAGGTCTGGCAGGAGGTCGCGGTGCAGGGCCTGCCCGTCGTGTTCGCCATGGACCGGGCCGGCATCGTCGGTGGCGACGGCGTCACGCACCAGGGCCTGTACGACATCGCGTTCTTGCGCACGTTCCCCGGCATCACGCTGATGGCGCCGGCGGACCCCGTCGAACTCGAGCGGATGCTGGCGCACGCGCTGTCGCTGACGGGCCCGAGCGCGCTGCGCTACGCCCGTGCGAGCGACCCCGACGCGTCCCTGCCCGGCAACGAGGCGCCGGTGCAGCAGGGCCGCGGCGCGCTGCTGCGCGACGGCACCGACGTCGCCTTCGTCGCGTACGGCACCATGGTGCGCACGGCGCTCGAGGCCGCGACCCGGCTCGAGGCCGTCGGCGTGTCGGCCGCCGTGTTCAACGCGCGGTTCGCGCGGCCCTTCGACGGCGCCGCCGTCGAGCGCCTCGCCCGTCGCGTCCCGCTCGTGGTCACCCTGGAGGAGCACTCGGTGCAGGGCGGCTTCGGGGAGGTCGTGCTCTCGCACCTCGCGAGCCTCGACGAACCCGTGGACGCCAGGGTCCGCGTGCTCGGCGTGCCGGACCGGCTGGTCCCGCACGGCGAGCGCGCCGACTGGCTCGCCCGCTTCGGCCTGTCGGCCGAGGCCGTCGCCGACCTCGTCCTGAGCACCCGTGAAGCCGCGCGTCCTCATCGTCGGTGACAAGCGTCGCCCCGGCGTCGCCCTCGGGGTGAAGCGGGCCCTGCCCGCCGTGCGGCGCCGTCTCGACGTGGTCGGGGTCGACCTCGAGGAGCGCCTCGACCTCTCCGTCGCGCAGGCCGACCTCGTCCTCGTGTTCGGCGGCGACGGCTCGTTCCTCTACGTCGCGCACCGCCTGAAGAAGAACCCGATCCCCGTGCTCGGCGTGAACTTCGGGCGCTTCGGCTGGCTCGCCGAGCTCCAGCCCGAAGAGCTCGAGGAGGGCCTCGACGCCTTCGCCGCGGGCCGCTACCGCGTCTCGGACCGCTCGCGGCTCCGCTGCACGCACCGGCTCGGCAAGCGCGTCGTCGACGAGGGCCTGGCGCTGAACGACGTGGTCGTCGGCCGCGCCACGCTCGGCAAGATGGTGGAGATCGACGTCCGCATCGACGGGCAGAGCGCCATCACCGTGTCGGGCGACGGGCTGATCGTCTCGACGGCGGCGGGCAGCACCGCGCACGCGCTCTCCGCGGGCGGCCCGCTCCTCGTACCCGGCCTCAACGCGGTCGTGCTCGTGCCGATCTGCCCGCACTCCCTGGGGAACCGGCCGCTGGTCGTGTCGCGGTCGTCGCGGATCGAGTTGGTCCTCGGCGCCGACCGGCCCGGCGTCGCGGTCGTCACCGTGGACGGGCGCGACGCGCGGCCCCTCGCCCCCGGCGAGACCGTGGAGGTGAGCGACGCCCACGCGCCGCTGCGCGTCGTGTCGGTGAGCGGACGGTCGTACTACGACCAGTTGCGGCTGCGGCTCGGCTGGACGGGGCGGCCCGTCTACCGCGGGCCGTCCACGGACGCGCCGTTCGACGGGGCGCCCCTCGGGGTCCCCGACCCGAGGCCGGAGGCGAGGCCCGACGCGAGGCCCGACGCGAGGCCCGGTGGGGCGCTCGGCGGCGCGGGCGGGAGCGGCGCTCCGAAGGCCCGGCGGGCCACGACGCCTCGCCGCGGCCGCACGGCGAGGCGGCGGCCGTCGTGACCGTCCGCGGGCCGGGCCCCGACGCCACGCTCTTCCCGCCGGGCTTCCTGCGGTTGCTCGCGTCGGTGCCGGCCCTCGTGCGGCGTGTGCACGTCGGCGCGGCGGCGGGCGTCCACGCGGCCCGCGGGACGGGCGGGCCGTTCCTCTTCCGTGGGCACCGCGCGTACCGGCCGGGCGACGACCTGCGCCGCGTCGACTGGGCCGTGCTCGCGCGGCACGACCGCGTCGTCGTGCGCGAGCACGACGCGGAGCGCGAGGTCCGCACGGAGGTGTGGCTCGACGGGAGCGCCAGCGTGGGCCCCGAGGGCGGGCGCGTCGCGGCCGCGCGGGCCGCGGCGCTCGCGTGCGCGGTGGGCCTCTGCGGCGGGGGCCGCGTGCGGTTCGGGGTGCTGCGCGACGGCGCGGCGACGCTGCGCCGTGAGGGGGACGACCCGGCGGACCTGCCCGGGCTGCTCGAGGCGATCGCCGCCGAGGCGCCCGCGCACCGCGCGGGCCTCGCGTCGGCGCTGCCGGCGCTCTGCGCGCGCGCGCCGTCGCGGGCCCGGCTGTTCCTCGTCACCGACCTCCTCACCGACGCCGACCCGTCGGTCCTCGCGAGGGCCGCGGGACGCGGTCTCGGCGGCGCCGTGCTCCACCTGCGCGACCCGGACACGTGGTCGCCCCCGTCGGAGGGGCTCGTCGAGGCCGTGGACGCGGAGACCGGCGTGCGGCGCGTCGTCCGGTGGACGCCGGCGCGCGCCGAGCGCGTGGCGCGGCGCGCCGCCGCCCACGCCCTGCCCTGGGCCCACGCCGCGCGTGCGGCGGGCCTCGCGTTCCTGCCGTTCGCGCCCGCGTCGCCCCCGGAGGACCTCCTGGCCCGCATCGCGCTCGAGGTCCCGTGATGGCGTTCGCGTGGCCGCTCGCCCTCGTGGGCCTCGCGGCCCTGCCGGTCGTGTGGTGGCTGCACCGCCGCCTCACGCGGGCCGTGCCGGTCGTCGTGCCGTCGCTGCGCTTCCTCGAGGCCGAACCCGACGCCGACCGCGACGCGCGCGCGCGCCGCGTCGACCTCGACCTCCTGCTCGCGCTCGTCGGCGTCGCGGCCGCGGCGTTCGCGGCGGCGGGGCCCGTGCTGCGCACGCAGGACGCCGGGCGCACCGTGCGCGTCGTCGTCGACGACGGGCCGGCGATGGCCGCGCGCGGGACCGACGGCACCACCGCGGCGGCGCGCGCCGAGGCCGCCGTGGACCGCTTGCGCGCGACGCTCGCGCCGCACGACGTCCTCGCGCGCGTCGCCGCGACCGGCGACGACCTCGTGGCGGCGGCCCGTCGCGGCGGGGCGGCGGTGCGCGTGGTGGTGAGCGACCGGTTGCCCGCGTCGGCGGTCCCGGACGTCGAGACCGTCGCGGTGGGGGACCCGGCCGCGCGCAACGCGGGGATCGTCGCCGCGTCGGCGGCGGTCGAGGGCGGCACGCGTCGCGCGTTCGTCGCGGTGCGCAACGACGCGTCCGTCGCGCGCGCACTGCGCGTGCGGGTCGCGGGCGGCGGGTCGGCGACCCTCGACGTGCCCGCGGGCGGGGTGGCGTCGGCGACGCTCGCGGCGCCGCCCGGGGACGCGTCCGTCGTCGTGACGCTCGACGACCCCGACGGCGCGCTCGCGGGCGACGACGAGGTCCGGCTCTCGCCCGCGCCGCTCCGGGTGGCTGTCGCCGGCCCTGAAGCCGGCCTCCCGTCGGCCCATGCCGACCTCGTCCGGCGCACGCTCGACGTCGTCGCGCCGGGCTGGGAGGCCGCGTCCGCCGTGCGCGCGACCCTGCGCGTCGGCGTCCGACCGGTCGCGCTCGCGGACGGGGTCGACCTCGTGTTGCACCCGATCGCGGCCGGCGGCGCGTCGGTCCGCGCGCCCGCGAGCGCGGCGCGCGAGCGGCCGCCCGTGGCCTACGCGGCCGACCTCGACGTGGCGTCCACCGACCTCGTGTACGCCCGCGACGTCGGCGCGGCGTCGCCGTGGCCGGTCGTCCGGACGTCCACGGGGCCCGCGGGCGCGCACGTCGTCGAGGTGCTGTTCGACCCGCTCGCGGGCACCCCGGCGCCCGCCGACACCGCGGCGTGGCCGATCCTCCTCGAGAACGTCGTGACCGCGGCCGCGGGCGCCCCGGCGCCGGGCGGGCATCGCGTCCAGGGCCTCCTGCCGCCCGACGCGTCGCGGCTCGGTCGCGACCGTCGCGACCTCGACCTCGGGGCGTCGGCGCGGGCGGCCCCGGACCGGCCGCCGGTGGAGCGACCGCTGCGCGCACCGCTCCTCGCGCTCGCGGTCGCTTCGTGGGGCGCCCTTTGGGGCCGCGGGGCGCGGCGACGGGTAGCGTAGGCGGATGCGGTTCCTGGACGACGTCGTGCTTGCGCTGGGGCGGCTGCGCAAGCGGCCGGTGCGCTCGCTGCTGCTGCTGCAGGGCACCATCTGGGGCGTCGCGGTCTCGCTGTTCCCGACGGCGGTGATCGACGGGACCCGCGAGGCCGTGCGCCTGCGGGGGACCGACGTCGGCGCCGACCGCATCTCGATCACCCTCGACCCGACCCGCATCGACCCGAAGCCGCTCACGCCCGCCGATGTCGACGCCGTGGCCGCGAAGTGGACCGCGGCGGGCATCCCCGTGGAGGCCGCGACCGGCGTCGCGCTGCTCCTGCCGCCGCGTGGCACGGCGGTCGTGCGCGGCGCGCCCGACGCCGTGCTGCTCGGGCCCGGCGACGGGTTCCGCGCCCGCGGGCTCGCCCTGGCGTCGGGCCGGGCGGGCGACCCGCGCGCGGCGACGCCCGAGGCCGTCGTCGAGGGCCTGCTCGCCGAGGAGGTGGCGGCGGCGGCCGGCGGCTCGGCGCTCGGCGCGCGGCTGCCGCTCCCCGACGGGCGCACGGCCGTCGTCGTGGGGACGCTCGCCACGCGGCCGGCCGCGCAGCGGCGGCTCAACGACCTCGGCTTCGACACCGATCATCCCGTGTTCCGCGGCGCGACGGGCAAGTTGCTCGCGAACCTCGGCGTCCCGTTCGGCGACGACGCGTGGAAGCGCACCGACCGCTGCGCGTGGGTCGCCGCGGCGCCGGCCACGGTGGACTGGATCTTCCTGCGCGCGCCACCGGACCGGCTGCGCGAGGCCTCGCCCCTCGTGGAGGCGGCGCTGCACGACGCCGGCAAGGACGTCGTGATGTTTCGCGCGTTTTTCTACTCGCTGCTGCTCCACCGCGACGTGGATCGCTTCCAGGCCGTGTCCCTCGCGCTCTTCCTCGCGTGCCTCGCCATGAGCGCGGTCGTGATGGCGAGCGTGGGGCTGCTGACCGCGCTCAAGCGCGCGCCCGAGATCGCGGTCCACCGCGTCGAGGGGGCCACGCGCCGCGACGTGATGGCGCAGTTCCTCGCGGAGGGGCTGGTCCTGTCGGTGGCGGGCACGCTCGTCGGGTGGGCGCTCGGCTGCGGCCTCGCCGAGGTGCGGATCGCCCTCGAGCCCCTCGCCGGGATGACGTGGGCGTTCCCGTGGGGCTACGCGCTCGTGACGCTCCTCGTGTCGGTCGTCGTCGGGTGCGCCGCGGCCCTGCTCCCGGCGTGGCGCGCGGCGTCGTGCGACCCGGTGGAGGCGCTCACCGATGAGTAGCCTCGTCGCCGCGGCCGTCGAGGGCGTGCGTCACCTCGCCCGGCACCCGCTGCGGTCCGCGCTCGCCGCGCTCACGTGCGCCGTCGCCATCGCGGTGACGGTGAACGTCGTCTCGCTGTCCTACGGGATGGACGCGGACCTCCGGCGCGACATCGCGCGGTTCGGCCGCCTGACCGTCGACGTGGGCCGCACGCCCGTCGTGCGTCCCGGCGCGCCCCGCGCGTCCTTCGGGGAGGCCGAACTCGCGACCGTCCGCGCGACGGTCGCGGGGCTCGACGCGATCGTGGTCCCGCTGCGGAGCGAGCGCGTGACGGTCACCGGGGCCGTCGAGGTGCGGCAGATGGTCCTCGCGGCGGTGGGCGTGGGCTTCCCACGCACCCTCGCGATCGGGCTGAAGGCCGGCCGGTTCCTCCGCGAGGACGACCGCGGCCTCGCGGCGTGCGTGCTCGACGAGAGCTCGGCGAAGAGCCTGTTCCCGGGCGTGGCGCCGGCCGACGTGGTGGGGCGGACCGTGCGGCTCTCGACGGCCGGCACGCCCTCGGTGGCGGTGGTGGGGGTCCTCGAGGACCCCATGACCTATCGGGCGCTCTTCGAGGCGTTCGACGAGGGGCGCGGCGCGCGCACGCTGATCTCCGCGCTCCTCTCGTTCCGCAACGTGTACGTGCCCGAGGACGGGATCGCGTCGAAGGAACTCACCACGGTGAGCGTGGTGCTGCCCGACGAGGCCCGGCTCGACGTGGCGTTCGAGCGGCTGACGCGGCTGTGGCCCGCCGCCGGGGTCGACGCCGACCCGGCCTCCCTCGCGCCGATCAACGTGTTCGCGCGCAAGGCGTGGATGGACGCGTTCGGCGGGTCCACGCAGACCGGCGCGTTCCTCGGCAACCTCGTGTGGATCCTCGTGTGCCTCGTGGCGTGTGTCATGGTCTCCACGCTCAACCTCGTGGAGATCCGCGAGCGCTACGACGAGCTCGCGATCCGGCGGTGCGAGGGCGCGCGCCGGCGCGACGTCGTCGCGCAGGTGGCCGTCGAGGGGCTCGTGACGTCGGTGGTCGGCGGCCTCGCGGGCCTGCCCCTCGGGTTCGTCGGCGCCGACGTGCTCGCGCGCATCGTGCAGTTCCCGTTCCGCTTCGACGTACGGTTCGCCGGCGTGGCCGTCCTCGTGTCGGTCGTGATCGGGCTGCTCTCGTCGGCGATCCCCGCACGCCGCGCGGCCGCGCTCGACCCGGCCGCGGTGCTCTCCCGGAGGCTCTCGTGACCCCGCCCCTGCTCGATCTCTCCCGCGTGGCCCGCACCTACCGCAACGGCGACGTGGTCGTGGAGGCCCTGAAGCCGCTCGACCTCGTGGTCGGGGCCGGCGAGTGCATCGCCGTGATGGGGCCATCGGGCTCGGGCAAGAGCACGTTCCTCCACGTGCTCGGCTGCCTCGACCGCCCGACCGCGGGCACGTACCGCCTCGACGGGCGTGACGTCACGACGCTCTCCGACCGCGAGCTCGCCGGCGTCCGCAACCGCCAGATCGGGTTCGTCTTCCAGCGGTTCCACCTCCTGCGCGACGAGACCGCGCTCCGCAACGTCGAACTCCCGCTCCGGTACGCCGGCGTCGGCCGGGCCGAGCGTCGGCGGCGCGCGGGGGCCGCCCTCGAGGCCGTGGGCCTCGCGGCGCGCACGACCCACGTGCCCGGGCGGCTCTCGGGCGGCGAGCAGCAGCGGGTCGCGATCGCGCGGGCACTCGTGAAGGAGCCGCGGCTGGTGCTGGCCGACGAGCCCACGGGCAACCTCGACACCGCGTCCGGCGACGCGGTGCTCGCCATGCTCGACGCCCTCCACGACCGCGGCGTCACCGTGATCCTGATCACCCACGACCTCGAGGTCGCAAGGCACGGCGGGCGACAGCTCACGATCCGTAACGGCGTGGTCGCCGAGGTCTCGCCGTCGGTCGTCCCGCGCATCGCCGGCGGCGGCGGCTGACGCCGGGGCGGCGACGTCGCACGCGCGGCCCCTGGGGGCGGGCTCCCGGGGAAGATCAACCGCGGGACGGCTCGCCCCCCGGTTCCCCTCAAGTCGCGGGCCGTCCGGGGTCGATGGGAGGGCGATGCACCGTCGCGCTCGCCCCCGTCGTCGCTGCCGCCCCCTCGGCCGGGCCTTCCCGCTCGGCCGGGCGGTCGTCGTCGTCCTCGTCGGGTGGGTGGCCGTGCTCGCCCTCGCCGGGCGCGCGCGCGCCGAGGAGGCCCTGGTCCTCGACAACGGCGCCATCCTGCGCGGCAGCGTGGTCCGCGAAGACGCGGACGCCCTCGTCTTGCGCCTCTCGGGCATCGGCAGCGACGCCAAGATCACCATCGAGCGGCGCCGCATCGTGCAGCGGTTCATGACGGTCGAGCCGAACGCGACGCCGGTCGTCCCGGCCGCCGCCGTGCCGTCGTCCCGCGAGGCCGCCGCGCCCGTGCGGCTCGTGGCCCAGGCGCCGCTGCTCGCGACGGTGTCGCTCCCCGACCTCCCGGCGGAGGAGCCCACCGCCGGCGAGGAGACCTTCCTCCAGCGGTCCACGCGGCGCGCGGCGATGGCGCTGCCGTCCGAGCCCGGCCCGCGCGTGTTCCTGGCGGTCGCCGCGCTTCTCGTCGTGCTCTGCCTCGTCGGGCTCGCGGCGAAGATGGCCGACGTCGAGGGCGCGTCGCTCGGGAAGACGACGATCCTGGCGCTGCTCTTCACGGCGATGGTCGCGATCACGTGGTCGTGGTCCGACATGTTCGCCCGCGCCGACCGGGCGACGGTGCTCATCCCGATCCAGTTGCTCGCCTGGGTCGGCTTCGCGGCGGCGATCCTCCGCTGCGGCCTGGGCCGCGCGTTCCACCTGCTCGCGTTCGTGCTCGTCTCCGCCGCCCTCGTGATCTTCTCGGCCGGCGTCGTCCTCGTCTCGGTCTGACGCCGTCTCCGCCGGACGTGTCTCCGCCGGACGTGTCTCCGCCGGA
>Ga0105047_10018019_pt1 | contig 10962 bp, 10 predicted proteins | sample MAT04_FD_78384 | JGI IMG/M metagenome (GOLD analysis project Ga0105047, IMG submission 78384) | Freshwater microbial communities from Lake Fryxell liftoff mats and glacier meltwater in Antarctica - MAT-04 (megahit assembly) | ecosystem: Environmental > Aquatic > Freshwater > Ice > Liftoff...
CCGTCGGAGGTATTGCCTGGGTCTTTCAAGGGGAATTGTCCGTTTGGCTCGACAGTTGCCATCGCATCGCTGCAGGTGGAAGTAGCTAAGAAGCCGCTTGGGCTTACAGCCTGAGAGTTTGACGTAGTTAGGCTTCCAGCCAAAGAGATTGAGGTGCTTTAGGATCGTTCGATCAATAAATGTCCAAGTGTCGCCTTTTACGCTGCAAAAGTAGCGCTGTCCACGCAACTTTCGCAGAGCGAAAGACGACACTAATTGATCGAACGATCTTTAGGCTTCCAGCCTAACCGATTGACAAGCTGGAAGCTTACCCCACTTTGTAAATTTAGGAATCGAAATTGGCTGAGAGTGCGGGTGACAAAAAACATGATGCAACGCCGTATCGCCGCCAAAAAGCCCGCGAGCAAGGGCAAATTGCGCGCAGCCAGGACCTCGGCTCGGCGCTCGTGTTGCTTTGCGCGGTAACGATACTTGGATGGTGGGGACCAACGGTTTTGCGGACGCTGGCTGACATCATGGTCGCCAGTATGACGACGACGAACTACTGGACAATCAGTTCCAGATCTGCGTCCGGTTTGATCAACATGAGTTTCCTGCAGTGTCTCTATGCAGTGCTACCGATCATGCTCGGCGTCTGCGCCGTCGTGCTAGCAAACAATTGGTTGCAAGTTGGCTTTCTGTTCCTGCCCGAAAAACTCTACTTAGATTGGAATCGCGTCAACCCGCTCTCTGGACTGCAACAACTCTTTGCGTTACCCAACCTTGCCCGAATCGGATTTGGGCTGCTGAAAATCGCCTTAGTGGTAGCCGTAATTTCAATGGGGATCTGGGGCAAATGGGACGTTATCCTTAGTGCGCATAAACTAACTGCTGGCGAAGTCGGCGGGTTGATATGGAGCACGACGCTGGACATGTGCATGAGGACGGCTGGCGTACTGTTCATCTTGGCAATCTTTGATTATGGATTTCAGTGGTGGAAGATCGAACAAGATCTGAAGATGACCGATGATGAAATGCGAGACGAAATGAAAATGATGAACGGCGACCCTCAAATGGCCGCTCGTCGTCGCGCATTCCAGCGGCAATTGATGATGAACCGCATTCAAACGACGGTCCCCAAAGCTGACGTTGTGATCACTAACCCAACGGAGTTGGCGATTGCGATTCAGTTTGATCCGAAAACGATGCCCGCACCGATCGTGTTAGCTAAGGGTGCTGGCGAAGTGGCGGCAAGAATTCGTAAGATTGCTTTGGAGCATGGTGTGCCCGTCGTTGAACGCAAACCGCTTGCGCAAGCTCTCTACAAGACGGTCGATATCGGTCAGATCGTTCCAGTGGATCAGTACAAAGCAGTCGCTGAAGTACTTCGCTACGTATATCAACTGCAAGGCAAAAAAATACCGGGCCTTGATCCGTAATGCGACAAGCACTTGTGGGCTTAGATCAACCTTTGCCAACCACCACGAAATCCACGCCGCCCGACGCGAACACCCAGGCATTGTCATTGGTAATCTCAGGACCACCAAGGACCACAATGATGTCTGGCCGTAATCGTTTAAGGACGGTTCGACAATTACTGTCGCATTAGCCGCGAACGCGTTAGAGACTGTCCAGCTTAGGAACGATGCACGAAAGTGGTCTTTACGGTGGTTATGTCGTATCAGCCGGAAGGCGTTAGCCGGCTAACGCCTTCCGGCTGATAGATCACCTCGTTAACTGGACACTTATTGATCGAACGGTCCTAAGCTGCGCTGCAATCCATAGGCTTCGATCGATGTTCCACAGGTAGCATGAAAATCCAACTATGCCCAGCTCGCGCTCGATGATCGCTTTCACAATGCCCAAGTCTGAGCTGTAGTTACAGATCTTCGGCGGCAGAATCTCGAACCGAAAATGCCGGTCTAATCCGCGACTCCGCGCATGCAGAATCAGGTACCCAGCGGCGAGCGGTACATTGCCGACAGAAGGTGACGGTCCCGCTGGAGGGATTGGCAACCGTACAAATAGGACCGACCTAGTTAGGTTGCGTGCGCTGGTGTTCAAAAAAATCGAGTCGCTCTGAGCTTAAAGAAACGGACCAAATCTGACCTACGGCCAACATCGCGGTGGCCGGTCCGAGAACCTCTATTAAACATCAAGCGATTCGGTTACGCGATAGCAATGTTCAATTCTCAAAGTCGGCGTAGAGTAAGAATATTCCAAGCAGTATTTGAAACAGCGCCACCGCCGCTGCCACAAAACCAACTCTACGGAAGCGGCAATGTGCCAGCATCTCGATAATCGCCAGGACGAGAACGTTTCCAGCAAATTTCGCGGTGATGAAGGCCGCCGCATGCTGCAACTTACATTCTGGACCAGTGTCGATCCCTAGAAGCAATCGACCAACTGGATTCCATTCTAACTGCGGCATGAACTCGACATATTTAACCGTCAGATAGATATCCAACGCTGAAACCGCCAAAATGATGCACTTGCAAACTAGCAAGCCCCAAACGCTCCCTAGTGCTGTGCTTGCGAGACCAAATATATGGGTCGCGAAACGACGGCTAGCTTCAAGCCAGTTTAATTCCGTGCGAGCGGTCGAATACCGTTCCGAGCCGAGTGCAGAAATCGACGACATTTTGAACTTCTCCCAACCAAAATACTCCTCCACAGCTAAACCGATTCTTTAGAGACGCAAATGGCGTTCCAAATGCCATTAACATTCGCGTGGAGCATTTAAGGTTGTAGAAGAGCGCTTACCAAGAGTGGGAGGGCCGGGGTCTGCTCCGACCAAAGAAGCGAAAAATGGAGTCGCGGAGGTTTGCAGCAAGCGCTGCGGAATTTAGTGGCAACGCCGCTCAATTGTCCAGCCTCATTCCATCCTTGGTCTATTCCTGCCCCCCACCCCCCGACCCCCTTTCCCCGATTACGGGGCGAGGGGAGACATAAGTTCAGGTTTATGTGCGACGGCGACATAGGCTGGGTTGTATTTTCGAATGTCCCACTCGATATTGGGCAATTCTTTAGCCATATCGAAATCCTGCTCCGTTTCGCAAACCAGCCAACTTCCCGGTGGTGCCGCAGCGTAAAGTTCCGCTACGCCAGCTAACAGTCGTTGCGATTCCTCTTTCCACAAACGGTAGGGAGGGCAGCAATAAATGACCCACGGCACCTTCGGCCATTTCTTAGTATTGACGTCAATGCTTCTTAGCCACCGCAAAGTGTCGATGTTTTGGACTTCGATTTGAGTTTCCAGTCGAAGTAGCTTTAGATTGTCGACAATCGTGGCTACGGCGGGACGCGAAAGTTCGAAAATTACACCGCGTTCCGCCCCACGACTCACCGACTCAATCGCCAAAATCCCGGTTCCGCCAAAAAGGTCAACTGCAAACGTTTCGTAAAGATATCCCCCGAGCAAACTGAAAACGCTCTCTCGAGTCTTCTCCTTCATAGGGCGAATTGCTGGATCACCATTGTAAACGATCTTACGACCACCCATCTGCCCTGCGACAATACGTAACTTTGTCGGCGAAAACTTCTGCACCGCAGGTCGAACGGGCTTTTCGCGTACCGGTTTTTCACGCATAGCGCGACGCGATGCACCTTGGACCTCTTCATTAGCTTCCAATGAATCGTCTTCGAAATCGTCATCATCTTGCTTGTTCATGTCAAATCGGGCCATCATTTTTCCGAAGGGTGAAGACAGGCTGGAAGTCAGTTTAGGCATTATGCCGCTCGAATCCGAAGCTAAAATGGGGCTAAAATGGGCTTGTCCCGAATTCGTTAATGCCTTCACCGTGGTTTCGTGAGAAACTGGATGCAAAGCTCGACGCTGGTTTCGTTAGAAACCGGATGGAGCGGAAAGTGGTTTCGGGTACAAACGGTTTCCTAGGAAACCAGCTACGTCAAATGGTGGATGAACCGTCCGCCAACCTAGTTCGTATTGGTAAGGTTCAAAAGTAACTTCAGAAACAGTCATCCCATGCCAACTAATGCCAATCACTTTTCCCGTTTTCTTTGTCTAAGTCTAACGCTGTTAGCCGGGGCTTGCCTAGCTCTGCCAACGTTACTGGCGCAAGAGAATTCAGCAAATCCGCCGCAAAAGGATTCGCCGGAAGCCGCCCAGCCATCCCCAAATTCGGGTAGCGAGTCAGAAGATATCGCCTATAAAGCCATTCAAACCGAGTTCCGTGATCACTTGAAAATCATGCGTGAAGCCCAAGTCAGGTATCACCTCAGCGAGGGTAGTTCGAACGACAAAAAGTTTCGCCGCCAATGGGCTGAAATTTGCGACCAAGGCCGACCACTGGCTGTGAAAGCTTATGCCGCAATGCTAAAGAAGTTGACAGACGACCCGTCCGCGAACCTTCCACTTGCCAATTTCCTAATAGAACTTCTGGATAGAAATGTTTCAGACAGTCGTTTCGAAGGAATGCTCGAAGTGGGACTCGCCTTGCAATCAAACGGTATCTCTAGTGAGAAGGTTTCGGGAGCGATCGCGCTAAGCGCCGTTGCCGAAAATAAGTTTGATGTCGCAAAGCCTTGGATCGAAAAGCACTTTAAGGAAAGCTCCAAACCTCTCGCGATTCTTGGTCCCATTTACGACAACATCGATATCCTAAATAAAGATTGGGATGAGGAGCTTCGCTTACGAGAAGAAGACGCCAAGGGCGAGCCGCTTCCACAGGTCAGCATCCTGACGACCAAGGGCGAAGTTATCGTTGAACTGTTCGAAAACCAAGCGCCCGAAACGGTTGCCAATTTTATTCACCTTGTTGAGGAAGGTTTCTTTGATGGATTGACGTTTCATCGTGTGCTGGAACATTTTATGGCGCAAACCGGTTGTCCCTATGGAGATGGCACCGGCAACCCAGGATACTCAATTTATAGCGAGGCGCAAAAGCCGAACGCACGTAAGTACTTTCGAGGCACCTTAGGGATGGCCCTATCCAAGGGCGATCCCAACAGCGGTGGTTCACAGTTCTTTATTTGCTTCGTTCCCGCCTACACCCTGAACGGAGAGTATACGGCGTTCGGTCGTATTGTTAAGGGAATTGAAGTCATCGGCAATTTTTCCCAAGTCAATCCCGATGAGAAAAAGAACGAAGGCGAAGCCCCTGTAGTGCTCGACGAAATCATCGAAGCTAATGTTGTCCGCAAACGCAACCACGAATATAGGCCAAATAAATTCTCCGGTGCACCAACTTCAGCTTTGCCGTCGTCCAAGTCTTCCCAAAAATGAACGGATGCAAAGTGACGAAATCCTATTGGTTCGTAGCCGCTGCGGTAGCTAGTGTTGCTGCCACGGTCGGTTGTGTTCCCAAACCTGAAAATGCATTGATCGTTTATTCAGCCGCAGATCGCGAATTTGCTGAACCGATTTTCGCTGCTTACCAGCGTCGGCATGCCAAGACCGAAGTCATCCCACAATTTGACGTTGAATCAACAAAGACGGTCGGCTTGGTGACTCGCATTGAAACCGAGAGCTCGCGACCCCGCTGTGATGTGTTTTGGAACAATGAAATCATGCATATCCTGCGACTCGAATCGGCCGGAATGCTCGCACCAATTAGTTGGGACATCCCTCGCGACTGGCCAACGTCAATGCGCAGCAAGCAAAACATGTGGGTAGGCTTTGGAGCAAGAGCCCGCGTGCTGCTTGTTAATCGCGAACTTCTACCAGCAAGCGGTGATCGCCCCAACTCGGTTTTCGATTTAGTCGATCCACGTTGGCAAAACAAATGCGGTGTCGCTTCACCGCTATTTGGTACCACCGCGACCCACTTCACCGTCTTGGTGGAGAAATTGGGATCGGATAAGGCTGCGGAGTTCTTTTCGCGAGTAAAGCAAAACGCTGTTGTACTGGCCGGTAACAAACAAGTTGCACAAGCCGTTTCAGCTGGCCAACTTGCATTCGGGTTGACCGACACGGATGACGCACTGATCGAAATCGATAATGGCTTGCCCGTTGAAATCATCTTCCCCGATCAAGCCACCGATCAACTCGGAACCTTGATGATTCCTAACACAGTTGCGGTACTCAAGAACGCTCCGCATCCAATTGCGGCGCAGTCGCTCGCCAACTTCCTATTATCTGAAAACACCGAAGGGCGACTAGCAATGGGGAGCGGTGGCCAGTTCCCAATCCGCCCCAATCATCCGCAAAAATCGCGGGCGAATCCCAATGCGTCCCTACGAACAATGGATGTCGACTTCGAAAAAGCCGCAGACCTCTGGCCCTCGGCCTCGAAACAACTCGGCGATATCTTCGCAAAATAGTTTCTAGAGGGGTAAGCTTCCAGCTTGTCAGGCGAGAATCCATGGCAAGCTGGAAGCTTAGCCCACGACAAAATCACATCTGCAATGGCGCACGCAAGACACTCTCAAGCAACAAGTAGTTCATACTCTGAAACTCCGTGATCTTTCCTGACACGATCCATTCGCTGTCTGACTCATCGTCACGGCATGCTTGAAACACCCGCTGCGCAGCTAGATTCGCCAGAGCATCCAAAGTGCGTCCATCATCGAATTCTATCAAAAGTCGCTCACCTGCCACGCGACACTTCGCGCGCTTCGCTTCCACCCTGGCTCCTTCGCGGAGCAAAGTATCTCTTGTTGATCTCTGTCTGTTGGTTGGGGCTGCGGGAGCGTCCTCGACTGCCGACAGATTGGATGCGACTCCAGCACTAACAATCGCCAACAAAACCCAAGCCAAGCGGCTTCGGGCGACCGTTCGAGCATTTGCAACCAAACGGTACCCGGGATAAATTGGAGACATTCGCTGACTCACTTTTTGTTTTTCGGAAGCACCATCGCATGCAGACAAATTACGCCGCCTGTGCTCAATAGTGCCCAACCTAACCAACTTGGCGGCTTAACGTTTTTGCGGGGTGAAGGATACACGTTTAAGTACAGCGAAGTCCCAAAGTCCTGCGACGCGATCTGGGTGTTCTTTGCCATCCTTGCCAGAGCCCGCGTACTCGATTCGTTCAAAACAAAGGATTCGACCATCCGAAATTGTATTCCCAAGAGGCAAAGTAATACGCCGATCATAAAGTAACGATTGCGGTCGAATTCCATCGGGTTGACTCCGCGACGTTAGACACAATTGGATTGGTGAGACTCATCTCTACCATTCGTACCGACGGATTGGTATTCGATAACAAATCCGAAAAACAACAGCCTGTGGCAGTCATGCTGACTTTGCAGCGCTTGGAGCTCCACAGCATGCAAAGTACTGATAAGCACTCGAAAGTATCGCAGCGATTGTCTAAATGGACCGCCATCAGCTCACTCGCGTTAATCGCCGTGACGTGGCGTCTATGGACTCCACAATCGACCTATCCACAAGTACCAGTCCTCCATAGCCTTTGCAACGCACCCCTATGGCTCGATTGGCTTGGCCTGGGCGGCGCACTTTTTGGCTTGACGATTGTTGCGATCAACAGCCGACCACATATCGTTCAAATCGGTTGCGCGACCGCGATGGTCTCGTTACTATTGTCATTCAGCCTGGACCAACATCGTTTTCAGCCATGGGCCTATGAACTGTTGTTGTTTTGTGGCGTTTGGCTATGCTGTCGCGATCCATTGAGGATGAATCTTATGCGCTGGCTGCTAATTAGCGTTTACTTCTACTCGGCAATCGGCAAATTGGATTTTGAGTTTTTGCACACAGTCGGTCAACAGATGCTAGCGGTTGTCGTTGGTGGATTCGGAATCGACCTAAAGGACCTTTCACCAAACCTCCGCTTAGCTTTAGTCGCAAATTTTCCATGCATCGAGTTAGCAATTGCAGTTGCGTTGGCCTGGCCCAAGACACGAAGACTTGCAGGCTGGCTAGCGATTGGAATTCATTTGGGACTAATCGTGATCCTTGGGCCATTTGGCCTGAACCACCGACTGGGAGTTTTGGTTTGGAATGTGCAAGTAGCCGCTCAAACCTATTGGCTGTTTGTTTCCGATCAGCCGGCTGAATCGGTGAAGTCCGCGTTTACTTGGCCGCAGTGGATCGCCTCAGCCATGATTGGTGCCGCAATTGCATTGCCGAGCACCGAAAGATTGGGCCTTTGGGACCATTGGCCGAGCTGGGCACTGTATGCTCCACATAGCAGCCGCGTTTTCCTTGAAATTGCTGGCCCCGCCATAGATCGACTGCCCCCTGACTTACACAAGTTAGTCAAAGCAACGCCTGCCAACCCTGACGAAATCGCTATTTGGCTGCCCGTACCCATCGACGCATGGTCGCTGGAGACACTCGACACGCCTGTTTACCCGCAAGCTCGTTTCCAACTAGGCGTCGCCGAAAGGATTGCGACCGACATAAATGCTGGCTTTCAAGTACGAGTTACGCTACTTGAGACCGCATCTAGATTTAATGGCACTCGACGCGCAACCATTTATCACGGAGTTTCTGAGCTGACGAGTTCGAGCCAACGTTTCTGGGTCAACCATCATCCGAGAAATAATGTTAAACTTCCGTAAGCAATGAATTGACTCTTAAGCCTTTCTTTTAATTTCCACTGAAACTCGTATCGAGAATCACGATTCGGAAATCAAAGCGCACAGCAAACATTACATTTCAGACAACTCACTTCGCGATTCGAAACAGATGGGGCGATCGCGAGTTCAACTAATAGTCCTGGATACTGAACTCGATTCGAAGCCTTGCAATGTTGGAATTTCAATTAACTCCGAACTCTATCAGCACGATTCATATTTGGTTGACTGCGCTACTCGGAATTTCATTTTTACTGACAATCTTTTTCCTGCTGCATTTCGTCAGCGTCCGGTTCGTACTCGCCACCAAGCACAATCGGTCCAGCAAGTTGTTATTGGCGGTTTTGGCGAGCTTGCAGATCTTCGCGTGGCAACTTTACCTCTACAGCAATTCTCATGACACGGTCGCACTATGGTGTTTTCCACTAGCGTTGATCGGTGGCACGCTCGTGTGGAGATTGTCGAATGGATCTCTTGCAGTTCATCCGTTTTTTGTTCGCACGCGACCCGTCGCAATCTTGCTTATCTCGTTCGCGGAATTTGCGGGCTTTGCACAAGCCACGAGGCAGTTCAGCGAACCAGCCCTTATTACCAATTCTACGTTCAATATCGCCTATCCAGGGATCTTGATAGAAAAAACAGCGATCTGCGGAACGACGGATTGCGGAAATTCCATCAGACTGTTCGAACGTCAAATAACTACCCAAGCATTCAGCGACTACCTCGAGAAGTGTCACTCGTCGTTTTCAACTATGTCCGAGAGGGCCATGTTGCGAGCTAAACCGTCTGTACAATCTAATTGTCATGGCTGGGTTTTTACTCAAGGCCAGCACATCTTGAGGGGTGAAGATGTCCAGCTCATTTTGAACGATAACAACTACACCGAAGTTTCAAAGCCTCAATTCAATGACGTTGTTGTCTATCGCAGCAACTACGGTGTCATCCTTCACACTGGAGTGGTTCGCGGATCGCTAGAGGGCGCGATCCTTGTCGAAAGCAAATGGGGTATTAGCGCTCTCTGCATGCACGTTGCAGAGGAGCAACCCTACGCTCAGAATTTCACATACTACCGCACTGATCGTCCATCGCATGACATCTTGATTTTGCGTTCTAAGCAGAAGTTCGATTACGAGATCCGAAATTTATACGTCACCCGCCCCGCCCAACGCACTCTGCTCGAAAGGCTCGATGCCGATTGAGCTAGTGTTTTCGTAAACCTGGGCGCTACCCACTACAGAGTTGCAAGTCGTGCTACCGATCTATTATGTCGATTTGAGCCAGCAATTCCATCCGTTGCCGGGCCGGTATCGGATGTCCGTATTGATTGTCGACGAACTGCAATCGATGGAGCAAGCCACATCGATTTGCGACTTGAATAGCCAATCCAGGTCGAGCGTTTGCTTCAAGTACCATGGGGCCCTTCCACTCGTCGATGACGAAATCGATACCAACGTAACCTATTCCCAAATTATCGGCTAGCAACATCGCCGACTGAATCAAATCGTTCCAGCGGGGCACGACAAAGCCTTGAATGAGAGCACCTGTATCGGGGTGGGTAGTGATTATTCGGTTTTTGCAAACGCCACCAAATGCCCGGCCAGTTGTCAATTCAAGCGCCGCAGCAACGGCACCCTGATGAAGATTTGCTCGACCTTGAGATGCTTTGGAGGGTAGTCGTACCATAGCCATAACTGGAACAGCGCGATAAAGAATAATTCTTACATCGGGTGTTCCACAAACAACATATTGATCGAACGCGGAATGGCGCACTATTCGCTGTTCGATGATCGCTACATCGGGCATTCCGCCCAGTGAGTATAGTCCGGATAGAATCGCTGCAACGTGATATCGCAAATCAGCATGCGTTAGTTGAGCGCCACTGTTGGTGAGGAAACATAGGTCCTTTTGACCGCAGATCACCTCCACGCCACGCCCGCCACTACCATGCGCTGGCTTAATGACGAACTCGTGGTGCTGGATTACCAACTTTGGTAATTGTCGAATATCGCCATGTCGAGCGACGATAGCATAGGTTGCGGGAATGCCGATCCCGCAGGACTGACAAATCTGCTTGGTCCGCACCTTGTTGTCAACGTTGGGGAAATTACGTCGGGGATTAGCGGCGAGTATATAGTCCGCATTCCTGCGGTTCATTCCGAGAATGCCCTTGCGCCTCAGTTCTCGTGGCCAAGCCCAAAACCTCCACGACTGATCATTCACGACAATGGCACATCTGCGTTTGGCGTTCGAAGGTCACGGAAACGCCATAGTTCGGCTAGGCGATAGCCGTTGTAACGGCCCAAGAAAACGATTGCAGCGAGCGTAAAAAAATGAACTTCAGGAAACGCGAGCACTATCTGCCCGACTTGACGCCACCCCAATGTCACAAAACAGAAAAATGAAACCAGAACGGTATTCATTAACAGGTTTAATGCGGACGCTATTCCTTCCTCCGCTGTCGCGACATAAAAACGCTCAATC
>Ga0105047_10018020_pt1 | contig 10961 bp, 13 predicted proteins | sample MAT04_FD_78384 | JGI IMG/M metagenome (GOLD analysis project Ga0105047, IMG submission 78384) | Freshwater microbial communities from Lake Fryxell liftoff mats and glacier meltwater in Antarctica - MAT-04 (megahit assembly) | ecosystem: Environmental > Aquatic > Freshwater > Ice > Liftoff...
CCTGTGCCTTAACACAAATATACTATACCACAGATACAAATAATAAAAAAGCTATTTAATATTATAGTATTTAAATATAAAATAACATCAACCTACAGATTATAATAGATTTGATTTAAAAGCACCTACAAGATAGAATAGTGTTATGCTAGAAACATTTTTTTCTTTTTTATTAGCTATAACAGAAGGCTTGGGATATGCTGGTGTTGGCATCCTAATGGCGATAGAAAGCTCTTTTATTCCAATGCCATCTGAAATAATTATTCCGCCTGCAGCTTACCTTGCTAGTCTGGGTAAAATGAATATTTGGCTTATAATATTCTTTGGAGTAATAGGAAGTGTAATCGGAGCAATCTTTAATTATCTTTTAGCTTATTATCTTGGAAGACCCTTAATATACAAATTAGCGGATTCTCGTTTCTCTAAATTTATTTTTATTAATCCAGAAAAAATAATGCGCGCCGAAAATTATTTTTTAAAAAATTCTATTTCGGCGACATTTATTGGTAGACTAATTCCAGTAATACGACAATTAATATCTATACCAGCTGGTTTTTCTAAAATGAGTTTTCTCCCTTTTGTCTTTTACACAGCTCTTGGTTCTTTGATTTGGGTTAGTTTACTCGCTTTTCTTGGATATTTTATAGGCTACAATCAAGAGTTGTTACACAAATATTATAAAGAAATAATTATTATACTAGGATTATTGGGTTTGATTTGGATTTTCTGGAAAATATATAAAACAAAAAAACCTAAGTCTCAATAAAATTTAAATAATTTATTTTATCATCTTAGGTGATCTTGGTATAAACATACTTACTCTTTTTTTATAGAGAGCAAAATCAGGGTTTTCTTCCATCTTTTTCTCAAGCAAAGGAATACCTGATACTTTCAATATTAAAAATGTTATCGTTAATGGCCCAATAATACTAATCCACCAGAAAGAGACACTGAGTGAAATAATCCAAATTCCCCACCAACCTAAGACTTCTCCAAAATAATTTGGGTGGCGAGTATATTTCCAAAGCCCATCTTGCATTATCTTTCCTTTATTTTCAGTATTTTTAATGAAATGGGATAACTGTAGATCCCCAATAGCTTCAAAGAAAAAACCAATGGCCCAAACTAAAATTCCAATAAAATCTAAAATACCAATTGAGGGGTTTACATTTTTATTAATAAATAATACTGGCAAAATAATTAAAAATAAAAAGACTCCCTGTAAAATATAAACCTGCAAATAAGAACGAAGATAAAAATAACTTCCCCATTGTTTTCTCCATGCTAAATACCTATAATCTTCTGTTTTCCCTTTATTTCTAGAATATATATGAAAAGCCAAACGTAAACCCCAAATAGTCACTAAAATTCCAACGATTATTCCTCTTAGATTAAAATTATCAATCATCAAATAAGAAATGAAAGAGAGGATGACAAAGCCCAAGCCCCAAGCCACATCAGCTATGTCGTTTCTTTTTTTAAAAATAGAGACGACAAACCAAAAACTCATATATAAAAATAAAATAATCCCCAAACTTAAAAAATAATTTATCATAAAAATTTATCAACAATAAAATACGTTATCACTGAAACAAGGGCTCCTAAAGTTGCTCCCCAAACGAGATCAACAATTGTCACTAAAATTGGCCAATCTTTAAACGTTGCCAAATTAGTAAGATCATAAGTAGCATAAGTTATTAATCCAAATAATGCACCAAGAATAAGGGCTTGTATCCATGACCCCTTCTCAATTGCAGGTGTAATAACGAAAATAACTAAACCAACAATAAATAAAAGATAGAAAATTATTGCAGCTATCCAATTTATATCTGGTCGCATTAAAAAACCAATCTGATCTTTATAAAAATTCTTTGCAACCAATACAAGCCAGACCATATCAATAATAAAAAAAACAGGTAATGCAATTAAGTATAATTTTATAAACATAATTATTTATTTAAATAAACTACTGTTAATTGTGAATACAAATTAGATGAATTCACAATAAAATTATACCACACAATAAAATTACTACCAATCATATTTTATTTAAAATACAACAAACAAATCCTATTATTGCATCATTTTACAATCTTTCTAATCTCATTCTCCAATAATAAGATATCTCCAAAATGTTTAATATATTTACGATTTTTTTTACTTACAATTTGATGCCATTGTTTACTCCAACCATTACCACCATAAATTAAAATAGATTTGTTTTTTTAATATAATTCTCTAAACTAGGAGTAACTTCCAAAAAATTATAGTAGATAGCACTAAAAACCCATAGCAATTACTTTCAGATTTTTTGTGAATGGAAGTTTATTAATTTTAAAATACTCTTCTTTAAGAGACACAGGTAGCGCTTCAATTTCAATAATTTTGGCTCCAAATTTTTTATAAAAATCTTCTTTATCTGAAGATGTTAGAAAATAAATTGGAAGCTTTTTTTCTTTTAATAAAATTCTTTCTATTAATTGTCGTCCTACACCATTATTTTGGTATTCAGGTAATACGGCCAAACTTGATAATTCAAGGTATTCATCAGTCGCCCCTTTAAAACGAATGCAGCCAATAATTTTATCACCATCTTTAGCAACAATAAATTTATTAATATCAAAATCAGACCTGTCACCATTAAGCAATTTTAATAACTTCATAATCTCATTTATATCATTTTCTTGAGCTTCACAATAATTGAAAGTAGGATTGTTTTCAATATTTTCTTTCATAATTAGTTTGTTTTGTTCAATAAATCACTTACAGAACTGGGCATTTCTTCGTCTAAATATTCCAATGTTCTTTTTGCTGTTTCGTATATAGTTTGAATGACAACATCTTCATTACGTTCATTAGCTTTAATTCCTGTCTCAGGAGAATAAAAAACTCCCATTTTTATCCCCGTTTCTTTTTCTATCTCCTCAATCTGTTTTATTCCATCTCTAATTCCAATAATATTTTGCCATAATTTTCTTACGAGAATAAGGCCAGGTACTCTGTTTTCCATATTACTATAATCTGGACTGGATTTAAGGATTTTCTTTATAACTTTTGTTATTTCATTTGTTGTTTTTGGTATTGCTTCTATCGCATTTAATATTTTCTCTTTACTTTTTATATCTTTTACCTCTTCTTCAAGTTCTTCCATTGTCCTGTAGTGTGACTCTGCAACAACTAAAACATGTGTAGGTTTAAATTTTTCAATAGCTTCTTTAATTGGAAGTGCCCTATTTAATGAACCATCTCGACATGCTATTCTTTTACCAGTATTTGGGTCTGTAAGGTATACTTCTTTGCCATAAATAAACGAAGGAAGAGCCATAGAGGCATGTACTGCTTCTACTGATCCTTCTTCACACTCTTTTGCATTTATAAACTCAGGTTCACCGTCAAAAGCTCTAGTGACTTGAACCCAAAACTCGTTAGGATTATCTTGTATTTCTCTGTTATTAACTGCTTTTTTGTTATTCATAGAATCAGCAATAACTCCTACATCAATCATTTTATTAATTCGAGTAATTTTGTAGAAGGCCTTTGTTAAGCATTCTTCAAAATAATGAGAAGCCCCTTTTCCCATTGTTTCTTCAGGGGTACTTAAGGCATAAATATTATTACAAGCACCACCAGATATACCAAGAAAAACACCATCACCTTTATTATAACCTTTCTCATTTGTAACTACTGCAAGGCCTGCTCCTGCAGAACATTTCATAGCTCCACCTAAATCAATACGCAAAATTTTTATTTTCTTTGCTTCAGTTGATTCAGGGTGATCTCTTTTTAATTTCATAGCATCAAAAACCGACTGAAGCCTCTTTTCATTTCTTTCGTATTCTGCTTGAAGTTCTTTTTTGTAAATACCATCACTTTCTACTAACTTATATTTTCTATTCCAGTCTTCATTATCACGTAATGCTTCTACCTGAGCAGCGTCAACGGGAGTACTTTTAAAATTACGTAAAATTGGCATATCTCCAATTATTTTATTTAATAATTTATTTCTAGATATATCTTCAAACTTTTTTTGATAAAAGAAAAATTCTTTAGGATCTACGTCTGGATATAGTATGAGATATCTCAAATTTTCATCACTTGCATCAGGATATTTTTTTTTAATTCTTCCAAACTTAAATCTATTTTATTTGTTAATTTTGTTACCTTTATATCTGCTGAAAGCCTAGCCTCCGATTCAAATTTTTCAAATTGATTATTTTCTTTCATATATTGAAATTATATCAAAATTTTAAACTTCTACAAAGGTGTCTTACCCCCTTTCTCCTCTACCAATCATATTTTATTTAAAATACAACAAACAAATCCTATTATTGCATCATTTTACAATCTTTTTAATCTCATTCTCCAATAATAATATATCTCCAAAATGTTTAATATATTTACGATTTTTCTTACTGACAATTTGGTGCCATTGTTTACTCCAACCATTGCCACCATAAATTAAAATAGATTTGTTTTTTTTAATATATGTCTCTAATTTTTCAAGGTATTCATTCTTTTTATTTTCCTTATAAATTTTAATTACTATCACCATTTTCGCTTGCCATTTTTGACTGGCCTTAAATATATCTTTTTCGGGAGTATTTACACCAAGAATTATAGGTTCATATCCGTGAGATTTTAAAATAAGTGCTGATATTTGTAGGGGTATTTCATGCCAGTCTCCTGAAACACATGCGAGGATCACTTTTTTACCATTTTTAGGTTCAGGTATTAATTGATTTAAAACAATCAATTGTTCCCGAACATGAAAAGAAATTCTATGTTCATCGTGAATTTCAATATTACCCGTAGCCCACTCAGTACCAACATACAAAAGAGTAGGATATATAATTTTCTGAACGATATCTATAATAGGCGTATTCCGAAAAAACTCATTAGTAATAATCGCCATTGCTTCTTTGTGATAGTTCATCAAAAGAAGGTTATAGTATTCCTTCCAAAGTTCACTTGAATTAGTATATAAGCGGGGCTTACGAAGAACATAAGAATGTTTCTTGTTATAATTGTTTGCTTTTTTAAAAGCTAAAAGGTCTTCTTGGTAAATGCGACGATGTCCACCCTTAGTTATAGATGCTTTGAGCAACCCTTTATCCACCCATCTTTTAATAGTGGATTCATTTACGTTTAACATCTTAGCAATTTGATTTGGGGTAAAATGCACGTTTTGCATGTTTCTATATTAGCATATATAATAAAAAAACTTAAGGTCGAAATTTAAGTAAGCATTAATAGATATAATTTAAATTAAAATTAAAATTATGAAAGACAATAAAAATTATGTAATCATTGCTGTAATAGCAATAATTATAATTGTCATCTTAGTTTTCACTACCTCAAGTAAAGACAATATGACAGTTAATAAACAAATAGAAGATACAGACGTCGAAATTAATAAACAAAATAATCAAAATATTATGCAAAAAAATATAGTAGAAACAGCAATTGAAGCTGGAACATTTAAGACATTAGTCGCCGCAGTAGGGGCAGCAGGTTTGGTTGAAACATTATCAAGTGAAGGACCATTTACAGTCCTTGCTCCAACAGATGAAGCTTTCGCAAAATTACCAGAAGGTACAATAGAAGCTTTACTTTCCGATAAAGCAAAATTAACTTCTATTCTTACCTACCACGTTATATCTGGTAAGGTTATGGCTTCTGACGTAATTAAACTTTCCGAAGCTACAACAGTTCAAGGTAGTAAAATTAAAATTGATGCTTCAAATGGTGTGAAAATTAATGGTGCCAATGTTATAGCAACAGACATATTAGCTTCAAATGGAGTTATCCATGTTATTGATACAGTCCTTATACCTGAATAGATATTATTAGTTAAAGAATTAAAAATATATGAATAAATTAAATGGAATTGAATGGTTAGCATTAATACTGGTAGTTGTCGGAGGTTTAAATTGGGGCTTAGTTGGATTACTAAATTTTGATTTAGTTGGTACCCTCTTTGGTAATATGTCCGCATTATCGAGAATTGTCTATACCCTAGTTGGAGTATCTGCTGTATACCTTCTCGCTATATCATCAAAATTGGGTAAAAAATAATTTACCTAAAATCAATAAATCACTCTGAATGAGTGATTTATTAATTTTAGATGAATAAAATAGAGAATTGATAGAATCTATTAATTTAGATATAATAAAAAAGTATAAATGATACAAAACTTCAAAAGAAAAATTGCTTCTTTTAAAATATCTATGCATGTAGGTAGTTTTTTGGCGGTTCGAGATATTAAAAATTCCAATAAATGGACAACAATTCTGATTGTTTTTGTTATGACTTTAACTTTTTTAAATTTAGTTGTTGTTAGTGGAATATTAGTTGGTCTTATCGAGGGTTCAAGTGTTGCCAACAAAAAATACTACGCTGGTGATATTATTATTTCTCCTTATCCAAATGAAGGTTATATTAGAGAAAGTCAGGATATTATAAAAAAAGTAGAAAAATTACCAGGATTCAAAGGATACACTGCTCGATATGGTACAGGGGGGCGTATTACTTCTAATTATCGAGAAACTCTAAATCCGAATCAGGTTACAAATACGACTGCTTCTTTTATTGTAGGAATTAATCCTGACAGAGAAAATTCTTTGACTACTATTTCTGATAAACTTATTGAGGGTAGTTTTATTACCTCCTCTGATGTTGATTCTGTAGTGCTTGGAAGTGATTTGTTGTTTAAATATTCTCCTATTGATTCACCTAGCCAGCAAACTTTAAAAAATGTTGGTATCGGATCAAAGATTCTTATTGAAATGAACGGAAATAAAAAAGAATTTATAATAAAGGGTATTTTGAAAACAAAAGTCAATGATGTTGATTTACGAGTTTTCATGAATGAAACAATTTTTAGAAAACTTTCTGGACGTAGCGACTTAAATGTATATGAAATAGTTGCTATATTTAATCCCGGCACAGATATTTCTATCACAAAAAGTTTTTTAATAGACCAAGGGGTTGACCAACGCGCAGTAATAAAAACTTTTGAAGAAGCAGAACCAAAATTTCTACAAGATATCAAGGATACTTTTGGTATGTTAGGAAACATTATTGGATCAATTGGACTTGTTGTGGCTTCAATAACTATTTTTATTGTTATTTTTGTAAATGCTATTACTCGACGAAGGTATATTGGAATTCTAAAAGGTATTGGTATTTCTGTGACAGCAATACAAATATCCTATATTATCCAGGCATTGTTTTACGCTTTTCTAGGTGTATTTTTTGGATCAATTTTGGTCTTTTTTATACTTAAACCGTTCTTACTAGCAAATCCGATTAATTTTCCTTTCTCAGATGGAATCTTAGTAGCGACAATTGGTGGAACACTTACCCGTAGTTTGATTCTATTCATGGCAACTATTTTTGCAGGATATATTCCATCACTTATTGTGGTGAGGCAAAATACTCTTGATGCGATTTTAGGAAGATAAAATATTTATGATAAAAATTTCAAACCTTTCAAAAAAATTTAAAAATGGCGATAGTGACATAATCGCATTACACGATGTGTCTATTACTATTTCTACAGGCGACTTTGTATCAGTGACTGGACGTTCAGGATCAGGTAAATCTACGTTACTTTACCAACTTGGGCTTCTTGATCATCCTTCTTCTGGCCAAATCATTATTGATGATGTTGACGTTAATAAACTTTCAAGTAATGAGCGTACTGTTTTTCGACTCGAAAAGCTGGGGTATGTATTTCAAGACTATGCAATATTACCAACTTTGTCTGCGCTCGAAAATGTTATGCTTCCGATATTAATGCAGGGTAAAACTCGTACGTACGCAATAGAAAAAGCAAAAAACTCACTTATTAAAGTGGGTTTGAGTGATCGTATGAACAACATGCCTTCACAACTTTCAGGTGGTCAACAACAGCGTGTTTCTATTGCTCGTGCTATTGCACATGATCCAAAAATTTTATTTGCAGATGAACCAACTGCAAACTTGGATTCTGAAACTTCTGAACAAATTATTAAAACATTCCTTAATTTGAATAGTGAAGGTCAAACTATTGTTATGGTTACCCATGAGCTTGAATTCGCTTTACGAACAAAAAGGATAATAACTCTAGCAGATGGAGAGATAATTAAAGATGTGATAAATCAATAATTTTTATTTTAAATTTCAATTTTTTTTATAGAAGAAAAATAATACAATATTACACGACGACTTGATAAACATTTTTTTCACCGGGCCATTCCTTTTTTTGTTATGTATTCAGAAAGTGCAATCCCTATAGCAGAGACAACAAATAAAAGATGTATCATTACAGTAATCAATATTTCCATTTGTGATAACTCTCCTTGCAGATAGGTCTTTAGTGCATAAACACCAGAAACAGAAATCATAGCGAAGGCTAATTTTAGTTTTATATTATAATTATTTATATTTTTTAACCAAGCTGGCTTGTCTTCAATTTTGTCTTCAAAAAAATTATCTTCAACAAATAAATAAAATCCAGCAATTAATACAACCCAAACCAATTGAGCAACCATAGTTACATCAACAAGCTCAAGAGCTCTTATTATTATATCCATTTTTTGAGTTCCATCTGAGGACAAAGAAATTATAAGATCCCAGATACCTAAACCAAATTTATATAGTAATGCCAATATTACCACCAATAATCCTACATAAAATAAAGAAAGTAGGGATCTAAAGATAAATAAAACTTTACCAAAATTTACTAAAATATTTTTCATAAAAATATTATACCAAAGGTTCGAACTTCTACCTACCTCCGAAAAATAACCATTGTAAAATATGGCTCTAAATTTTGCTCGCTTGGTACGATGAATTACGAACTATTCAAGATGAGAATGTGTTCCCTTTTGCAAGTATTTCTTTGAAGGATATTAAGTCTTTACTTGTTATATGAAGTTCACAATGTGCACAAATACACATAAGAAAAACTTATAATGATATTATCTAACAAACTTCTTGTTGGTAGCATTTTTCACAATATAATAAGTCAGATTTATCGGTATAACTAGTTAGAAATTTTTCACCACAGGGATTATCTCCATGAGAATGAACTGATACATTCTTATGAGAACCATTCACTGATTCCACTCCACCACATTCACACCTCCTTTCAACTACATCCAAACAAGTTCTTTGCTCTAATCTTTCTGCTGTCCTACACTTCGGACAAAGTCTCGGTAATGGTAAATTCATTTTTCTATAAAACTGTAACTCGTCAGGAATAATTCTAAATGCATTTGTGCACTGATCATTACAATTACCATTATGAAGACACTCAATTATTTCAGAAGTAATACTATCTGCCACATCTTTTATATGATCTGGCAAATCTTGTGCTTTAATTGTTGAAATATAATTTTTCTCACCTATATCTCTCCAAATAAAACTATCTCTTTCTGCTTCATCTTTTGTCAAAGGAAAATATTCTTGTGCCATTGTTTCATTGTAAGCAAAAGGAGAAAACTCATTAGGAAAAAATTCTCCATATTTATATATAATCCCAATATTATTTATATATGGCATATCATCCATATGTTTTTTGATTTTCTCTACAAGAATTTCATATTCTTCTTTGGTGTATTGTTTATTAAAAATACAATATTGTTTCTTTTTTAACCCAACACATCCAAAAAGATATGATGATCCACTGCACATATAAGAATATTCTATATCATGAACATTCTCTTGAACATAACTACAAAATTTAATATTATTTACCCCAATACCACAAGAAACACATTCATATGCTAAGGAAACAGAATCCCCCCACGCAGTATAATCATAAGAGTCTTTACTACTAGGTAATTCTTGCATATATTGGCAGTACTTTAAATTTTCTCCCTCTCTTATTAAAAAAGAATGACTGACATTTTTAGAGTGGCTGATGTAATTACCACTTACATTAGTATTCTGATTTCCTTCAATATATTTTCTTGGAAACGATTTCCAAAATTCTCTAGTACCCTTTATTAGTTCTTGTAAATCTTTATAGGAGGAAACATTAAATTCTTTTATTTTCTCTTGATATTCTTCTTTACTATATTTAGTATTAAAAATTTGGAATTCCTGTTTTCTTAAACCAACACAACCAAAACAATCATGACATCCTGCACAATCTCTACAAAAAGAAAGATTAAAAGAATTTTCACACTGAGTTGAGAAAATGGTGTTTGAACAAGAAGTGAGCCAAAAGCTTTCATAACATCTCTCACTTTTTCCACAATTTGAAGTATCTATACAATCTTTCAAAAAAGACAATCCGTTTGAATACATACAATCTTCAGCTCCTTTTCCATTAAAACAAAGGTAACAATTTCTTGGATCTGTCATATTGTTTGAATAATCACTATTTACCGCATTTACCATATTAAGATTTTTCAGTGGAACTATATAAAGTAAATCACGAAATTGTTCTAAAAATGTTTTTGAAAAAACATAATCCTTGCCATAATCCATAGCATCCCATTGATCAGAAAGCCAAACATCCTTTTCATAAACTTTAACTGGAGATAGCGGAGAAAAAGCAGAAAATATTTCTTTTCCAGAGAAATCACTTTTTCTTTTAAACAAAGAACTTTCATTTCTCCAAGACATTCTTCTTTGCGCACGACAAAACCAACAAAAAGTTGGAGGTGGAGTTTTTATCTTCTCATAAAAAGAAAAATCCTCTGGCTCAATGGTAAAGTCTTTTTTACAATTCTGACAATTCCTTGTTTCTGAATTCATATATTTTAATTATATCACAAGTTCGTAACCCATCTATACTATCAAAAAATCACCTTGATTAATAAGATGATTTTAAGGGCTCCGCACTTGGGACGATGTTCGGAAAAGTATAATTAATGATGCGTAAAATTTAATATTTGTGTTAAAATATCCATATATGAATAGTAAAAATAATCTAGCATTTATTGATGGACAAAATCTTCATATGGGA
>Ga0105047_10018026_pt1 | contig 10960 bp, 9 predicted proteins | sample MAT04_FD_78384 | JGI IMG/M metagenome (GOLD analysis project Ga0105047, IMG submission 78384) | Freshwater microbial communities from Lake Fryxell liftoff mats and glacier meltwater in Antarctica - MAT-04 (megahit assembly) | ecosystem: Environmental > Aquatic > Freshwater > Ice > Liftoff...
CAGGTGCCGGTGTCGAAGCCCGCGGCAACGGTCTCCGCAAGCGTGGGCACATCGGGCATGAAGGGTGAGCGCGTGGCCCCCGTCACCGCCAGTGCCCGCAACCGCCCGTGCGCGACATGCTGCGCGACGCCAGGCATGAGCGCCACGATCAGGTCGAGCCGGCCAGCGACAAGCTCCGTCACGGCCGGCCCCAAGCCCCGGAAGGGAACATGCTCAAGCTGCGCGCCGGTGACCAGCCGCAGGAACTCGCCATAGAGATGGGCCGGAACGCCGACACCGGCGGAGCCGTAGTTCAGCGGTCGCTGCCGCCCGAGCGCGATCAGCCCTGCGAGGTCGGTCACCGGCAGCGCGGCCGGCACCGTGACCACACTGGCCATCCTCGCCGCGAGCCCGATGGGCGTGAAGTCGTTCACCGGATCGAAGCCCGCCCGTGGATAGAGCGTCGGGTTCACGGTCATCACCGTGTCGATCGTAAGGAGGAGCGTGCTGCCATCGGCACTCGCCTGCGCGACGTGCTGCGCGCCGAGATTGCCGCCGGCGCCGGTGCGGAAATCCGGCACGAACGGTTGGCCCAGCCCCCGGCGCAGATGCTCGCCCAGCAGGCGGGCGATGACGTCCATGGGTCCGCCCTGGGCAAAGGGAACCACCAGGCGCACGGGCCGGTCCGGCCAGGCGGCTTGCGCCAGCGCCGGGGCTGCCATGGCCGGGCTTGCCGCGAGCGTACCGAGAAAGGCACGGCGCATCATCATGGACGCATCCGTTGGCATCATCTCTCTCCCCGCGAATTCTTGGGGCGATTATGTGGATATTTGCCGGAGCTGGCCAGCGCCCGCATTGTCAGCCCGCTGGTGCCTCGCCAAGCTGCGCGCAACACATGAGGAGGCATGGCCATGCACGAAGCGGGCGGTACATCGGGTCAGGCGAAGATCGGCCGGACGCTCCAGGAATCTATGCCCTACTGGCCGGCCCCACCACGCGCGCCGAAGGGCGCGCCCAACATCCTGATGATCCTGTTCGACGATGCCGGCTTCTCGGATTTCGGCTGCTTCGGCTCGCCCATCCGTACGCCGACGATCGACCGTCTGGCGGCCGAGGGACTGCGCTACACGGGGTTTCACACCACGGCCATGTGCTCGACCACGCGCACCGCCTTGTTGACTGGAAGGAACCACCATTCCGCCGGCGTCGGCAGCCTTGCCAATTTCGACAGCGGTTTCCCGGGCTACCGCGGCAAGATCGCGAAGGAGGCTGGCACGCTGGCCGAGATGCTCCGCCCGAATGGCTATCGCAACTACATGGTCGGCAAGTGGCACGTCACGCCACTGACCGAGAGCGGCAGCACCGGGCCCTTCGACGGATGGCCGCTGGCCCGCGGCTTCGACCGCTACTACGGCTTCATGGATGCGGCGACGGACCAGTACACGCCCGAACTCGTGCGCGACAATTCCACCATCGAGCCGCCGCGCACGCCGGCGGAAGGCTACCACCTGACCGAGGATCTGGTGGACCAGTCCATCCGCTTCCTCGCCAGCCATGAGGCGGAAATGCCGGGCGAACCCTGGCTGCTCTGGCTGGCGCTTGGTGCCGTGCACGCGCCGCACCAGGCGCCGCCCGACATCATCCGAAGCTACGACGAGGTGTTCGCGCAGGGCTGGGACGTGGAGCGCGAGCGGCGCATCGCCAAGCAGAAGGCGCTGGGCATCGTGCCGTCCGGTACGGTGCTGCCACCGCGCAACGACGATACGCGGCCCTGGGCGGATCATGGCAGCGAGGAGCAAAGGCTTTTCACGCGAATGCAATCCGCCTTCGCCGGCATGCTCGACCACGCTGACCAGCATCTGGCTCGGCTCATGGCCTTCTTGGAGCAGGCGGGGCTGCGGGAGGAGACGCTGGTGCTCGTGCTGTCCGACAATGGGGGCAGCCAGGAGGGCGGACCCACCGGCGGCGTGAACCTGCTCGGCCCGCGCAACCTGCGTGAGGAGACGATGGCGGAGAAGCTTGCGCGCATCGAGGAGATCGGCGCCCCCGGCACCTACGCGAATTACCCGCTGGGTTGGGCCATGGCGTCAAACACGCCGCTCAGGCGCTACAAGCAGAACACGCATGGGGGCGGCATCCGCGATCCGCTGGTGATCTCCTGGCCCCGTGGCATCCCGGCCCGCGGGGAGCTGCGGCATCAGTTCGTCCATGCATGTGACCTGACGCCGACGCTGCTGGAGCTGATCGGCAAGGCGCCACCCGAAACCGTGAACGGCGTGGCGCAGATGCCGCTGGAGGGGGTGAGCTTCGCGGCGAGTCTGAAGGACCCCTCCGCGCCATCGAAGGCGGTGCCGCAGTACTTCGAGATGTTCGGCCATCGCGGCCTCGTGCACGAGGGCTGGAAGGCAGTGGCGTATCATCCGCCCGAGACGCCGTTCGAGAATGATCGCTGGGAGCTCTTTCACCTCGACAGCGATTTCTCCGAGAGCCACGACCTCGCGGCGGAGCACCCCGAAAAGCTGCAGGCCCTCATCGCGCTGTGGTGGGAGGAGGCGGAGAAGCATCAGGTGCTGCCGCTGGATGATCGCTTCCGCCAGCGCTTCGCCGAGAATGCCGCGCGAACCCATGGCGCCAGGTGGCGCTACGTCTTTCACGCCGGTGTTGGCCATGTACCGACCGAGGTAGCGCCCGACGTCCGCAGCCGCAGCTATCACATCGAGGCGCATGCGCGCTTCGACGGGGGCGACAGCGGCGTGCTCATCGCGCATGGCGACGCGACCACCGGCTACGCCCTGTTCCTGCGCGACGGCCTTGTTGTGCACGACATGAATGTGGGCGGCGAGCATGTGGTACTCACCTCCGACCGCCCGGTGCCGGCCGGGGATCATCGCGTCGCCCTGCGTGTGCGGCGCCTGACGCGCGAGGCCAGCCCGAGCATCGCGACAGGGGCTGGGGTCAGCGAATTCACCCTGCTCATCGACGACGTGCCGGCCGGGCGGCTCGAAACGCGGCTTGGCTTCTTCAACTTCGTGTCGTGGGCGGGGCTGGATGTCGGCTGCGACCGTGGCTCGCCGGTCTCGTGCTATGAACCACCCTTCAGCTTCACGGGCACGCTTCGCCGCGTCGTCGTCACCATGGACGAGGATCAGGCGCTGGACGGCGACGGGCTTGGCCAGGCGCAGATGGCGCGCGAGTAGCGACCCACCCGCACGCGCTCAGGCGGCATCAGCGGTGAATGAGCCGGCCTGGGCGGCGAGGCTTTGGATGGTCGGCCTCGACTTGACGCGCCTGGGCGCAACGCCGGAAGTCTTCACCGCCAACACGGCCGGGCTGCGGCGGTAAAACGCGCATGTGTCCGGCGCGGATTGGGAGGCGGGCGGCAGGGTTCACCCCCGCGCGGTGAGGAACCCGCGCGCGCCCGCGCCGAGCACGCGCGGGAGGTGCGTGTAGATATAGCGGCACCCACTGCCCAGCACCTCGGGCAGGGTCTCGGCGGTGGCGGGCATTCCTGGCGTGAGGCCAGCCGCGCGGATCATGGCGAGGGTGCGATCTATGGCCTCGGCCACTGGTGGCGCCTTCGGGTTGCCGGGGTGGCCCATCGACTGGGAGAGGTCCGAGGGGCCAATGAAAAAGACGTCGATGCCCTCGACCTTCAGGATCTCCTCCGCATTGGCGATGGCCTCCCCGTGCTCCAACTGCACACAGACCAGTGAATGCGCGTTCGCCTGGGCGGCGAAGTCCGGCATTTTCCCGCCCAACCCCCAGCGGTCCGGCCGCGTGCCTGCCGCCATGCCTCGCCCGGCACCCGGTCCGAACTTCACGGCGGCCACGGCGCGGCGCGCATCCTCGGCCGTGTTGATGTGCGGGATCTGCACGCCGGCGACGCCACGGTCCAGGACGCTCTGGATGTCGGCCGCGTCGTTGCTGCGCGGCCGCCCGATGGCCGTGATGCCGACAGCGTCGGCCGCCATGCACATCAGTTCCACATCGGCGAGCGAGAGGGAGCCGTGCTCGCAATCCAGCAGAACCCAATCGAAGCCCGCATGGCCCAGCATTTCCACCAGCGGCGCCGAGGGGAACATCAGGGAGCAGCCCAGCGCAGGCTTGCCCTCGGCAAAGAGGGCCTTCATCCGGTTCTTCAAGCGACATGTCCCGTGGCGAGCACCTGCGCCCATTTCGGCCAGCCCCGGTCGGCGGCGCGACGCGCTGCGGCATCCCAGTCGTATTCTAGCGCAAACATCTCCACGCCCCATCGACCGCCCCGCTCGGTCAACACGGCATAGCGCGCGTGGGGAGAGCGGTATTCCAGCGAGGGGGCGGCCGAGGAATCGGCAAAGACCGGGCAGCCGACGCTACCTGGATTGAGGATCAGCCCGCCGCGCGGCCCGAGCACGGCGCCCTGACAATGCGAATGGCCGCACAGCACGACCGGCGAATCAACCGCGTCACCCAGGCGCTGCTCCAGCAGCGCGCGGCGGATCGGCGCGAGGCGACCATCCTCCGTCGCCTCCTCCAGCAGATAGGTGCTGTCATCGGCGGGCGTGCCGTGCACCGCCAGGATCTCGGGCGTGAACTGGATGGTGGCCGGAAGCGCGTGGAGGGAGGCGCGCTGCGCCTCGCTCAGCGCCTCCCGCGCATGGAGGGCGACGGGCGACATCTGGTCGGCCGGCTTGTCCACGATCCAGCGGTCATGGTTGCCGCGCACGGTGGGCAGGGCCAACGCCTCCAATCGCTCGAAGGTCTCGCGCGGCCAGAGGGGGCTCGCCACGCAATCGCCGAGGTTGACGGTCGCATCGACGCCGCGCCTGCCGATGTCGGTCAGCACGGCCTCCAGCGCCAGCAGGTTGCCATGGATGTCCGAGATGACGGCGATGCGAAGGCTCACATATTCCTCTGTGCGGCGCGCAAGGTGGTAAGGCCGATGCCCGCCGCTTCGAACCCGCCATCCACGGCGATGACCTGACCCGTGATGTAGCTGGAGTGCTCGCTGCACAAATAGAAGATGGTATCCGCCAACTCGCTCTCCCGGCCGTAGCGGTTGAGCGGCATCGCTGCGTGATAGTCGGCCCGGATCTCCGGCGTATGGACGGCCTTGGCCATGGCGGTTTCCACCGGCCCCGGAGCCACGGCATTCACGCGGATGCCGAGGCTGGCCAACTCGACCGCCTGCTGCTTCGTCAGATGCGCGAGTGCCGCCTTGCTGGTGCCGTAGGCCACCCGCAGCGTGGAAGCGCGCAGGCCGGAGATGGAAGTGATGTTCACGATGGCCCCGCCACCGCCCTCGGCCATCCGTGGCGCCGCGGCCTGCGTCATCAGGAAGGGGCCGGTGAGATTGACGGCGAGGACGCGATTCCAGTCCTCCAACGTCGTCTCCAGCAGCGGCTTGAAGATGGCGATGCCCGCGTTGTTCACCAGCGCGTCGATCCGGCCGAAATGCCTGGCCGCCGCACTCACCGCGGATTGCACGGCTGCACCATCGGCGACGTCGCAGGAGAGTGCCAGCGTCCTGTCGGGCGCCGCCAGATCTGCGCTGGCCGTGGCCAGGAGGTCGGCGTCGATGTCGAGCAGGGCGACGCGCCAGCCCTCCGCCAGGAAGCGGCGAGCCGTCGCCAGCCCGATGCCCCGCCCAGCCCCGGTGACAAGTGCGACGCGGTTGAGCCCCTCGGGTGCGCTCACTCGCCGGCCAGGCGCGCGGCCAGGCGCGGCGCGCCGAGGCGCATCATGGCGTTCACGTCCGGCGCTGCCGCCAGGCCCACCACGGCGTCGGCCAACTGGTGCGCGCCATCCGCGCCCAGCACCGCATCGGCCAGCCCGTGGAACTTGGCGCGGATCTCGGCCTCCGTGAGGAAGTTGGACGGCTCACCCTTAGGCACGACCACCTTCTTCACGAAGACCTGCCCCCGGGCGCGCACGGTAAGCTTGCCGCCCATGTTGGCCGGGAACTCCGCCTGCACCTCGGGGTCCTCCACGCAGTCGATCTTCGGCATCAGGGCGCGCAGTTCGGGCGCGTCCATCTTCGGGTAGCTGTCCCAGCCGAAATGGCCGTGGGCCAGCGCGCAGGCCACCACGAAGGGGCCGCTGAACTGGCCATCGACCACATTCCTCGGGTTCTGCTTGTAGGGGAGGGGGGCGCCCACCAGAAGCATTCCCTTGTTGGGCAGGCCCATGGTGACGCTCTCGATCTCCTCCGGCTTCAGGCCGTGCTCGGCGCGCAGGGCGAGGGCCGCGTCCACACTCGCATGACCGTACCGGCAGGAGGGGTAGGGCTTCACCGCCGTTTCCATCAATTCGTACTGCGTGCCGAGGCCCTGGAGCGCGCGCTCCGGGTTTGGATTGGGCGCATAGGCGCGCAGGAACCCGGCCTTGCCCTCCAGCGCCTCGGCCGCACCACGGAAGCCTTCGCGGGCGAGCAAGGCGGCAGAAAGCCCCGCCATCGCGGCCCAGCCCACCTGGAAGCGCTTGGTCCAGGCGCCATTGGCGAGGAACTGCAGGCTGCCGGCCGATTGGCTGAGTGCGATACCGAAGGCGTCGGCGATCTGCGCCTCGCTCAGGCCCAGCACGCGGCCCGCCGCGGCGGCGCCCCCGAAGACGCCGCAGGTGGCGGTCGGGTGGTAGCCTCGATCGTAATGATCGCCGCCGGGCAGGGCGAGGGCCAGGCGGTTCGTCACCTCGTAACCGGCCACAATGGCGGCGATCACATCCTTGCCGGAGGCGCCCACCAATTCGGCGGCTGCAAGCGCGGCGGGGATCACGGGCGCGCCCGGATGCAGGGTGCCGGCAGCGTGGGTGTCGTCGAAGTCGAGGCTGTGGGCGAAGGCGCCGTTCAGCAGGGCCGCCCCCGCGGGGGACCAGCGGCCGGCCTCGCCGAAGACGGCGTGGTTGCCGTGTGCGAGGCCCATGACGCGGGCCGCGGCCATGAGCGGCGCGCTGCTCTCCGCATCGTGGCGGCCACGGACGATGTTGCCCAGCAGGTCCAGGATGAGGAAGCGCGCGCGCGTCTCGACCTCGGCTGGAAGATCCTGGTGGCGAATGTTCGCGGCATACTCGGCGAAGCGGGCAGTGAGCGCGGTCATGGCTGTTTCCCTAAGTCGATTTGGCAGGCGGATTTGGAGGTGAGTAAACCAGAGCCGCCCTCCGCGCACCAGATATGCACGGCCCGATCCGGTTCCGAGTTGCAGTAACATGGCGAAGCTGGCACCAAGACACGATGTTATCCCGACGTTTACTGCCGGCAGGACTGGCAGCCCTGGCAGCAACCCCGGCATTCGGCCGAACGGCGCGCGGACAGGGCAGCTTCGACGCCTTCGTCGAGGGCGTGCGCACTGAGGCGCGGCGGGGCGGCATCAGCGCCGCCACCCTCTCTCAGGCGCTGCAAGGGCTACGCCCCAATGAGCGCGTCCTCGAGCTTGACCGTCGCCAGGCGGAGTTCACGCAAACCTGGCCGCAATACAGGGACGGGCGCCTCTCCGCCACGCGGATCGAGAACGGCCGGCGCGCCTACGCCGAGCACCGCGCCCTGCTGGATGCCATCCAGGCGCGTTTCCGCGTCAGCCCGCGGGTGGTCATCGCCATCTGGGGATTGGAGACGAGCTACGGCGGCTTCACCGGCAACTTCAACGTGATCGAGGCACTGGCGACATTGGCCTGGGAAGGCCGGCGCGCCGCTTTCTTCCGTGCGGAACTTCTGGCGGCGCTGCGGATCGTCGATGCAGGCAACGTGCGCGTCGACCGCATGCGCGGCAGCCACGCCGGCGCCATGGGCCACCCGCAGTTCATGCCGACCAGCTTCGAGCGCCTGGCCGTGGACTTCGACGGCGATGGCCGGCGCGACATCTGGGACAGCCGCGCTGACGCCCTGGGCTCGATCGCCAACTACCTGGCGCGCTCCGGCTGGCGCGATGGCGAGCCCTGGGGCTTCGAGGTACAGACGCCGGCCAGCTTCGACACAAGCCTCGCCGACCATCGCCAGATGCGCCCGATGCGGGACTGGGCGCGAATGGGGGTGGTTCGTGCCAACGGGAGCGCGCTGCCTTCCAGCGAAGGCGAGTGGGCGTTGGTGATCCCGGGCCTCTCACGCGGAGACACGCAGGCTTTCTTGGTGGGCCAGAACTTCATGGCAAACCGCCGGTACAACCCGTCCAACTTCTACGCGACCGCCGTCGGCCTCCTTTCGGATAAGGTGGCGTGAAGAGAACTTTCCTGTCTCTCCTCATGCTGGCGGGTTGCACCAGCGGGCCGGCGCCTCAGCCGCGGTACCTGATGGGGGAGCCGTATCGCGACGGCGGGATTTGGTCCTATCCGCGTGAGGATTTCGCGCTGGACGAGTCTGGCATAGCGGCCATCCTTCCTAGGAATTCAGGTCTGACCGCCAATGGCGAGCTGCGCGATGCGGGCAGCATGATGGCGGCCCACCGGACGCTCCAGCTGCCGGCCATTGTAACCGTGACGAACCTGGAGAGCGGCCGTTCGGTTCGCGTCCGGGTGAACGACCGCGGGCCGGCCATGGCCGGGCGCGTTATCGCCGTCTCGCCACGCGTGGCGGCGCTGCTGGGCACCAATGCGCCGTTCCAGGCGCGGGTCGCGATCGACGCTGCCGCCTCGCGTGCTGCGATCGAGGGATTGCCCGGCCAGCCGAGCCTGCTGCCGATCGACACCGCGCCGCGCGGCGTGGTGGAGCGGGAGAGCCTCGCCCCGCCGCCCGGCGCCCGCGGCGTTGCAGCGCAGCCGGCACCCGCCGCCACGACGATCCAGGCCGAGGCCGCTCCCGCCGCGCGTGTGCCCGAGCGACTGCCCGAAGAGGTGCGCCAGGGCCCGGCCAGCCCCGGCCAGATCTGGCTGGAGGCCGAGCGCTTCTTCCGCCGCGACCTCGCCATGGTGCAGGCGGCGCGGATCGGCGGGCGGGCGGAGACTTTCGGGCCGCCGGGACGCCAGCAGCAATGGCGGGTCCGTGCCGGGCCTTACGGCACGATCGCCGCCGCCGATGCCGCCCTGGCTCGCGCGCTCGCCGCGGGCCAGCCCGACCTGCGGCTTGCCGTGGACTAGCGTCGCGGCGTATTGCGGCTCACTCGAACCAGGAATCGCCACATGTTTCGACGCGCCCTGTTTGGGGCCTCCGCCAGCCTCCCGCTCGCGCTTGGCACGCAGCCCCAGGCCCTGGCCCAAACGCGCCAGGGGCAGCCGCCCGCCCGCGCGCCGGCACGGCCACCCGCGCCGCCGACCACGCCCGCGCAATCACCCATCGGGCCGGTCGATACCATCGCGCGCTTTGCGCTGCTGGTGGATTTCGAGACGGGCGTCACGCTGCTCGGCAAGCAGCCGGAGGAGCGGATGCCGCCCGCCTCCATGTCCAAGCTCATGACCATGTATGTGGTGTTCGAGCAGCTCAAGCGCGGGCATCTGCGCATGGACCAGATGCTGACGGTCAGCGACACGGCCTGGCGGATGGGCGGCTCGCGCATGTTTCTGGAGCGGAACAGCACCGCATCGGTGGAGGAACTGGCGCGCGGCGTCATCGTCCAATCGGGCAATGACGCCTGCGTGGTGCTCGCCGAGGCGATCTCCGGGTCGGAGCGCGTTTTCGCCGAGACGATGAACACCCTCGGCCGCGAGATCGGCCTGACCTCCAGCGTGTTCCGCAACGCCACCGGCTGGCCAGACCCCGAGCACCGCATGACGGCGCGCGACCTCGCCACGCTCGCGCGCCGGATCATCCTGGATCACCCCGAGTACTACCGCTTCTACGGCGAGCGGAGTTTCCGCTGGAACAACATCACGCAGGAGAACCGTAATCCGCTCCTCGGGCGGGTCAATGGCGCGGACGGCCTGAAGACGGGCCACACGGAGGAAGCGGGCTTCGGCCTGACGGCCAGCGTGAAACGCGGCGATCGGCGCCTGATCCTCGTGATCGGCGGGTTGCCCAGCATGCGGGCGCGCGCCGAGGAGGCGGAACGCCTGATCGAGTGGGGCTTCCGCGAGTTTGACAACGTCGTGCTGTTTCGCGCTGCCGATACGATCGACGAGGTTCCGGTCTACCTCGGCGACAGGCCGGCCGTCCCCCTGGTCGGCGGACGGGACGTCGTTGCGACCGTGCCGCGGGGCTGGCGGGAGACGCTGCAGGCGCGCGTCCGATTCGAGGCGCCGATCTCCGCGCCCGTGGTGAAGGGCCAGGAGATCGGCCAACTCGAGGTATCGGGTCGCGGGGTGCCCGCCATGACGATGCCGCTTTACGCCGGGGCCGATGTGGATCGCCTGGGCGTGGTCGCTCGAATTCCTGCCGTCATTTCGCGCATGTTGAGCCGCGGGAATTGAAGCCTAGGTTCATTTCCCTGGAGGGCGGTGAAGGTTCAGGAAAATCAACCCAGGTAAATAATCTTTCGAAACTGCTGGCGCGATCCGGGTATCCCGTCCTAAGAACGCGTGAGCCGGGTGGATCCGGTGGGGCGGAAGCCATCCGTGACCTGGTCCTGGGCCGGGGCGGGTGGGATCCGGTGGCGGAAATGGTCCTTCACTTCGCCGCCCGGCGCGAACACTGGGCGCGCAGTATCGCGCCCTCGCTCGCCGCGGGGAGCTGGGTTGTCTGCGACCGGTTCTTCGACAGCACCTTGGCCTACCAAGTGGGCGGGCAGGGCGCCTCGGCCGCGATTTGGCGCCAGCTGCGCGCAGCGACCCTTGGAGATGTCGCGCCCGACCTCACGCTCCTGCTGGACTTGCCAGTGGAACTCGGGCTGGCCCGTGCCGCCTCGCGCGGGGAGCTGAACCGCTACGAAGCGGCTGGGGCGGAATTCCATCAGCGTGTCAGGGACACGTTCCTAGAGCAGGCAAATGCCGAACCGGATCGCTTCGTGGTGATCGACGCGGCAGCAGCGCTCGATGAGGTAACGCAGGCCGTCGCCCGGGCCTGCCGTCAAAGGCTGTGCATGCCGTGATCCCGCTGCCACCGCGAGCAAATCCGCTGCTTTACGGCCATGCCGAGGTCGCCGCC
>Ga0105047_10018027_pt1 | contig 10959 bp, 5 predicted proteins | sample MAT04_FD_78384 | JGI IMG/M metagenome (GOLD analysis project Ga0105047, IMG submission 78384) | Freshwater microbial communities from Lake Fryxell liftoff mats and glacier meltwater in Antarctica - MAT-04 (megahit assembly) | ecosystem: Environmental > Aquatic > Freshwater > Ice > Liftoff...
GCGGCGACGATGGTGGCGAAGTTGTCGTCGCGCAACACCATATCGGCGGCCTCCTTGGTGACGTCGGTGCCGGTGATGCCCATGGCCACACCGATGTTCGCCTGTTTCAAGGCCGGCGCGTCATTGATACCGTCACCGGTCATCGCCACGATATGCCCGCGTTTCTGGAGCGCCTCGACGATGCGCAGCTTCTGCTCAGGGGCGACCCGGGCATACACCGAGACGCGCTCGACCGCCTCCGCGAGGCCGGCTTCATCGAGGGCGGCCAGCTCCTTGCCCGTCATGGGTCCCACGGTTGCGTCGCGGGCCAGGATGCCGAGATCCGTTGCGATGTAGCGCGCGGTCAGCGGGTGATCGCCGGTGATCATCACCGGCCGGACACCCGCCTGACGGGCAACCCGGACGGCTTCGCGGGCCTCGGACCGGGGCGGGTCGACGATGCCAAAGAAACCCACAAATATCAACTCGCTCTCCAACGCCGCAGACGGCGCGTCGAAACCGATGAGCGTCCGGAAGGCCACTCCAAGCACGCGCATGCCATTGGCGGCAAGGCTGGCGTTGGCTTGCTCGATCCGGCTGATGTAATCCGCCGTCAGGGGCGCGGCGGCGCCGTTCACCCACACCCGGGTCGAAACCGTCAGCAGTCCATCGACTGAACCCTTGGTGAAGGCGATGTGGCCTGCCGACGCGCCCAGCGCAGCGCGGGCGCGGGCCAGGTCGGGCAAACCGGCCAAATCAATCACGGCGTGAACGGTCGTCATGCGCTTGCGATCAGAGTCAAAGGGCAGCTCAGCAACCCGGGGCAGGAACGGCGCCAGCGCGTCGCGGGTCAGGCCGGCGCGGCCGGCGGCAACAAGGAGCGCGCCCTCAGTCGGATCTCCAATCGTCTGTGTTCGAGAGGAGGCAGCATCCCATTCGACGAGGGCATCGTTGCACAGCGCCCCGCCCGTGAGGAGGATCTGCAAGGGCTCAGCTTCGGCAACGAAGGACTTCTCGCCCGGGCTGAAGGCGGGCGCATTCTGGCGCATCGTTTCGTCGATTTCGACCCGATGGCCGGCGACATCGAGGACGACGACGGTCATCCGGTTCTCGGTCAGCGTGCCGGTCTTGTCCGAACAGATGACGGTGACCGAGCCCAGGGTCTCAACCGCGGGCAATTTGCGGATGAGGGCGTTGCGTTGGAGCATCCGGCGCGCGCCCAGGGCGAGGGTGAAGGTGACGACGGCGGGCAGCCCCTCGGGGATGATGGCGACGGCGACGCTGACGGCGGTCAGCAGCATCTCGTCGACAGTCTCACCGCCCAACACCCCGATGAGGAGCACAAGGACGGCGATGGCAGCGCCTGCGATGGCCAGCCACTTGCCGAGGCGATCCAGGCGGGCTTGGAGCGGGGTGGGCTCGTTAGTGGCGCTTTGGATGAGCGCGGCAATACGGCCCAGTTCAGCCCTCATCCCCGTCGCGATCACGACCCCGGCGCCCCGGCCATACGTCGCGATTGTGCCCATGAAGGCCTGGTTGCGCCGGTCCCCGAGGTTGCTGGTTTCGGCTGCCAGCACGGTGATGGACTTCTCCACGGCTTCAGACTCGCCCGTCAGGGCCGACTCTTGAATGCGCAGGTTGGCGACATCAATCAGGCGCAGGTCTGCGGGGACGACGTTTCCGGCCTCGAGCAGGACGATGTCGCCTGGAACCAGGTCCCTGGCAGCGATCTCACGAACTGCGCCATCCCGGCGGGCGCGGACAATCGGGACGGACATGCGCTTGAGGGCGGCCATCGCCCGCTCAGCCCGGTACTCCTGGAAGAATCCGAGCAGCCCGAACAGGATGACGATCGCAAAAATTGAGATGGACTCGTTGGCCTTTCCGAGAAGGACGGATAGGGCGCCGGCCCCGACGAGAATGAGGACCATCGTGGCCGTGAATTGCTCCCACAAGATGCGCCAGGGGGACTTGGCGCCCTTCTCAATCAGGAGATTTGGGCCGTATTCGGCCAGTCGTCTTTCGGCCTCGGCCTGGGTCAGGCCGGTTGTGGCGATGACATTACTGGATTTCAGGACGGTTTCGACATCCTGAGCGTGGGTATTGGGTTGCATGCTGCCTCCGGGCGATGTTGCTGTCGCGATAACGAGCCATCGCGACATATAGCGGTGTCGTGATGGTCTTGCCAAAAGCGCGGTGCTTCCCGGCGACCGGGCAGCCAATCGGCTGCCGTATTGACGATCGACGGGCCCAAACAATGCGGGCGGCTACTCCCCAACCTTTCGACTGTAGCCCTCAAAGTGATTGCCGTCAAGCCCGGCACCCAGCTCTCACCGTAGGATCATGCGGCGGGGCCAGGGGACCTGACCGGTGGGACGGAAAATGCCTGGCCGGTTGGCCAGCGCAATCATCGCCTGCAGGCGTATGATCTCTGACATGCCTGTGAAAATCCTTCGCCCCGTTCCGTCTGACCTCGATATCGCCCAAGCCGCCGAGATCCTGCCCATCCGGCAGATCGCGGCCAGCATCGGTCTCACTGAAGACGACCTCGAATACTATGGCAGTCGCAAGGCCAAGGTCCACCTCGATGTGCGCGACCGGCTGAAGGACAAGCCCAACGGGCACTATGTCGACGTCACCGCCATCACCCCCACCCCGCTTGGCGAGGGGAAGACCACCACCACAATCGGCCTGGCCCAGGCGCTACACAGCCTTGGGCGGAAGACCTTCACCTGTATTCGGCAGCCCAGCATGGGCCCGACTTTCGGGATCAAGGGCGGCGCGGCTGGCGGCGGCTACGCCCAGGTCGTGCCGATGGAGGACTTCAACCTGCACCTGACAGGTGACATTCATGCCGTCAGCGCCGCTCACAATCTGATGTGCGCGGCGGTCGACAATCATCTCTTCCACGGCAACAAGCTGAACATCGACGCCGACAGCATCGGACTGCGCCGGGTGGTCGACATGAACGATCGCAGCCTGCGGGCCATCCTGATTGGTCAAGGCGGGCCGCAGGACGGCGTTCCACGCGCGACAGGCTACGACATCAGCGTCGCCTCCGAGGTCATGGCCATCCTGGCCCTCGCCACCTCGATGGAGGACCTGCGGACCCGGTTGGGCAAGATCGTGGTCGCCCTTGACAAGGAAGGCAACATGATCACAGCCGAGCAGATCAAGGTCGCCGGCGCAATGACGGTCCTGCTCAAGGACGCCATGATGCCGACCCTGATGCAGACCCTGGAGGGCTCGCCAGTGTTTGTGCATGCCGGCCCGTTTGCCAACATCGCCCACGGCAACAGCAGCATCGTCGCCGACCAGCTTGCGTTGAAGCTCGCCGAATACGTGGTGACCGAGAGCGGATTCGGGGCCGATATGGGCATGGAAAAGTTCATGGACATCAAGTGCCGCTACTCGGGCCTGACGCCGGATTGCGTGGTCATGGTCGCCACGGTCCGAGCGCTGAAGATGCACGGCGGGGTGGGCAAGATCGTGGCTGGCAAGGCGCTGCCGGTCGAACTCACCCAGGAGAACCTGCCCGCCCTCGAGCGCGGGTGCGCCAACCTGACCCGCCAGATCGCCAACGCCCGCAAGTATGGCGTGCCGGTGGTCGTCGCCATCAACGCGTTCTCGAACGACACGCCGGCCGAAATCGCGCTCATCCAGCGCATGTCGATCGAGGCGGGGGCAGAGGGCGCCTACAACTCGACCGTGTGGGCCGACGGCGGCGCCGGCGGAATCGCGCTGGCCGAGGCCGTCATGGCCGCATGTGAAAAGCCGTCCGAGTTCAAGTTCCTGTATCCGCTGGATATCTCAATCAAAGAGAAGATCGAAACGATCGCCCGCGAGATCTACGGCGCGGACGGGGTGGACTACGCGCCGGAGGCCGAGCGCAAGATCGAGCAGTTCACCAAGCTCGGCTTTGACCGCTTGCCGATCTGCATGGCCAAGACCCATCTCAGCATGTCGCACGATCCAACCAAGCTGGGCGCGCCGAGCGGATACCGGCTGCCGGTCCGCGACATTCGGGCGAGCGTGGGCGCAGGCTTCCTGTATCCGTTGTGCGGCGACATGCGGACCATGCCCGGCTTGAGCGCGCACCCTGCTTTCGAGCGGGTCGACCTGATCGACGGGCGCGTTGTTGGCCTGTTCTAGTTTGGCCTCCTTGACAGGATGAACAGGATCAACGGGAGCGTCGCGAGATATCCTGTTGATCCTGTCAAGGAAAGCCGCCGCGTCACTGCTACTGGAATAGCACTCCGAAAGTCCCCCAAAGGATCAGCACGCCGACCGCGATAGCCGACGCCAGCCCGAGCCCGCCACGGTAAACCTTGCGCAGGACCCCCCAGGCTGGGCTGCCGATGCCGGCCCCGGCGCCGGCGAGCGTCACCCCCGTCAGAATGAGGCTAATCCAGGGGAGAACAAATAACGGTTGGTACTGGCTGCCCAATCCAACAAGAAAGGTATAAGCGCCGCCGCCGGCCAGGTCAAAGATCGGGGCAATGAGAAAGCCGGTCAGAAAGCCCAGCAGCAGCAGCCCATTCAGAGCGACCGCCCACGGCATGAGGTTGGCCAGAAGCGAGGGCTTGAGGCTGGGGTGGTGCTTCTTCAGGACGGTGCGGGCCAGCCAGCCCAGCGGCAGGAGCACCAGTCCCGACAACAGCAGCAAGAGCGCGATCCCCAGCGCCGTCGACTCTGCGCTGCGGTCCCGGCCCGGCGCGGTCAACAGCTCGCCAAAAACAGGAACCCGAAGCAGTTCTGAGCGCGCGATGAAGCGGGGTGGGCCGAGGTCCGTGATGCACGCGCTGGAAGGCGCGACCTCCGGATTGGCCACAAACGAGGACGCGATCGACGTCGCGCAAGGCTCGGATTGAAACGCGCCATGCCCGGTATTGGGGAAGGTGAGAACCGTCGAGCGCTTCAGGCTGCGGGCAACCTCACCGCCATTGACCGGCGGCGTAATCGGATCAAATCGGCCGTTCAGCACCAAGGTCGGTAGATCGCTGACCACCGGGTCGTCGACCGAAGCAGGCAACAAGTCCACATTCCAGCGCTGACAGGCCGCCTGAAAGTCCGCCGCATCCTGCGTGGCGAAGCGGGTCAGGGCCGGCCGGATGTCGGCGCTGACGGCCTCGGCAGGGTTGAAATCGGCGTCCTCGGCGCAGATCACCGACATATACATGCCGCTGGCCACTGACTGGTCAAAGGCGAACAGGCTGGCCACGTTGCCCAACGTTCCGAAGTAGTCCGTCGAGACCTCGCGGATCATGCCTGGCAGCAGCGGAATCAGATCGGTGGAATAGAGTGATTGAAAGATCAGACCGCGGAAAGAATCGCCATCGATGACGGCGTTGTAGACCGACCCCGTCGCGGGATCGACCATCCGCGCGCGGGCTGGCGTCTTTGCCAAACGCTCAATCTGGGCGAGGTAGACCTTCTCCAGATCGGGATAATCCGTGCCGCAGCGCGCGTCGGCGGCGCAGGCGGCGAACAGCTCGGTCAGGGCACGGTTTTCTGACCGGGTCGCTTCGATGACGAAGTTGGTCTGGGTGGGCACGACCGCGTCCAGGATCACCGAACGCAGGATCTGCGGATTGAGCCGCATCGCGTGCAATGCCAGGAGGGTGCCGTACGACACGCCGTACAGGTTGATCCTGGCGTAGCCGAGCGCCTGGCGCACGGAGTCGATGTCGGCGGCGTTCTCCAGGCTGTCGTAGGCCGACAGGTTGACGCCCTCGCGGGCCAACCGGTCGTGGCAGGCCTGGGTCGCCTCCCAGGACAGACGGGCCGCCGTCTGGTGGTCCTGCGTTTTCTCGATACTGGCCCGGGTCAACGCGATTGATTCGGGGCACTTGAGCGAGGGAATGGATTTTCCGGTACCCCGCTGATCAAACAGCACAATGTCGCGCGACGCGCGCAACGCGCTGGAGCCCATCACGGTGACATAGGTCTCGATCGTGCCACCGCCCGGGCCGCCCTGGAGCATGACGAACGGATCGGGCTCACGGGTCGATCCGGTGGCGCGCAAGACGGCCACCGCGAGTTTGATCGTCGGCCCGCCCGGCTTGGCGTGCTCCAACGGCACGGCCACATAGCCGCATTCGATCCCGGAGATATCGGCGGGGAAGATCGCGTCGAGCGGGCTGCTGGTTTCGCGCTTGAGCATCTCAGCGCACGCCGCCGGCTCGAGACGCCCGGCCGGCGGCGTCTGTGCCGCGTTTGAGGCGGAGGCCGGGGCGGGCAGCGAGAGGGATGCCAGGAGAAGCGCGGCAAGGCCGGCGCGGCGCAAAACAAGCTGGAGGATTGTCATTCGGATCTGGGATTCTTGAGACGCCGCGCGCTGATCACGCCCGTGTTCAACCCAATCAGATTGAGGCCGCCAAAGAATCGGGCGTGTTCGATTTTGACGCAGCGATCCATGACGACATCCAGACCACCGGCGATGGCTTTCTCAGCCGCCGCTTCGTGAATGACGCCCAACTGCAACCACAACACCTTTGCGCCAATGGCGATGGCCTCATCAACCAGGGGCGGCACGTCGGCGGGGTTTCGAAAGACATCGACGATATCGACGCTGTTTGGGCGTGCTTCGGCCAGTTTGAGCAAGGACGGATAGCACTTCCGGCCAAGGATTTCGGTCTCACGCGGGTTGACGGGGATGATGTCGTAGCCCTCGGCAATCATGTAGATCGCGGCAAAGTGACTTGGCCGAAAGGCGTTGGCGCTGAGGCCGACGACGGCGATGCGCTTGTAGTCGCTGAGAATCTGGAACCGCTCGGCGGCGGTGGTGATCAGTTTTGCCATGTCGATTACGCGCGCGCTCCCATCGCCTGATCAAGGTCCCACACGATGTCCTCGATGTCCTCGAGACCAATGGACAGGCGAATCATATCGGGCGAGATCCCGGCCGTCTCCTGTTCAGCGGCGCTGAGCTGGGCGTGGGTGGTGCTTGCCGTATGGATGACCAGCGACTTCGCGTCGCCCACGTTGGCGAGGTGGCTGAACAACTGCAAGCGGCCGATGAAGTCCTTGGCGGCTTCGTAACCGCCCTTCAGCCCGAAGGTGAAGACAGCGCCCGCGCCCAGGGGGAGATACTTCGCAGCCAGGGCGGCGCTGGGATTACCGGGCAGCGTGGGATAGCTCACCCACCCCACCCGCGGGTCCGCGGCCAGCCAGGCGGCCACCGCGCTGGCGTTGGCCACATGCCGCTGCATGCGCAGACCGAGCGTCTCGAGACCGAGCAAAAACTGGAAGGCATTGAAGGGACTGAGCGCCGGTCCGATATCGCGGAGTGACTCGACCCGGGCCTTCATGATCCAGGCGAAGTCGCCAAAGGTCTCGAAGAAACGAATGCCGTGATAGCCCTGGCTGGGTTCGACCATACCCGGGAACTTGCCGTTGTCCCACGGGAATTTGCCGCCATCGACGATGACACCGCCGATGCTGGTGCCATGCCCGCCGATGAACTTGGTCGCGCTGTGGATGACGATATCGGCCCCCCATTCGAGCGGCCGGCACAGATACGGCGAGGCGAAGGTGTTGTCGACGACAAAGGGCAGCCCATTGGCATGCGCGATAGTGGCAACGGCTTCGAGGTCCAGAACGTCCGCGCGCGGGTTGCCGATTGTCTCGCCGTAGACGGCCCGGGTGGCGGGTGTGATCGCGCGCCGGAAGTTCTCGGGGTTGGCCGGATCGACAAATGTCGTCGCGATGCCAAACTTGCGCAGGGTGATGTCGAACTGAGTGTGCGTGCCGCCATAGAGCGACTTGCTCGCGACGATGTGCCCGCCCTGCTCCATCAGGGTCGCGATGGCGATGAACTGGGCGGCATGCCCGCTGGCGAGCGCCAGTGCGCCGCGCCCGTTTTCAAGGGCCGCCATCCGCTCCTCAAAGGCGGCCGTGGTCGGGTTCATGATCCGGGTATAGATATTCCCGAAGCGCTGAAGAGCGAACAGATTGGCGGCATGCTCGATATCCTCAAAGACGTAGCTGGTCGTCTGGTAGATCGGCATCGCGCGCGCGCCAGTGGTGGGGTCTGGACGTTGTCCAGCGTGCAGGGACAGGGTGTTGAACCCGAATTTTCTGTCTGCGGCCATGGCTGGATTATAGGGCGCGGGCCCGCGCCGGCGTTTGCATTATTCGCTCATTGCGCCCATAATGACAGTGGGCGACATTCGCCCGGCGATATTCGCCAGGCGAGGAACCCCAAACAATCCGAGTGGGCTTTCAGACCGGCGTCCGCATGGCGCTATTTGCATGTCGGCCACCTGTGCCCGAAGGCCAGAGAAGGTCGCGATGAACCCAGTTTCGAATGCCACGCTCCACGATTTGATCGAGCAGCCAACGGGCGCTTACGTATCGGCCTATTTGCCCCTGGAGCACGGCGCGGTGGGCACCTTGCGCAATCAGGTCGCGCTAAAGAATCTGCTCAAACAAGCTGAGGCGCGACTGATCACGCTCGGCGCGCGCGAAAACGAGGCGGCCGCGTTTCTGGCCCACAGCCGCGCGGATTTGCGCGACAACGGATTCTGGAATCGCGCTGGAAAGGGCCTGGCCCTTTTCATCGGCGCTGGGGCGCCGATGGATGTTGATCTGCCATTCGCCCCGGCCGAACGCGTCTTTACCGGCGCGCGCTTTTTCATCCGGCCGCTGCTGCCCGCCCTGGGCAATGACCCGCGCGGGAATTTGCTGGCGTTGAGTCAGCACAGCGTGCGCCTGTTCAGAGTCACCCGCGAGCGCATCGACGAGGTCGCGCTGACGGGCATGCCGCATAGCCTGGCCGAGGCCGGCCCAGCCGATCCGATGCGCCACGAACGCGGCGCGCGGGCCGTGCCTTCGGCCGGGGGCCTTGGCGGGGCCACCGCCATCTCATACGGCACGGTCGTCGATGAGAAGGAGCAGGTCCGGCGTTTTCTCGAACAGGTCGATGACGGCGTGGTCGGGCTGCTCCGGGATGACAAAGCTCCGTTGCTATTGATGGGCGTTGAGTCGCTGTTGGCGATCTACCGCGAAATCACCGCTCTCCCGCAGGTCATGACCGAGAGCATCCTGGGCAGCCCAGACCGGATGACGACTGCCGAGGCGCATGCGGAGGCGATGACGGTCTTTGAAGCCCAGTCCGGGCAAGGCGCGCTGGACGCGAGCCGCCAGTTCCAGAACGCGGTCCATACACCCCGCGCTTCGGCCCACCTCGACGACATCTTGCGGGCCGCGGTTCAGGGCCGGGTGGATGCGATTCTTCTGGATGAAAGCCGATTTGCGTGGGGACAGTACGACCCGATCACCGGGGACGTGACGGCCCGCATGGGCTACAGCCCGCAACCTGATCCCGATGACGCGGAAGAGTTGATGGATCTGGCTGCGAGCCAGACCTTGCTTCATCGAGGGACCGCGTACGCGCTGCCCGCGAAGCAGATGCCGTTTGGGTTGGCGATCGCGGCGGTGTATCGGTATTGACCCGCCGCGCCTTTGAACCGGAAATCGAAGCTCTAAAGCGGCGACTGTTCAGGCGTGCGGCACGCCTGATCGCCGCTCGGTTTTGGGCAATTTGCAGGTGAAAGGCAACTTCCAGCGGACCTAAAGTGGTCTTTATCCGCAGATTGCGCAGATTTGCGCCGATTCCGCTCTGCACTTGTCATGTTCTGAGCAGCATGGCTCCTGCAAAGTCGCTTGACAGATTCGTGAATCCGAGACATGGCCGACGCTACGCCGCGAGCGGGTACTAGCCAGGGCCCCTTTTGCATGGCCGGACGCGATGAGCCGACCTTTCATTGCTCCACGCGCGTTCGCGGAACTGCGACTTTGCAGGAGCCGTGTGATGAGCGGGAAGTGGCCTTGCGGTTTATCAGTAATCGGTTATACCTTGGGTCTGCATTCCAACACAACCAGGAACAACCATGGTCAAACCAATCATTCTTGCCGTCGACGATGACCGGGCCGTCCTGAACGCCGTTGAGCGCGATCTGCGCCAGAAATACGGGCGCGACTACCGCGTGCTGAAAGCCGACTCCGGCGCGGCCGCCCTCGAAGCCCTCCAACAATTGCAGCAGCGCAACGAGCGGGTTGCCCTGTTTGTCGCCGACCAGCGCATGCCCGGTATGAACGGCGTGGAGTTTCTGGAACGGGCGATGGGGATTTACCCGGACGCCCGCAAGGTGCTCCTGACGGCGTACGCAGACACCGAAGCCGCCATCAGTGCCATCAACAAGGTCGGACTGGACTACTACTTGATGAAGCCCTGGGACCCGCCCCAAGAGAACCTCTACCCGATCCTTGACGGATTGCTGGAGGACTGGAAAGCAAACACCCGGGCGCCATTTGAGGGGATCCGCGTCCTGGGGACGCTGTGGTCATCGGACTCGCACGACATCAAAGATTTCCTGGCCCGAAATGCGGTCCCCTACCAGTTTCTCGACATCGAGCGCGACGCCGAGGCCCGCAAATTGGCCGAAGCCGCCTCGTCAGGTCCCGCCAGGGTCCCAGTCCTCCTTTTTCCGGACGGCGCCGCGCTAATCCAGCCAAGCCAGACTGAACTGGCGGAGAAGGTGGGATTGGGCGTTCGCGCGACGCGCCCGTTCTATGACGTCGTCATCATCGGTGGCGGGCCGGCTGGCCTTTCGGCAGCCGTCTACGCCAGCGCGGATGGGCTGAAGGTCCTGCTTGTCGAACGCCAGGCGCCGGGCGGCCAGGCCGGCAACAGCCCGAAGATCGAGAACTACCTTGGATTTCCGGCCGGGATATCGGGAGGTGACCTCACCCGCCGGGCGGTCAGCCAGGCCAAGCGTTTCGGCACTGAGATTCTGACGACCCGGGCGGTCAAAGGCCTTCGCGCGGATGGGGCGACCCGAATTGTCGAAATGGACGACGGCAGCGAGATTGGCTGCAAGATTGTCCTGATCGCGACCGGCAAATGGTTCCGCACCCTTGACCTTCCGGGCGTTGAGAAATGGAACGGCGCGGGCGTCTACTACGGGGCCGCCCACA
>Ga0105047_10018029_pt1 | contig 10958 bp, 9 predicted proteins | sample MAT04_FD_78384 | JGI IMG/M metagenome (GOLD analysis project Ga0105047, IMG submission 78384) | Freshwater microbial communities from Lake Fryxell liftoff mats and glacier meltwater in Antarctica - MAT-04 (megahit assembly) | ecosystem: Environmental > Aquatic > Freshwater > Ice > Liftoff...
GACGGGTGTCGCTGTCGTCTACGGGCTTCTATTCCACGCCGAAGATTACCTGGAACCGGCCCAACGGGAGGGGCAATCCGTTTTTCTATTTCGCCTATGGCGCGTCCTGCTCGGAAGTCACGATTGATACGATGACCGGTGAAATGAGGGTGGACCGGGTGGATATTCTCCATGATGTCGGGCGTTCGCTCAATCCGGCTATTGATATGGGGCAGATCGAGGGCGGCTTTGTGCAGGGCATGGGCTGGCTTACCACCGAGGAATTGGTATTCGACGAGAAGGGCCGCTTGCGCACCCATGCGCCGTCCACCTACAAAATTCCCTGTGCTTCGGATGTGCCGGCCGACTTCCGGGTGAAGCTTTGTGAAAGCGGCGGAAACCCGGCGGATTCGATTTACCGCTCCAAGGCGGTGGGCGAGCCGCCGCTGATGCTGCCGATTTCCGTGTGGTGCGCCATTGCTGATGCGGTCGGCAGCCTGAAGCGGGGGGTCATTCCAAAACTCGCCGCGCCGGCAACGCCCGAAGCAATCTTGCGGGCGGTGAAAGGGATGCAGGCATGAAGGTGTGGGCCCCCATCGCCAAAGCACTGGAAGCGCATGGCACCTGCGCCATGATTTCAGTTGTGAAGGTTGAAGGGTCCACGCCACGGGAAGCGGGCGCGCGCATTGTCGTAACACCGCTTGGATTTCACGGGACGATTGGTGGCGGCACACTGGAATGGCAGGCTATTGCCAAGGCGCAGGCCCTGCTCGGCACACCGACGCAGCACAAGTTGAGTGTCCATTCACTTGGCCCTGACCTCGGCCAATGCTGCGGCGGGCGGGTGCAACTGGTGACGGAAGTTTTCTCGCGCAGTGATTTGGCCGCAGCCAGAGATTTCGCGGCACGGGAAGAGGGTGGTGTGTTCGCGGTTGTTGGGCGCATTGTGGGGCCGGATTTCAACGAGCAATTCGGAGACAGCAACCGCAAACTCTATCTCTTCGGGGCTGGGCATGTGGGGCGGGCTCTTATTCTTGCGCTTGCGCCATTGCCGTTTGATGTCATCTGGATTGATCCTCGTGAAGGGGCATTCCCCTCAGTCGTGCCTTCGAATGTAATGACCATCCAAAGTGAAAATCCCGCTGCCGAAATTGCCAACGCACCTCCCGGCAGCTTTGCGCTGGTGATGACCCACAGCCACGGCCTCGACTTTGAAATCATCGATGCGGTTCTGCGTAGTCCCCCTTTTGCCTATGCGGGACTTATTGGCAGCGCCACCAAGCGGGCGCGGTTCAGCAAGCGGCTGCGCGAGGCGGGAATACTTGATGAAAATATCAGCGCAATGGTCTGCCCGATTGGCATTCCCAGCATAAAATCCAAGCATCCTGCTGCGATTGCAGCGGCAACGGCGGTTCAGCTCCTCGAACGTGATGAAGCCATGAGATGCGCTGAATCGCCACTCGCGGACCCCCTGCGATTGGATAAAGTCGGCGCGGGGAGGCGCGCGTCATGACGGCACCGGAATACCTGCTTGAGGCCATCGACATCGTCAAGGTGTTTGGCACATTGCGGGCCAATGACGGTGTCACCCTGCAGGTGGCGCCCGGCCAGATCCATGCTCTTCTGGGGGAAAACGGGGCCGGCAAATCCACCCTTGTCAAAATGCTCTACGGCTCGCTGCAACCCACTTCCGGAACGATCAAGTGGATGGGCAACGAAATTGTCATTCCCAACCCCAATGCGGCGCGCAAGCTTGGCATCGGCATGGTGTTCCAGCACTTCTCGCTGTTTGAAGCCCTGACGGTCGTCGAGAACATTGCCCTGGCCATGCCCGGAAAATTCGATCTCGAGGCGCTTTCCAAGAAAGTGGAGTTTTATTCCGGGGAATATGGCCTGCCGCTGAACCCCAGGGCAACAGTGGCGGACCTGTCGGTGGGCGAGCGCCAGCGCATTGAAATCCTGCGCTGCCTGATGCAGGAACCCAAGCTGCTGATCCTCGACGAGCCGACGGCGGTGTTGACGCCGCAGGAGGCGGGCCTGCTTTTTCTGACCTTGCGGCTCCTGGCAAGCGAGGGCTGTTCGGTGCTTTATATTTCGCACCGGCTGGAGGAGGTGAAGCGCCTTTGTCACTGGGCCACGATCCTGCGCCATGGCAAGGTGGTTGCCTCCTGTGACCCGCGCGAGGAGACGGCGGCCAGTCTCGCCAGGCTCATGGTGGGCGGCGATATTCACACGGTGCGCGCCGCCAAAGCGCCGCGGGATGGCGCGGTGCGTTTCTCGCTGAAGAATGCCAGCCTTGAAGCTGACGGGCCCTTCGCGGTTGAACTGAAGAACATCAATCTCGAGGTGCGGGGCGGCGAAGTCATTGCCATTGCCGGGGTTGCGGGCAATGGCCAATCGGAACTCTTCGATGCGATTTCCGGCGAACGCCCTTTGTCAAATGGCAATGCGATTCTCATCGACGGTGCCTCGTGCGGCGCCACCGGGGTGATCGCACGCCGCAGGATGGGGGCCGCTTTTGTGCCTGAGGAGCGCCTTGGCCATGGCGCGGTGCCGGTGTTCCCACTATCCGAAAATGTCGTGCTGACCCGCCATTCGGATGATGCGTCACTGGCGGAAAAAGGGCTGCTGAAACGCGGCAAGGCGAATTCCATTTCGGCCCGCGTCATCAAAACCTACGATGTGCGCATGGGCAAGGCTGATCCGGAAGCCCGCTCGCTGTCGGGGGGCAATCTGCAAAAATTCGTGGTGGGGCGCGAGTTGGACCGCCAGCCGAAGGTGCTGGTCGTCAATCAGCCAACCTGGGGCGTTGACGCTGGAGCCGCGGCGACTATCCGCCAGGCGCTTATCGATCTTGCGCGCGCGGGCTCGGCAGTTATCGTGATCAGCCAGGACTTGGACGAGATTTTCGAACTGGCGGACCGGATCGCGGTGATTTCCCGCGGGCAGCTTTCCGAGGCGCATCCCGCCCATGAAATGACGGCGGAAAAAATCGGCCTGATGATGGCCGGCTCCCACGAGAAGGAGACGCCCCATGCGGCTCATTCTTGAGAAGCGGCCCGACCGCTCGCCATTCTTTGCCATTGCCTCGCCTTTTCTGGCGCTGCTGCTGACGCTCATCGCAGGCGGGCTGATCTTCGCCTTGCGCGGCATCAATCCGCTGGAAGGGCTTTACGTCTATTTCGTTGAACCGCTCACGCAGCTCTGGTCGGTCGAGCAGCTTATCGTCAAAGCGACACCGCTTATCCTCATCGGTGTCGGGCTTGCGGTTTGCTACATGGCCAATGTCTGGAACATTGGGGCCGAGGGGCAACTGACGATGGGGGCCATTGCGGGCAGCATTGCGCCAGTGATGTTTCCGGAGTGGCAGGATCCTTCAATCCTTGTTGTCATGCTCATCATGGGCACAATAGGTGGGGCGCTTTATGGAGCCATTCCGGGCCTTCTCAAAACCCGCTTCAACGCCAATGAAATTCTAACGTCACTCATGCTGGTTTATGTGGCGGGGTTGTTTCTGGACTGGCTGGTGCGCGGGCCATGGCGCGATCCGCAGGGGTATAATTTTCCGGTCACGAAAACCTTCGCGGGCTGGCAGCTGCTTCCAACCTTTGGTGGCACAATCCATCTCGGCGCGCTGTTCGCCCTGCTTGCCTGTGCCGCCCTTGCCTTTGTCATGGCCCGGACGCTCATCGGTTTTGAGATCAAGGTGACCGGCAACGCGCCGCGCGCCGGGCGGTTTGCCGGTTTTTCGCGGAACAGGATGGTGATGCTCTGTTTCCTGCTGTCGGGCGGGCTTGCGGGCCTTGCCGGCATTTGCGAAGTGGCGAGCGTGGTGGGCAAGCTGCAGCCGCAGATTTCCCCCGGCTATGGTTTTGCGGCCATCATCGTGGCTTTCCTTGGCCGCCTCAATCCGCTGGGCGTGCTGTTTGCCGGATTGCTCCTGGCGCTGAGCTACATCGGCGGCGAGGCGGCGCAGGTGACGCTGGGAATTTCCGACAAGATCGCCAAGGTGTTCCAGGGCATCCTGCTGTTCTTCATCCTCTCCTGCGACACGCTCATTCTTTACCGGATCAAGTTCGAGACGGGCCGCGTGGGCGCGCTCAAGGCGGCGGAGTAGGGCGATGGATCAAAGCCTTGCAGTCCTGCTCACCATCATCACCGCCGCAACGCCGCTGCTGATTGCTGCCATGGGCGAACTGGTCGTGGAGCGTTCCGGTGTTCTCAACTTAGGCGTTGAAGGCATGATGGTGATGGGGGCCGTGGCGGGATTTGCGGTGGCATTTGTGACGGGCTCAACCCTGCTGGGGGTGTTTGCCGCCATCTTCGCAGGGGTTGCCATGTCGGCGCTGTTTGGATTTCTCACGCTCACGCTGGTGGCCAACCAGGTGGCGGCGGGGCTGGCGCTTACACTTCTGGGGCTTGGCCTCTCCGGCCTCATCGGTGAATCCTTTGTGGGCCAGCCCGGCGTCAAGATGCCGACGCTTTTTGGCATCGACGCGCTGGTGCCGTTTTCCTTCCTCCTCACGGCAGGCGTGGCTTATGTGCTGTTCAAAACCAAGATCGGCCTTGTCATCCGGGCGGTCGGCAACAGCCATAATTCGGCGCACGCGCTGGGTTACCGGGTCATTGCGCTGCGCTATCTCAGTGTCATGTTTGGCGGGGCCTGCGCGGGCCTTGCCGGGGGTTACCTGTCGCTTGCCTATACGCCGCAATGGATCGAGAACATGACGGCGGGACGCGGCTGGATAGCGCTTGCCCTCGTGGTCTTCGCTTCCTGGCGGCCGTTGCGCACGCTGGTGGGCGCTTACCTCTTTGGCGCGGTGTCCATTCTGGGCTTTGTCGTCCAGTCCATGGGGCTTGGCATCCCCTCGCAATTCCTCTCGGCGCTGCCTTATCTTGTAACGGTAATCGCGCTGGTGATCATTTCCGGAAACAAGCGTTTGACGCAGGCAAATACACCGGCTTGCCTTGCCCAATCTTTTGTGCCTGATAGATAGTTAGCAACCGGCCCTGCCACCGCGGCGGACGGGGTCACGTCGAACAAAGCCGCAGAATGAACGGAATAACAGGGAGATAGAACATGAAGAAATTATTGATGACAGCCGCGGTGGCGGCGGTTGCACTGGGGCTGGGGACAACGGCCTCGCTGGCTGAAGCTTACAAGGCCTGCTGGATCTATGTGGGCCCGGTGGGCGATGGCGGCTGGTCGTTCCAACACGATGAGGGCCGCAAGGCCGTTGTTGCCGAACTGGGCGACAAGGTTGAGACCGTATTCGTTGAAAACGTCGCGGAACCCGATTCCGACCGCACCATCGAGCGTCTGGCACGCGACGGCTGCAAGATGATTTTCACCACCTCTTTCGGCTTCATGGAGCCCACGCTGAAGGTTGCGGCGAAGTTCCCGGATGTGAAGTTTGAGCATGCGACGGGCTACAAGACAGCGCCCAACGTCACAACCTACAACTCCAAATTCCATGAGGGCCGTTATGTGATCGGCCAGATCGCCGCCAAGATGTCGAAGACCGGAACGGCGGGCTATATCGTGTCCTTCCCGATCCCCGAAGTCATCGCGGGCATCAATGCCTTCATGCTGGGGGCGCAGACCGTCAATCCGGATTTCAAGGTGAAAATCGTCTGGGCCAACACATGGTTTGATCCGGGCAAGGAAGCCGATGCCGCCAAGGTTCTGCTTAGCCAGGGAGCGGATATCCTCGTCCAGCACACGGATTCCACCGCGCCTCTGCAGATCGCCCAGGAACAGGGCAAGTTCGGTTTTGGCCAGGCCTCGGACATGATGGCCTTCGCGCCCAAAGCGCAGCTTACCGCAATCGTTGACAGCTGGGGCCCTTACTACGTCAAGCGGGTCAAGGCCGGCATGGATGGCACATGGGCTTCGCAGCAATCCTGGGACGGCATGGCGGAAGGTGCGGTGACCATGGCGCCTTACGCCAACATGCCCGATGACGTGGCCAAGATGGCCGCCGAGACCCAGGCCGCCATTACGGCCGGCACGCTTCATCCCTTTACCGGACCCATCACCAAGCAGGACGGCACGGTAGTCGGCGAAGCCGGCAAGCCGCTTTCCGATGGCGATATCCATGGAATGAACTGGTACGTGAAGGGCGTTGACGACAAGTTGCCGCAATAAATGAAGTCAGGTGCCGGGTGCCAACCATGGCGCCCGGCATTTCCATGACATCCGATTTCCGGCGCCTGGAGCCATGATGGATCCGTTTGCAGTCGAATGGCTGAACCTGCTCGCCCGCTGGGGCCACATGATTGCCGGCATCGCGTGGATCGGCACGTCGTTTTATTTCGTGGCGCTGGATTTTTCCCTGAAAAAACCGGCGGGCCTGCCGGAAGGCGTTTCGGGCGAAGCCTGGGAAGTCCACGGCGGCGGCTTTTACAACGTCCGCAAATACCTGAGCGCGCCCGCCAAGCTTCCCGAACACCTGATCTGGTTCAAGTGGGAAGCCTACCTCACCTGGGTCACGGGCTTCCTGCTTCTCTGCTTGCAATACTATGTGAATGCCGCATCGTATCTCATCGATCCGGCGGTGATGGCGCTTTTGCCGTGGCAGGCGATTGTGATCTCGGTGGCGAGCCTTGCGGCTGGCTGGGTCATCTATGATTTCCTTTGCCGCTGGCTTGCGGTATCGCGTCCGCAGCTTCTGGCCGCGCTGGTTTTCGTGCTGATCATGGCCGCTTCCTATGGCTACACCCAGCTCTATTCCGGCCGCGGGGCCTTCATTCACATCGGCATTTTTATCGGTACCTTGATGGCGGCCAATGTCTTCGCGGTGATCATTCCGAACCAGCGGAAGATTACGGCGGCGCTGATCCGCGGCGAAACGCCTGATCCCGCTTTTGGCGCAACCGGCAAGCAACGCTCGTTGCATAATACCTATCTGACTCTGCCGGTATTGGTGATGATGGTTTCAAACCATTACGCGATGCTCACCGATCATCCGCAGGCGTGGATTCTTGCCGGGCTCATCATTGTGGGCGGTGTGGCGCTGCGGCATTTCCTGGTGCGCCATGAGGTTGGCGATCCACTGAACAAGATTGCCTGGACCTTGCCGGTCATTGTTCTGGCGCTGGGCCTTGCCTTCTGGATGACAGGGGCCGGTCCACTCAATGAAGACTGGTGGAACCTGCTGCTGCGCTGGGGTCACATGATTGCCGGCATCGCCTGGATCGGCACGAGTTTTTATTTTGTGGCGCTCGATTTTTCCCTGCGGAAGCGCAATGGCCGGCCGGAGGGTGTTTCGGGTGAAGCCTGGGAAGTTCATGGCGGCGGCTTCTACAATGTGCAGAAATACTTGATCGCTCCCGCCAAGCTGCCGGGTGATCTCATCTGGTTCAAATGGGAAGCCTATCTCACCTGGGCCACGGGTTTTCTGCTGCTCATCGTGCAGTATTATCTCAATGCCAGCATCTATCTGATTTCCCAGGATGTGCTGGTGCTCGCGCCATGGCAGGCCATCGGCATATCCGTTGCAAGCCTCGCCGCGGGCTGGATCATCTATGATCTGATGTGCCGTTCGGTGCTTGTGCGGAAGCCTGAGCTTCTCGCCCTCTGCGTCGCCTTAGTCATCCTTGTTGCGGCCTATGGTTTTACCCAGGTGTTTTCCGGCCGTGGGGCGCTCATTCACATCGGCTCTTTCATCGGCACCATCATGGCGGCCAATGTTTTCATGGTGATCATTCCGAACCAAAAGAAAACCACGCAGGCGCTGCTTCGCGGCCAAGCCCCCGATCCCAGCTTTGGCGTCACGGGCAAGCAGCGCTCGCTGCACAATACCTATCTGACCCTGCCGGTTCTCCTGATGATGATCAGCAATCATTACCCGATGATCACCGAGCATATGCACGCCTGGATTCTGGTTGGCCTGATTGTTGTTGGCGGTGCGGCGTTACGCCATTTCCTCGTGCGCATTGAGGTGGGCGACCCAGTTGCACAAATCGCCTGGACCATTCCGATCATCAGCGGCGCGCTGGCCGTGGCTTTATGGTTTACGGAACCGGCGGCAACGCCAGCTTATTCCGGGACCGTCGGGGATGAAGAGGCGCTGACAATCGTCAAGACGAGGTGCAGTTCCTGCCATTCGCAAACGCCGAGCGACGCCACGATCAAGACGGCGCCCAAGGGAATTGCGCTGGAAACTTTGGAAGAACTAAAACGTTTCGCGCAGCAGATTGAGACCCAGGCGGTGAAGAACAAGGCCATGCCGCTTGGCAACAAGACGGGCATGGTGGCCGAGGAACGGGCGAAACTGGGGAGTTGGATAACACACAATGAAAACGATTGAAGACGTCAACGCGATGGAAGCTGCGGAATTTGAAAAGACCTTTGGCGATGTGGCCGAGCATTCGCCCTGGGTGGCGCGCAATGCGGCGGGCGACAGGCCTTTCGTGTCGCGGGAATCCATGATCAGGGCCTTTCACGAGGCAGTTCATTCCGCCTCGGAAACGGGGCAACTGGCGTTGATCCGGGCCCATCCCGATCTGGCAAGCAAGGCAAAGCTCACGAATGATTCCAATCGCGAGCAAGCGCAGGCAGGGCTGGACACGCTCACTGCCGAAGAGTTCGCGCGCTTTACCCATCTCAATGAGCTCTATAAATCCAAGTTTGATTTTCCATTCATCTTTGCCGTGAAGGGCGCCACCAAGCAGCAAATCCTGGCGAGCTTTGCCGAAAGGGTGAACAATTCCAGGGAGGATGAGTTCGCCATGGCGCTGGACCAGGTGTGCCGCATCTTCCGCTTCCGCATTGAGGACCGTGTCGCCCCATGACAAAACTGATCCGCGGGCAAATCCTCAGTTTCGGCAAGACGCATCATGAGGTGACCCATGAAAGCAAGGGTGGGGTTGTCATTGGCGATGACGGAACGATTTTGTGGAGCGGGCCGCTTACGCTTTTGCCGCGCAATTTCCAGGGCCTTGCGACAGATGACTATGGTGACAACATAGTGATGGCTGGTTTTATTGATGCCCATATTCATTTTCCGCAACTTCGCATGCTGGCAGCACCCGGCAAGGATTTGCTGGACTGGCTAACCCGATTCACCTTTCCGGAGGAGGCGCGCTATTCCGACTTCGACTACGGCAAGGCAAACGCCAAAACCTTTGTGCAAAGCCTGTTTGCAAATGGCACGACGGCGGCCATGGCCTTTTGCTCGGTTCACAAGGCCTGTGCCGATGCGCTGTTCGGCGAAGCACAGTCGCGCGGCATGGCGCTGGTGACCGGCAAGACAATGATGGACCGCAATGCGCTGCCTGCTGTGCATGATGATGCGACGACGGGCGGAAAGGATTCCGAGGCGCTTTACCAGACCTGGCATGGCAAGGGCCGCTTGCGTTACGCAATCTCACCGCGCTTCGCCATTACTTCAACCGAAGCGCAGTTGAAGGTATCTGGCGAGCTGTTGAAATCCTATCCCGATGCGCTGATGCAGACCCACCTTTCAGAAAGCCCCGGCGAGATTGCCTGGATCAAGTCGCTGTTTCCGAATGACCGGGATTATACGGCGGTTTACGAGCGTTTCGGATTGGTGAATGACCACGGCGTATTTGCTCATGGGATTCATTTGTCGGAAAGCGAGTGCCAGCGGCTGCATGAAGCGGGGGCCACCATTGCCCATTGCCCCACGTCGAATAATTTTCTGGGCTCCGGGTTGATGTCGATGAAGCATTTGGGAAAGCAGGAGCGGCCCATTCCTGTTGCGCTGGCGACAGATGTGGGTGGTGGCACGACTTATTCGATGCTGGCAACGCTGGGCGAGGCCTACAAGGTTCAAATGCTGACGGGCTACAAGCCAACGGCGCTGGAACTCTTTTGGATGGCAACGCGGGGCAATGCTGAACGCCTGCGGCTTGACCATGAAATCGGGGCGCTGGAGACGGGCAAGTTCGCGGATATCGTGGTGCTTGACCAGCGGGCAACGCCGGTTCTGGCGGCGCGGCAGGAGCTGTCGCAATCGCTGGAAGACATGCTGTTCGCCCTTATGATATTGGGCGATGACCGGGCCATTCGTGCTACCTATGTGGCGGGAGAAAAAGTTCATGACCGACTATCCGCGTGACCTGAAGGGTTATGGCCGGGCCATTCCGGATCCGAAATGGCCGGGAGGAGCGCGCATAGCCGTGCAGTTCGTGCTGAACTACGAAGAGGGCGGCGAGAACAATATTCTCCATGGCGATGCGGCCTCGGAAGCCTTCCTGTCGGAAACCGTTGGGGCGGCTCCATGGCCCGGGCAGCGCAACTGGAACATGGAATCGGTTTACGAGTATGGCGCGCGGGCCGGTTTCTGGCGGTTGTGGCGCATGTTCACGGGCCGCAAGATTCCGCTGACGATTTATGGCGTGGCCACGGCCCTGCAGCGCTCGCCAGAGCAGACGCGGGCGATGCTGGAGGCGGGCTGGGAAATTGCCAGCCATGGCCTGAAGTGGATTGACTACAAGGATATGCCTGAAGATGAAGAGTGGCGGCATATCCAGGACGCTATCCGCATCCATAAGGACGCAACCGGCGAGCGCCCGCTGGGCTGGTACACCGGTCGCTGCTCGATGAACACGCGACGTCTTGTCATGCAGGAGGGCGGGTTTCTCTATTCATCGGATTCCTATGCGGATGAATTGCCCTATTGGGTGGAGAGGCATTTGGTCATTCCCTATACGCTGGATGCCAATGACATGCGCTTTGCCATGGCGCAGGGATTCAACACGGGCGAGCAATTTTACCAGTACCTGAAGGACTCATTCGACTGCCTGTATGAGGAAGGCAAACGCGGTTCGCCCAAGATGATGTCGGTGGGGCTGCATTGCCGCTTGGCGGGCCGCCCCGGCCGGGCTCAGGGACTGGCGAAATTTCTCGATTATGTGCAATCCCATGACAAGGTCTGGCTCGCGCGGCGCGTTGATATTGCCCGGCATTGGCATAGCACCTTCCCGGTTTAGGGGAATCGACAGGTGTTGCC
>Ga0105047_10018031_pt1 | contig 10958 bp, 7 predicted proteins | sample MAT04_FD_78384 | JGI IMG/M metagenome (GOLD analysis project Ga0105047, IMG submission 78384) | Freshwater microbial communities from Lake Fryxell liftoff mats and glacier meltwater in Antarctica - MAT-04 (megahit assembly) | ecosystem: Environmental > Aquatic > Freshwater > Ice > Liftoff...
CACCGGTCCCACGCGTTCGCGCGCCGTCGGCCTGCACCAGATGGCGATCTACTTAGGCGTGATCATCGGCGGTTTCACCGGTTACGTGGCCGACGCTCCGTTTCTCGGTTGGCGTGTCGCCTTTGCGACGTGCGGGGTTTTCGGCATGTTGTACGCGTTGCCGTTGGTCAGGTTCCTGCGCGATGCCCCCGGGAACGACGCGGAACCGGCAATTCGTTTGTCGCCCGTCGCGTCCATGACGGAGTTGCTGGGGAATCGCTCGTTTATTTTCCTGGTGCTCTACTTCACGTTGCCGGCCATGGCCGGCTGGATCGTCCGCGATTGGATGCCGGCCATTCTGAATGACAAATACAAGATCGGCCAGGGCCGGGCCGGGGTGTCGGCCACGCTGTTCTGGCAGCTGGCGGCCATTGCAGGGGCGCTCGTCGGCGGTTCGCTGGCCGATCGGTGGATGCGCAGCAGCGAACGCGGGCGGATCCATGTCAGTGCCATCGGCATGTGCCTGATCGCCCCGGCCATCGCAGGCCTCGGCTTCGCGGAGACGCTACCCGCGTCGATCGCCTGCCTGATCCTGTTCGGCCTCGGCTGGGGCTTCTTCGACTGCAACAACATGCCGATCCTTTGCCAGATCGCCCGACCGGAGTTGCGCGCGACGGGTTACGGCATCATGAATTTCGTCAGCATCAGTTGCGGCGGCCTGGCCGACTGGGGCTTCGGCGAGATGCGTGACCAGAAGGTGCCGCTGAGCTTGATCTTCGGTCTGTTCGCGGCCGCCGCAGCGGTGTCGGTGGTGTTTGTATTGTTGATTCGGGTGAAAGGGAGCGTAGGTGAGGCCGCCGATCCCGATTTGCCTTGACGACACGAATCATCTGCGAGAATATTTGAATGGGAGAAGGTATGTCGCCATCGTCCAGCAGAGAATACTTTCGAGCAGCGGATCAGCGACTCTCCGTCGCGGAGTTCCTGCATTCGTGGAAATTTAATCTTGATGCACGGTACATCGGCGGCTATACGGTAGAATGCTCATTAAAGGCGCTCATACTTCATCTGACACCGATAGCAGACATTCCGCAGGTACTTGAGAAGATCTCCCATGGTTCGAACATGCACAAGCATGACACTCTGTTTGGTATGTTGCGAGACATGGGCGTGCAACCACCGAACGATCTTCGACGAAGGATGTTTCGGTTTCATTGGGATACTTCGCTTCGATATGAAACCGGGCTTAGAGATCATGGCGAAACGACTGCATTCTTGAGAACAGCGCAATGGGTTCACGAATGGGTGAAGGAGCAGATCGATGGCAACAACGGCAGCTGAGTGGGAATCAAAACGGGATGAACAGACCAAACAAGTCGAAGATGCACTGAAGAAGGCGGGTTTTGAGCAAGTTGATTCCTATCGATACAATTCGGCATCGATTCGTCTTCGCGTAATTGATAAGCGATTCGAGGGACTTCCGATTTCCAAGCGTGACGACCTTATTGAACCGCATATAGATAAGTTGCCTGAAGCGACGCGGCTCGACATCATCACGCTACTGACCTTGGCACCGTCGGAGGTTCAGGATCCGCGGAAGAGTCTTAGCCACGGGCTGCTCAACTTGGAATTCGAGCAACCTTCGCGAACAATGTTATAGGCATCAGTGCCGCAACAGAAACTCGTTCAAGTTGATCAGCGCATACTGCAGGTCATACAGACCAGCCCTGCGGTCGGCGGCATTTTCGAGATGCTTCAGCACCACCGTCGCTTCTGTCCTTGTCGGTCGGCGGCTTAGCGTTGCCAGGTAGATCTTCTCGATCATCGCTCGGTCATCGTGGCCTTCCTTCAACCACTGCGCCACCCGGCCTTTGTCGGACTTCACTTTCTCCACCAGCCCCGCATTGTTCAAGAGATGCAGAATCTGCGGCAGTGACGGGTCTTCCTCCCGGGCGCATTCGCAGGTCACGTCGCGCACGGGCTTTGAGAACGCCTGCAGGAATGGATGATTGATGCCCCCTTCGGCCAGTTGGATCGCCAGCGTGCCCTTCGGGTATCCCTTGAACGATTCGGGGATGCCCGTGGCGACCGAGACAGCATCAAGAATCTGTTCGGCCGAGAGCATGCGCGTGCCCGCCTTCGTGAAGTAACGGGCCGGGTCGGCGGCGCGTGACGACAGTTCCGGTTCCCCGCTGCTGGCAAGCTGATAGGTGCGTGAATTCAGGATCAGGCGGATCAGCGGTTTCATTCGCTGGCCGTTGGCATTGAACTCATCGACGAGCGCCTGCAGCAGTTCCGGGTTGCTCGGCGGGTTGGTGTCCCGGAAGTCGTCGACGGGGTCGACAATCCCCTTGCCCAGCAAGTGGTACCAGACACGGTTGACGATCGACGGGGCAAAGTACTTGTTGTCCGCCTGTGTCAACCAGTCGGCAAAGCGCTGGCGGCGGTCGTCGTCAGGGGACATCGGTCCGGCCGGCTTGCCGAAGGCGATCGGTTCCTGCGGTTTGCGCGTGCGCGGGTTGTTCAACTCCCGGCCAGGCGAGAGAAAGACGATCTCATCATCCAGCCCGAACTGGGTGCCTTTGAACTGCACGCGCGCGAAGAATGCCGCCATGCCGAAGTAGTCGTTCTGCGTGATCGCTTCAAACGGGTGGTTGTGGCACTTGGCACACTGCATCCGCAGGCCCATGAAGATCTGCGCGGCCGACTCGGCCGACTCTTCCGGCGTGCGTGCGATGCGGTAGAAGTTGGCGGCGGGTTTGTGGACCGTGTTGCCCAGGCCGGTCAGCAACTCGCGCGCGAATTCGTTCATCGGGCGATCGTCGGCCATATTGCGCACCAGGTAGCGGTGGAAGCTGTGTACGCCGCGATCGCTGATCGTGGTCGGGCTGCCGCGCAGCACGTCGGCCCACTTCAGGGCCCAGAATGCCGCATACTCATCGCGACTGAGCAGACGGTCGATCAGCTTCGTCCTGCGATCCGGGTCCTTCGAATCGAGAAACTCGCGGGCTTCGTCGCCCGTCGGCGGAATGCCGATGGTATCGAGGTAGACACGCCGCAGAAACACCTCGTCGCTTGCAGGTGGGGCAGGGGAGAGTTGCAACTGTTTCTGCTTCGCGAAGACGTGCTTGTCGATCACATTGGCCGGAGCAGGGGCCTTGACCACGAAGGCCGGGTCGCGTTCGACGTAGCTGAAACGGGCGCTGACGATCAGATCGAGATAGCGGGCCAGGACCGATGCCTCGCCGGTACGGTTGAACCGAACTTCCCCATCAGGTGTCACCGGTGCGAGAGGCGCATCGCTGCTGGTGAACACGGCGAGATCGCTGACATCGCGCCGGGTGCCATCCTTGAAGTGCGCGATCGCCCGCAGGTTCACGCTTGGTTGATCAAGCTGCTTCGAGCCGGGCGCGACCTCCAGTTTCACCAGCGTGCTTGGCTCACTGTCCTTGCAGCCTTCCGCGATCCAGCGCGCGATGACCTTGTACGACGGATGATCCTTCCCGAAGACGGCCCCGCCCAGATGCCGCACCCGGCCCGAGCCTTTCTGCAGCAGCAGGCTTTCATCCGGGTTCTGGCGGTTCAGTCGCCGGCCGCCCTGTTCCTTCACCAGCAGGTTGTAGTCGACGTCCGGCTCGAAGCCGCGCAGGCTCAGGCGGAAACCGTTCTTCCCCTGCGGCGAGCCATGGCACGCCCCCTGGTTGCAGCCTGCGCGCGACAGGGCGGCAATCACGTCGGTGCGGAACTGCACGGGCGCTTCGGCATGGGCACCGGCGCTTGCAAACAGCACGATGATGAACGAATATCGCATCCACGTCCTCCGCGACGCCGTTGGCGACGCCGCTCAACGGGTCACTTCTTCTTGATCTCGATCTCGAACGAACCGCGTACCAACTCTTCATACCCGGCCACGGTGCCGGTCGCGTTCCAGGCGATGTTCTGCTTGCGGGCCATCGCCCCCGGGACGATGGCGGCCGAGAACTCCACTGACTGTTGTCCCGCGGGAATCGTCACCGTCTCCGGCATCTCGATCCCGGGAGATGCGGTAAAGCGCACAGTCACTTCACCGGTGAAACCACTAAGTCGTTCGACCTTCAGCGTTGCCTTGCCCGACTCGCCGGGCAACAGGGCCAGCTTGGGAGGATCGGCGGTGATGCTGAACGCACTCGTCAGGTTCAGTTCAAACGTTCGCGTCAGGCTGACCTTGCGGCCCTGGTGTTCACCGGTGCCGGTGACTTCAATGCGAGCTTTGGCGAGGTTCGACAGGATCTTCGAGTATACGATGCCGTCGACCCTTAGCTGATCCGCGGCTGCTTCGGGAAAGTCGGCATAGACCCGTGTGCGGCCGTTGGCCTTGTCCGCCAACTGTCCACCTTTCGCGGTGAATGTGATCGGCCCGGTGAAGTCCGCCACGCGCGTCAGCACGATCGGGATCGGCACCTGACCGTAGCGGGTCAGCGTGATGACGGGCTCGGCAATCTCCATCGTGAACGGCGATGGCGGCGTGACCTGCAGCGCCAGTTGATCGTTCAGCGCGAACGGCAGCCGACGCTGATCTTCGCGCATACCGTAGAGGATCTGATCGATATTGACGATCTGCTTGTCGATCAACGGCTGCGTGCGGACGACCATCGTGCCGGCCGTGCATTCGCCGATGATTTGCAGTGATTGCAGTCCGAGAGCGGCATCCTTCGTGGTCGAGAGGCGGCAGACAATCGCCGTATCTTTCTCGCCAATCTCGTCAGGTGTCAGCGTCAGACCGGGCGGATTGCCTTCCAATCGCAGCTTGATCGGCCCGGACGGGACCGCCCGGATCACCGAGATCGGGATCGGCTGATCGCTGCCCTGCGGGATGCTCAGGCCTTCGACCTCGGCTGTCAGCACGGGCAGGGGTTGCTTGTCGTTAAGGTGAATCAGGAACGTGTGCCCCGGTCCGCTGTCGCGCAAAACGTCGCGGGCGCTCAGGGCGTGGATGCCGGCCGTTGTCGCCGTGAACTCGGTTGCCTGTTGACCACGGACGTCAGTTGCTTTGCGTGTCTCCTTGCCGAAGCGGTCGGTCAGCGCCAGTTCCAGATCGACGGGTGAGTTGAGTGTGGCCGCATCGCCGCGGATGGTGACGTTCTGCCCTTTCGGCAAATCGAGCAGGAAGATCGCCCGTTCACCCGGCTTTGCAATGAATCCGCTGATGGTGCCGGGCATCGTCGCCTTCGTCGGCTGAAACCGCGGCGACGTGATCAGCGCATCGAGACTGAGAATCGGGTTCACCCGCAACGGTGAGAGATTGAACGCCAGCGTGACCGCCGGTTGAACCGCCTGCCGCATGGCTGAAGTATCAACCAATGAGATCACATTGTTCGTTCCGTCGGGCTGAACGAAGAATGGCAACCAAGTGGTGCCGTCGTAACTCGAACGGCCCGTTTTTACCGGGTATTGGGCGTACCCCGGCCTCGCGGTGGCAGGTACGTCCACGACTGCCTTCTCGTCGACCATCCCGTGAAGAGTGACTTCGTTTCGGCCTGGTCGCACGGCCAAGGGCAGCGCCGTCGCGCATGCCGGGAACCGGCCCACTCGCAGGGCATACGCATGGCCGCCTTCGTAGCGGGCGTCGCGTATTTCGATGGTGTACTTTCCTGCCTCCTTGAATCGATGCTCGAAGCGGCAGTCGAACATCAGGCCGGGGCTGTTGTCGCGTTCGAGGATGAAGCGCCCTGCGGCATCGCGGATGGTGATCAGCGAGTCCGCATCTTTCCCGAGACGGTTGGCAACTGCCTCGAAGCTGAGCAGTTCGCCCGCCGTGACATCGAATGTGTAACGATCGACGTCCCCCTCGCGAAACGTACCGGCAATCACGGCCGGCAGTTCAATATTCCCTTTGACGGGCGTTCGCAACGGCAGGTCGTCGATCAGGAACAGATGCACGTTACTCAGGCCGTCGTCTGTCGCGACACGCAGGCCGTGGATGCCAACCGGGGCATCGTTCGAGGTCGTCACGTCAACCACAGCGTGATCAGGATGCCGCTCGATGACTTTTGTCTTCAGCAGCTCGGCCGGCAATGTCGACCAGATACCGGACGTATACTTGAGCCCCGACCCGGCCACGTTGATGCGCGTGGTCTTCCCCTGCTGAAGCACCGGCGGCGTGATTCGCTCGACGCGGATCTGCGCCTGCGCGTTCACAACTGCGATCAAGCACGATACAAGCAGGCATAGGGATGTTTGTTGCATCATGCGGCAGGCTGCGATCAGGAAGGAGCGTTGCCGGATTTTTCCGGAAACAGCGTATGGCGGGAAGTGAAAGCATGGTACATTGCCCGGACTGCCGATGCAAGAACCTCTCGCCGAATCGTCCATTCCTGCCTGGAACCTGCCATGCTGAAATTCTGGGGTCCGTTGTCGCAACAGGGTGGACTCAACCGCCGCGAAATGCTGCAGGCCGGCGGCATTGCCCTGGGTGGGCTGTCGCTGCCGCTGTTGTTCGATCGCCCCGCGGTTGCCGCGAACGGCAAACCCAAGAGCTTTGGCCAGGCCAAAAACTGCATCATCCTGTACCTGTCCGGTGGACCGGCACAGCTCGACACCTTCGATCCGAAGCCCGACGCACCGGAAGATATCCGCGGCGAGTTCAAGACGATTCAGACATCGCTCAACGGTGTGCGTTTCTCCGAGCTTCTGCCGAACGCCGCGAAGTGGATGCACAAGTCGGCCCTGGTTCGCACGATGTGCCATGAGCACAACGACCACGGCCGGGGCAGCTACTGGATGTTCACCGGTTATCAGTATCCCGGCAGTGTGCCCGACGTGAACTCGATGAGCCGGGCCGACATGCCGCACATGGGCTCTGCACTCGCCAAGCTGGCCCCGGGCAAGGGGCCGATGTTCCCGTTCGCGCTGGTACCGCACCGGATGGACGTGGCCGGCGGCCGTCGTGCCGGGCAGTTTGCCGGCTCGCTGGGCGGGAAGTACGACCCGCTGCTGACCGGCGGCAATCCGAACGACGATGACTTCAAACTCGATCATCTGCCGCTGGCCCCGAATGAAGAGGCCGATGTCGTGAAACGCCGGTTGACGCTGATCGAGCAACTGAATGAACAGTCGGCCCCGCTGAAGAACCTGCCGATGAGCCAGGCGATTCGCGATAATCAGATCAAGGCGCTGGAAGTGATTTCGTCACCCCAGGTACGGCAGGCGGTTGACCTGTCGGCCGTGGCGAAGAAGGATCGCGAGCGCTACGGCCGTAACCTGTTCGGCCAATCGGTGATGCTCGGCAAGCGCCTGCTCGATTCCGGTGCGCGGCTGGTGCAGTGCAACTGGCAGCGTACGCAGGGGGTCAACGGCTTCGCGTGGGACACGCACTGGAACAACTTCAGCGCCCACAAGGAAGACCTGGTCCCGCCGTTCGATCAGGCGTTCCACGCACTGATGACCGATCTTGATCAATCGGGCAAGCTGGATGAAACGCTGGTCGTTGTCGCCGCGGAGTTCGGCCGTTCGCCGAAGATCACACGCAGCAACAGCGGTCGGGAACACTGGCCGGAATGCTACAGCGTGCTGTTCGCCGGCGGCGGCATCAAGGGCGGGCAGGTGTACGGCCAGTCGGACAAGAATGCCGCGTACCCCGCTACGCTGCCGACCACCCCGGCCGACTTCACCGCGACCATCTACCATTGCCTGGGGATCGACCCGTACACGGAAACGCACGACCAGGGCGGGCGACCGCTGCTCCTGTCAAAGGGCACGCCGATCGAACCTCTCGTCGGGTAACGGTGTCCATGCCAAAGGAAACGGCGAAGTCGTTGCCGGCAGCCGGCATCGGCCATAGAATTTTGTTGCCAGTGATACCGCTCGATTGTCGGTGGGTGTAGCTCAGCTGGTTAGAGCACCGGATTGTGGTTCCGGACGTCGCGGGTTCGAATCCCGTCACTCACCTTTGGTTGCACTTCTTCATCGCCCGACACGCTTAACTCTCGTTTGGATGCTGGCGGTCCGAACAGGAGAACCTCATGTCGAATCCTCAAATCGTGTCGAATCTCGATGTAATGATGGGGAAACCCGTCGTTTCAGGGACTCGAATCACCGTGGAGATGATCTTGCGCAAGCTCGGGGCCGCGGAGAGCTTTGAGCAGCTGCTGGATGCACATCCGCGCCTGACGCGAGAGGCCGTACATGCTGCGTTGCGATTCGCGGCCAATTCGATGAGTGCTGAAGTGGTCTACTCTCATCCGCGGAAGTCGGCATGAATCTCCTCGCGGATGAAGGCCTTGAACGGTCCGTCGTCTCACGCTTGCGTGCCGATGGCCATGCCGTCCGTTGGATCGCCGAGATTTCTCCCAGTGTATCGGACGGGACGGTGCTCAAGTTGGCCGAGGACGAATAAGCGATCCTCATCACGGAGGATAAGGACTTTGGCGAACTGATCTACGGTCGCAAGTTGGGGCATTCGGGTGTCATTCTTGTTCGGCTCGAAGGCTACTCGAATGAAACGAAAGGGGAAACTGTTGTCGATGCCGTCCGAACCCACGCGACAGAGTTGCCTGGTGCATTCACCGTCATCTCCCCCGATTCGATCCGCATCCGTCGGGCAGTCCCGCCTGATGGCCTGATGTGACTGGCTGACTGCCAGTTTGCGACGCTGCCGTTTACCCCTCGATCGCCTCCAACTCCTCGTACAACTGCGACCATCGTTCCTCGGCGGTGTTCAACTCCGCCAGGACTGTCTGCAACTCGTCGTGCAGCTTCAGGGACTTCTTCGAGTCGCTTTCCTGCAGGTACTGCTCGTTGAGCGTCTTCTTTCGCTCATCGAGCTGGGCGATGCTCTTCTCGACGTTTTTCTGCTCTTTGCGGATGGTTTTCTCATCGCGGCGGGCGGCCTTCGGCACCGGTCTCGCGGTCAGAACGTCGGTGGGCAGTTTCTTTTTCTGGCTGGCCAGTTCGCGTTCGCCGGCGTCGATCTCCTCGTTCACCTTTTCCAGGTAAGCGGCGTATTTGCCGTTGTAGTTGACCACCCGGCCGTCGCGCACTTCGATGATGCACGTAGCGACTTTGCTGGTGAAGTGGCGGTCGTGGCTGGTGAAGATGACCGTGCCTTCGTATTCGGTCAGCGCGTCGATCAGGGCATCGACCGTGTCGACATCGAGATGGTTACCCGGTTCGTCGAGGATCAGAATGTTATGCTTGCTGAGCATCAGCGCCGCCAGGCAGAGGCGGGCCCGCTCGCCACCGGAGAGAATCGCGATCGGCTTGCGGACGTGCGATCCCTTGAACAGAAACGAACCGGCCACGTCGAGAATTTCCTGCTCCTTCTTCCCGAACGCCGCCTGACCGCGCAGGAAGTCGATTACCGTCTGCGTTTCCGGCAGGCTGGTGTAGACGTGCTGGGCATAGACGCCGATCTGACAGCCGTGGCCCCAGCGAAACTCGCCGGAGACCGGCTTCAGTGAATCGACGACGGTGCGCAGAAACGTCGTTTTCCCCTGGCCGTTGTCGCCGACGATGGCGGCACGCGAGCCGTGGTCAATCTCCAACTGAATGTCGTCGGCAATCTGCCGCTCCGGGTAGCCGATGGCCAGATCCTTGCAGCGCAGCGCGATCCCCTTGCGCGGCTCGATCTTCGGCGCGCGGATGCGTACGGTCGGCTCATCGCCGAGAACCTGCACCGTTTCCAGCTTTTCGAGCATCTTGCTCTTCGACTGGGCAAGCTTCGCCGTGGCCGCCCGGGCCTTGTTGCGGGCGATGAAATCTTCCAGATGCTTGCGCTTGGCCATGATCGCATCGTTCGAGCGTTCATCATGTTCACGGCGTTCGCGCATGAACTCGAGGTAAGCATCAACCTTGCCGGGGAACGATGTCAGCTTGCCGCGCGACAGGCCCAGCGTATGGTCGCAGGTGGCATTCAGGAACGCGCGATCGTGCGAGACGATCAGACAGCCGGCATCGTAGCCGCGCAGGAAGTGCTCCAGCAGAATCTGTGTACGCAGATCGAGGAAGTTCGTCGGTTCATCGAGCAGCAGCAGGTTCGGTTCGTGCAGCAAGAGCGACGCCAGCTTCACGCGCGTCTGCCAGCCGCCGGAGAGCTTCTGGATGGGGCCTTCCAGATATGCCCCCTTCAGTTCGAACTGCCCGGCCACCTCGCCGCACTTCCAGTCGGGCTGGCCGCTGTCGCGCATCAGGTAGTCGAGGGCCGATTCACCGGGCAGGAACGGGTCGTGCTGGCGCAGGTAGCCCAGGCGAAGATTCGGATGGCGGATCACTTCGCCGGCATCCAGTTCCTCTTCACCCAGGAAGATGCGCAGGAGCGTACTCTTGCCCGCGCCATTGCGGCCCACGAAGCCGATCTTCACATTGTCGGTGATGGTCGCCTCGGCCTCGTCGAGCAACACTTGCTCGCCATAGTGCTTCGAGGCGTTGGTAATCTGCAGAAGACTGGCCATGAAAAGGTCCCGAACCAGGAATCAACTTCGTTCGTGAAATGATACGGGCATTGATGGCCCGCGGCAGGCTAGTACCCGATGGCAACGGGCAACCATTAGGGATTTCCCTGCTCTTTCATCGGCTTTTCCCGATTCCATCAGACTTTTGCCGGAACTGCGCGAAACGAGCCCAACTTCGTACGCCTCGAATCCTTCAACACATACGCCGCGTGGGTATGCCCATTAACACCCCAACCCGCTTCCACCGGCTCCCGAGCGTACTTTGCACGCAGTGAAGAGCCGTTTGGACAGTGGCGGGAATATCTCGTGCACGGGAGAAACAAAGGGGACAGGCACACTGATTCCGTTGCTCGCTTTGTTTCCGCGACCTTTCGGGGCCGGCCTCGGGGTCTCAGCGTCGATTCGAGGCCCAGCAGATTGGCCGTGCTGACGTTCCAGGTGGCCTCGCCGTACGGAGTGCCTCGAATCGCACTTCGCCGCAAGGCGCTCAGTTCGGGCGGCGCGATCGCCTGGCTGACCCATTCCAGCCATTTCTTTTGTCTGCACACCGGG
>Ga0105047_10018032_pt1 | contig 10958 bp, 8 predicted proteins | sample MAT04_FD_78384 | JGI IMG/M metagenome (GOLD analysis project Ga0105047, IMG submission 78384) | Freshwater microbial communities from Lake Fryxell liftoff mats and glacier meltwater in Antarctica - MAT-04 (megahit assembly) | ecosystem: Environmental > Aquatic > Freshwater > Ice > Liftoff...
ATCGACGGGCAGATTTCCAGCATGTGCGAGCCCAGCACCAGCGAATTGTTCGGATCGAGGTGATAGGTGTAATCTTCCATGAAGCTGCTGCCGCCCTTCAGGCCAGCCGCCATCATTTTTACGGCCCGGAGGAGGGCGCAGGTTTTCCAATCCCCTTCCGCACCGAAGCCGTAACCCTCCGCCATCAGCCGCTGCGAGGCGAATCCGGGGAGCTGGTTCAACCCATTCAGATCTTCGAAGGTCGTGGTGAAGCCCTTGAAGTTTCCTTCCTTGAGGAACGAGCGAATCGCCAGTTCCTGTTTTGCGGCGTCTTTCAGAGAATCGTGTCGTGCCCCGCCCGACTTCAAGTCGGCAACAACGTTGTATTGCGATTCGATTTCCCTGCACAGATCTGCAACGGCCTTATCGCTCACTTCATTCAGATGCTTGATGAGATCGCCAAGGCCATATCCATTCACCGAGAACCCGAACTTCATTTCAGCGGCCACCTTGTCACCTTCCGTGACCGCGACGGAACGCATGTTGTCACCGAACCGGCAGAACTTCCCGCCCTGCCAGTCCGCCCAGGCGCTCGTGGCGCGCGACCAAACGGAGATGCGATCCTGCACATCGGCGTCCGACCAGTGTCCCACCACCACCTTGCGGTTCAGCCGCATGCGGGTGTGGATGAACCCGTGTTCGCGGTCGCCGTGGGCGGCCTGGTTGAGGTTCATGAAATCCATGTCGATCGTGTCCCAGGGCAGGTCTCGGTTGAACTGCGTGTGCAGATGCAGCATCGGCTTGCAAAGATTCTTCAGCCCGCCGATCCACATTTTCGACGGACTGAACGTGTGCATCCACAAAACCACTCCCACGCAGTTGGCATTGCTGCTGGCATCAATGCAAGCCGCTCGAATCTCCTCCGGGGTGGTGAGGATGGGTTTGAAGACGATCTTGATGGGAATGCGGTTCGACTTGTTCAGCGCATCGACGACCTGCGAAGCATTCTTCGCCACCTGCTTGAGAGCCTCGGGACCGTAGAGATGCTGCGATCCTGTGAAGAACCAGAGTTCCTGATTGGCGAAGTGATTGTGCATGCGAGTTCCTTATCGTGGCACGGGCGTCCCGCACGTGCGTTTGTCGCCTCAGCGACAGATGAAGCGCGGCACATGCCGCAAATGCACGTGCGGGACGCCCGTGCCACTCTTTACTGCCCGCGCACGCTGTCGCGCACTTCAAGCAGTTCCTTCATGACATTTGAAATATCCGCCTTGTGCCCCGCGACACCGAAGGCATCGTGCAACTGGCGGTAGAGCTTGAACAGGCGTTCGTATACGTTCACATTTGCTGCAATCGGGTGATAGACCGTCTCCTGCACCCCGGTCATCGCCTTCACGGCTGAATCAAAATCGTCGTATCCGCCGTTCTTTTTGCCGGCGACGACCGCACCCGCGATCGCCGATCCCAATGCACATGTTTGCGTGCTGCGGGAAATCATCAGCGGGCGGTTCATGATGTCCGCGTAAATCTGCATCGCCAGCGGATTCCGTGCCGCGATCCCGCCGCAGTTGATCACCCGCTTTACCGGGACATTATATTCTTCCAGTCTTTCCATGATAATGCGCGAGCCAAAGGCTGTCGCCTCGATCAGTGCCCGATAGATTTCCGCGGGCGTGGTGTGAAGCGTCATCCCCACCAGCATTCCGGTGAGTCGTTGATCTACCAGCACGGTGCGATTGCCATTGTGCCAGTCGAGCGATAGCAGTCCCGATTCGCCGGGTTGAAGGGCTGCTGCGCCTGCGGTCAGTTTTTCATGCGTTCCTTCTTCATCCCCGCCGGGACGCACTTTCTGGACAAACCAGTTAAAGATGTCCCCCACCGCCGACTGCCCCGCTTCCAAGCCGAAATAGCCTGGCAGGACGGATTCATTCACGATCCCGCACAGCCCCGGCACATCCGCCAGTTTATTCGCAAGCGGTGACACCATGATGTCACAGGTGCTGGTGCCCATGATCTTCACCAGCGTGCCCTCGGCGATGCCAGCGCCCACCGCGCCCAGGTGCGCATCAAACGCCCCCACCGCCACGGGAATATTCGCGGGCAACCCGAGCCTGGTGGCCCATTCCGCGCTCAACCCGCCGGCGGATTCTGCAATCGTTGCGCACCTGTCACAGAGCGTCGGGCGGATCCTGGCAAGATCGGGATGAATGAGTTTCAGGAAGTCCGCATCGGGATATCCGCCCCACGATGCGTTGTACATCGCCTTGTGGCCTGCCGCGCACACGCCGCGCTTCAGCTTCGCGGGATGAATGCTTCCTGTCAGCACCGCGGGAATCCAGTCCGCAATTTCCACCCAGGTGTGCGCCGCGTTGAAGACTTTCGGAGACACCTTGGCGCAGTGAGCGATTTTCGACCAGAACCATTCGGATGAGTATCGTCCGCCACACTTCGACAAATATTGCGGGCGGTGCTTGGCGGCAAGTTCGGTAATCTGCGCCGCCTCTGCGTGACCGGTATGATCCTTCCACAGCCATGCCATGGCATTGGGATCATCTTCAAATCCTGGCGTCAGCGCCAGCGCCTGACCCGAAGCATCCACCGGCATGGGGGTTGAACCGGTGGTGTCCACGCCAATGCCGATCACATTCTTTCGGCTGAATTCCGGGTCGGATGATGCCTGCTCGATCGCCTGCGTGACCGACACCTCAATGCCCTTGAGATAATCCGCAGGGTGCTGGCGTGCCAGATCCGGCTTCACCGGGTCGATTACCACGCCCGCCTTACCGTGGGAATATTCCCAGACAAACGAGCCAATCTCTTTCCCATTACCCACATTCACAACCAGCGCGCGGACGGAACTCGTGCCAAAGTCCAAGCCGATGGTGTAATAAGCTGCCATGAGGAACACCTCTGTTTTCTGCCAGACGATACTTTCAGAATCGGGTTAATGCTATCTTCGCCCGGCCTCACCCGGCCGGTTTTCTGGTAGACTCGCTCGATCATCCCCGCTACGGTCTATGACCTTGGTCGCGCCGGCAACTATTTTTTTCCGAGTCCTTTACGAATGGAGAATCTCTGCACGTCGTTTCGAAGTTTGAATCACTCGAACCGCGAAAACTCTGGGAGACGACCTGCTTGAGGGAGGCGCAGGCACCGATTCCCACGACGATGACGATGCTGCGGACATCGTTCTCTCACTGGAATTGCCCTGAGTGCCGATGATTGTCGGCGGTGCCGCATTTCAATACGAAATTGCAGGTCTTTGAAACAATATCCGCTGGTCGCGGACAGTTAGTACGTGAAGAAGGGTGTGCTTCAGCACACCGGAAGCTGTTTATGTGCTGAAGCACGCCCTTTTCGTTTCCAAAAGTGCCCTATGAAGCTTAATCGCCGCCATATTATCGAACGTCTGGAGTTTCGCTGTCTCTTTGATGCCCTGACATCCGGCGTGACGCTGAATGGCTCAATCGCTTCCACGGGGGAGGTTGACACCCATAGCATCTCGGTCTCCGCAGGTCAGACCCTGGTCGTCGCGCTGGGAGAGAACGAGGGGCAGGCGCTGGACCCGCAGGTCGAGTTGCGCAGTCCCAATGGAGGCGTCATCCGGACGGACAGCGGCGAGGCGGGAACTTACTATCACGTTACCGCGCCCGCCACCGGCACTTATCAACTCCTGATCAGCGACGCGGGAAGCAATGACACGGGGAGTTATCAACTCACCGTTTTCCGTCCCGGCACACAGGGCACCGGCGAGGAAGGCGCGGATTCACAGTCCGGGCGACGCCGCACGGGGACGATCGAAGCGGGCGATCTGGATGTGTGGACGATCCAGGCAACCAGGGGGCAGTATCTTGGTGCGATCGTCGCTGAGAACAAGGTCGGTGACGCTGTTGATATAGGCATGCTGGTCTTTGCGCCTGATGGATCCCTGGTCACTGAGAAAACCAGCGAACTTGGCGTGCAGCACGACATCCTGGCAAGCGAATCAACATCCGGCACGTACCGCGTGGTCATTTTCGAACCCGGCGCGAATGATTCCGGGCGATATGGCATCAGCTTCGGGCAATTCCCAGGCGCACAGTATGCAGGCGACCCGGACACGCTTAACCGGTTGCAGAATGGCGAAAGCCGCAATGGCGATGCCCCCAGTGCCGATTTCGACATCTGGCCGATCTACATCGATGAGGGGTCGACGTTCAGTGTCACCGCGACGCGGGCCACGCGATCGCTCGACCCGGAGCTGATTTTCTTTGCGCCGGATTCTTCGGTCATCAGCACAGCCAATGGCGCGACCGTCGCCACCATCAACGCCACCGCCACGGTCAGCGGCACGCACTGGTTGCTGCTGCGCGACCGCGAAGCGGACGACGGCGGGCGCTATGACATCCAATACAACCTCTCCAAGAGCAACAGCAATCCCCCGGTGAAGAACAATATCCTTACTGTCAATGGAACCGGCGCGGATGACACCGTGGTCATCACCAATGCGGTGCATAACGGCTTTGACACAATACGCGTCAGCTTGAATGGCGTGGTGTCCTACTACGGGGATGACGAAATCGAACGCATCGAGATCTTCGGCGGTGCAGGAAACGACGGCATCAATTTTTCAACCATCGCCGTGAACACCTACGCCTTCGGAGATATTGGCGATGACACCATCTCCGGTGGTGCGGGACGCGACACGCTGAGCGGCGCGGGTGGGAAAAACCGCCTGTTCGGCGGCGATGGCGATGATCGCCTGAACGGCTCGGGATCGAGAGACTATCTCGTCGGCGAGAATGGCAACGACCGCCTCTACGGCAACGGCGGCGACGATACGCTTATCGGAGGTGGCAATGTCGATCGCCTCTTCGGAGGAGATGGTCGCGACCTGCTTATTGGCGATTCCAGCAACGACAAACTCTACGGCGAAGCCGGCAACGACACCCTCTTCGGCGGCAAGGGTGCGGATCTGCTGGATGGCGGCGATGGAGAAGACACCCGCGCCAACCCCGATGCTTCGGATGTGGTTGCGTCGGTGGAGAAGTAACGAAATCGCCGCATTCACGCATCACAACGTCCTGGCAATACAAGCTTCGAGCAGTTTGTGCTTTACTGTCCTGCGTGACGTTCGAAGCGTACAAATTTCGGCGACCCAGTGAGCCAGCTCCGATTTTTGAGCAGACCCCGTATTCTTTGTTTGCCGGTGCTGTTCCTGCCGTCCATTGAGCCGGCTCCGATTTTGAGCAGACCCCGTATTCTTTGTTTGCCGGTGCTGTTCCTGCCGTCCATTGAGCCAGCTCCGATTTTGAGCAGACCCCGTAGGGTGGGCGTCCCGCCCACCGCTTTTTGCTCGTGGGCAAGATGCCCACGCTACTGGGCCGTTATCAGATCTCACCTCTCAGCATAATGGCGCCGCACTATGGCGGACTTGCGATCGCGTCTCGCGCCGTGGTGACTGCTTGTACTGCCTCTTCCACGCTTGCCGCCACCGCTGTCAAATGCCCCATCTTGCGCCCGCGCTTCGGTTCGGTTTTGCCGTAGAGATGAAGTTTGACGCGAGGGTCCGTTAGCGCCGCCGCCCAGTTCGGTTCGCCGTTCGCCCAGAGGTCGCCCAGCAGGTTCGCCATTGCAACGGGTTGGAAAAGTGTCGGATCGCCCAGGGGAAGTTCGCATACGGCGCGCAGTTGCTGTTCAAACTGGCTGGTCAGGCAGGCGTCGAAGCTGAAATGGCCGCTGTTGTGGGGGCGGGGTGCGAGTTCGTTGACGATGATTCTTCCTTCCACCACGAACATTTCCACTGCGATCAGTCCGACGACCTCCAGCGTTTGCGCAATTCTGGTCGCAATGGCGATCGCTTCGCCTCGAGTTGCCGCGGCGATGCTTGCAGGCACCGTGGTGACGTCCAGAATGCCATTCTTGTGAACGTTTTCAGCTACATCGAAACAGGCAATCTCGCCGCTGGCCGTGCGGGCGGCGATGACGCTGACTTCCTTGTCGAATGGCACAAACCTTTCCAGCACGCTTGGCGCATGACCTACCGATTCCCAGGCTTTCGCCAGATCGGTCGTGTCATCGATCTTCATCTGACCTTTGCCGTCGTAGCCATATTCCGCACTCTTCAGAATGCCGGGGGTACCGATTTCCTGAACCGCATGCTTCAGATCCTCAATGCTGTCAATCTTGCAGTACGGCGCAACCGGCACGCCGATGCTGCCGAGGAATTTCTTCTCCCGTAAACGATTGCGACAGGTGTCGAGCACCCGGGGCGAAGGATGAACCGGTTTGATCTTCTCAATCGCCGCAAGCGTCTCCGCCGGGACATTTTCAAATTCGAACGTCACGACATCCACATGACGTGCAAACTCCTGAGCGGCGGCGATGTCGTCATAAGGCGCATTCACTTCGTGATCCGCAATTTGTCCGGTGGGTCCGTAGTGGATGGGATCGAACGCGTGGACCCGGTATCCCATCCGCCGCGCTGCGATTGCAAACATGCGTCCTAGCTGCCCGCCACCTAGAATTCCGATCGTCTTGCCTGGGAGAATCATGGGAGAGATTTACCACAGAGGGCTTGGGGGACACAGAGGAGTGGCAGACATTTTGATATGGCTACCCGTCGAGCGTCATTTCGATGATGCTCTTCGTTTGCTGGTCCCGAAAAGATTTTAAACGCTTCGACAGCGCCTCGTCCGACAGCGCCAGAATCTGCGCCGCCAGCAACGCGGCGTTTTTCGCGCCCGCTTCGCCAATCGCCAGCGTCCCAACGGGCACGCCCGCGGGCATCTGGACGATCGAGAGAAGCGAGTCTACCCCGCGAAGGACCTTCGATTCAACCGGCACACCCAGCACCGGAAGCGTCGTCTTGCTGGCGCACATGCCGGGCAGATGCGCCGCCCCGCCGGCGCCGGCGATGATCACGCCGATGTTCCGGGACTCAGCGTTTGACGCGTATTCGAAAAGTAGATCCGGTGTGCGGTGGGCCGAGACGATCTTCTTCTCATACGGCACCTGCAGGCTGTCCAGCATGACAGCCGCGTGACGCATCGTCTCCCAGTCCGACTTCGATCCCATGATGATGCCGACAAGCTTCATGCCGTGAAGGATCGCGCATCGGGGGCCAAAACTCAAGACAACGACGCTTCCGGAACCCGGCGGCTGGACGCGCGGTGTTCAACCAGCCAGGCGGCAAGCATGCCTAACCCCAGCAGCGGGAGAATGGCGACGGTCATCCAGAATTCAAACTGCGGTAGCGCGCCCGATTTGCCGGCGCGCAGCACCAGGTAGACCGTGTAACTGATATATCCAAGCAGAAAGACCACTCCTTCCACGCGCATGATCCGCCTGCCCATCCAGAAAATCGGCCAGCATGCAATGCACACGATCAGCATGATGGGAAGGTCAAATCGCAGCAATTGATTGGAAACATCCAGCGGTTGCACGATTGAGGCGATGCCGACAATCGAAAGCAGATTGAAGATGTTCGAACCGACCACGTTTCCCACGGCAATATCGCGCTGCCCGCGCCAGGTGGCCATCAGCGATGTGGCGATCTCAGGCAGGCTTGTGCCAATGGCGACGATTGTTAAAGAGATCACCAGTTGATCCACATGCAGCGCATTTGCGAGCGCCACAGCGCCATTCACCAGCCAGTCCGCACCAAAGACAAGCATCGCCAATCCGCTGATCATGAAGATCAGGTTCAGGATGACCTGCTTTGATCCACGGAGTTTGGGTGTTGATTCGTCAGTGCCTCTACCAATGTTTTCGCGGCGGCTGCGGACGATGAGCACAGTCATGTAAAGAAGCAGCATCGCAACGAGGATCGCGCCGTCGATCTGCGAGATCTCGCCGTCCTTTGCCATCATGAACACCGCGATGGCGGCTGCAATCATAACGGGGACGTCAAGCAGGATGAGTTGGCGATTCACAAGCAGCGGCGCGATGACGGCTGACATTCCCAGGATCAGCAGGACGTTCATGATGTTTGATCCGACGACGTTCCCCATCGCCACGTCGCCCTCATGCGCCAGCGCCGCCTTGATGCTGACGGCAAGTTCAGGGGCACTTGTCCCGAAGGCAACAACGGTCAACCCAACCACAAGAGGCGAGATTCCCACCGCCGCCGCCAGCGTCGACGCGCCGCGAACAAGCAGGTCTGCGCCGACGATCAGCAAGACCAGCCCGATGAATGCCAGCAGAATCGTCATGATTCTCCTTCCCTTCGAACGGATTGCAGATCATCGGGATTTTTGACGAGTTGTCGCTAGATTAGGTTCGCTGAATCGCCAACTCAACCATGCGCTGGAACTGAAGCGGAGTTTTTCGCATCTCCTTTCAGCAGCGATGCCATTACTCCAACGGCAAGCACCAGCAGAATCAGCCCAAGCACATAGAAGTTGAATGCGAACGGGCCCAGAAGCTCTTTCAGCGCCGAATGGAAGAACATCTTCAGCGCCACGACCATCAGCACGATCGCCAGCGACACTTTCAGGTATCTGAACTTCGCCATCAGCCCGGCGAGCGCGAAGTAGAGGCTTCGCAAGCCGAGAATGGCGAAGACATTACTGGTGAAGACCAGGAATGGATCGGTGGTGATGCCAAAGATCGCGGGAATGGAATCGACGGCGAAGATCAGGTCGGTGAACTCGACGCTTATCAGCGCCAGGAAAAGCGGCGTGATCATGAGCGCGCCGCTGCCGGTTTTCTCCAGGGTGTCCACCGCTTCATCGCGTTCGATCGCGCCGCCGGGCGTCGCGGCTTTGTGTGCGGCGTCGCTGCCGGCGCGGACGAAGAAGTGTTCGCCGTGGAAGTTTTTGGTGATCGGCCAGATCTTGCCCGCCGCGCGGACGATGATATTGTCACCGGGAGCCTTGTTTTCCTTTATCAACAGCATCTTGATCGCTGTGAGCAGCAGGAAAGCTGCGAACACATACATCACCCACGAAAATCTGGCGATCAGCGCCGCCCCCAGCAGAATCATCACGCCGCGCATCACCAGCGCGCCCAGAATGCCCCAGAACAGCACACGATGCTGATAGATCGACGGCACGGCGAAGAACCCGAACAGCATCGCAATGACGAAGATGTTGTCCACCGACAGCGACTTCTCAACGATATAACCTGTGATGTACTTTACAACTGCGGCCGCGCCGTCGAGGTGGCCTTCCGGGTTGGCGGTGCTGACCGCCATCAGGTCGGTCGATTGACCGAGGCCCATCCAGTGGTTTTCGTACCCGAAGTAGACGAAAACTGCGAAGCTCATCCCCAGGGTGAACCAGACTGCGGTCCAACCCAAGGCCTCTTTCATCGTGACGACATGCGCCTTGCGGTGAAAGACACCAAGGTCAATCGCCAGAAACGCCAGCACCAGAAGAACGAAACCGATCCAAATCCAGAGCATGCAAGATCCCTTCGCACGAAAAGAAAAGACCACCGCTCATCGCCGCAAAAGCAGCGATGCGCTGTGGTCTTGCCAGAAACAGACTTCGTCTGTTGCGACCGCCGGAGCCGGTCAGGGCTCGTGTTGACGACAGGCGCACCTGCTCAGAACCAGAGCCGGAGGCTACTCCCCACTGCGGGGTCAAACTTGTGTTGTGGGGGATACTATCGCCGCCAAGCGACGAGATGGGGCTATAAAAGCTGGTAAAGATTCAATCCAAGGACTTTGGGCTCAGGCCACCAGATTATGTTGGGAGAATTGGTCAAATCCGATGGCGCGATATCCAGCATCCTTAACCGCTTCCACCAGCTGGCGGATGCCGACACTGCCATCATCGTAAAGGACGGAAGCCTGCCCGGAGGGGAAGTCGACTTCGACCTCAAAGACGCCAGGGTTTTGAGCCAGCACATCGCGAATCGTCTCTTCGCAACGGTGGCAGTGCATGCCCTGAATCTGAATTACTGCAAGGAAATCACGTGAAACATCAGCAGCGGCCATTGAAGCGCTCCACTTTCCCAGGTGTCAAACAAAGTTGCCAAGTATCAAAGATGTATCCGCTTGCTCAGAATGACCATCCTTAGCCATCCCGACCGAATCAGATTACACACCTTTTTCGTGGCTGTCATCAACGATTTTAAAAAGATCGGTAAAAGTACCTATTTAGCATCGGTTTTAGCTGTGTTAAGCGGTAAAGGCTTTACAAGCTTCCTAACATCAACTTGCTTTCCCCGCGAACCAGTCGCCCGGCGTCAAATCACGCCCAGAAATATACGCTCTTCCAAATGACGTGGTTCCCCTTAAACTCTTGGACCATGATCGTATTGATCGATAATTATGATTCCTTCACCTACAACCTGGTGCAAAAGCTCGGGGAGGTGGCCCCCACGCAGACGATTCAGGTCTATCGAAATGACAAGATTTCCGCTCAGCAAGTATGTGAATTGAACCCTACCCATATTGTGATCAGCCCCGGACCCTGCACCCCGCGGGAAGGTGGGGTAAGCAACGACATCATTCGCGAGTTTGCCCCGCGGATTCCAGTGCTTGGCGTATGCCTCGGACACCAGTGCATCGGATTCGTTTCAGGCGCAGAAGTCATCCGCGCCGGCCGATTGATGCACGGAAAAACCGATAGGATTCACCACGACGGCAAGACCATCTATGAGGGCATGCCGAACCCCTTCACCGCTACGCGATATCACAGCCTGATTATCAGGAACGGGACGCTTCCGTCAGACTACGAGATCAGCGCGTGGACCGATCAGGATGAGATCATGGGCATTCGCCACAAGATCTGGCCGCTTGAGGGCGTGCAATATCATCCGGAGAGTTTTCTAACCGAGAACGGGGAGAGGTTGTTGGCGAATTTCCTGAAGAAGTAGGTAGAATCGGGTTATGACCACGGAAGAGGTCAAACAAGAACTTGAGAGAGAGCCGTTCCAGCCGATCCGTCTTCATCTTTCCAGCGGAAAGACGATCGAGATACGTTATCCGCACAATGCGTTCATCCGGCAGAACAGGATCCTCGTGGTGCATCCTATTGCTCCCGGCACGA
>Ga0105047_10018036_pt1 | contig 10957 bp, 7 predicted proteins | sample MAT04_FD_78384 | JGI IMG/M metagenome (GOLD analysis project Ga0105047, IMG submission 78384) | Freshwater microbial communities from Lake Fryxell liftoff mats and glacier meltwater in Antarctica - MAT-04 (megahit assembly) | ecosystem: Environmental > Aquatic > Freshwater > Ice > Liftoff...
CGGAGGACGCTGACGTCAGCATTGCTCTTGCGCGCCTCAGCCAAATTCATCTCGTTCCCCAAGAAGAAGTTGTCGACGACAACAATTCGCTTGGGATTCTCAGAAATGAGGCGGTCAACGAGATGGCTGCCGATGAAACCGGCACCACCGGTCACGAGGACACTGCGGTCGCGCAAAGACATTCCCATAGCCTAGCCGGGGCTACGTGACTCGCCGTCCGAACGAATGAGCAGTGAGTGGATCGGTTTCGGCGAAGTCACCCGAGCCCCGCGAGCTGAGCCTGCTGCGCAAAGTCGGGGAACCGCTTGACGAGCTCATGGAACGTGCCGCTTCCCACAAGTTCGCCCTCGCGCATGAAGAAGATGCAATCCGATTGTTGGATGGTAGCCAAGCGATGCGCGACAACGACCTTGGTGACACCCACCCCGATCGAGCTGATGGCAGCAGTCACGAGGGCCTCTGTCTGAGTATCGAGTGCACTGGTCGCCTCATCCATGACCAGCACAAGAGGGTCCGAGTACAACGCGCGTGCAATGCCCAACCTCTGCCGCTGCCCACCAGATAGCGCGAGGCCACGCTCCCCGACTCGCGCCTCGATTCCCCCGGGTCTCGCGGAGACCAACTCCCAGAGTTGCGCGCGCTCCAAGGCCCGACGCACTCGCGCTGGGTCGTAGTCATCACTCCAGGTCAGCGCGACGTTCTGTGCGATCGTTGCGTCAAAAAGTGCGACCTCTTGAGGCACGTAGCCGACCCTCGAGCGCCACGAGGTGCGCAATTCTGTCAGGGGAATGTCATCGACTTTCACTTCGCCGGAGGTCGGTTCCAAAAGACTCAGGAGCAAGTCAACCATCGTCGACTTTCCAGAACCTGATGCGCCGACGAAGGCAACTGACGAGCCGAACGGTATTTCAAGCGTTACGTTTTTCACCGCAGCCTGCGCGTCCGGGGAGTATTTGAAGCTCACATTGTCGAAGACAATGCGCTTGGAGGACTCCGGGACGTCCTTCCAACCGCGACTGGACTCTGTACTTGCTCGCACGACGTCGGCAAGTTCCACCAAGACTTGGCGTGGGTACTCCGCCGCGGCGATCATCTGCGAAAGAACGGACTGGAAGCGGATCACTGACGGCGCGACTCGGAAGCCGGCAAGAGCGAACAGGCCAATCGCAACGACGGCCTGCTCAACACCGCCGAGCAGGAACCCGACCCCTCCAATGAGCACGAAACCGCCGACGAGGCCGGCTTCCAGTGCGAAGCGAGGCAGCTGGCCAAGGAACTGAATGTTGGCGCGAGCGCGGACACTCGATGTGCGCGCCAGCGCGACGACATCGGCGACCTCTGACTCCTTGTTGCGCAGCGTTACCTCTTTCATCGAGGCAATGATCTCGAGAATGAGTCGCGCGCTACGCACGGTGTAGTTGACGTTCACCTCACCGGCGGTGCGCGCGTGACGGGCGATCCAAAAGAAGAGCACAGCGCCAAGGATGAGCAGGTAGATCAGGGTCGCTATCGCCAGCAGGGGTTGAACAACTGCAAGCGTTGCAATAACCACTACGAGAGTCACTGCTTCGCCGAGAAGCGTCGCGCCCGGCATCAAGAACGAATTGATTGAAGCGTCGATACCGCTGTCCGAGAACCGCATAATGTCGACCGAGTTCTTCCGAAGACGATCACGCCATGGCGCTGCCAGATACGCCCGCAGGAGTTGGTTACCAATCGCAACCTCGTAGCGTGGTATTCGGCGAGTTGCCCACCAGGTGACGTAGACGGCGAAGACACTCTTGGCGATGAGAATCGCGCAGATCACCAGAATGACCCAGATCACGCCGGCGGTGTCCAACTCGCCGAGGAAGGGAAGCACTACCGGCGAGCCGATCGCGACCGGACCGAGCACGATAGCCAAAAGTCCGAGGGCCGCTGCATCGAAGATCGCCAGTGAGGCTAACAGCCAAGAGTAGGTCCAGACGAACCGCCGCCCTCCCGGCGGAAGCACCGCCAAGACCTCTCGGTACAGGGACAGAACCTGCTTCACCGTGATCCCCTCCAAGGGTTGTCAACTGTGGAAGTCTACGCAGTCCGATCCGAGGCACATGAATCGAACAGGTCGTCGACTGGCCGCAGGTTGGTCGTCCGGATCGGCGCTGAGCGTGCGAGCCGAGGGTGCGAAGTTGCCTGAATGTAGACTCGACGCGTTCACTCGACGACTCCCCGGAAGAAGAAGTCCACCGTGCAGCCCAGACAGATCCTCTGTGTCTCCTTCTCCCCAATTCACGCTGACTCACGTGTGCTGCGCCAACTGGAAGTACTGCAGAAACACGGCGAAGTCACCACTGTGGGCTACGGACCGGCCCCCGATGGCGTCAAGCGGCATATCGAAGTTCCTGAACACGCCTCGTCGCTGCCCCAAACCCCGCTCGGCGTCATGAGACTTGCGCTTCGCTTGCACGACGGCGTCGAACTGAGGGCGCCCGGTGAGCGCGCAGTGCGTAAGCAGGTCATGGACGCTGGGCCGTACGACCTTGTCGTTGCCAACGACGCAAGGGCGTTCCCGCTTGCCTTTGCGGCGGCCGGTGAAGCACCCGTTCTGGCGGACATGCACGAGTGGGCCGCAGAGGAGCGCGCAACTGTCTTCGTGTGGCGCGTGCTCGTTGGCCCGTACATGCAACATCTGTGCATGAAATATCTACCACGTGCCGCTGCTGTAACCAGCGTCAGCGCTGGACTCGCCGGTCTCTACACCGAACGCTATGGGGTTGCCACCGAGATTGTGCGCAATGCGGCGGACTTGCGCGATCTTGTGCCGCAACCGGTCGACCCAAACACGATCCACCTCGTCCACAGCGGCACGGCCGACGCCGAGCGGAACATTGTCGAACTCATTCAGGCCGTCGATCGGCTGGGAGATCGCTTCACTCTGGATTTGTACTTGCTTGAGGTTCCGGGCGGTCACCTAGAGGTCATCCGCAAGAAAGCTGCCGCAACAGCCGGCGTCACGCTTCATGACCCGGTACCTCCAGAGACCCTGCCGACCGTGCTCAACCGGTACGACTTGGGAGTCTTCCTTTACCCGCTCAGGACGCTGAGCCACATCTATCACCTGCCAAATAAGTTCTTTGATTTTGTGCAGGCCCGGCTCGGGCTCGTGTTTTCACCCGCCCCCGAGATCGACGCCCACATCGGGCAGTACGGCCTTGGCGTGATCACTACCGACACAACGGCGGATGCTCTTGTCGATGCGCTGCGCGAGCTCAGTGCCGACGACGTCACTCGGTTCAAGCAGGCAGCCGCTCGGGCGGCTCGCGCGCTCTCGAGTGAGCCCGACCGCGCGGTCCAAAGTGCAATCGTGGCGCGGCTGCTCGCTGACGATCAATGAGAGTTGTGATCGCCACTCGGATCTTCAGTCCGGAGATCTCGGCAGCGTCGGGGATTCTGCGGACCTGGGCTGAGGAGTTCCGGGATCGCGGTTGCGAGGTCACGATCCTGACGGCAAAACCTCCGCGCGGTGCGGTGATTGACGATCCGCGCGGTATTGAGGTGCGCAGGGCGCCGGTCAAGCGCGACCGGCAGCAGTACGTGCGCGGCTACCTCAGCTACATGAGCTTCGACATCCCGCTCGCTTTTCGACTCCTGTTTTCTCGAAAGGCCGACCTGTATGTCGTCGAGCCGCCACCGACCACCGTCGCTGTGGTGCGCGTGATTGCGGCGATTCGCCGCACCCCTTACGTTGTGCGGGCCGCGGACTACTGGTCCGAGGCAGCAGAGCTTGTCACGAGGTCCTCCATTGTCTTGGGAACTCTGCGGCGCCTCGAGGCTTGGGGTCTTGGCGGCGCCAAACTGCTTTTCGCTGCGCACGAGCCGCTCATCAGACGGTTCCGCGAGGTTGGGATCAAGACGCCCGCGGTACCGATCGGGTTTGGCGCAGACACCGACGCCTTCCGCTACGAAGGCCAATCGCCGGTCGTGCCTGCCGTGTTCGTGTATGCAGGCACCCATTCAGAGTGGCATGGCGCTGGAATCTTCGTCGAGGCCATGCGCGAGGTTGTTCAGACCCATCCAGAGGCACGCCTGCTGTATTACGGCAACGGAGAAGAGCGAGACGGCATGCGCGCCCGAGCACACGAACTTGGCATTGAGAGATCTGTTGAGTTCCACCAACCGATTCCGCCCGCTGCCCTCTCGCCAATCCTTGCTTCTGCCACTGCTTCGGTCGCCAGCCTCACACCCGTGCCGGCGAACGAATACGCCCTCGCCACCAAGGTGTATTCCTCGCTCGCCGCGGGCTGTCCAGTCATCTTCGCCGGAATCGGGCCAACCATGGAGTTTCTCAACGATTCTGACCATCCGCGCGCCGGGGTCGCCGTCGCTTACGACGTGCAGGCGGCGACCGCCGCCATGACATCCGCGCTGACCTCGCCCCTTCCCCCAGCAGCCCGAGCCGAGTTGGCCACCTGGTCGGCAGGAGAATACTCGCTCAAAGCGATCGCGCGACAAGTGGTCGACGAAAGCCTCGCGCTGATCGCCGAATAGAATTGATCCGCTCAACTGAACCTGGAGTTACTTCATGAAGATCGCCGTCATTGCCCTCGGCAAGATCGGGCTCCCGCTCGCCGTGCAGTTCGCTAGCAAGGGTCACGACGTGATCGGCGTCGACGTCTCGCAGCACACGGTCGATCTGGTGAATCAGGGTGTTGAACCGTTCCCGGGTGAGGCTCAGCTGCAAGAACAACTCGCAAAGCTGGTATCGGAAGGCAAGCTTCGAGCCACCACTGATTACTCAGAAGCTGTGCCGGGCGCAGATGCCGTCGTGCTCGTCGTGCCGCTTTTTGTCGACGAAACCACCGCAGAGCCGGACTTCGGTTGGATGGATGGCGCGACCCAGTCACTCGGGGCTGTTCTGACCGCTGGCACGCTTGTCTCGTACGAGACGACGCTCCCGGTCGGCACCACGCGCGCTCGGTGGAAGCCGATGCTCGAAGCGGCATCCGGACTCAAGGAGGGCGTCGACTTCGATCTTGTCTTCTCGCCCGAGCGCGTGCTCACCGGGCGGGTTTTCGCAGATCTCCGCAAGTACCCGAAGCTCGTGGGCGGTCTCAGCGAACGCGGCGCTGCGATGGCCGTCAAGTTCTACCGCGCCGTGCTCGACTTTGACGAACGACCAGACCTGATGAGACCGAACGGCGTGTGGGACCTCGGAAGTGCAGAGGCAGCCGAGCTCGCGAAGTTAGCCGAAACGACCTACCGAGACGTCAACATCGGGCTCGCGAATCAATTCGCCCGCTACGCGACCACTGCAGGTATCGACATCTACCAAGTTATCGAGGCATCAAACTCCCAGCCATACTCGCATATTCACCAGCCTGGGATCGCCGTTGGCGGCCACTGTATTCCGGTGTATCCCCGCTTGTACCTGTGGACCGACCCCGATGCGACCATCGTGTCCGCTGCACGGGCGGCGAACGCTGGAATGCCGGACTACACGATCGGTCTGCTGGAAGGCGCGTACGGTGACCTGCGCGAGGCGAGAGTTGCGGTACTCGGCGCTGCCTACCGAGGCGGCGTCAAGGAGACAGCGTTCTCGGGTGTCTTCGGGGCCGTGGAAGCTCTCACACGACGCGGAGCGACCGTGACGGTCCACGACCCGCTGTACACCGACGACGAGCTCGCGAAGCTCGGCTTTGCTGCGTACCACCTCGGCGAGCCGGTCGACGCAGTTGTGATTCAGGCGGACCACGATGAATACCGATCGCTCGGTCCCGAACACCTTCCAGGAATCAAGGCCTTCATCGACGGCAGACGCGTCTCATCTTCCGAGCAGTGGCCGGGAGTTACCTACCGAGTTATTGGCAAAGCGACCGTCTGAGTAAGTGCTTGGCCCAATCCGGTGCTCGGCGTCAAGCTCCGACTTCGGCAAGAAAGCGAGGTCCTTCGCCCCTCGTCGAAAGCATCGAAGCGGCGCGAGCCGAGGCGAGTTTCATGGCAACAATCTGCTCAGTTGTCAGTGCATTGATAGCGTTTGCTAGGTCGGCGGCAGTCCAACCCTCGACGATGATTCCGAGCCCGTTGTCGCGCACGAATCCGACGATCTCGGGGCTGTCCCCGATCACAATGCCGAGACGACCCTGCACCGCCTCAAAGAATTTATTCGGCAACGCGTGCTTATTGTTCGGAAAACGCGGCGGAAAGAAGATGAGCTCGAGGTCATAGCCGTTGAGCGCCCGAGCGACCTCTGTCACCCCGACTGGTTCACGGAACTCTGCTCTTCCTGCCGCGATCGCCGGATGCCTTCGCAGCGGTGCCAGCGAGGTGTCGTCACCGAGCACCATAAGAATGAGCTTGAACCGTGGATCCAGCTGCAACATCGCATCCAGCATGATGTCGATGCCGCGCTCGACCGCAGCGTAGCCGTGGTGGACGAGCAAGATCCGTTCCGGATCGACCTGGGATGGTTCGAGATCTTCGTATGGTGCAACATTGCGGATGACGCCCGGTCGTGGCACGCCATAGTAATCCCGGTAGATGTCAGCGATTCCTTCGGCCACCGTGAGCCGCTTCGTGAACACCGGCGAAGAGATGAAGGTGAGCAGCCAATCGTCGTACGGTGCAACGAGCAGCTTGTAGAGCAGCGCGGTGCCGTTGCCTGAATACAATTCGTGCAGGTCTAGCACCACCGGACCGGCGGCGATGGCTGGCACAGCGTTCACCGCCCACGGCAGCAGGTGGTGATCATTGACGATAATCAGATCGAACTTCTGGCCAGCCAACTGCGCTGTCGGCATCTCCTTCTCAATGAACGCGCGGAAGCGCGCCCTCGGAGGAAGCAGGTAGTACAGGGCCAGCCTGAAGCGTCGAATTGGGGGATCACCAATCCAGAACTGGCGACCAGTCGCATCCGGATGCTCGGGTCCTCGGCTCAGAATGTCCACCCGATAGCCTGCGGACTCGAGCCAGCGAATCTGATTCGTTACTCTGGCATCGCTGCCAACCGGCGAGTAACACGTGATGAGAGCGGTCTTCTGGTCTGACACCGCATTAGCCTACAGTCCGGCGGACCGGCCTTCGGATTGGACAACTGTCCGCCAGCCCCCCTTTGGTGGGCATGGCATGATTGATGGTTGGCGGGCTTCGGGCGCCCTGTTGTGGCTTCAGCCCTTCCTCGAGATTTGAGAATCGGAGAACATCACGTGTGCGGAATCTTTGGCTTCATCGGTCCGGATGAACTTGACCCAAAGTCAGCCAAGTTCCTCGTCAAGCACGCGCAGCAGCGCGGTAGGGACTCGAGCGGTATGGTCATCCGCGGTACCGACGCGTACCAAGCGTACCGAGCCGACTTTCCGATCGACAGGCTCCTCAAGCGCATTCCGCCGCTCGGCAACCTCTTCTTCGGACACAGCCGGCTGGTGACGAATGGAACTGGCGATAATCAGCCAGTGACCCGCGAACAGATCATGGTGCTGCACAACGGAATCATCGTCAATCACGAAGCAGTCTGGCCGATCCTTGGCAAGACTCGGGAACTGGAGATCGATACCGAGGTCATCCCCGCGATCATCGCATCGCACCTCGAAAACGGAGGGACGATCGAAACGGCCGCGGAGCACGTTCTCAGTCTCACGGTAGGGATCGTCGCTTGTGCAGCACTGATCCCCCGGCTCGGCAAGCTTCTCTTGTTCTCCAACAACGGAAGTCTGTACGTCGGCGACAAGACGGGCGGGCTCGTGTTCTCATCCGAGCGCTACCCGCTCGAGCAAATCGGTGCCGAGAACATCCGCCAGGTGCGTAATGAAGGCGTCATCCTGGACGTTCCGACGCAAGAGGAGCCGATCGAGCTCACGGAATGGGCAAACCGTTCGATCGACCTTGTACCTGGCCTCGGCGTATCCGCGGAGGAGGAGGCGCTGCTTGTCTATCCGAAACCAAACTTTCGCCGGTGCACGAAGTGCGTCCTCCCGGAAACCATGCCGTTCATCGCTTTTGACGGTGCCGGCGTATGTAACTACTGCCACAATTACACGCCGAGGAACCACCCGCGACCCAAGGAAGAGTTGTTCGCCCTCATCGAGCCATTCCGGCGAAAGAGCGGCGACGAGGTGCTCGTGCCGTTCTCGGGCGGTCGCGACAGTTCGTACGGCCTGCACCTCATCGTGAACGAGCTCGGACTGCGCCCAGTCACGTACACCTACGACTGGGGAATGGTTACCGACCTTGGTCGCAGGAACGTCAGCCGGATGTCTGCCGAGCTCGGTGTGGAGAACATCATCGTTGCCGCAGACATCACGAAGAAGCGCGACTACATCCGCCGCAATCTCAACGCGTGGCTCAAGTCCCCGCACCTCGGCATGCTGAGCGTGCTGACGGCGGGCGATAAGCACTTCTTCCGGCACATCGAGACGCTGAAGCGACAGACCGGTGTCAGCCTTAATCTGTGGGGGATCAACCCGCTCGAGGTCACACACTTCAAGTCCGGGTTCCTCGGAGTGCCACCAGACTTCGCGGAAGAGCGGGTCTACAGCCACGGCGCCATGAAGCAGCTCAGGTACCAGTCTCTCCGGTTCGGCGCGATGTTGAAGAGCCCTGGGTACTTCAATCGATCGATCCCGGACACTCTCCTCGGTGAGTACTACAGGAGTTTTACCAACAAAAGCGACTACTTCCACGTATTCGACTACTGGCGTTGGGACGAGAAGCTGATCGAGGACACTCTCGACAACGAGTACGACTGGGAGCACGCGCCAGACACGCAGACCACGTGGCGTATCGGTGACGGAACCGCCGCGTTTTACAACTACGCGTATTACACGATTGCCGGATTCTCCGAGCACGATACCTTTCGCAGCAACCAAGTACGCGAGGGCGACCTCACGCGCGAGGAGGCCTTGCGTCTCGTGGAGGAAGAAAATACGCCTCGCTACCCCAACCTCAAGTGGTACCTCGACGTTGTCGGTGTGGACTTCAAGTACGCGATCGAGGCCATCAATAAGACCCCTCGGCTGTACGAAGGTGCGTCAGTCGGATCGCTCTCGTCCTCCGGGGAGTAGTGCTTCAGTCGCTCTCGTCGCGTGGCGAAGCTGCGGCCAGAGCAGTACCAGCAGAGCGGCAAAGGCGAGCGCACCGACAATCCACATCGCCGTCGGCCCGACCGGGAATCCGGTCCACCACCATTCCGCGCCCGCGTCGAGGTCGAGGCCTTGCTGGTCTGCACCGGTGATGTAGCGGCGGATGTTCACTTGAACTGACACGAGGTTAGCGAGCGCCAGCGCGCCGAGCACGGTGAACGTCTGAATCCGGGTGAACCGCAGCTCGGAACCACGGGGCATGGTCGCGAGTAGCAACGACAGCAGCAGAATAAGCGGGAGCAGATATCGGGGCTGGAGGGCCTCGCCGACCCTCATGCCGCCGACGGTGAGCACGTAGACGGGCAGCACGACGAGCACCACCAGTACGCCGCTCACACTGATTGCTTTTCGCCAATCGATCCGACCGAGCCCGGCGAAACCCACCACTATAAACGCGGCGACCGCAGCCCACGGCACGATCGCTGGCAGACCGGTGTCGAACCAGCCGAGCGCCCACGTGCCCCACACCCCGGTCCATAGGTATGGCAGCATCAGCAGGTTGTACGCCGCCAGCGCGAAGCCGGTGGGGACAGCGTCCGGCGGGGTTGCGATCCCAGCGCTGACATCCGGATTCCCGACTGATCCGCCACTGAAGCCGATAGCGCCAACGCCAGACTGGCCGGCGTTCGCGACGAAGAGGACCGCGATGACGACGCCCGCCAGCGGGAGCACCGCCCGCAGCATCCATTCTCTGGTGCGTGCCGACGTGATGATGGAGGCGGTCACGCTCGCCCCGACGACGTACACCCCGGCGTCACCACGAGCACCCGCAGCCATGATGACACCGACCAGATAAAGGGCTCCCAGCGTCCAGCGTCGACGTCCTACTGACTCGAACCACCCGAGGAGCGCGAGAAAGGCCGACCCGACACCGATGATCGCCCACCCACTTGGATTGTTCGAGGGGATGAGAAACATCCCGAGCGGAATCACGGCGACCAGCCAGCCCCAGAGCAGGGTGCTCCGTCGCGCCACGGGCAGAAGGGCGAAAAGCGCGGTCGTGAGTCCAACGAAGATCGCCGCGTTGACGAGGCGCATCGTAAGCGCGCTGACCTGAATGTCGGAGCCCGCGAACACATGCATCACCGCGTAATAGACAGGCGGATACTCGCCCGCAAAGTTGCCGCGATCTGTCTCGAAGCGACCCTCGGCGTCGAGCGTGCCCGATTGACATGCGGCACTCACGTCCTGCTTTCCCGCGAAGCAAACGACATTCCGAAATCCAGCATCCACGCTGCGCGTGCCGGGCTGGGTACCCGGCTGACACTCTGGCCCGCCGCCGACAGCGCACCACGTGCTGATGAGGTGGTAATCGTCATCGGGGCCCGCGCCGATCGGCGACGCAAAGGCCCAAGCCGAGAGGGCGATGAACGCAAGGACGGGAGCGAGGTGAATCCAGGCCAAGCGTCGAAGAACTGGTCGCCAGCGGGTCACACCGATACCTCTTGCCGCCGACTATCCCGCAGCCACGCGATACCGAGCAGTACAACGAGCGCGGCGAACGTAGCCGAACCGAACAGCCACAAGACCGTCGGACCGACAGGGAAGCCAGTCCACCACCACTCGGAGCCTGTTTCAAGGCTCAGCCGCTCGACGTCGAAACCGGTGATGTAGCGTCGCAGATTCATGTACAGAGCAATCAGGTTCGCGCCGGAGAGCAGAATCATCGCAGGGATCACGTGCCATGGCCCGGGACGCATGGGATCCGAGCCTTTGCGAGTGAGCAATAGAAGTCCACCGAGCACGACAACAAGGGGTACGAGGTAACGCGGCTGCACGTTCTCGCTCACGACGCTCAGCCCGACGGTGAGGATGTAGAGCGGAAGGATGAAAAGCGTGGCGAC
>Ga0105047_10018041_pt1 | contig 10954 bp, 9 predicted proteins | sample MAT04_FD_78384 | JGI IMG/M metagenome (GOLD analysis project Ga0105047, IMG submission 78384) | Freshwater microbial communities from Lake Fryxell liftoff mats and glacier meltwater in Antarctica - MAT-04 (megahit assembly) | ecosystem: Environmental > Aquatic > Freshwater > Ice > Liftoff...
AAAGCCATCCCATCTGCGGGTCGCGGCGGTAGCCGGATGGGAAGCGGCCAGCAGGCCCAGCAGCGCGGCGATGGAAGTGGCGAGGGCGAGGGGGCGCTTGGCGCGGGCAGGGGCGGAAGGGCGAGGGGATGTTTTCATGGCAGTAGGGAAACGATGAGCAGTGTGAAGAGAGGTCTGTCAGCACGAAGGCGTGGGCAGAAGCGCCCTCCCCCGATCGGACGGATTTCCTAGAGGAGAACACCGAGCCTTCACAAGGCATTTATCCCAAAAACGTGAATGGGCAGCCGACGAAACGCACGAAAGGAAGAGGATGGGATGCGACGGCCAGTCACTTGGTGGATGAGTTCGCAGATCGTCGCAAAATCTTCTCATCTCGTGATCTTTCGTCCCTTCCGCGGACACCTCGCGGGATTGCGGTGTATCGACAATTCTCCCGCCCCATACCGCGCCCCCTTGCGGACACTCGTTCCGCACCCCACTCGCACACTAAACCCGGGCAGGCTTCAGCCTGGAGGGTGTGATGCACTTGGGAGCGACCTTGGAGCGGCACACTCCAGGGTGCCGGGGCGGGCCGGTTCCGGCCATCCCGCTGCGGCGCCCTGGAGTGCGCCGCTCCGCCTCCTTTCAGGACACCCTCTAAAAGGCCACGCGTACGCCGCCACTCACGCTGTGGCGGTTCGCGGCCCAGTTCGCCGTCGTCGTAAACGTAGGTCGAGCACGCTTCGCTGAGCTGCAGGGCGAAGCCCGCACCGACGAGCAGGCTGCCCCGCCCGATCGCCGGGCCCGGCCTTCCCTGAGCCGCGCCAGCCGTCTCCGCAATCCTACTTCCCGACGCTGTAAAGCGCCTGCGTGGTGCGGATGAAGAGCTGGCCCTGGCTCACGGCGATGCTCGCGCGGCTGCCTTCGGCGTCGCCCATCGGGATGGTGGCGAGGAGCTGGAACTCGTCGCCCGTGCCGCAGACGAAGACGGTGCCTTTTTCGTCGATGATATAGACCTTGCCGTCGGCCACGGTCGGAGAAGCGCGGATGACCATTTTCGTGTCGAGCGCGCCCTGCCATTTCTTTTCACCCGTCTTCGGATCGAGGCAGATCAGCGTCTTCGAGTCGCCGTTGAGGACGAAGAGTTTGCCGTTGTAATAGGCCGGGGTGCAGACATCGGGCGCGCTGCGGTCATCGACTTTCCACGCGAGATGCGAGACGGAGACGTCGCCTTTCCCATCGGTCCGGAAGGCGAGGAGCGGTTCTTTTTTCGGCCCGGCGGCGATGGCCAGCCCGGCCGCGCTGACCGGACTCGGCACGATGCGCATCCATTCGCCGTCCTTGGGATTCAGCCCGTAGCCGCGCCACAGTTCCTTGCCGGTGGCGAGATCGTGGCCAGTGAGGCAATTGCCGCCGACGACGAGGAGTTGTGTTTTGCCGTCGGCGCCGACGTGCGGGATCGGCGTGCCGTAACTTTCCATCGATTCCATCCGCGCCTCGGTCGGGCGCGTGACTTTCCAGATCGTCTTGCCCGTCGCCGGATCGACCGCGAGCAGGTAGCTGTCGCGCTCCGGCGAGCCGCCGGCGAGGCCGGGATAATCGGGCGGCGCAGGGCTGCGCTGGAGCACCTGGATGTAGAGTTTGCCCTCGAAGAGCAGCGGGCTGGAGCCATAGATCCACATGACGGCGAAGCGGCCGTAGTCGGTGCCGAGATTGCGCTGCCAGAGGATTTTGCCGTCGAAGTCGAGCGCCGCGAGGTCGCCGGTGCCGTAGAGGACATAGACCGCCTTGCCGTCGGTGACGGGCGAAGGCGAGGCCATGTTGCCTTTGCCTTTATTGATGTCGCCGGTGCCGATCTGTTTTTGCCAGCGGACTTTGCCGGTCGTCCGGTCGAGGGCGAAGAGGTGGAGGTTTTTCTCGTTATCCGGGCTGGGGACGAAAACGTGATCGCCCCAGACGGCGGGCGTCGCGCCGCTCGGGCCGGGGAGCGGGGTGGCCCATTTTACGGTTTCCTTGGTCCAGGTCGTCGGCAGGCCGGTTTCCGTCGAGGTGCCGTTCAAGGCCGGGCCGCGCCATTGCGGCCAGTTTTCGGCGTGGGCCAGCGAGGTGGCGAGGAGGGCGGCGGCGAGCAGTGGGAGGGTTTTCATACGCGGTGGGGTTGTTAGCGGAAAAGACGCTCCGGGCAAAACCCGAAAATCGCGCGGGGCTTAGGCCAGGCGGCGCGGAGCATTGCAAAAACGTGTTTCTGAGCTTGCGAAGAACCTCTGCTCTCTGCCTTTCCTCACCAGCCTGGCAGTCGCTGCGCCGCCGAGCGCTCAATGCCAGAGCGAGATCAGAGATCCTTCGCAAGCTCAGGATGACGGGTTGGGCGCGCTTCGCCGCGCCTCAGCGCGTTCCTCCGAACCGTCGCGCCGTTCGTGTTCTTGGCGGTGATTTTCCCCGTCGCTCACGGCGCCAGCGCCACGAGATCGCCGTTGTTGTTCCGGCAGAAGATGCGGCCGTTGGCCACAGTCGGCTGCACCCAGCACCGTTTGCCGAGCACTTGCTGGCGCAGCGCGGGCTTGAAGCCACTCGGAGCGGCTTCGCCGATGATCAGTTCGCCGAATTCGCTGAGGAGGACGATCTTGCCATCCGCAATAACGAGCGCGCCGCCGCCGACTTTCTCTTCCCACTTCACCTTGCCCGTTTCGAGATCGAGACAGACCAGCGGCGACTTGGGGCTGGCGTCGCCGTCGATGCCGTAGATCGCGCCCTGCCAGACGACCGGCGTGTTGATGTGCGCGCGGAGGTTCTTGTTCTCCCAGCGTTTGATCACGGTCTTCCCGATCTCGAAGAGCGCGCAGCCGTGGCCGTAGCCGGACGAGACGAAGATGCGATTGCCGATGACGATCGGCGTGGCGGCGTTCACGTCGTAGCTGGTTTTCCAATCGGCGCGCCAAAGCTCGCGGCCGTTGGCGGGGTCGAGGCCGATGAGGTGCGAGGCCTTGAACATCACGATGGCGCGTTTGCCGGCGATGTCCGCGGCGATCGGTGAAGCGTAACCCGCGTCGTCGTCGCCGCTCTTCCAGACGATCCGGCCGGTGGTCTTGTCGAGCGCGACCGTCGAGGCGCCGCGTGCGCCGACATCGAGGATGAGCAGGTTGCCCTCGACGAGCGGCGAACCTGCGTAGCCCCATTGCGGGCGCTTGCCGCGGAAATCCTGCTGGTAGTGTTTGTACCACACGGGCCTGCCGGTCGCGGCGTCGAGGCAGAAGAGGTCGCCTTGATGGCTCACGGTATAGACGCGGTTGCCATCGAGGGTGGGTGTGGATGCGGGGCCGCCTTCAAATTGCCGCGGGTCCGAGCCGAGCCGGTATTCGTGCTTCCACACTTCGCGCCCGGTGGCGGCGTCGAAGCAATAGACGACATCCTTGTTGCGCACGTTGCCCATGGTGATGGCGCGCTCGCCGCTGACCACGATGGACGCGGTGCCGATGCCCACATTCGTCTTCCAGAGCTGGCGCAGGTCGCCGGTGGGAGTGGCCAGTTTTTCCGACGAGACGCCGTTTTGCAGCGGGCCGCGATAGAAGGTCCAGTCGGCGCGAACTGTTTGCAGGGTAAAACCGGCGGTGATGGCCGCGAGCAGGAGGAGACGGTTCATGGTGGTAGAGCTACGGGGGGCGTGAGGGTGAGTCAAACGGGCGGATTCGGAGGGACGCGCACCTGCGCGCTCCCGATTTTTTGTGGTGTTGGCGGCATCGCGGTCGCGGTTGATTGGGGGAACGCGCGGGAGCGCGTCCCCTCCGGTGTTTAGCGCTGGCAGCGCGGGCACCAGCGGGTGGTGCGTCCGCCAATGGTCGCGGTCTTGAGTGCGAGGCCATCGCGCGGGCAGATGCCGGAATTCGTCCAGCGCTGGTGATAAAACCAGTCATCGGGCGGATCGGAGAAATCGACCGCCACGGTGGCGAGCGCGCCGGCGCAGACCTCCCGCGATTCACGCCAGAGCGCCTCAATGCGTTTCGCGGAGAGCTTCCCGCAGAGCACGCGCGGATCGATCTTCGCGCGCCAGAGGATTTCGTCGGCCATCCAGTTGCCGACGCCGGGAAACATCGTCTGGACGAGCAGCGCGGCTTTCACCGCGAGGCGGGCGCGTCTTTGGAAAAAAGCGGTGACGAGATCGAGCGTGAACTCCGGCGAAGTCACCGCGGGCGGCAGCTTCGCCCACCAGTGCGGCGCCTCGCGGCTCTCGCTGAAATGGACGCGGCCAAACACCCGCGGATCGCTGAAGACCAGTGCCTGGGCCTTTTGGAAAAGCACGAGGTGATCGTGTTTTCCGGGCGTAAAAGTCGGCGGTTCGATGCGCATCTTCCCGGTCATGCCGAGATGGATGCCGAGCCACGCGTCCCGCGAAAAGCGGAAGCACATCAGCTTGGCCCGCGCTTCGGAGCGGAGATAAGTCGCGCCCGTTAGCGCGGCGGTGAGTCGCTTTTCATCCGCGCCGCGGAAGAGCCGCTTGCCGGCGTGCAGCGCGACGCGCCCGATTTTCCGGCGCAGGCCGGCGTCCCATTGTTTGCGGTAGTATTCGACCTCGGCGAGTTCGGGCATCGTTCCTTTGATACGTCGCCCGGATGCCCCGGCTACTTGATCAGCCGCAGCGTCAGCGGATAGCGGAAGGCGACGCCGTCGTTGGCTTTGATCGCCGCGATGATCATGCAGACGATCTGGTAAACGTGCAGGCCGATGAGGATCGGGACGCCGATGACCGCGAGGATGACGGTGAAACACATGATGACGGCAGCGATGCCGATCAAGGTGACGGTGATCTGAAAATTCAGCGCCTCCTTCGCGTGCTCATCCACGAAAGGCCGCCCCTCGCGTTTGGCCAGCCAGACGATGAGCGGACCGACGATATGCCCGATGCCGCTGATGTAATAAGCGAAGGCACTCAGATGCGCGATCATCGCCCACAGGCGTTCTTCCTTGTTGGGGATTTCCATGCCCGCAACCTTGTCCGGGTTTTCCGCCGATGTCCAACTCCCGAAAGGAAAGGCCCGCCCCCACCGCCAGGAAAATCCGCGCACTGGCCAAGCCGGCGTCTTCCAAGCGGGACAGTGAAGTTGCGGCTTCCCGGGGGATGGGCCGCTAACCAATCTGCCCGCACTTTCCCCTTTTCCTTTCCCGGCGTGCGCGTTTCAGTTCGCCCTCCCGTGTCCACCGTTCCCGCCCAGCCGCGCTCCCCGCTCGGCCTCATCTTCCTCACGCTCTTCATCGATATGATCGGCTTCGGGATCGTGATCCCGGTGCTGCCGCTCTATGCGGAAGGCACGCGCTTCAATGCCAGCGCGACGCAACTCGCGTGGATCGTCGGCATCTATTCGTTGCTGCAGGTCGTCTGCGCGCCCCTTCTCGGGCGGCTCTCGGATCGCTACGGGCGCAAGCCGGTCCTGGCGATCAGCATCTTCGGCACGGCGATCGGCTTCCTCGTTCTCGGCTCGGCCACGACGGTCACGATGCTGATCATCGGTCGGGTGATCGACGGCATCAGCGGTGGAAATATCGCCACCGCCATGGCCTGCATCGCCGATGTCACGACCAAGGAAAACCGCTCGAAAAACATGGGCCTGGTCGGTGCGGCCTTCGGACTCGGCTTCGTCATCGGCCCGGCGCTTGGCGGCTGGCTGAGCAGATACGGCGTGGGCGTGCCTTTCTACGTCGCCGCCGCCTTTGCGCTGACCAATGCGCTCCTCGTCCTGCTGCGCCTCCCGGAAACGCTCACGCCAGAAGCGCGGGCGCGCACTCAGGAGCGGGCGAGCGTTGCCGAAGTCTTCAGCCGCGGCCGCGCGGGCATGGTTTCGATCATCCTCGTCAGCCAACTCGCGGGCGTGACCGGGTTTTCGGTGATGACTTCGCTCTTCGCGCTCTTCTGCCATCACCGTCTCGTGGACCGCGCGGGCCAGCCTTTCGATGCCGAACACGTCGGCTACATCCTCGCCTTCGTCGGCGTCCTCGGTGCGGTGATGCAAGGCGGCGTCTTGCGGCGGCTCCTCCATCGGCCCATCGAAAAACCGCTCGCGATCATCGGCACCATCGTGCTCGCCGCGAGCATGGCGTGGCTGGCGCAGGGGTATTCGCTCAGCGCCGTGCTGCTCGCCTGCGCCGGGATTTCCATCGGCAATTCCCTCTCCACGCCGACGCTGAACGGCCTCGCCTCGCGCATCACCGACGCGCACTGCCAGGGCCGGCTCATGGGCCTGATGCAAAGCGCCGGCGGCCTCGGGCGTTTCCTCGGGCCGATGCTCGGCTTCGGTCTCGTCGCTTGGGATCCCGAGGCGCACTACGGACGCACCGCCTTTCTCGCCAGCGCCGCGCTGCTCGCCGTCGATGCCGTGCTGCTCATGGCGCTGCGCGTGCCGGAAGGTGCGCCGGAACCGGGACCCGAGGCCATCCCCGAAACTTAACGCGCGTCCGCTGGACATCGCGCGATCGATTCCCTTTCATCCCCCCACTTATGGCGATTCCCCTCGAAGACAAATTCAACGACATCGTCGGCAAGGCGATGCGCGGTTTCAAATTGAGCGACAGCGAAGTCGCGGAAAAAGCGGGGGTGACCGCGGCGCAGGTGCAGGCCTTGCGCGATGGCACCTGGGATGAAGCCGTCGCCCGGCAGGTGGCTCCGGTGCTGGCTTTGAAGGCCGGGGCGCTCGTGGAATCCGGGAACGAAGCGTGGCAGCCCGATCCGGTCGCGATCAAGGGCTTCGTCCAATTCAACACGCCCTACGAAGACATGACGGTGAACTCCTATCTCGCGTGGGACCACGCGAGCGGCGCCGCGGTGGCGTTCGATACCGGCGCAGATTGCAGCGAAATGCTCGCGCTGATCGCGGCCAAAGAGCTTTCGCTGAAATGGATCCTGCTCACCCACACCCACGGCGATCACATTTTCGACCTCGACCGGCTCAAGGAAAAAACGGGCGCCCCGGCTTTCGTCGGCAGCCGCGAACCGATCGACGGGGCCGAGACATTTGAAGCCGGACGCACTTTTGCGGCAGGCGCGCTGGAGATCGGCTCGCGGCTCACTTGGGGGCACTCCAAGGGCGGAATCACCTTTGTGCTCAATGGCCTCGGGCGGCAGATCGCCGTGGTGGGCGATGCGGTGTTCGCCGGCTCCATGGGCGGCGGCGGCGTGAGCTACGGCGCGGCGCTCGCCACCAATCGCACGCACATTCTTTCGCTGACCGATGCCACCGTCATCGCCCCTGGCCACGGCCCGTTGACCACCGTCAACGAGGAGAAAATCCACAACCCGTTTTTCCCGTGAAGATTCACCGCAGAGACGCGGAGACTCAGAGCAGAAGGATGAAACCTTCGGCTAATTCTCTGCGCCTCCGCGGTTACTGGGCGCCGCCGCGCCCACCCTTCGGGCGGCCTTTGGCCGGCGTTCTCGCTTCGCTCGAATCTGCGTTTTAACAAAACCTACTATGCCTGAAAATATCGCTGTTGTTGGAGTTGGCCGCATGGGCGCAAACATGGCGCGCCGCCTGAAAGACGAAGGGTTTGCCGTGACCGCCGTCTTTGATCGTAACGCTTCCGCCGCCGCGGCCCTCGCGGACGAGCTGGGTTCCGCCGCACCGGCCACGCTGCCGGAGGTGACCAGCGCCGCGGACATCATCATCACCGTGGTCAGCGACGACGAGGCGATGGACGACATCTTCGGCTCCGTCGGGTGCGGCAGCGATTCGCTGCTGGGCACGGCGAGCGGCGTCGGCGTTGCCGAGGGACGCTTGTTCATCAACTGCGCCACCGTCTCGCCCGGCACCCACGAACTCGTCGAAAGCCGCGCCGAAGCCGCGGGCGCGCAATCGCTCGAAGCCTGCATGGCGTCGAGCATCACCCAGGCGCGCGAAGGCTCGCTGTATCTCATGTGCGGCGGCCGGCCCGAGGTCTTCGAGCGCGCGAAACCGGTGCTGGAAAAGCTCAGCAATTCGCTGCGCTACATCGGCCCGACCGGCTCGGCCGCCAAGGTCAAGGTGCTGGTCAACATGGTCATGAACATCAACACCGCCGGCCTCGCCGAAGGGCTGGGACTGGCCGATGCGCTCGGGCTCGACCTGACGATGATCCGCGAAGTTTTCTCCCAGACCGGCGCCAATTCCCGCGTCCTCGCGACCGATGGCGAGGACATGCAGAACCGCGACCACACCTGCTTTTTCAGCGCCGCCCACGCGGCCAAGGACAGCGGCATCGCCCTGCACCTCGCCGGGGCCGCCACGCTGGAATTGCCGCTCGCCGAGGCGGCCAAGCGGCAATACGACAAGATGGTTTTCGAGGGACTGGGCAACCTCGACAAATCCGGCGTCGCCGAACTGACCTTCAAGGGGCGCCACGGCAGCGACTGAAAGAATCTTTGAGCGCAACCGGTGCGGCGCTTACCGTCTCCCAGCTACCATGATCCGGCGCTCTCCCTCCCCTCTCCTCGTCTTTTGCGTCATCGCATTTTTGGGGGTTCACGAAGTCGGCGCCGTGCCGAAACCGCCCAAGCCTCCTCAGCCCCCGAAGTCCAACAACGCGGCGCTGCTTCAGCAAAGCTCGCGGGCGGCCGCGCAGCAGCGTTTGCTGCAAAATGCCGCGCAAAAGCAGGCGTTGTCGCAACAAAATAATGCGGCCAAAAAGAAGCAGCAGTCGGCCCTTCAGACCGCCGCCGCTTCGCGAGCCCATTCACTGAATCAGGCTGCGGCCGCGAAACAGAAGCAACTCCTCTCCATCCGCGCGGCCACCGCGAAAAAACAATTGCAGATCAAGCAGGCTGAGAAATTCTCCCAGTTCCATCTCCTCCAACAGGCCGCGAAACCCGATCGGAAACCGCCGAGCAACGTCCACTCGCCCGATCGCGACGGCCCGGTCACCTCGATCCAGCCGCCGACGGCGATCCAGCCCCCGCCGGTGATCCGCTGACCGGCGCTGGTTCGGCGAGAGCAGGGTCGGGGCCTTGCTCCCAGGCGGTGCAGAGGTCGCACGCTCGAACCAATAAGTCAGGAAGATCGCGGCGAGCAGCGCGAGACCGACGAAGGACGGTGCGTTGCCGGGCCCGGGAGCATGGCAGAGGGCACGCTACTCGGAGGGCGGGGCCAATTCATCGGGAGGCGGGTCCCTCCGGTCGAGATCGCCTAGCTCGACTCCAGCCCGCGCATCGTCCCCGTCGAGGTGGCGAACTTGTCCGCCTCGAGGCCCAGGCGTTGCAGCATGCAGACGAAGAGATTCGGCAGCGGATAATTGCGCGCGGCGTCGAAGGCGAGGTGCTGGCCGTATTTGAATCCGCCGCCGGCGAAGAGCACAGGCAGGTTCGTCGTCACATGGGTGTTGGCGTTGCCGAGGTTCGAGCCGTAGAGGATCATCGTGCGGTCGAGGAGCGCATCGCCGCCTTCGTTCGCGTCCTTCAAAGCGGCAAAAAGCTCGCCGGGCAGCCGCATATGCGCGCGATCAATCGCTTCGAGTTGGGCGAGTTTCTTCGCACTTTTGCCGTGGTGCGAAAGACTGTGGTATCCGTCCGTGATGTCCGTTCCTTCGATGTCGAGGACGGGTGAATTCACGCTGTCGGGCATGAGCGTGATGGCGCGGCTTGAGTCGGTTTCGAACGCCAGTCGCGCCATTTGATACATGAGTTGCACCTTTTCCATGTAGTCGCGCGGATCATCGGGGTCCGCCGGCATCTCGGTTTTCACCACGGGCTTCGGCTGGTGTTCCCACTCCTTCGCCGCGTCCAGGCGCTTTTCCAGATCGCGTACGCCGGTGAAATACTGGTCGAGCCGCTCGCGGTCGCGGGCCCCGAGATCACGCTGCAGGCTGCGCGTCTGGTCGGCGACGGCGTCCATGATGCTGCGCCCGAGTTCGAGTTTGCGGACCTGCGCTTTCACCTGCTCCGGGGTGCCGCGGAGGAAGAGTTTTTTGAAAACATCCGACGCCTTGTCTTCGCACGGGATGAGCACCCCGCCGCCCGTCCACGAGAGGCTGCGCATGCCCTGCGAGACGTTCACCCCGAGGGTCAGCGAGGGGAACCGCGTGAGGTGTCCGATCTGTTGTGCGGCGAATTGATCGAGCGACATGGTGTTGCGGAAGCCGCCGCTGCCTGGGTGCGGCGCGGCGGTGAGGAAACAGTTGTCCGCCGGATGACCGCCATCGACATCGGGATGCGACACGCCGCTGAAGACGGTGAAATCATTGCGATGCTCAGCGAGCACTTCGAGATACGGCGAGAGCGCGTAGTCGCGTCCTGCGCCGGTCGGGAAAAATCTGTCCGGCACGAGGCCGAGGTTGTTGCAGATGCCGAGCATTCGGCGCGGCCCGGGTGCGGCATTGGCGGCGCGGGAAAACGCCGGGCGCATCGCTTCGAGCAAGGGCAGGGCGAGCGCGACGCCCGACGCGCGGAGAAAGGTGCGGCGCGAACACGCGCGCTGGGTGGAAACGAAAGAGCCGGGTGTGGTCATGGTGCGGGCGGGTGGCGGGTGCTCACTTGTTCAAAAAGAGGCTGCTCTGGACGATCGCGTGGATGACCTTCCGCACCGCATATTGATTGGGTTCCGCGCGATCGAGGATTTTTTTCCAGTGCGGGCCGGTCGCCGAAACGCACCGGCGCGCCGGTGGCGAAGACGATAAGCTGCTGCGCGAGGTTGCGCGCGATCTGGCGCTCGTCCTTGAGCAGGAGCTGCTTCAGCCCGGAGGGACGCGCTCCTGCGCGTTCCCAAACTCCCGCCCACCGCCTCCGCCCGCGGGATCAGGGAGCGCGCAGGAGCGCGTCCCTCCGGGTTTTCCCGCCGCGTCCGCGCGCCTCTGCGCTTGCGACGTACGCACGCGAAACCTACCTTCGCCTCCCTTTCTTTTATGTCCGACGAACGCAAGACTCCCGAACAACGCGCGCAGATGACCGAGCTGGAGCGCCTCCGCCACTCCTGCGCCCACGTCCTCGCCACGGCGATCCTCAAGATCTTCCCCGAGGCGCAGT
>Ga0105047_10018045_pt1 | contig 10953 bp, 8 predicted proteins | sample MAT04_FD_78384 | JGI IMG/M metagenome (GOLD analysis project Ga0105047, IMG submission 78384) | Freshwater microbial communities from Lake Fryxell liftoff mats and glacier meltwater in Antarctica - MAT-04 (megahit assembly) | ecosystem: Environmental > Aquatic > Freshwater > Ice > Liftoff...
AATAAACAGTTGCACAAACTTAAACAAAAAGATATTATCCGTGATTTCGAAATACAACCGGAGTTTACACAGTTAGCACTTCAGAATTTCTTTAAATCAATCTCAGTTTTATCGGTTCCGGTATTGAAAGGGGAGGCTTTTGGTCTTTACCAACTCGAAGCACTTGCATCCGGAGTTCCTCTTGTGCAGCCCGAACTTGGCGCTTTTCCCGAAATAATAAATGCCACAGGTGGCGGAGTTATATATAAGCCAAATACCGCTTCGGCCCTGGCCGAAACGCTGGCCGCAGTTCTGCAAAATGCTGCAAAGCTGGATACCATGAGCCTTGCCGGGAGAAAAGCCGTTGAAGAATATTTCGATTGCAGCAAACTTAGTGCGAAAATGGTAGAGATTTATAAGACACTTCAATAACGAAAAAATCGCCCCGGATTTCTCCGGAGCGACTTTGAGCATATAAAAACCAAGTATATAAAAACTATAGGTTATAAGCACTTTCTCCATGCTCATAAATATCAAGACCTTCTTCTTCAATACGTTTTTCAACACGCAACCCGTTAAAATACTTAAGCGCCAGGAATAAAATTATTGATGCACCTATCGCCCAGCCAGCAATAGATACTACTCCGATTGCCTGGCTCTTAAGCAAACTGACACCTTGTCCGTAAAACAATCCCTGGCTGGTCGAAAAGAAACCCACCATCAGCGTTCCGAAAGCGCCACAAACACCATGAACTGAGATAGCTCCAACAGGATCATCAATTTTTGCAATCTTATCGAAAAACTCTACTGACATAACTACTAAAAATCCTGCTAATATCCCAATAATCAAAGCTCCGCCGGGTGATACGGCATCGCAACCGGCTGTAACAGCAACCAAACCTGCCAGAGCTCCGTTCAGCGTCATGCTCAATGTAGGCTTTTTATACTGAAGCCAGATATAGATCATGGTGGCAAGCGCTCCCCCTGCTGCTGCAATATTGGTGGTTACAAAAATCAGTGAAATGGCCTTTGCATTTGCCACACCGGCAGCCGCTAATTGCGACCCCGGATTAAAACCAAACCAGCCGATCCAAAGAATAAACACACCTAAGGTGGCCAGTGTAAGACTATGGCCGGGTATAGCTTTCACTTCCCCGTTTTTCCCGTATTTTCCGATTCGCGGTCCTAAAACCGTTGCTCCAACCAATGCGGCGGAACCGCCTACCAAATGAACTACTGAAGAGCCGGCAAAATCGTGAAAAGGAATGGATAGCTGGCTCAACCATCCGCCACCCCATGCCCAATGCCCGGAAATCGGATAAATTACCAGCGATATTACAGCGCTGTACATAAGGTAAGCATTGAACTTTGTACGTTCAGCCATAGCTCCCGAAACAATGGTTGCTGCTGTTGCTGCAAATACAGTCTGGAAAATCAGAAATGCAAAATCCGGCATATCTGTTCTGTAAGTACCTGTACTGAATAAATCAAAAGAACCTATAAATCCGTTGTTGGTACCGAACATCAGCCCAAAACCTATTGCCCAGAAAGCAATGGTCCCGATTACATAATCCATCAGGTTTTTAAAAAGAATATTAGTCGTGTTTTTCGAACGGGTAAAACCCGCCTCAACCAGCGCAAAACCAGCCTGCATAAAAAAAACTAGTGCTGCAGCAATTAATACCCACACGGTATTTAACGAAAAAGCATAATCTACCAGTGCGGTTTCCAACGTGGTAATTTTATCGGCCATTACCAAAGTGTCGGCCATGAGTAAAGTATATGTCATGTTTTCCATTTTTTAAGTTAGTTATTATTCACCGCCCGGATTGTACAATGATTTATCACCTTGTTCACCGGTGCGAATCCGGTAGGAATCTTCAATATCAGTGATAAAGATTTTTCCGTCCCCTATTTCGCCGGTTTTTGCAGCCAGCATAATGGCATCTATTGTAGGTTTAACAAATTTTTCCCTGCAGTAAATTGAGATCAGAATACGTTCGATCGTACTTGTGTCGTAGGATACTCCACGATAAATGCGCCCTTCATGTGCATTTCCTATACCCCTTACATCCCAGAAAGTGAAAAATTCGATACCTGCTTTGTTCAGGGCTTCTTTAACCTCATCGAATTTTGCTTTACGAATAATGGCTTCTATTTTTTTCATATGATTTGTTTTTTAACTGTTTAAAGTGTCATTTTCAGAACGTTGCTTCTTCCTGTTTAAAAACTTATTCCGACTACCAGATTAAATTCCTCCTTATCAGGATTTACCGATACCATTCCGGTGAGTGGCAATGAGAGATTATCTGTAATCTTAATCTCTTTGCTGGTTTTAATTCCTATATTACAGACAGCGAACACATCGTCACCGTTTTCTTTATACGTGGTGTGCCAACCGTTACCGGCACCCAGGAAAACGCCAAAGTTTTTAAATGCATAATTTGCCTCGAAATACATATCACCGCCACCGGGTTTGTTGGCCGGTCCGCCCATTGAAGCATCATTAAGAATATAATTTGCGGCTAATGAAAAACTCTTTATCGTATAGCCAACATTTATTTCAAACGCATGGCTGGCAGTATCGCCTTGATAGTTGAAGTAAGGAGTTCCCTGGTAATAGTAATCCGTAAGGCCAACACTTAATCCGAAATTAAAAGCATAGGATGCATAGAGATCGGCTTCGGCAACATCGCCAAAATCGTGAAAGCTGGTTGAACCCCATGCTCCCAGGGTGAAACCTCCGGTAGCGAATTTTACAGAAGGTTGAAAATTAGGGCCGGTTCCGATTTTAGAACCACGCCACACATAAGAACTAACGATATCCGTTCCCACGGTAAACGGAGATGCTTTTTCTTCTTCCTGGGCTTGTAGCGATAGTGAAGAAAATATCGTCATACATAAAACCAGATTGTTTACTGCGAATAATTTTGCTTTCATAATCATTTTTGTTTAGGTGAATACTGAATTAATTTTCTGCAAAAATAATTCTTTTTTATATTCACCCCCTATTTTTTTTATTTTTTATGATTTATTTTTATTCTTTTTAGTTTATACCCCCCATTTTTTTACAATATGTTTCATATTTTTTGTATTTTTTTTAATACACCCCCCTTCCCCATTTATTTAATAAATATATTTTGGCCGGCTGAAAAAAGGGGTGTTTTTAATCTTAACTTACGGTACAATACATGTCGCAATTATCCTTTTGGTGGTAATTATTGGGGTTGTTTATAAATTTCGACGATAATTTCTCTTACTATGAATGGGAAAGTTATAAAACCATGTTTTTTAGATTCGCCGAAAAGTCTATTTTTACACTTAAATAAATTTGATGCTCATGTTAGCCGAACTTCAACACCTCACCAAATACTACGAACAAGCAGGGTCTTCCATCCGGAATCAGGTTCTCGATGATATTTCATTGCAAATTGCCGAAAACGAAAGAATTGCCATTATTGGTCCTTCAGGTTCGGGTAAAAGTACTTTGCTCAATATACTTGGAACGCTTGATAAGCCTTCATTAGGTAGAGTTTTGCTCGACGGCGATTCAATCGGACAAATGGATGAAAATCGCCTTGCTGAAATACGGAATAGCTTTATAGGATTTGTTTTCCAGATGCACCATTTGCTGCCGCAGCTTACCATACTCGAAAATGTTTTGCTTCCGCTTTTGCCTCAGAAAGATAAAAAGGTGATTGAAGAAGTCCGCCAACGGGCGTTGCAGCTTATTGACCGGGTTGGATTGACGGGGCATATTCACCAATTTCCTACACAGCTTTCGGTTGGTGAATGCCAGCGTACTGCTGTGATTCGGGCACTTATCAACCGACCAAAGTTATTACTTGCAGATGAGCCTACAGGTTCACTGGATGCTGATAATGCTGCTCAACTCACACAATTGCTCATTGAACTTAACCGCGAACAAAATGTTGCCTTTGTTATTGTTACACATTCGATGGAAATGGCGTCGAAAATGGATAAAATTTATCGTTTACGTGAAGGGAAATTAGTAGGAAGTTAAAAGCAGGCATAGGCAAAGTCATAGGCTAATATTAAAAATATGTTTATAAGTTCCGTTTCTTTGTCTTTTAACTTAAAAACGTAATGTCCGAATCATTTTGTGTTAATCATTTTTTTTGCGCGGAAGATGAATCCCTAATCCACACCTCTAATCTGGACGAGCCAGAACTAGAAATATTTCCCACAAAGTCACTGAAAACACAAAGTATTTTAGTGAACTTTGTGTCTTCGTGGGATAAAATATTTTGCCCAAAAATACACTAATATTATTTCTAAGGCCCTAAATACCAATCCTTTTCCCATCTATGACACTACCCACCTTAATCCTCCGCAACCTGCGCTATTACCGGAAATCATACCTGGCAATACTGGCAGGCACGGTTATAAGCACGGCTGTGCTTACCGGCGCATTGGTGGTAGGCGAATCGGTGCGGTATAGCCTTGATCAGTTGACGGATATCAGGTTAGGGAAAACACGTTTCGCTATTCAGCCGGGCGACCGGTTTTTTAGGCAGCAACTTGCCGGTGAACTGGCGGATCATACAGGAAGTATTGTTGCCCCTGTGCTTCAACTCGAAGGGATTGCCGTAAATACTGATAAAAACACACAAGTTAACTTGGTTGAAATACTTGGGGTGGAGGAGCATTTCATGCAATTGTGGAACTTCAACACTCATCCGCCAACAGCAGACGAAGCCATTCTCAGCCAGAATACTGCTGACAAACTGAACCTGAAACCCGGCGATGAGTTCCTGCTAAAAATTCGCAAACAATCGAAAGCATCAGATAATGCGCCGTTTGTTTCGGAAAAAGAACCGCTTGTTTCGTTCTGGTTGAAAGTGGCAGCTATTGCAGATGAGCAACAAATGGGGCGTTTCAGCCTGAAAAACAATCAATCAGCACCTTTCAATATTTTTATTCCGTTGGAAACCTTGGCCCGGAAAGTTGATTTGAAAGGAAGCGCAAACTTGCTCCTGATAGCTGAAAATCAAGATAAAAACCTGTCAACGGAGAAACTGGATTCCCTCCTTCGCCTATGCTGGCAAACGGAAGATGCAGGACTCGGATTTACTAAATTAGCCACAGAGAATATATGGGAAATCAAGTCGGACAGGATTTTTATTGATAACAGTTCCGCTAAAGCCATCCAACGAGCAATTCCCAAAGCTGAACCCGTCTTAACTTATCTTGTAAATGACCTTTCCACAAACAGAAAGTCAACACCTTATTCTTTTGTTGCAGCTACAAATTTATCGGGCAGGCCAATATCTGAACATGACATTATTATCAGCGACTGGCTTGCTTCTGATCTGGCTGTAAAGATTGGCGATTCGCTTCAATTACGCTATTTCAAAATGGGTGCTTTGCGGAAACTTACCGAAGATAGCGCCCGTTTTTATGTAAAAATCATTTTACCCATCACCGATCCAGCGTTCGACCGTACATTGATGCCTGATTTCCCGGGTATGTCGGATGCCGGGAACTGCCGCGACTGGGAAACGGGAGCGCCGGTTAACCTGGATAAAATCAGGGATAAAGACGAAAAATACTGGAACGATTACCGCGGAACTCCAAAAGCGTTTATTTCGATTGCCGCCGGGGAAAAACTCTGGGATAATGCTTTTGGTCATGCTACTGCTTTTCGCTTTGCAACTGACAGCAGTACGCTTGAGATCTTGAAAAATAAAGTAATGAGCCATCTTGTTCCGGCTGAAAATGGTTTGCAAATTCGGGATGTTTACAACGAAGGCAAATCGGCAGCAGCCAATTCGACCGATTTTGGAGGGCTTTTCCTGAGCCTGAGCTTTTTTATTATCGTGGCAGCTCTGCTTCTCATCGGGTTGTTATTTTCGCTTCATGCGCAAAAACGAATGGCCGAAACAGCAATAATGGCCACGTTGGGTTTTCGTGAAAAGGAAATTATCCGGATTCTGTTTCTCGAATCCTTGTTGGTTGTAGTTGCTGGAAGTATTTTTGGTGTTATTGGTGGAATATTATACAACAAACTTCTCCTGCTCGGGCTAAATACACTTTGGCAGGATGCAGTACGAACTTCGATGTTGCAGATGCGGCTTTTGCCGGGAACTCTGATCATCGGATTCGTTGCTGGTTCTGCAACAGCATTGCTGACTCTGCTTTTTGTTCTTAAGCGAAATCTGCGCAAGCCCTTATCGAACCTTGTGAAAGGAGATGATATTTCTTCCCGGGAAATAAATCACCGGCAACAAAAAATCAGCCTGGTAACTGCAATCCTTCTCTTTATAGCAGCTGCCGGATTAATTATATATTCATTCTTTTCTTCACAATCCGATCTTACAGAAATATTTCTTTCGGCAGGAGGCTTGATTCTGACAGCGAGCATTGCACTTCTGTATTTTATACTTCTTAGGGCATCCTCAAAAGCTTCGGATTTTCGTTATGGATTTTTTACCATGATACTGCGCAATGTAAGCCTTAAAAAGCGACGAACCATTTCGGCTATTGCCCTGCTTGCTATAGGAACATTTTCAGTAATTATTACCGGTGCCAACCGTAAAACATTTTATGGGGTCGAAAATAACCCTCAATCCGGTACCGGTGGATTCCTTTTCTGGGCTGAATCAACTGTTCCCGTTCTGTATGATCTGAATTCGCCGGAAGGCAAATCAAAATACGGGCTTTATGAAGAATCGTCACTTAAAAATGTTAGGTTCTTTCAAATGCTTCGTCTCGATGGTAATGATGCCAGCTGCCTGAACTTAAACCAGGTTTCACAACCAGCTATCTTAGGCATAAACCCAGTTTATTTCGACCAGAAACAATCATTCAGCTTTTCAAAACTTGATCCGGGTGTAAATAGTCAGCATCCCTGGCTGACCTTAAATACCGCGCTGATGCCGGGAATTATTCCGGGTTTTGCCGATCAAACAGTGATTCAGTGGGGTTTGCGTAAAAATATTGGCGACACTTTATTGTATAGTGACGAAAACGGCAAAATCTTAAAAGTGAAAATTATGGGCGGACTGGGTAATTCCATATTCCAAGGTAATATACTGGTTTCGGCTGAACTCTTCAGGCAATATTTCCCATCAGTTAGCGAGTCAAGAGTGATGTTGATTGATGGAGTTTTTGCTGAGCGATCCAAAATTTCAAACCGGATGGAATACCTTTTCCAGGATTATGGTATGATGGTAACACCTGCATCGGAACGTCTCGCGCAATTCAACTCGGTTGAAAACACATACCTCTCAGTGTTTATGCTGCTGAGCGGGTTAGGGGTAATTATTGGCACCATTGGTCTGGGAATAGTATTGCTTCGGAATCTAACGGAACGGAAAAGCGAAATCGCACTTTATCAGGCCATTGGATTTAACAACAGCTATATTTTGAAACTCATCGTTGCCGAAAACCTGTTTATCCTTTTGGCAGGCATCGGCATTGGTGTAATTGCCGCCTTAGCAGGAATTTTACCATCATTCATATCGCCGGCATATCAATTTCCGGGATCATTTATAGTTGTACTTATACTTTTGATACTAATAAACGGGTTGGCTTGGATTTACTTTCCTGTTAAATCAGCCCTCCGAAAAAACCTGGTTGATGCCATGAGAAAAGAATAATAAAATGTAAAGTTGAAACAATCCAGAAAAAAAATATGCCTGTCACATGAGTTCCTGGCTTTATAGGAATAATTGGGGTTATTCAGATAAAATAACCCAAACCCGTATTTTTTCGCTCAAATAAAATTACATTACTTATCTTTGTTTTACTGGTACTATTCAGTGCAGTTGAAACCTAATCAATAAATCAGGCACTTATGCGTTATAAATTGGCATAGCTCAACACTTATAAACAATTGTTGCAATGATAAAACTCAATACCATATACGAGCGGGTAATTTTTTTGCTGTCCATATCAGCTATCATATTACTGCTGCTATTTGTATCCTTATACTTTTATACCTTGGTTACTGAAAAGCAGGTTCACGATGCAGCTCAGACACAATTTTATAATGAGGTTGAATCATTGCTCGACCTCAACTCCGAATCCATGCGAATTGCTGCTAACGACTTTACAAGTTCCGACGAACTGATTGAATTCACCAGGAGCCGAAGTCCCAAATGGTATAATGAACATATTTTTGGTGCCATAAAAAGTCTTAAAATCGATTATATCTGCGTTTACGATACAGCGTTTAACATCATCAGCGAGGCATCGTCGGCAAAAATATTATCCCGCAGGTTTATTCCAACAGCAGCCGTAACTGAAATGCTGAAAAAACGGTATTCTAACTTCTTCCTGGTTACTACCGAGGGTCTGGTCGAAGTATGTGCCTCCTCTATTCATCCTACAGTCGATCGGTTTCATACACAAACCAATCCGTATGGGTACGCTTTTCTGGTCAGGTTATGGGATCAGTCGTTCAAAACCAAACTGAGCAAAATAACCAGTTCGCGTGTTGAATTTCAGCAAATGCCTAATCAAAAAGAGTCGTACGATCCAAGTGCGGTTTCGGTTTCGAAAAACATGACCGCTGCCGATAACAGGACTGTTTCGCATATAGTTTTCAGCCGTGATTTCAATCTGAATTTCAGAACATCAAAATCGCTGCTGTTTATCACGGTAATTTCATTTATGCTGGGTATGGTTGTATATGTCGTTTATGCCCGGCTGTGGATATATAAGCCGCTCAATTTGATCACTCATATACTGGAGTCGGAAAACGATTTTTCTATCCAAAAACTTCAGCAATCAGCAGGCGAATTCAGCTATATAGGTATATTGTTCGAAGACTATTTCAAGCAGCGTAAAACTCTCGAACTTGCCAAGCAGAAAGCGGAAGAAAGTGATAAATTGAAATCTGCATTTCTGTCGAATATAGCCCACGAAATCCGAACGCCTATGCACGGAATACTCGGTTTCGCCGAAATGCTTAAAACAGCTTCGCTATCGAATGAGCAAATGCAGGAATATATTGCAATTATTGAGAAAAGCAGCGCACGCATGCTCAACACCATTAACGATCTGATCGAAATTTCACGCATTGAATCCGGACAAACGGAAATAAACTTGTCGTTGTTGGATATTGACAGACAATTAGAAAGTATTTATGCCATTTTTAAACCCGAAGCCGACAAAAAGGGAATACATCTAACCCTTAATAATACGCCCGAAACAGAAGGCATACATATACGAACTGATCGCGAAAAACTGGATACCATTTTTATGCAACTCCTGAAAAATGCCGTTAAATACACCAAAAAAGGCACTATCGAAATTGGTTATTCGCAAAAAGGCGACCTGATAGAGTTCACCGTAAAAGATACAGGCATAGGTATTGAAATGGACAAGCAGCAATCTATTTTCGGCCGTTTTACCCAGGCGGATAATTCCTTATCGAAAATATATGAAGGCTCCGGTTTAGGGTTATCCATAAGCAAGGCTTATGTGGAAATGCTTGGCGGTACCATTTGGGTCGAAAGTGAACCGGGTATTGGTTCAACATTCTATTTTACAACTCCCTTGGAAGCCGACAAATAAATTGGATTCAGTTTTCGCTAATTTGTATGTTTAGCTTTGGGTCTTGATTGAACTTCTATAAAAAAAGGAGCCGCAGCTCCTTATAGTATTAACCCGAAACATTGTTATGCCTGACTATAAGCTCCCGCAAATACCGGTGCAAATGCTTCGAGGTTGGTTTTCCCAAATGTGGCTGCACGGCTTACCATGTACTCAGCAGCCATTTCACCGCTGCGCATAGCTGCGCCCATTTCGGCATAGTTTTCTGCAACGCCTTCCGGCACACCGTTCTGAAGCATTCCACCTATCGTATCTTCATCGCTGAAATTAACCCATTTTAGGTCTGGTTTGCCGATTGCTTTGCCAAGAATTGTGGCAATTTCATCCGTTGTTTTCTCATCACTAACGATATAGCGAACGCTTTTGCCTGTGAATGATAGATTGACTAATTCGTCAGCAGCTACTTCACCAATATCAGTGGTATCAGCAATCACAAGTTTGGTGCCATCGCCATAATTGCCTCCTATAATACCCATCTGTTTTATCATACCAATATTAGCTAAGAAATTATAATAGAAAAACCCGGGGCGGAGGTGTTTTACATTTACGCCTTCCAGGGCATTCAACGCCTGTTCAACGTGGTACAAACCGCTTACGGGCCCGCAACCATCAGGCATGTGTGCGCCAATACTGCTGAGATTAACAACATTTTTAACACCTGCGGCAGCAATTGCCTGAGCGTAAATTTTCCCTATACCGGCAATATGCTTTTTCCAGTCGGCAGCTGCGAATGTTGGCGGCACCATGGTATAAACCACATCGGCATCTCTAAAGGTCTCGGTTAAAAAAGCCAGGTCGCTAACCGATCCTATAGCGGCTTTTGCACCAAGTGCTTCTATTTCTGCTTTCCGATCAGCATTACTGCTGATAACGGTTACATCGTGATTGGCAGCACTTAATTTTTGTACAATGGGCCTGCTGATATGCCCTAAAGAACCAGTTACTATAATTTTCATGTTTTTGTTTTTAATTAAAAGAACAAAGGTACATTTGCACTTACTTTTATACAAGTACTTACCCTAAAGTGTGTACAATGACAAAAATCAAAGAAACCTCCACCAACCAGGACAATCGTAAAAATGCATTGACGCAATGTCCTGTTACATATACACTTGGAAAGATTGGCGGCCGCTGGAAACCCATCATTATTTTTAATTTACTGAGTGGCAAAAAGCGATACAGCGAGTTAAAACGATTAATTCCGGCTATTACCGAGAAAATGCTCATCCAGCATTTAAAACAACTTGAGGTTGATAATCTGGTTCAGCGAATTGCTTTGCCTGTTATCCCGCCATTTGTTGAGTACAGTTTAACCGATGCGGGCAAGGAATTAAGACCAGTTCTTGAAGCTATGGTAGGTTGGGCAACTAAAAACAGGGAGTTAACAAAAAA
>Ga0105047_10018047_pt1 | contig 10952 bp, 12 predicted proteins | sample MAT04_FD_78384 | JGI IMG/M metagenome (GOLD analysis project Ga0105047, IMG submission 78384) | Freshwater microbial communities from Lake Fryxell liftoff mats and glacier meltwater in Antarctica - MAT-04 (megahit assembly) | ecosystem: Environmental > Aquatic > Freshwater > Ice > Liftoff...
CGCCGGGTTGCGCAACCTCGATCAGACCTACAAGTCAGCGGTCGATACGTGGGCCACCTACGATAACGTCGGAGAGAGACCGGCACTTTTAGAATGGGGAGAAAACGAATGAAAACTAAAGACATCAGCGAAGCCAAAGACGCGGATCTGCGAGGCTCCATGGCCGCCCTGCAACGAGCCGCCGATTCCGCACGCAAGACGGCCATCCAGACCGACACCGGGATCGTGATTCAAAAGGACGGCAAGCTGACCCGCATCTCCGCGCAGGAACTGCGGAAAGCCTCCTCCGCGACCTGAGCAACATCATGAACAGCCTCATCCTCTACACCACCGAAGAAGGACGAAGCCACCTCCAGCTTCGTGCGGACGAACAGACCGTCTGGCTCACGCAATTGGAAATGGCGGACCTTTTCGATGCCACCAAGCAGAACATTTCCCTGCATTTGAAGAATCTGTTTGAGGACGGGGAGCTGGACCCGGCGGCAACTGTCAAGGAATCCTTGACAGTTCAAACCGAAGGCGGTCGTGAGGCAAGGCGCCGCACCAGTCGGCAATTTGGTAAGTGCAAATGTCCAGAATGTCCGAGCTGCGGTTTTGTACCGTTCGCCACCCCTTCTTCCGCCGCTGGCCGATTGCGGGAATTCACCGCGCCTGGGGGGTAGGTCGGCCATTTTCCCAGCGTCCCTCGCTGATCGTCCCAGCGACGTCAGTTCCCTCCATCCCGCAGTCAACGCTCCAGTTGCAGCGCTGCCAGCCGCGCGTAGAGGCCACCTTGATGGCGCAGGTCCGCCGGGGTGCCGGTTTCGACGATGCGGCCCTGATCCAGCACGACGATGCGGTCGACCTTCTGCACCGTGGCCAGGCGGTGCGCGATGACCAGCGTGGTGCGTCCCTGCATGGCGGCGTGCAGTCCTTGCTGCACCAGGACTTCCGATTCCGCATCCAGGGCGCTGGTGGCTTCGTCGAGCAGCAGCAGCGGCGCACCTTTCAGGATGGCGCGCGCGATGGCGATACGCTGGCGCTGGCCGCCGGACAAGCGGGTGCCGCGTTCGCCGAGGAAAGTCTGGTAGCCCTCTGGCAAGCGCTCGATGAACTCGTCCACCAGGGCAGCCCGGGCGGCGTGCATCACTTCCTCGTCGCTCGCCGTGGCGCGGCCATAGCGGATGTTCTCGATCGTGTTGGCGGAAAAGATCACCGGGTCTTGCGGCACGATGGCGATGCCGTGACGCAGGTCGTGCAGGCTCAATTGGCGGATGTCCTGACCATTCAACAAAATGCTGCCCTCGGTGACTTCGTAGTAGCGCAGCAGAAGCTGGAACAGGCTGGTCTTGCCGGCGCCGGATGGCCCGACCAGGGCGACGCTCTCGCCCGGCGCAATGTCCAGGCAGATATCGCCGAGGGCGTTGGTTTGCGGGCGGGCGGGATAGCGGAAGGTGACATGGTCGAAGCGGATTGCTGCCTGGGCGGGCAGCACCGGCGTTGCCGGCGCGGGCGCTTCGTGGATGGCCGATTCGGCGTGCAGCAGATCGAGCAGCCGCTCGGTCGCCCCGGCGGCGCGCATGACATCGCCCCACACTTCCGCCATGGTGCCTACGCCGCCGGCCACCAGCGCGGCATAAAGGACGAAGGAGGCGAGTTCGCCGCCGGTCATGACACCGTCAGCCACCTGATGGGCGCCAATCCAGAGCACGAAGATGATGGTGCCCATGACCGCGGTGATGATCAGCGCCGTGAGGCCGGCACGCACCCGCGTGCGCCGGATTGCGGTGACAAAACTGGTTTCCGTGCGCGCGGCGAAGCGCCGGGCTTCGTGCTGTTCCTGGGTATAGGCCTGCACTGTCGGCATGGCATTGAGAATTTCGCCGGCCAGGGCCGAGGCATCCGCGATGCGGTCCTGCGATTCCCGCGAAAGCCTTTTGACCTTGCGACCAATGGCGAGGATGGGCAGCGTCAGCAAGGCCATCAGGCCCAGGTTGAGCGAAAACAGATAAAGGCTGGTGACGGCCAGCATGACCATGCCGCCGATAAACTGGAACAGGCTGCGCAAGCCCATGGAAATGGAACTGCCCACCACGGTCTGGATCAGCGTGGTGTCGCCGGTCAGCCGCGACAGCACTTCCCCGGTCTGCAAGGTTTCGAAGAATTGCGGCGACTGCGCCAACACCCGCGCATAAACGGCGCTGCGCAGATCCGCCGTCGCCCGCTCACCGACCCACGACACGGTGTAAAAACGCGCCGAAACCGCCAGTGCCCATAAGGCTGCCAACCCGAACAGGGCTATGAAATGCCCATTCAGGCTCAAAGCGCCGAGCAGGCCGCCGGTGGCCTGTGCGCGATTGCCGAAGCCGAAGTCGATCAGGTCACGAAACGCCAGCGGCACCAGCAGGATGGTTGCGGAACCCAGGCAGAGCAGAACGAAGGCCAGCATGAGTCGTGCCCGATACGGCTGCAGAAAGGGCCACAGGCCTTTCAGTGTCGACAAGGAACGAGAACTTTCAGGAGGCGTAGCGGTAACGGAAGGCATGCGTAATTGTGGCCGATTCGTGGCCGGGCTGTGACGAAACTGACCCGCCGATGTCAGTTCTTCGGCCCTGCGTGGTCGACCATCGCCCCGTCCACCACCTCGATGATCTTGTCGCAACGTTTCGCCAGCAACGGGTTGTGGGTGACAAACAACACGCTGGCGCCCTGCTCGCGATTGACCCGGCGCAGCAGGTCGAACACCGCATCGGCGCTTTGGGTGTCGAGGTTGCCGGTGGGTTCGTCGGCCAGCAGCAGAGCCGGGTTCATCGCCAAGGCACGAGCCACCGCGACGCGCTGTTGCTGGCCGCCGGAGAGCCGGCTGGCCAACTGGTCGCGCCAGGGCGTGAGGCCGACGCTTTCGATCAATTCGGCGGCACGCGCGGCCATCTCTGGGTTGGGAAAACCGGCGTTGCCTAACAACGGCATCATCACGTTCTCCAGCGCGGTGAAGGCGCTGATCAGATGGTGATACTGGAACACGAAGCCGATGCTGTGACCGCGCAAGCGGGTCAGCGCGCGGTCGTCGAGCGCGGTGGTTTCCTCGCCTGATATCGACAATGTGCCTTGGGTGGGGCGGTCGAGCAGGCCAACGATGTTGAGCAACGTGCTCTTGCCTGAACCCGACGGGCCCATCACCGCGCAGAACTCGCCGCGCAGCAAGGTCAGATCGATGCCGTGCAGCACCTCGGTTTCATTCGGCAAGCCGAGGTTGTAGGTCTTGTGCACATCGGTCAGTTGCACCACAGGCACCACCGCCGGCACCACCTCCGGCGCGGAGGTTGGGTTGACGGAATCAGCCACGGATCGCCACTACCGGGTCTAACCGCGCTGCGCGCAAGGCCGGTGCGAACGCCGCCAGCAGCCCGGTCAGCGTGGCCAATAACAGCGCCGCGACAAACAGCGAGAACTCGAAACTCAACGGGAACATCTGCGAGCCATCGGCATTGCGCGCCATGCGCTGCCAGGCGAACAAAGCCAGTGCACCCAGGCCGGAGCCGGTGAGCGCGCCAGCCAGGCCGAGCAGACCGCCTTGCAGCAGAAACACGCGCAGGATCTGGCCACGCGAAATGCCCATTGCGCGCAGGATGCCAATCTCGCGCGAGCGCTGCACCACCGACACCACCAGCACGCTGGCGATGCCGAAAGCCACCGACAGCGCGACGAAGAAGCGGATCGCAGCGTTGGCCGTGGTTTGCGCGCTGATCGCGGTGAAGAACTGTTCGTTGGTCTTGATCCAGCTATCGGCTTGCACACCGGTCAGCGCCGTGATGCGCTGGGCGATGATTTCGGCGGCATAGATGTCGCGCACCGTCACATCGAGCACCGTGACGCCGCCGGGCAGTCCAAGCAGGCTTTGTGCGGTACGCAGCGCCATGAAAGTGGTGCGCAGATTCGCGCCTTTGTTGCCGAGATCGAAGATGCCGGCGATGGTCAGGATATTGGTGACCACATTGGCGGCGCCGGTTGCACTGCTCACACGCAGCTTGTCGCCGATGCCGACGCCCAGCTCGGTGGCCAGTTCGGTGCCGATCAGGATGTCGCTGCCGGTCAGGCGGGAACTGCCGCGCACGATCTTTTCATCCATCGGTACGATGCGGTAATACAGCTCCGGCTCCATGCCGATCAGTGAAATCGAGCGGCTGGCGTCGCCGCGCACCACCAGCGCCGAACCGGTGGCGGCGGGCGACGCCACGACGACTTCGGGTAAGGCGCGAATCTGCGCCAGCACGCTTTGCCACTGATCGATGCTTTTGATCCGCTGAGGTGGCGCTTGCAGGATGCCGCCCCCGCCGGCACGCAAGGGCCGCACCACTTCCTTCGGCGGCAACAACTGGATATGCGCCTGACCGGTCAAGACGCGGCGCACGATGTTGACCTGCAAGCCGGCCATCAGCGCCGACATGAACACGATCACCGCTACGCCAATGGCGATGCCGCCGATGATGAAACCTGTCTGGACGCGGCCCTCGCGAAGAAAACGCAGCGCGACGATCCACTCGAACGGCAGCCAGGACGTCAGTACCGGCAACGGCGGGTTTGAGGTTGAGGTTAAGGTTGCCGCCTCGCTCATCGCGCCGCCGTTGTGGGCGCGGACGGCGCAACCACGGGACGCACGCGCGCCCCTTCAATCGCCAGCGCCACCCCGGTTCCGGTCGCCGGGATGATTTGATCGCCCGCCCGCAAGCCATCCAGCACTTCAACCAGACCGTTGCTGCGCAAGCCCAGCGTCACCGGCTGGCGGCGCACGCGGTGAAGCATCGTGCCAGCCTCGATTTTCAACACCCAGGGCGCAGCCTTGTCCGCGTCATGGAGCGCGGCGGCCGGCGCCAGCACCGCATTGACGCGGCGCGCGGTCTCGATATCCACCGACACCGTCATGTCCTGTTTCAGGTAAGCAGGCGGCTTAGCCACGCGCAGCTTGACTTCCACCGCGCCGCGTTGCGCATCAATCCCGGGATTGATGAACACTAGTTCAGCCGCGAAGCGTTGCTGCGGATAGGCGTCGGCGGAAGCCAGTGCGGTCTGGCCGAGACGCAACAAACGCAGGTTTCTCTCGTCGATTTGCACCACCAACTGAGTCTCGCCGGACTGCAACTTCGGTGATAACACCATCAATACCTTGCTTGGCTGCACCACATCGCCCGGTTCCACATTGCGCGCGATCAAGGTGCCGGCCACGGGCGCGGTCACCGTGGCGTAACCCTGGCGCGCCCGTGCCACTGCGGTGCCGGCCTGCGCCTGCGACTGCGCCGCCTGATCGACATTTTCGGCGCGCTGCGCCTCGTCCAGCGCCGCCTGGCTGATGAAACCGCGTTTGAACAGATCGCGGCTGCGCGCCAGCGCCCGTCGTACCGCAACGTGATTGGCCTGCGCCTGGCGCACGCCCAGCTCGGCCTGGTTCAGTGCCGCGCCCAATTCGGACGCCTCCAGTTCGATCAACGTATCGCCGGCAGCAACGCTCTGGCCTTCGCTGACCGGCACGCGCAGCACCGTGCCGGTGATCTGCACCCCGATATCCACCCGATGCGGCGTCTCGACGCGGCCGCTGGCGACCACCGATTGCACGAAATCGCGCTGCACCACGGTCTCCACCTCTACCTTCGGCCCAAGCCCATAGCGCGGACCGGCAAACACCGCCAGCGCAATCACCGACAAGACCAGCACGCCCTTGCCGACATGGCGGCGAGCCAAGTCCAGCGCGGGTTTGAATTTTTCAGTCCAGGACATGGCGCCTCACAACAAACATCTGCCAAATCATTGCTACGTTGGGTGCGATATCGCCTGCTCAGATTAAGCGCGTCACACCAAGCGGTCTGTGTGGCAGCGAACAGAGTCGCTTAATGGATGGCCGAGAAGAATGGCCGAGAACCGTGGTTTTCTTGGGATGGGCACGCTTCACTTTTCCCATCCTGCGGGTTGATTTCTTCGTTGGGCCGCCAAGGTGCGCTGGCAGACAGACAGGCCACGCGTTCGGGCCAAGACTGCGCTCGACCTGACTACCCGGTCGCGCCGCCCCTGCCAATAGGGCCCAAATCCAGATCCCGAAGGAATCCGCATGATCACTCCGCATCTATCCCCCCGTCCCGCTGCTGTGTTGACGTCCACTCTGACGTCCTCTCTGAGACCCACCTTGGTTACGGTGTTTGTCGTTGTTCTTGGCGGTTGCACGAGCATGCCGGTCGCCAGCGAAAAGATGGCTGTCGCTGAGGCCTCTGTGCAGCATGCCGACACCCACAGCACGCGCGAAAACGCCGCTGGCGAGCTTCAAATTGCCACCAACAAACTGGCGGACGCACGACTGGCGATGACTGCCCGCGACTACGCGCGTGCTTCACAGCTTGCCGAGCAAGCGGAGCTCGATGCGCAAGTCGCCGAGCTGCATGCCCAATCAGCGCGCTCACGCATGGCGGCGCGGGAATCGCAGGAAGCCGCCCGCGTACTGCGCGAGGAAATCAATCGCAATACGGTTCGCTAATCAGACCAATCAGGAGATCCACATGAACAACCGAAATCTTTCCCTTTCCATGCTGATGGCTACGCTGGCGGCATGCAGTTCGACGCCCGATCGCAACCAGGCGCTGGAGAAGGCGCGTGCCCAGTTCAATACGGCGCAGAACAACCCGCAGGTCAGCGAACTCGCGCTGGATGAGTTGCGGCAGGCGGGTAAATCGCTGGGCGAGGCTGAAAAGGCCTGGAACGATGGCAGCAAGGCAGTGATCGTGGATCACCTCGCCTACCTGACCGTGCAGCGCGTGACTATCGCACAGGAGACCGCAGCGAGTCGCAACGCGCAAGCGACTACGCTGAGCGCCGCTGCCGAACGTGACAAATTGCTTCTGAGCGTGCGCACCCATGAAGTCGATGCGGCGCGCCAGGAACTTGCCGTGGCGCAACAGAGCGATGCGAACAAGACCACCGAGCTTGCGGCCGCCGACGCGGCCGCCTTGAGCGATAAACGGCAACTTGCGACGCGCACCAGTGAGGCTGACCTGGCTTGGCAGCAACTCGCACTGGCGCAAGAAAGCAATGCACTCAAGACCCGCGAACTGGCCACCGCCAACGCTGCGGCACTGATCGATCAGGCGCGTCTGGAAAGCCGCGATTCCCGCATGATTGACCTTGAAATCGAGCTCCAGGAACTCAACGCGAAGAAAACGGAACGCGGCATCATAGTGACTCTTGGCGACGTGCTGTTTGACAGCAGCCAGGCACGGCTATTGCCCGAAAGCGAACACAGCATGCAAAAGCTGGCGGCGTTCTTCAAGCGTTATCCGCACCACAAGGCTTCCATTGATGGCTACACCGACAGCACCGGTGAGGCCAGCGCCAATTACACGCTGTCGCAACATCGCGCCGATGCGGTGATGACTGAGCTGGTGAACCTGGGCGTGCCGGCGGATCGCCTGAGCAAGAAGGCGTTTGGCGAAGAACAGCCGGTCGCCGACAACAGCACGCTTGTAGGACGCCAGTTGAATCGTCGCGTGGAAATCGTATTCGCCCCGCCAAACCCGTAGGGCGGAAAAGCCGAAGGCGCCTTCCGCCTCCACACGCTGATTTGCCGTTAAACCCCGAACCGAAAAATTGACGATGAAGGCGGAAGGCGCTGCGCTTTTCCGCCCTACGGGCTTCGTTTTTTCAGCACAGGCCCAGTGCGGCAATCAATTTCAGCTTATGTACGCAAGCAGACAGATAACCTTGCCGAATCTCAATAAAGTTTAACCAGCCTATTCGCAATGCCTGCGTGCATCCAATGCATGTTGCTGATGCGTGATAGTGAAACACCGGGTTACTGGAATATTTCCGGGATTCGGCAAAGGCTGACAAGCGACGTTTTATCCTTTATCAACAGGAGATTCACCATGAAAAAATCCATATTATTTCTTTCTGCTGTACTACTCAGCGCACCCGCTTTTGCTGCTGATGATATTTCGCTGGGTGAGCCGGGTTACGGCGGAACTGGCTGTCCTGCCGGCACGGTATCGGTCACTTTGAGTCCGGATGCAAAATCCTTGAGTTTGCTTTTCGATCAATATCAAGTTGCTGTCGGTGGAGAAACAGGAAAAAACTTTGACCGCAAGAGTTGCAATATTGCCATTCCCGTGCGCGTGCCCCAGGGCTTGAGCGTATCGGTTCTGAAAATTGACTATCGCGGATTTAACCATCTGCCGCAGTCAGCCACATCGCAGTTCAATGTCGAATACTTCTTCGCCGGCACCCGTGGCCCGTCATTCCAGAAACAATTCCGCGGTCCGCTCGATCAAGATTATTTGATCAACAATGAGCTCACTGCAGAGGCAATCGTTTGGTCAGCATGCGGTGCAGACGTCAACCTGCGAACCAACTCAAGCATGAGAATATCCACGACGAATAACAGGGAAGCCATGTCTTCAATCGACTCGCAAGATGTCAATGCCGCCATTATTTACCAACTGCAATGGCGCAAATGTAATTAAGCAAATAGCGAGCGGCGCATGGACTCCATCGCCGCTCTCTTCTCACAGGAAAAACAATGAAGCCCATTTTGAGTGGTTTTTTTGCATGTGCATTTTTTATCGGCCAACCTGTTTTAGCCCAATCATCTAATGGTTGTCCTGATGGAAGTTACTCAATTGTCATTACCCCCGATGGCACGACTTTAAGTATTTTTTTCGACCAATTCACTGTCGAACGCAGTGCTGTGTCTGGCAGAGAAAAACAAATGAAAGTTTGCCGAATTTCGGCCCCGCTGAAATTGCCAGCGAATTATTCCATCGGCGTTTACAAGGTCGATTACCGAGGTTTTGCAAAACTTGCAGCAAAGCAGGAATCTGAACTCGACGTTCAATATTTTCTAGGGCCGCACGACAACGCCCACGGCCGTGTGTTCAAGCGAAAAATCAAGGGCCCGCATGAAGGGGATTATTTATTTACCGAAACCATCGGCGCCGGACAAATGAAACGCGTTGGCTGTGGCGCCGATGCCATGCTGAATGTTGGCATTACATTAAGTCTGGATGCCAGTCTTCAATCCGGCGTATCCATGGCTTCGTTGGACACTACGGATGCCGCCCCGGGCGGTGCGCTTGTCTATCATCTGAATTTGAAGAGATGTCCTTGAGCCGACGAGATAACCGCACAGACCGTGCTCGATATTGTGTTGACAGTCGCCGCCAGCTAACCGGTTCGAATGGATACCACCAAGATGTTTGTCAATCAAACAGGAGATTGAACATGCGCCACCTGATCGCAGTTCTTGGCTGTATCGCTTTACCCGCTGCGGCCACTCCCTTTCTGGGTACGGCGCAGGATTTTGCCGTGCTGGGCGCTTCGACGGTGACCAATACCGGCTCGACCACGATCTGGGGTGATCTGGGCGTCTATCCGGGGAGTTCGATCATGGGGGGAAGCCCGCTGATTACCCTCACTGGTACCGTTCATCAGACCGATGCAGTTGCGAAGCAGGCTCAGATCGACGCACTCACCGCGTACAACATCCTGGCCGGCTTGTCGATGACGAATGATCTGACCGGGCACGATCTGGGTACCGTCGGCACACTGCAGCCGGGTGTCTATCGCTTCAATACCTCGGCTCAGTTGACAAACACGCTCACGCTTGACGCCTTGAGCGACCCAGATGCGTTGTTCATCTTCCAGATCGGCACCACCCTCACCACCGCCAGCAATTCAGTCGTCAACATGCTCAATGGCGGTGCCAATAACGGCGTGTTCTGGCAGGTTGGCAGTTCCGCGACACTCGGCTCCAGCACGATGTTTGCCGGCAACATCCTGGCGGACCAGAGCATTACTTTGAATACCACCGCCAGCAATTCTGTGTGGCCGCGCCATTGCGCTGAATGCCGCAGTGACGATGGATACCAACACCATCTCCAATGATTGCAGCGTTTATGCCAACGCGACCCACGACACCACTCGTAGCGACTACGGCAGCGGCGGTTTCAGCGTCGGCAATGTAGCCAGCAGCACTCCGCTGGCGGTTCCAGAACCGTCGACGTTGGCGCTGCTGGGAATTGGCCTGGTTGGATTGTTTTGGATTTTGGGTTGGTTGGGAAAGGTTGATCTTTCGGCCCTTCTTTCGTTTGTCCGTTCAACCGGAAATTCATTTCCGCGCTCTTGTTAAAGGAATGCTCATGAAACTTCATCTTCGGATGACCTTCGGCCTGCTCGCATCGCTGCTTGCAGTCGGCGTTGCAACCGCTGCCTGTCCCAAACGCGTGGCGAATCAATATCCAGAATTGGACTGTTACAGCATGGGCATGTTGCAAGGCAACATGAAGTTGGATCTGGTCGTTCGTGCACAGAAAAACCTGAATGAACTCAAAGGCATGCTCAATCTAACCAAGGAACAGGAGCCGGCCTGGACGGACTTTTACAATCAGCTCACCGCCCAGGCGCATGGCGTTGCAGCGATGCGGGAAAACATCAGAAAAGAGATGCAGAACATGCCGCAGACCGCACCAGAGCGCCTGACCATGATGGCCAGCAGGATGAAGGATCGCGCCCAGCACATGGCAACCATGGCGGATTCGGTCAACGTTTTTTACAACGTCCTGTCGCCCGATCAAAAAGTCACTTTCAACAAAATGCAGATGAACAAAATGAGTCCCTTGCCGGGCATGAATCGGATGAAACCGTAACGCGGGTCTGCCCGCCTATGTATGCCAACAGACAGACGGCACAGGCAGTGTTGCCTAACCTGAACTCATCGGAGCCAGCGGGGGCATTGCTTGCTAGCAACGCGCCCTCTGGCAAAGAGAAGTGAATACACGGCAAACCCTGCCGATGCAGCACTCCAATCCTCACTTTATTAAGGAATTCCTATGAAAAATTTCAACACCAACTTGATTGCACTGGCCCTGGGTTTTGCATTCAGCACCGGCTCTATGGCGGTCGGCATTTCCAAAGCCGACTACAAGGCAGGCATGGACACC